>TARA_R110001592_G_scaffold122747_3_pt1 | contig 39227 bp, 23 predicted proteins | sample TARA_R110001592 | Tara Oceans TARA_R110001592 (sample SAMEA4398387) | marine metagenome | biome: Polar Biome; feature: [SRF] surface water layer (ENVO:00010504); material: water (ENVO:00002006), including particulate matter (ENVO:01000060) such as... | depth 5 m | reverse complement strand
GTCTCCACCTCAGGCACTCTCATCGAACTGGTGAGAGTGCCTTTTTTTATGCGCTGCAGCTTATTGCTGATTGTTCGCAGGATCAAGTTAACCAGGAACGGCTCTGATGTGGTTGGTCGGCCTGCTCAAGATGATGTGGTCGCTGTAAACTCTCCTGCGGGTGAATGATGCTGGTTTCATGAGGTGATTCATCTTGAAGCTTCTCCATGAGTTCACACCAGCCTTCCCGATGAATCATCAGAACTTTGATCGCATTGTGTATATAGCTCACTTCCTGTTTCACGTCGGCGTGGTGCAGGTTTTCATAAACGAAAACGAACAGAGCTTTGAGTTGCTCAACCATTTCCGGTTGTTGAGAAGAGTCCAGCCCCCCGATCAGTTCCGCGACCAGATCACGACTTTTATCGAGTGCAAAGTGAGCCTGCTCAAAATGATTTTCTTCGGCGGCTTGTACTGCTTTTCTGGCAAAGCGTAAGGCTCCGTCTACAACCATAAGATGTAACTGGTGCGGTTTTGCTGTTAAAACCTGGTTCTCAATATAGTCTGCTCCGTTCATCTTTTTAGCGGCCCCTCTCACAAGTGCAAATTAATATGTTTATGTCTCAAACTGCTTAGCTACTGCTGGCTTTCTGCAGACCATCCAGGGCAGTCTGCTGTGAATTCAACTGGTTAACGATGGTTTCCTGTAGTGTGAACTGTCGAATAAGTCGTTCACGACGGGCTTCCAGAATCGTATTCAATTCATCGACGCGTGTATTCAAAGCCAGTGCCGAAGCCTGTAATGAATCGGTTTGCGCTTTAAGTGTCCCGGTAAAGGGATCTGTCATTGCGGTAATGACATCGTCCATGACGACGGCAAACCCGGTGTCCTCCTGCTGGAAAAATTCGGTGACAGCATCGGGGTCGTCAGCCAGCAGCGCGTCGAGCGTGGCGCTGTTTAATTCCAGTTTGCCATTCCCGTTAAACCGCACTCCCAGTTGGGCCATACTTTTGACAGAGCTGTTACTGATGGACAGCTTTTTCGTCAGCATTCCCTCCAGGCGGGAAACGGTTGTCTGCACCAGGCTGTTCCCGTTCAGAACGCCCCGCGCATTGGTTTCGGTATTGTAACCGGTGAGTGAGTTCTTGGCGTCCACGAAACTGTTAAAGGCAGTAATGAACGAATTGACGGTGCTTTTTATTCCTGACGTATCGCGAGCGACATTGATCGTTGAGGGTGAAAGCCCAACGGATTTCAGATCGATTTCCAGTCCCGTGATGGCGTCGTCAAAGCTGTTCGTCGAAGAAGTCAGCAGAAAGGAGGTTTGAGGATTGCTTCCGATGCGGATCAAAGCATCATCTGCATCGACAGATGTGGAGAAACCGAAATTATAATCGCTTTCCAGAATCAATTCGCCGGCCGCGCCACTACGGGACGATGTAATCGATAGCCGGGCAGAATTAAAGGCCGTCCCATCGTCGATGATCGTGGCGGAAGCGACTCCAGTGGCATTGATTTTTTCGGTAATATCCTGAAGTGTGTCTGTCGCTTCCACGGAAACTTCCGTAATCTGTCTGCTGGTGACGCCGGTTGCTCCTGCGCCTTTGATTCCCAGACTGGCTGCTACGGTGCCGCTTGAAACTTCTTCGACTTTGACATCAAACGAACTGCCTCCGGTGCTTTCCACGATAAATCCGTCGCCGAAATCATTCAGCCGCGCATTGATCTTTGCTCCAGCGGTGGCAGCCGCTTCATTGATTTTGGTGAGGACATCACCGACCGTTTTCGTGGTCTCCGAGTCTGATAAACTGACATTGAAGCTGACGCCATCCCGGTCGGTAATTCGAATACTGCCTGATGTGACCGCGGTTCCGTTTTTTCCATAAGTTGAAAGAGACGTATTTTCGTTAACGTAGCGTAAATCGAGTGAGCCGGAATCGACGGTGTGCTTTGAATCTGCCAGAACCGTGTCTATTTTCAGGAAGCCGGCGAGGTTTCCGGTCGTATCCTGGATTTCAATCGACGTTCCCGACGCAGCAGAGGTATCTTTGATCTGGATGCCCGTTTTGGTAGCGTTGAGACTCGCTTCGATTTGAATACTGCCGTTTGCGTTGATCGCATTGATGACTTCGTCCAGTGTTTCGACGCCGGAAAAATCAATCGTGGCATTTCCACCTGCGCCATCTTCAAAGTAAACCTGGCCGGCATTCAGGACAGTGCTGCTGGCGGACACGCCACCATTGAGATTTCGCAGTAAAACGGAATTCAGGCCTCCGGATAAGGTACCTGTAATCGTGCCTCCCAGACCGGTGGTCTGGATACCCAGTTCACGGGCAGCCAGAGAGTCGTTTAAGGCGGTCACTTCAAACGTTGTGGCGACTCCCCCGGTGTTATCCGTTAAGGTCAATTTTCCATCGCTGGTGATGGCTGCAGTAACCTTGCCTCCATTCGATGCGTTATTGTTCACCAGGTCGACAACATCACCGATTGTCTGTGCAGAGTCAAGGTCGACGTTAAACGTAGAGGCATCGGAAGCAGTGATCTGAAAATCTTCGGAACCAGAGACCGTGGAAATCCCATTCCCGTCATTGATCTGTGACAGATTAAAATCACTGGTGACGCGATAGACGGAATCTCCCGTCAAAGTGGAACCTGCCGCAGATTGCAGTATGCCCAGGTCGGCTGCTGTTTTTCCTCCTGAGACTTCCGTGACTTTCAATGTACCGAGACCGGAACTGGTATCGGTAAGCACCAGATGATCATCTTCAATGCTGGCGACAATGGAAGTGGCTGAGCCATTTATTTCATCGACCACATCCTGGATATTGAGTGTTCGCATCAGGTCGATGACTTCTGTCTGGCCATCCCGGTCGGTTATGCGAATGCTGCCCCGTTGGACTCCCAATCCATTATTCAATTCTTCCAGCAGCTTGGAATCATCCAGTTTCCCGCCTCGAGAAAGCGTGATGGAGGTATCGGTGCCTATAGGTGTTGTATCGGAATCTGAAAATCCATTTGATACGACCTGGTGGTTCGAGGAGAGGCGCAAACCCTGTAGCTGATAAGAGGCTGCGGTCGCGGTGCTGTTCGCGGCAACACTGAACTGGCTGCTGTCAGAACTGGTGGCCTTCAATGTTTCGAAGGTGCTTTTCAGGTTCAGCTTTTGAACACTTGTATTCAGAGTCAGCAGGTTTGCTTCGAGGGTTTTGATGCCCCCTTCGGTCGCCTCAAATGCGGCAGCACGGTCCGCAAGTTTCACCAGGGCGTTGCGTTGTACGCCGATGATGGCATCTACGATTTCTGTGATATTCAATCCGGTTGCCAGACCGACACCGGAACTGATGCCTGACATGTTACCAAGCCTGTTTCAAGATAAATAAGCTGAGAGTTCTCAAAATCAGTCCGCGCATGCAGGACTGCTGCATCTAAGTATTTATCGGTTAGTGAAAGGTTACCGCTTGAGCAGAGTATCTGATTGCACGTCATCACCCTGGCTGACAGTCAGGGTGTGCCGGTTGTATTAATTGGGGTGTTATTGTTTATTCGATCACCGCATAAGAAAGTGAGGTGGCAAACGGGAACCGCTTCAAACGCAGTTTTGGCAGCCCCAGGGTTTCCATGGCGGCCAGGGTTTCTCCAGGGAATAAATCCATATTGAGTTCATCGAAGGCAATGATGGCTCCTTTGGGCATCCGGGGTATCAGCAGTTCCAGCGCAACTTTGGTTGGTTCGTACAGATCTGCATCCAGATGCAGGAGCGAAACGATCAGGTGCTGATTCTTTTCCAGGTACTCGGGCAGTGTGACGCTGATGTCTCCCTTGACCAGTTCGACTTTGGAAATGTGATTCAGGTAACGGGTGGAATTATAAACCTGGATCGCTTTTTCCAGGTCTTCCATGGCATTTTCTTCCGATTTAAATCCGCCGACTTCCAAATGCTCGCTGGTACCTGTTGTGTCCTTCTCGCTCAATGAGGGAAAGCCTTCAAAAGTATCAAAGCCGATAATCTTGCGGAGATAATTGACCGGTTCGAGGATGGCGCTGAATTGTGCCCATGCCATCAGGCTGGCACCACGGTGTACGCCGAGTTCGACAACAGATCCGTTGACTTCCAGTTGCTGCTGGAAAATTTCATAGCGGGCCAGCAATTTAGTAATGGATTGCCGGGAGACGTACTTGGTAAACGCATCGAGTTTATTCAGATTCGAGCCGACGCTTGATTCCCAATATTCCTCGACCGCATTCAACGCATTCAGGTCACTGTTCGACTGGTTTTGTGACTCGCCTACGTTCCCCTTTAACAGCCCTTTTTTTTCTGCCATTTCAGTTACGCTTTTTCATGAAGTGAGAAGTGAAATCAGGTCTGAAACGGCCTGATGGTCTCAGGTTAAGACGCCGTTCGCGACATCGCCCGTCTGGCATGTGTAATATCCCTGATCCGCCAGCCCTCTTTTAGAAACTGAGGATCCCTGAGGTCTCGATACCGCAGATTCAACACAAATCGGACGTACTCTGATTGATTCTTGCAGGGAGTGTGGGGAGTCAGGCTGTGAAATAACAGTACGTCCCCCACTTCCAGTTCTGTTGGTACAACACGGTCATATTGATCAACCACATCGGGAGGCAGTGAATGCCATTTTGTGTTGATACCATGGTTGTGTTCATCATGGGCGACCGGTGCTTTCCGGTGTTCTCCTAGAGCGAGTGTCAGGCTCCCGTTATTCTGATCTGTTTTCTGCAAAGGCGCGTACAGGGTTATGGTAGAATAAGGTCCTTCGTTGTAATACCAGTCCTGATGCCAGGAAGCGAGATGCCATTCGGCATGAGGCATACTCATGAGAATGATATAACGATCATGGATGGAGATTTCCGGCGAGAGCAGTGTTTCCAGGATCGTCAGTAATTTCGGATGTGATCCCATTGAGTGTAATGCAGGCGCAGCATTCATGGAATCATATAAAATACTCTGCGCACCAGGGTGGTTCGCTTCCAACTCGCGCAGGCGATCGCTGATCTGGGTGATTTCATTCGCGTCTTGCGAGACCGTGGCACCAAAATGACTCTCCAGCAGGGCGAGTCTGCCTGCCAGACTGTTGCGGATCGGAAGAAACTCATCCGGTGAGAACAGGCCTTTAACCAGGATTGCCCCCTCTTCCGCATACTGATTTATGAGCGCGTCCGAAAGTTCAAAACCGTCCTGGTAACAGTTCAGAGTACATAATTGATTGAGGGGCAGCATTGTATTCCATCCCTGGTTTATTTTGCTGATAGAGAAAACTATTCGCCGTAACCAAACTGGGTCACAAGCGGTTTAAAAAACCGGGTGACCATGGCCTGTTCTGATTGCGAAAGACGATCACGCCATTTTCCAATCATCAATGGTTGAATGGGGTCAGAATCTGCCGTGTGTTCCCCATCGATGCGTACTGCTTGTGTAGTGCCGGCAGTACCGGAGACCGCTGCAGGCGCTGTCAGTAGAATATTCATTTCCTGTGCAATCGCCTCGACTTCATCCAGTTTCAGCAGGACACCCAGTTTGGTCGCCATCTGAAAGATCAGTCCTTCCGCATTTTTCAAAAGATGTTCATAAGGAATAACCATGATGCCGGGCAGGCAGAGTGCATGATGGATTTCCTGGTATGCCGCGACAGTCTGATCGACGGCATCTGCAAACGACATGGCCTGAAGCTCCATTTCTGCACACACGACGTCCCGCGGATCTCGATAATGATAAAAGGGGCGTACGGCATCATCCTGGGCAGCGGCAATGGCTTCTTCCGTCAGTAGATCGAACTGCAGAATCAACCGCTCATTCAGATCCATTGATCCTACGACCTGATTCAGTTCTTGTACGGAATTCGCTTTTTCCGAACGAAACTCGAAGCTCTGATGCTGCCAGATCTTCTGGAATACAGCCTGCGACCAGTCAGTACCTGATTTGGGAATTCCGAAATTGAAAATGATCATAATTGTTCCTGTAGGAGATGAGACTCAGAAAAGCCGACAGATTAGAACGCCTGCCGGACTTTTGAATTACTAATTGAGGTCCAGTTCTTTTGATTCACGCTGACGCGTTTTCTGAGTGAGGAATTGCGGTCGAGGTACCGTTGTTTCCGCCTTTGAACTGCGGTAGGGATGCTGGTCCTGGAAATAATCAATGAGCTTTCCCTGGTATTCAATTAAGATCGTTTCAAATTGGATCTGATTACGTTGAATTTCCAGCACGATATCTGCAGCCCGCCATTGTGTGGCAATCAGAATAATATCAACGGGATTTTCCACGAGTTTGTCACGGAAGAAAATCTCCTGGCCGGTACCCGGAACGAATGTGCCGACTTTATTCATGTCGGAATCGATCACGATCGGGAACCGTTGTTTGTCCAGCTTGTGCTGATTGATGAAGGCAGCCGCTTTCCCCGTGCCGCCCCAGATAGCAGTTCGTTTACCGGACTCCGTCAGTTCGTCAAACTGCACAGCAAGTTGCGTTGCTGACTGCAGCGCTTTTTCCTGGAAGGCGATCGCCTGCCGCGCCAGTTCGACCTGATGACTCTGGGGCTGGAAGCTGGCGATACCGTATATGACTTCGTCATTATAGCTGGTTTCAATCAGGTCCACGCTTGTGGCACAGCGTTTCAGTAAGCGTTCGAGTGATTGTGTGGTGAAATGAGAGTTATGTTCGTAGAAGAAATCCACGGTACGACCGGCTGCGAGTACACCATCGATACAGGGGACTTCGATAAACAGATTGGTTGCACATTCAGCCACATTGGCAGCAAATGCGACCTCCTGAGCAAACCCCAGAGGGTTCATCAGGTGTTCGAAAACATGCCGGCTGATAATCAGATCCGGCTTCAACTCAGCCAGATGCCGACCAGGTTCGAACAGCATCGCACGGGCTTCGATCAACCCATCTTCGGTTTCGATCTCGGCATTGGGATCAAAGCCGATGAATTTTCCCCACGGTATTTTTTTGGCCAGGGAACGCAGTAAATGTCCCTCGCCGCAGCCAATCTCCACAACAATCGGATTTTCCGGCAGTCTGATGGCAATCAGATCACAGACATTCTGCAGGTGTTCGGACCAGATCGCACCTTTGTTGAACATCAGGTTGGGTTTGTCAGAATAAGGGACCTTGGCATAATCGAATGCAGCATTTGAAATATGACCACAGTCCACACATCGCATAAAGTCGTGCGGCAGTCGTTCCATTGCCTGAGCTTCTTCACAGCTTTGAGGCCAGGCCAGTGTGGTTAATGGCAATAATCCTCCATCGTAAAACTGGACTGCGATATGATAACCACAGGCGGGACAGGTGTAATTCTGCATGGCAGAATTCAGGATTTTGATGTGGTCAGCGTTTCCCGGCTGATTTAATGAAGCATCCATGCTAGGTTCCTTGCTGATGTTCGAACTACTCAGACTGAAAGATGATTGATTGACAGGCTGCTGAAATTCACTGTGTTTCAATGCTGATTCAAAGAATGTTTCTAATTCCCGAATGGTGTTGACGTCTTCAAAAACCAGATGGCTTTTGGAGAGGATTTTGAGGCGAAGCTGATCGCGGAATGCTTCATCAGAGCCGATGCGGCAGGCCAGATTGATATATTCTTCAATCGAAGAAACCACGCAGTCCTGCAGCCCCATTTTTTTGTAGATCGCGAGCATTCCCCGGCCGCGCATGTATTTTGCCGGTAGTGTGACAACGGGGGTGCCGATTGCCATCGACTGATAGGATGTATTACCTCCTCCGAAATGCAGCGGGTCGAGCATGACATCTGAAAGATAAATCAGATTCAAAAAATCAGATGTTGCCATCCCGCGTAACCAGTGAATTCGATCCACCATGTCTGGGAATGTGTTATTGAAACGTTCAACCAGCAAATTTTTCCATTTGGAGTTTTTGTCACGAATCATCACGATCCGGGCCTTTGGATCTTTGCGTAGAATTCCCGCCAGAACCTGATCAAATTCGGGGTGGATTTTAAACAGCGTCTGCGGGCAGGCATAAACGTGTTCGTCGTCGGAAAGCCCGAACGCAGCCCGAGATTTGATCGTCTCAGGCAACGTGGGACGATAATAATAGGACGGCAGGGCATCCAGCTGGATTAGCTCTTCCGTGTAATGGTCATCAGCGTCTTCTGGCTCGATCAGTTTACTGGAGATAAAGCAGTCGATGGTTTTTAAACCGGTTGTAATCGGGTGTCCCCAGGTCACACATTGGACAGGTGCATGTCGGGTGGTGGCCAGAGAGAAGATGAACGCGTCCATGCCAATGTCTGCATAAAACAGGATATCCAGTTCCAGACTTTGCAAAACCTGATTAGCGCGTTGCAGATCGATTCCCAGAAAAACATACTCGTCCGAATTCTTCCGGATTTCCTGAGCAACGTCGTCATTATATCTTGTGGGCGAAATTGTAATGACATGAAACTTCTCCCGATCAATATGTTTAATGATCCCTTTCATCAACGAACCGATAGTATGTTTATAGAACAAGCTGGAAATGAAGCCGATGCGTATGCGCCCATCACGCTCTACAGTCGGTTCTTGCTGATTCCAGGAAAGTGTGTTCTGGCATAGATACAACTCTGCCATCCGTTCGATGAGCGGACGGTCGTTATATCCCTGGTAAGCTAAATAGAAAGTGCCGGGTGTTATTTTAATTGAAGTGTCGATTAGCACTTTATCAGCATGCATCTCTTCGATTTTTTGCATAAAAGAGATACGCACATCCTCAATAGCTTCCAGCGAAGCTGGAATGGGCGGTAATAAGCTGGCCAGCGCGAGGCGGTATTCCGGTTGAGGCTGTAATTCGTAAGCTTTTTCCAATGTTGTTTTCGCATCCTGAAACTGACCCATCCCCTGATAGATGGAAGCCAGGTTACTGTAAGTCTGGAACAAGGTATCATCCAGTTCGACAGCATGCAAAAAACTTTTGAGGGCTTTTCTGGTTTGTTGTTTCCGGTTTTGAATATGGCCGCGATAATTCCAGAGCACCGCACTTTCAGGATGGTATTCGAGTGCTTCATCGACATGCCTTTCGACCTCATTATCTCGCAATTGTCGAGAATAGAGATCGATTAATTTGAGTCGTGATTGTAAATGGTCTGGCTCAAGTACTACCATTGATTCAAAATAGCCTACTGCAGAACCGATTTTTCCCTGTTTCATTCGAACAGAGCCCATGCCATACAGAGATGCTGTATTAGTCGAATCGCTTTGATAGAGACTCTGAAAGATCTCATACGCGTAGTCCAGATCACCCAGATAAGCGACTAATGACCCCAGTTGAAATGCAGCTCCAGGATGGTTGGGCTGTTTTTTCAGAACTTCCCGATACTTGACCATTGCCTGATGATGCTCTTCAGACTTCTCTAGTGATTTACCCAGGTGAAATAGGATTTCACAATTATCAGGCGCGTGCTTTAATGCATTACGAAAATATTTGATGGCGGTCTCGTATTTTTTCTGCTCGGCATAAACGATACCCAGGTTATTTAAAATCTCCCAACAGTCAGGCTGGAGAGCAGCTGCTCTGCTGAGAATACTGGTGGCTTCTTCGTATTTTTTCTGTGATGACAGAAGTACGGCATAGTTTTTTATCGTATCGAGATGGTTGGGGGCCAGCTTCAAGGCCAGTTGATAGGACTTCGCCGCTGTCCCGGGCGCTTCTGATTTCGCAAGCGCATTTGCCAGATTAAAATGCGCCGTAGGCACCTTAGGTGCCAGCTTTACGACGCGCTGGCATATGGAAATCGCTTCCTCAATCTCTTCCTCTTCCATTAAGAGATTTCCGAGATTGATTAAGGCGTCGATGTAATCGGGTCTGAGTTGAAGGGCTTTGCGGTATTCATCGATGGCTGCCTGCTTTTTTCCAGAACTGGCGAGTGTGATTGCCAGATTGTAGATGAAAGTCGGGTTTTGAGAATCCAGCTCGATGGCACGTTCATAGTTGGTAATCGCGTCTTGAAATTTTCCTAAGCTTTTACAGGCGGCACCGCGATTGGAGAAGAAAGAGCCGATCCCATCGTTCCGGCTAATCGCCCGTGTGATGAAATCGATCGCTTTGTGATATTGTTTCAGATGCAGGTAGACCACGCCCAGTAAATGCAAAGCATCGACCTGTCCGGGATCGTGCTGTAATACTTCACGATACAGTTCTTCTGCCAGAGGGAGGTTCCCCGCCTGATGCTGTTGAACAGCTGTTGCCAATAGTTCCTGAGGTGATGGCATAAGATCTTCTTTGAATCACGTTTGTGATTGAAAAAAATTCAAATAATGCTGAGCAAAACTGCCTGCTACAGAATTCGCGGCAGGCTTTTCCGGTTATTCTGTTTGTATCGGCTGCGGTGGGGGGATAGATAAGCAGTTTCTGTGGTCCGGAGAAAATCAGTTGCAAACTCGGTCTTTCACCTCAGACTGGCCGGCAGGCTGGGGGGAAATGGGGGTATATATAAAAAAACACTACCCATCATCTGATGGATAGTGTTTCAATAGTTTCAGTATTTCTCATTCAATGAATGAGGCCTTCGAGGATTATCTCAAGAGACTCAATACCTGTTGTGGGTTCTGGTTGGCAATCGAAAGGACCGAAATACCAGCCTGATTCAAAATCTGAGCTTTGGTCAGATTCGCGGTTTCGACAGCGAAGTCGGTATCCACGATCTGGCTGCGTGCTTCAGAAATGTTTTCCAAAGCAACCCCCAGCGAGGAAACGTTGGTTTCGATCACGTTCTTCTGAATCGCACCCAGACGACCGCGAAGAGTGGAAACACGGTTGACCGCTTCTTCGATAATATTTACCAGGTCAGAACCGGGTACCGAAGGACCAACGTCCAGCAGACTCTTTCCACCACCGGATCCGATTTCGAACAGCTTACCGGAGACGCCACCCAGACGGGCTGTGTTTACCGCTTCAATTCCGATACCAACCTGACCAGCGGCTGACACATCCTGTCCAATCTGGAACAGTGAACCACCTCCGGTAATCGTAATACTGGCTGTATTGTCGACCGTGTTAGCAGCGGCACTGAAGGAGAATGAAGCATCCAGTTGCTGTGATCGCAGGTTCGCTGAAAGTCCGGAACCCTGGGCAACCTGGCCATTGATTCTGGCGACAATATCGGAACCAATGGCTCGTTTCAAAGCATTTCCATCTGTCACATTGTCGACGGTATCAAACGTTCCCGACAGCACGTTGACATCAACAAACTCGTCGGCACCATAGTTGTTGGCGCTGAAAGTCAAATATGCATTGGAACCACCAGTCAATACACTAGCAGCGGTGACATCGACAACGCCGCCACCGGCACCTTCCACACCTGTTGAGACCAAACTGTTAGTATCGGAATTACCATCCAGTAACGACTTGATCGAGGTAGCCGTCGATGTAATCGCATTATTTGCATCAGATGCGACTTGGACAATGATCTTAATTTCAGTGTTTGAATTGTTGAATGTGATTCCAGCGACGCTGTTAGGGCCATTCGCAGCACCAATTTCAACACTAATGTTTTGTCCGGTTGCACCTAAGATACTGTCTGACGATCGGGCATCGGTAAATGTCAGATCCGAGTTCGCAGCAGTACTGTCTACAACCACGTTACTAGCGACCTTATTGGTTTTAGTTGCAGTCACACCGGTAATGTCGGTCACCCCGTTGACAGCATCACGCACGTTATCCAGCGAGCTGGATGCACCCAGGAAGAGCACCTGACTACCACTGGACCCACCAATTTCAAGTGTCGTCGCAGTTGCCAGATCACCGGGTACCGCTTCATAATCTAGACTGGCTTGTGTCGCTGCGGTTACCACTGTGGCATCCAGCGTAATCGAACTGCTGCTACCAAATACGGCTTCGTTGACCTGAAAGTCGGAGAGTTTAGCAGAGTCAGTTGCTGAAGACTGTGTACGGAAGGCTTTACTTCCGTCAATCAGTTTGTCACCAGCGAATGATGTATTGGCAGAAATTCGGTTGATCGCTGATAAGGCGGTGTCGATCTGCAGCTGATTCGCTGCAATTTCGTCTTGAGACAAAGCGCCTTCGTTCAAACCTTCCTGGACCAGACCACGAACCTGGTTCAACAGGTTTGTCACTTCGCCCAGAGCCGAGTCAGCAGTTGCGATTACGTTGCTGGCACGGTTACTGTTTTTGATTGATTGTTCAATAGCAGATACCTGAGAACGCAGCGTTTCACTGGCGATCAGACCTGATGGATTGTCTTTACCCGAGTTGATTTTCAAACCGGTTGACAGTCGTGTCAGCGAGGTATCCAGAAGATTTGTAGATTTGTTTAAACTACGCAGACCTCTCAGCGAGGCAACGTTAGTATTAATTCGTGTCATGGCAAACAGCCTTTCTCACTTGTAAATTGTGCTTCCCAAGGGATTAATGGGTTTTAGCTACTTATATGATTTAGGTTTCGAGTGATGCTGAAACCACCCGAAGACATTAGTTTCTGATCCTGTCAAATCCGATAAATGTGAAACAAATCCATACATTCTGACAGGATTCCTCGAACTGATGTGGCTTATCTTTCCATAACAAAACCATTCCAGATTCAGACGACATGGTAAATGTGCAGAGGGAAGCTGCGCATTCACGTTCATATTCTATCGGAATGTTACTTTAGGCAATCTGAGTGTCTTTGGTGTTTTTTTGAAAATAAACCGATCTCTCCGGTATCGCACACGGGAAAGGACGAGTTGTAACTATTATCCGTTCCTTCATCAAAAGTTCGGCTGTGACTCTATTAGCGTGAGAGAGGAAAGTGGTGATCGTTTCATGCAAACGAATATTTATGTTAAATCGGGCTGCAGGATCGTTGCCGTTTGCCTAACTGGACCTCGCCTGTGTTGCTGGATGGGCAGTCTTTGCCTAACCGTCAAACTCTGTCTTGAGGGAAATCACTCCTGTTATCACTGCACTTAGCGTCTGCTCAGTTTGCTGTATCTGCTTCCGACAGTTTGAACTCGAGCATGAATAATCCCGGAAGAGGCGCTGGCAGACAGAATGTTTACGGATTCAATTATCGCACTGAAACACAGTCTGTTGATTGAAACTGATTGACGAAGACTGGGAAGCTTTTGCTTCGATCTGCTAAAATCATGATTTCTATTCACAGAATTGAATTACCGAAGCCGGTTACCTTTGGTCTGGCTTTCCGGAAAAACTGGAAACGATTGATTCAAGAGGGGAGATATTCATTCGAGAACTGCGCAATGCACCTTTACCAGGGTAACGAAATGATCCATTAGTCACTTTGCAGGCAGTTTAAAACAGAGTCTCTGCCCCGGTGATTCGTCAAAGAGTATTCTGGAGTCAGTGTGTGATTCACATTGGTGATGCAGGGCAATTCCAAGAGGTGTGAATGAACGGGGAGTAATTCAATAGGAATCAGGGCATGATGTAGAATACTTACAGAGCGCATCACATTTAAGCATAGTGCCTCTCGATCTATGATACCTGGTCCAGATGATTCTGGAGACGCGACAGTAAAAACTGGATCCAGTCTGGAAATTGAAGAATCAACTGCCGTCTGCAATGCACTTGATTGGCAGAAAAGCATCAGGTGCATTTTGTAACTGCTATTGCAGAGTTGTTGATTATGCGGGTTAATGATAATTGTTCTGATGAATGCTGGTCGTAACAAATGAACTTGGTCTTCTTGGACACTCATTCTTTTCATGCAAAAAGTCAACGCTTATTGCTCAAGATCACTGATTGGCAATGACGATCCATCTTTCATATCTTGCCAAAAGCGAACATGCCACAGCAGGTGGTTGAATAAGCAGACAAATGAAGTCTCTACAGTTGATGGAATAAATATTACAGATCATATTGCACCTGCGCTGAACTGATTCACTTTCAAGAAGTATTGATCCTAAGAAGACCAAATTCACGAATCGCATACCTTAGGGAGCAGCAACGCATGCCTTTGTGTCCCCAACACACTAGTCATCAGGTTAAGGAAGCCCACTCAAGATTAGGACGATCACTTGTAAAAATTCAAACAACCCGTCACGCCTCCACAGTCGCATCAGAGAATATCGCAACCATGTTCCAGGACTGGGAACAAAAGTGGTCGCACCGTCGCGAATTGATCGCCAGTCGCATTGAGTTGATCGAGACACAGCTCGAGGCGCTTGAGCAGTCAGACCTGCCGATGCCACAGTTTACGATTTTTGATGATCCGGGAGAGTAGCGCCTGCCCGGCCTGGAACACTGTCGATGATGAAACCAACGCGGTCTCTGGATCAGAGAGCGAAACAACAATACCTGACAAATAGTGAGACGAGTCTGTTTCAGGTCAGGACCGCTGTTGGTTGACTACTTTGCTGATTCGCAAAATGGCAGCATCAATTTCCTCTTTTGTATTGAGGAATGAGAGGCTTAATCGAACAGCAGAGCGATAGACGCGTTCCTCGCAGCCCATCGCCAGCAGCACGGGAGCCGGGTCTCGTGAACCGCTGGCACAGGCGCTGCCCAGTGAGCAGGAGATGCCAGCCAGATCGAGTGAGATCAGCAGGGCTTCTCCGTCCAGGCCGGGAAACGAGATATTGAGGGTATTGGGAAGCCGATGCTGTCGATTGCCATTGATAACCGTTGGCGAGCAGAGTTCCTGCAATCCCTTCTGGAGACGATCTCTCAGTGCTGCCGTCTGGCTTGATCGTTGTTCCTGTTCTCGAACAGCAGTCGCCAATGCCTGCGCCATGCCAGCCGCCAGAGCCACCGGTTCGGTTCCAGCCCGTTTGCCTCGCTCCTGATGTCCTCCCGCGATTTGCGGCAGCAGGCGTGCGCCTTCTTTGACGATCAGGGCACCCACGCCCCGCGGGCCATGAAATTTGTGAGCAGCCAGACTGACGGCGGTGGCGCCTGAGTCATGAAAATGAAACGGAATCTTCCCGATGGCCTGTACGCAATCCAGGTGCAGGGGAATATGGTGTTTCTGACAGGCTTCCACGAGAGGTGCGATCTCCTGGATCACGCCGGTCTCGTTATGAGCCAGGATGGCAGTGGCCAGCTGAACGTGTTCCCAGTTTTGTTCGAGAATTCCATCTGTCTGAATTCTGCCCCCGGCGTCCAGAGGCAGCTGAATCTGTTTCATTCCCCGTGGTGCCAGACGTCGAATGGTATTAAGGGTAGCGGGATGCTCGCCGGCCGGCAGGACAATCTCTCCGGGAGAACCAGACAAAAATCCCTGTATGGCCAGGTTGATCGATTCCGTACCGCCACTGGTAAAAATTACTTCCTGGGGATGGGCACCCAGGAGTGATGCCAGTTGTTCGCGGGCATCTTCAAGAACTCTGCGCGCCTGACGGCCATCTGCATGGGCGCTGCCGGGATTGGCATAGTGGGTTCGATACTGTTCTGCGACCAGGTCCACGACATCATCCAGGGGGCGTGTTGTGGAATTGTTATCCAGAAAGATCCGTTGTGAAGCTGGTATCGCCATGACAGGTCAGTATTTCAAAGTCGGTAACCCCCGTGGGGAAAACCGTTACCCTTTTGCGGCTTCTTTCGCCTGATTTTTTAGCTGATTCGGGACATGTTCAATCAGCATGTCAATAATGTCGTCGGGAGCAAGTCCTTTGCTGTCCGCCTGAAAAGTGGTGACAATGCGATGCCTGAGCACGGCATGGGCGACAGATTTGATATCCTCGGTTGAGACATGGAAACGCCCTTCCAGGATGGCCCGGGCTTTGGCTCCCAGAATCAGAAACTGTCCTGCCCGCGGCCCGGCACCCCATGACAGATATTCTTTAATGAATTTGGGAGCGGTCGCTTCTCCCGGACGCGTGGCTCGTACCAGATCCCGGGCATACACAAATACATGCTCGGCGACGGGAACTTTGCGAACGACTTCCTGCAGCGCCAGGATCTGGCGGCCTGTTAATGCAGCTTCCAGTTCCGGTTTCTGATTGCCGGTCGTCTGTTTGAGGATCATCAGTTCTTCGGCAGCAGTGGGATAATTCACGACTACATTAAACATAAAGCGGTCCAGCTGCGCTTCCGGCAGCGGGTAGGTGCCTTCCTGCTCAATCGGGTTTTGAGTTGCCAGTACAAAAAAGGGTTCCGGCAGGCGATAGGTATTCGAGCCGACGGTGACGTGCCGTTCCTGCATGGCTTCCAGGAGTGCAGCCTGAGTTTTGGGGGGCGTCCGGTTAATTTCATCTGCCAGCAGGACGTTGGTGAAGAGTGGTCCCTGCATAAACTGAAAGGAACGATGCCCGGTTTCCGGATCGTCCTGCAGAACATCGGTACCTGTAATATCGGAGGGCATCAGGTCCGGAGTAAACTGAATTCTTCGAAACGAAAGGTGCAGGATTTTGGCAATGGTACTGACCAGCAGCGTTTTGGCCAGTCCAGGTACACCGACCAGCAGGCAGTGGCCTCGGCTGAACAGAGAGATAAGGATTTCATCCACGACTTCCGACTGTCCGATGATGACTTTGCCAATTTCATCGCGCATCAGCAGGTAGGCGTTGGATAGACCACGGATGGCCTGTGCTTCCAGATCACGTTGTGCTTCTGCATCTTCCTGAACCATCAAATGTTCTTCATGGTCGGCCATAAACCCTGACTGCCTTTGCAACTAAAGACCAAACTACTCGAAACGCTTCTTATTGTTTATACTGGTCAGCAGAACCGAATGGAAGGGGCCATTTGCCGGGAGCGGAAATCCTGTCCGGGCTGGCTCTCTATCCTGTTCGTCAGTTAACATGTTTCAAGCTGATATTATCATCACTTCACCTCTAAAATGCGAGTCAGAACGTGTCTCAGCCCCCAGTATCGTATCTTGTATTTGATGTGGAAGCGATCGCCGATGGAGATCTGATTTCCCGTGTTCGCTATCCAGGGGAGGAATTATCCCCGGCGGACGCCCTGGCCCGTTATCAATCCGAACAGGTGGAAGCGACCGGCAGTGATTTTATACCGGCTACGTTTATGCTGCCGGTCTCGGTTGCGGTGGCCAAGCTTTCTGAAGATTATCGACTGCAGGACCTGACGGTACTCGATGCTCCCGATTTCCGGCCGCATATTATTACAAAGAAATTCTGGCAGGGCTGGGTACACTATGGCCAGCCGACGTTCGTCACCTTTAATGGTCGGGGATACGATCTGCCGGTTCTGGAACTGGCCGCATATCGTTATGGTATTTCATTACCGGAATGGTTCAATGTGAATGCCCGCAGTTTTGATCAGTCCCGCAACCGCTATAACACCGGCGCTCATCTCGATCTGATGGATCTGTTTTCCAATTTCGGTGCCGGCCGGGTCACGGGCGGTCTGAACCTGCTGGCTAATCTGATCGGCAAACCGGGTAAAACCGGTATCGATGGTTCGCAGGTGCAGTCGATGTATGATTCCGGCAAAGTGAATGAAATCAACGATTACTGCCGTTGTGATGTTCTGGATACCTATTTCGTGTTTCTTCGCTCCCGGGTTCTGGCGGGATTCCTCAGTATTGATACTGAGCAGGAGATCGTCACGGAAGCGTATCGGTACCTGGAGCGGGAAGCAAAATCCAACAAGGCGTATCAGCATTACCTTGAACACTGGGGTGACTGGGAACCGCCGACCGAATAAGCTTCAGGCTTTACTCGGAATAATTTACGTCCATGCCTGACAGGAGAAACTGAACGACCTGCTGGTTTCTGGTCTCACTGACTTTAACAGGCAGTGGCTGAGAGGTGTGGAATTCCAGTTCGACAGACTGCCAGCCTGATTGTGACTGATCAGGGTGTGGCTTCAGTTTCAGTGTAATAAACTTTTCTGTCACCGGGCCCGGATCATCCGTTGATAATTCGATGGTAAACGATTCTACCTGGAATGTGCTCTGGTCAACGTGCATTAACCACGAGGACAGATTTTGCATGGCAGACAGGTAGATGGCTCTGGTCGAGAGATTCATGTCGTTTTGAGAAATCTCAGTCTCCAGTGATTTGCGCTGCCTGTTCCGGGGGTAGAGAGTAATTCCGTTTCCAAGTTTGACGGAATCAATTCTGCGGGAGACTGAAACCCAGCGTTCTACCAGCTTTTCAATTTCCTGCAGTTCTGTTTTGTTCCGGTATCCAGTGCTGGTTTGAGAAAAAGAAATGCGTCGAATCGGATCTCTCATTCCCGGTTTTGGCGGAGTCATCTCATGTGGAAAGATCGCTTTTGCGACGGTTTGTGAAATGAATTTCGGTTCCGGCTGTCCGGCAATGATGGCGGACTTGCGCACTTCTTTTAACGCGGTTAACTCGACCGCCGCAAACCCGGATTGTGATTTTGTCTTGCCGGGTAGAAAAGTTAACGATTCCGGCAGCATGGATCGTGTATCGATCTGCAGTTCAAACGGACGGCACAGATGCCGGGTTAAAAGATCTCTGGGGGCTCCCTTCAGGATGATCAGGGAGTCCGTTTTTCGGATCACCTGCCATTCATATTCGGTCAGTAAAGTCTGGACTGAAATGGGTTGCTGAAATTCGGAAATCAGCGTCAGTTCATGTCCGCTGAAATAAGCCTGATTCTGCTTCTTGAATTTTTCGACAGTAGACTGGGGGCCGACGGGCGAAAGAAAGCTGGAGGCAGCCGACCATTGTGACAATATTTGTCGCGGATCATTCAGCTTGTTCTCGACAGCAGCCTGATCCGAGTTCCCCGTCGTGACTTTTGTTTTGACCTGAGTGGCAGGAGGATTGTCCGCGGGAAGCGGGGTGGCAGCCAGCAATGCCAGCAGCGTTGAATTAAGAATCAGGAAAGGATGACGACGCATCACAAAGCTCACTCTGAAATGGGGAGAAAAAACAGACCTCGCTCAAATACGGTATTTACCGATGAGAAGTCTGGATGAGGGGGATGGAAATGTAGCAGAAAGCAGATTTTGGGAAAACGGCAATCTACAGACAGATCAGCGGGAGAAATATCATCTGTCGTAAGTTTCAATTAAACTTATACCGAGCAGTGGTTTAGATCAAAGTCGGTGATTTCGGTCTGCGAACTATTGCAGTGAATTCGCTTTCTTTTGGAGAGTCTGCACCAGCGTTTTGAATGCTGAAAGCGACTGTATTTCACTGAGATCCGGGTCTTTTTGCATCCACTCCACATCTTGAAATCCAAGTTCGGATGCCTTGTGCAGATGCTGGATTGCTGTTTCCTGATAACCTTTTACGGTTTTCTGGACGCCAGGTGTTTTTTTCTGATCCTTCAGATTGATTAACGCCCGTCCGTAAACGCAGGCGACATTATAATGAAACAATCCATCCTCTTCGAAGTTTTTCAACTGTTCGTTGACGAAGGAAATGGCTTTCTCTTCCTGGTGATTATAGACCATGCAGATCGCCAGGCCGGTAATTGCCTGTGAACTTTTGTTGTCAATCTCAAAAGCCCGCTGGAAATCCTTCTGAGCAGCCTGCCAGTCCATGCGTTGTAAATTCATATGCCCGCGGCCGGTAAAGGCGTCTATCAGACGATTGTCTTTCTGGATCGTGGGATCCTGAATCATCTGATCATAGACGTGCAATGCTTTTTCCCATTGCTCTGCTTCGGTATAAATATGAGCTTTGGTGAGGTAGGGCTGCATTTCCCCGGGGCTGATTTTAATCGCAGCGTCACAGGCGGCGATCGCCTCCTCCAGCTGAGAGAGTTGCTGATAGGTATTGGCTTTTGTCAGGTATGCGTATTTCAGGTAATCGCTGTTTCTCTTCAGGCTGTTTTCATTCAGAATATCATCACAAACGGCGATGACCTGGTGATAGCGTTTGAGTTTACGGAGCAGGGTAATCTTGCTGAAATACGCTTTGATCTGGCTGGGATTGATTTGTATGGCCTGATCATAAGTTTTGAGAGCATCGTCGGGGCGTTTGAGCGAGAGCTGGAGATCGGCTTTGAAATCGTACAGATTCATATATCGCGGGTTGGCCTGGATCGCGTCATCATAGGCTTCCAGTGCTTTATCGTTTTGATTGTGTTTGGAATAATGCGATGCCAGCATTACATAGGCAAAATGATCGAGCGGAGCAATTTCAATCGCTTTATGAAACTGCTGCAGTGCTGCTTCAGATTGAGACTGATTGCTGTAGATCATCCCTTTCGATACATACAATCGCGCGTTCATACCGTCGATTTCCAGTCCCTGATCTGCAGTCTTGAGAGCCTCTTCATATTTCTGCAGCGCATTTTGAACATTCACGATACCCAGGTAGGCCGGTACGAGCAGCGAATCGATGCTGAGGGCAGTCTGGTATTCTTGCAGAGCTTCCTCGTATTGTTTATTACCCTGTTCCCTGTCACCATTTTTCACGTACTGGTAGCCAGGCGAACGCATATAAATATTATTGAGTGCCGTTGCCGCTGCCCGCTTTTTCTCATTGAGATTTCCTTCAAACCGGGCATCCATGATGATCTGTCGTGCCTCGGGCGTGCCGATCGAAAACAGAGATGAAAATATCGCATTCCAGGTAGAGGCTTGATCTGTTTTACGTAATGTTTTCTGTAAGATTTTGACTGCTTCGAGGGAGCCGGAAGCGCGAAGGCTCTTGATCGCGCCACTCACAACCTGCAAGTTGCTGTCATTCAGTGCCTGCTCCGCCAGTTCAAAATACTGAGGTGAATCGATCTTCTGCAGAGAGGTGACGATCAGCTGTTTTTCGTTGGAATTCGCCTGGGGATAAACTTTCAGGAAACCGGCTTCCACAGTCTGGTCACCGATAGAAGCCAGTGTATTAATAATGGCAACCCGCAGTCCGGCATCGAGTTTCAGATTTTCCAGATGATGAAACAGAAGCGGGATGGCACGCGGATCTTTCAGTCGATCGAGAAACGAAAGCATAGCCCGGGTTGGTGCCGTCTGTTCCAGCTGTGACAGCACATAATTCAAGGCCAGTGCTTCACTTTCATTGTCTTTCTGCTGAATCAGTTCCTGGAAGGCAACTTCACGGATTTCCGGATTGGGCGACTGCAGTGCGTTTGTCAAAATTTCGAAGAGTCGCGGATGACCATTCAGGACCAGTGCCTTGATCGCTGCTTTTCGGAGTTCCAGATCGTCACTGGAAATGAATTCATAGATGGCGTCTCCCCACTGCGGCCGCGGGCTCTGTGCGATAATCCCGATCATTGTTTTTTGAGAAGCCGGGGGGCTTTCTTTTAACAGTTTCAACAGAACCTTCTGGCCCTGGGCAAACCGGGACTCTGCCAGGCTGGCAATAGCGACTTCAGACTGCGGACCGACTGTACTGGCAACCTGAGCCAACCGTTCATAGCCGCGAGGATCCCCGAGATAACGTAACGCAAATAGCGCGGCCTGTTGCACAAGCGGGTCGGGATCTGATGTGAGTTCCAGAATCAGTGGCAGCTCTTCATTTGTCAGCTGTCGGCCGCCACTGATGAGAGCTGCGATTTTCACAGCCGATGATCCCGTCCGGATCTGTTCAGCCACTTTTTCCCTGGTGAGGACACTCATGGCACTGTCGAGTGCAGCGTGAATTGCCTCAGATTCTTTTTCATGAATGACTTGGCCTTTATTGATTCCGAGATAAGGAACTCTGGAATCCTTTATGACTTCCCCGGAGAGATGCAATTCCGTGATCATGCTGGGAAAGACAGGGAGGGTGGGATTCACCATTGCATTCGTACCTACCTGATTTGCTGCACGAGGCAGCCAGTTTTTCACGGAGGTGTCAATCTGAGTATTCTGATCGGGGAAATGTATGACGAAGCGTTTGATGTTCTGGGTCGTCAATTGGTCTATTACCTGAATCAGGCTTCCGTAATTGATCGAATTTAATTCGCCGCTGACAATAAGTTCTGCCAGACACTGACTGGGCCCCAGCAATTTGACGGCGTATTTCAGTTTGCCGAGTTCGAAGCGATTCACATTCAGTTTCAGCGTCTGATCAATGACAGAGACTTGAAATTCGATTTCAGGAATATGGGGCGCCCCCGGTAAATCGGTGAGTAATATCCACAGACTGTCCTGTTCACCCGGAGGGACCGTGATCTGATCTTGAAAATTTAAACTATTCAGTCGCAGGCTGCGTTTTCCCAACTGGACATTTTGGTTTGCCAGATTGGGAGGCAAAGTACGGATGGGAACTTCCTGGCCATCTACTACTGCTTTAATCTGGCTGCGGACCAGTTTGAGGGGTTGCGGGCTCTGGTTTATCAGAATCAGACGCGTCAGGAAAAAATACAACCCATTGGGCGCCCTGTTATGGGTGACTCCCCTGACAGTATCGTCAACGATGATAAACGCCGAAGTCTGCGCGGTCACGGGAGGCTGATGGGCGGTCGGCTGATTTACGGACTTGAGCCGCGCTTCTATGTCATTGAGTAACTGCAGGCTTTGCGCCTTTGTCTGCGGACCTTCCGTTGAAACCTGCTGCTTTCGCCGGCTTTCCGCCTGGGAGTAGACTTGTGTGGGAAGCAGGGTAGAGAGTGTCAGACACAGCAGCAGACAGATTCGATTTGTCATCCTGTTTCTCCCGACGTTTTATCAGACAATAACTTTACCGGCCCGAATTTCAATCCAGGTTTTGATCTCCGATTCCGGAGGCAGGACCCGGAGCCCGGTTTCCACATCAGCGTTGAGCAGATTAATGGCGTTTGTCACGCACGTGTATGGCTCCAGGCAGACACAATCCCGGTCGGGGGGCGTGAACACAACCAGCTCGGTGAAGATCGCATCATAGTCCTGGGTGACGACCAGTCCTGCCTGCTCATCCATGATCAGGCACTCGTATTGATCGATATCTTCAGGCATGCCAGTGAGAATATCGTCTGCCTGCAGCTGATCCAGCCAGGCACCTTCCCGCAGGTCGTGTGATTTTCCAATCGACTTCTTGACGCCGACGGGAAGACAGTCTTCGAGCACCCATTCCTCGCTGGCTGGTGACTCCACCAGGCAGTTTTTGAGATGGCCGGATTCCGACAGGGGCACCTTAAAGTAAGGATGTGTTCCCAGCCCCCAGGGAATCGAACCGGAACCGGGATTACCGACGCGGATGTCTGCCCGTAAGGTGGTCCCTTTGACTTCGTATCGAACTTCAATGAAGATGTCGCCGGGCCAGTATTTCAGTCGGTGTTTCCCGTCGATACTCAATTGAAACTGGCCTGTCACAGCAGACTCTTCCTGCGAAATGACCCGCCAGGGAAGGTCCAGGCAGAAACCATGAATCGCGTTGCCGGTTTTGTCATGATAGGTTTTGTCAGGGGGGAGTTCATAAGGGGTTCCTTCCCACTGAAAGTGCGCGTTGGCGATGCGGTTCGGGAAAGGGAACAGAATGGGTATGCCACCACTGCTGGGACGCTGATTTCCTGATGCGAAATCAGGATGTGCGTCAATGACGTCAATCGGCTGACCATCGACCATTGCCTGGAATTCATAACAGTTGAATCCCAGCTCTGGAAGTATGTTGGCGTAGGAACCGGTTTCCGGGTCTTTAATCTGAATGGGCGTCATGCGAGAGGATACTTTTCATCAGGTGGATTATAGAGATCGTTCAAAGATCAGTTTGTCAGCAGCGTTCATCAGTTCCACTCGGGGTGTGCCGTTTCCTGAGGCAGAAATCGTCGTTCTGCCATGGCACGATCCAGCAGGGTGTCCCAGATATCATAGGGGTCAATTTCAAAGATGTCTTCCGTGGTCGCAGGGGTATTGAGCCAGTCCATCCGATTTATTTCGGATTCCAGCTGCAAAGGTGCCCAGCCGGCACAACCGAAAAAGATCCGAAAATCCAGATGCGGGTCTCCCTCGGAGATGCGCCAGATGACCTGTTCAAAGATCTCAGGGCTGCTGCCCATGAATAAGTCCGGGACAATTGCCTCAGTTGATTTTTCGAGATCCCCGGCGTTATGCAGGGCAAACATCCCGTTTGGCTCGACCGGTCCGCCCATAAATACCATGTCCTCAAGTTTGGGCATGTCAAAATAACGCGACAATGCGTTCGTAATCGAAAAGGAGGAAGGGCGATTGACAATCAGACCGGTAGCTCCCTGTTCGTTATGTTCCACGATCAGCACAACAGATCGATAAAAATTGAGATCGTTCAGCTTACGGGACGCGACTAAAAAATGTCCCTTCAAAGATTTCAGCATAAAGCAAATCACTCTCCTTCGATTGGATATTCTACTGAGTAAAAACGGGTTAAAAAAACGGTATAACTGCACAAAATGTATTATAACTGCCTGAAAGCGGAAAAAACAGAGTCAGGATTTCAGATCAGGATCACCTTTTCATCAGGACCTGTTACAGGGATTTTATGGATCAACTGAAATCGGGAAGTGGCCTGCCCGTGAATCCGAAAATATTCAATGTTCAGTATTTCAACTTGAACGGATGTGGGCTATTCTGGTATTTGTTGTCTGGTGTCAAATTCAAGGTTTTCTTAAGCGCCCGATCCTCATTTTATAACATGGGCTGGTTCCAATGAAGACGTCAAAAACGCAATTTGCTGTTTTGTGCGCGATGCTTTACTCATTAGTTCTCTCTCAGACGTTGTCTGCTGAAGAAAGTTACGAACGTTTTACCGTGCGTAACTGGACCTATCGCGATGGAACTGAGGCGATCGGGAAGCTGATTACCATCACCGGCCCCACAGCGACACTTAAACTGGAGGGAGAGGGGACGGTGCGTGTTCCCCTGGAAAAATTAAGTGTGAAAGATCTGAACTGGATCTACGAATATCACAAGCGGAAAAAACTGTTAAGCTTGCTGCCACCCGAATATCGAAAACCACAGAAAGAAGTAGTGACGTCGACCAGTCCGGATCCGTCCCCACCTGTGGAATCGACGCCTTCTCAACCTGTCTCAGAGCCGTCTCCTGCGAAACCGGCTGCAGAATCGATGCCTGCTGAAACTGCGCAGCCTGCTGCTGAGAAAGATTCATTCAAACCATTTACCGTCCGAGAATTCACATTGAAAGATGGGACGCGACATAAAGCCAAACTGCTGTCTGTGAGTTCGCAAGAGAAAGTCACGCTGCTGAAAGACGCGGGTGGTTCAGTCCAGGTGCCCCTGGATGAGCTCAGTGAAAAAGACATCGAGTGGATCATTGGTTATCATCAGCACAATAATCTGGTGGCACTTCTTCCAGAGGCCCTGAAGGCCAGAGCAACTGATCCGGGATCGATGGTCGGTCCTGCTGCTGCGCCCGCGAAAGTCGAGGCAGATGCAGAAATGAGTGAGGCTGCCAAAGCAGCGAAAGCAGACGAAGATCCGGATGTGGAAAAAGCAGATACGGAAATCGATCCCAAACTGGTTGCAGTCATGAATGATTATCGTGTCTGGACTGATAAGCAGGGGAAGAAATCGGAAGCGAAATTTACGCGTATCAATGGCCGCGAAGTGATGTTTTTAGGCAATCCGGTTGGTTTTCTCAACGTACATATCGGAACGCTCATCCCCGAAGATTTGCAACTGTTGCGGGATGCTTTGAAAATGCATGGCCGGTTGGATGAAATTCCTCTGGCCTATCGTGAAGATCCCGATCGCAATCTGTCACCGACTCGACTGAAACAGTTCATGCGACTCAATTTTCAACGTAAATGGACCGATTTGTCGGGCAATTCGGTTGCCGCCTCTTATGTCAAAATGGAGGACGGCAATGTCACCCTGTTAATTACACAAACAGGAATGGAGCAGGAGTTCCCCTATCAGAACTTCAGTGCTGAAGACCAGGTTTACGTGCAGGAGCGCCTGAAAAAAGAAGTTCCAGGGAACTTTTTCCCGGAAACAACCGAGGTGACGCTCACGCCGGAAGAGCGGGAAAAAGAGTTTCATGTATTTACCGATTTAAATAAACGAAAGCTGAAAGGAAAATTTGTCCGTCTGGCTTATGGCGAATCAGTGGCTGTTCTGAATACCGGCAAGAAAGAAGAACTGTTCATTACAGAATTCTTCAGTGACTCTGATCTAAGTCTGATCAAGCCGCGTAAGCAGAAACAGACCGATCAACTAGCTATGAATGAGGGGGGCAATCCAGGAGTTCCCGGGGGGATTCCTGGCCGCATGGGAATACCCGGAGGGATTCCGGGGCGGATGGGGATGCCGGGGGGGAACCCGGGCATGGGGGGCAGAAATATGACTGGTGGTCCCCAGAGTTCTGCCCTGCAGGAGGCCCAGCAGAAAGTACGTGAAATGCAGCAGAGAGACAGGAACCAGATGGCAGCAAATTCTGGTATGAATGCACGGAATTCACCAGATGATTCGTTCCCTGATTTTAATCCCAATCCTGTTCCAGCAGCACCTTCCATCGATCTGCCTATGTTTGAACATCAATGTCCAATCTGCAATGAATCCCACACTTCGGGTTCCGTCATGTTTACAAGCTGTCCACACTGTGGCGTAAAAGCAGGCGACAAAGTGTATAAATGTGTGAATTGCAAACGCAAATTTACAGCGGAAGGCCAAGGTGCAAAAGCCCCCTGTCCACACTGTAATTCGGGGTTCCTGGGGAACATGAATTTGTCTCTGGCAGTAATCAAACTGCTGATTGTATGCGTGCTGGCTGCCGGCGGCTATTACAGTTACAACCGATAATTCGAGATCGTATTGCCGCTCCTTTGCCATGTGTCCTGATCAGGGGATGCATGGTTTAGCTGGATCTGGAACTCCTGACAGTAAACTCATCGCTGATCTGAGGCAAAGTAATTACAGGCTCAGTGTATGGTTCATATTATTCACCTTACACTGAACCTGTTAATGAAATATACCTCTATCAGCATCTGGTCTGTTGTCAGGGGCGTTCATTCAAAACAGGCAGCTGTTTCGAGGTCTGCATCTGTTGTGCTTCTTCAGGGGCCACATAATCACTGTGGCAGGATGCTTTATCCTGTTCGCCCACCATTTCTTTTTTGACCTTTGAAGCCAGCTTGTGAATTTCGTCCGGACTGAGGACGCCCCGCTTTTCCAGAATTTCCTGTTGCTCGGCTGTTAATGGCAGAGACTTTTTCGCTTTATCCCAGGCATAATCTTCCGATTTACCTGACATGAATTCCTGGATCTCCTTGGAGATACGCACGCTGCACCAGTCGTGACCGCACATGGCACAGAAATCGGTATCCACATCCAGGTCTTCGTCGTGTAACGCACGTGCGGTATCGGGGTCGAAGCTCAGTTCAAAGTGCTTTTCCCAGTTGAGGGCGGCCCGGGCTTCGGTAAGATCATCGTCCCGGTCGCGGGTTCCGGGAATTCCCAGCGCCACATCTGCTGCATGAGCGGCAATCTTGTAAGCGATACACCCCTGTTTAACGTCGTCTTTTTTAGGCAGACCCAGATGTTCTTTCGGAGTCACGTAGCAGAGCATGCTGGCACCGTGATAGCCTGCTGCGGTCGCTCCGATACAACTGGTAATATGGTCGTAGCCGGGGAAGATGTCTGTGACCAGGGGGCCCAGTACATAGAATGGTGCCCCATGACAGAGTGTCCGCTGGAGTTTCATGTTGAACTCGATCTGGTCGAAGGAGATATGTCCTGGTCCTTCGATCATGACCTGCACCCCTTTTTTCCAGGCACGTTCGGTCAATTCACCCAGCACGCACAGTTCTGCCAGCTGGGCACGGTCTGATCCATCTGCCAGTCCGCCAGGACGCAAGCCGTCACCGATGGAAAAACTGACGTCGTATTCCCGCATGATATCGCAAATCTCATCCCAGAGTTCGTACATGGGGTTTTGCTGTTTATTGTGGAGCATCCATTTTGCCAGTAGAGAACCGCCGCGGCTGACAATTCCGATCAGGCGCTGGGCGACGAGCGAAAGGTGTTCCTGCAGTACGCCGGCGTGGATTGTAAAATAATCGACCCCCTGTTTGGCCTGATGTTCGAGCATCTGTAGAATGCTGGCATGATCCAGATCTTCCAGGCGACGGGCAATGATCATGGAATAAATGGGAACCGTACCAATGGGAACCAGGCTGTTCTGAATGATCGCCTGCCGACAGCCATCGATATCGCCGCCTGTGGAGAGATCCATTACGGTGTCAGCACCCCATTGCTGGGCCCATTTGAGTTTTTCAATTTCTTCATCCGTTCCGGAAGAAACGGGTGAGGCGCCCATGTTGGCGTTGACCTTGGTCTTGGAAGCCCGGCCAATTGCCATCGGATCCAGTTGGTATCCCAGGTGCACTTTGTTGGCAGGAATAATCATACGACCGGAGGCGACTTCATCGCGGATCTGTTCTGCAGTCAGATGTGGTTCCCGTTCGGCAACCCGTTCCATTTCCGGTGTGATCGTTCCACAGCGGGCGAATTCCAGTTGTGTGACTGGCAGGAAGTCTGACGGAGGAGTCCAGGCGTCGGCGGTTTCATAGTTTTCTTCGCAGCCTGGTTTCAGTTTCCAGCCTGCTGGCATGAAATCCCAGGCGGTTTTTTCTGAAGGAGCAGGCATGCCCGGCGTATCGGGAGATGAGAACGTCAACGCTCCTTTTGCTCCGGGAGCGATCTGTGGCGGATTTGCGAAGCTCCCCGGATTGGTCTGGTTCGGACGTGTCGAGGGGTTTCCACCAATGGGTGGTAGTGAGTACAGCAAGTCGTTCGCAGAGGAGGAGTTAGTCATGTGTAGAAGCATCCTTGTAAAGTGTGATGCGGTGAATCGAGTCGATTAGTCGCCGTGTTGTGTTTTAAGAATCCGGTTCCGGGAAGTCTCTCAGAGACAGCAATAGGGCCTGGAAGAGAATTCTTGCCTCTATAGTAGTGACCTGAGTGCTTTTTTCAAACTCAATAGATGCTTACTCTCTGTGGTTTCCCATTGAATGTCGCATTAGTTATGATCTGCACATCATCAAAAAAGTCGATGCGGGCTACCTCTTTGACACAAAAAGAGGAATTGAAAAAATTCGGAATTGATCAGGTTAAGGGAATCCATGCAGTACGATGTTTATGGCGTTGGCAACGCATTAGTTGATATTCAGGCACGCGTCTCCGACGCCACACTTCAGAAACTCGGTTTTGCCAAGGGAATCATGACCCTGGTGGATGAAGAAGTCCAACAGAAGGTCCTGGGAGAACTGGATGGCGCCCCCATTTCCCAGTGTGCCGGCGGTTCGGCTGCCAACACGATTCTGGGAATCGCCGATTTCGGAGGCAAAGCAGCCTACGCCGGTAAAGTGGGCAGTGACATGCTGGGGGAATTTGACCTGGCTGATATGCGTAAGCTGGGAGTGACGATTGAGGTTCCACCGGCAGCCGAGGGGCAGACCGGGACGTGTGTGGTTCTCATTACGGATGACGCACAACGGACCATGCTCACGAATCTGGGTGTCTCAGCCACATTGAGTGTGGATGATATTAACGAAGAACATATCAAACAGTCAAAATATGTGTATGTTGAAGGCTACCTGTTTACCGGAGAAACACAGAAGCGTGCAGCCTACCGCGCCATCGAGCTGGCAAAAAAACATGGTGTCAAAGTCGCTTTTACAGTCTCCGATCCCTTTCTGATCAATCTGTTCCGGGATGAATTCCAGGAATTAATCGAAGGCCCCGTGGATCTGTTGTTCTGCAATCTGGAAGAAGCCCGCAGTCTGACCGGTAAACATGATGCTGTCGACTGTGCCCATGTGATTCACAATCATGTCCCCAACCTGGCATTGACGCTGGGCGGTGATGGTTCGATTCTGATGCATGAAGGTCGCGTGATTCCCATTGAAGGCGTTGATGTGGAAGCCATAGATACAACCGGTGCCGGCGATATGTACGCTGCCGGGATTCTGTATGGAATCACCAACGGGTTGACCTGGCACCAGGCGGGGCACCTGGCTTCGCATGCCGCTGCCCGTATTGTCTCGCAGCTGGGCGCCCGCTTGAAAAAGCCGTTTACTCAGGATGAAATTCAGGAACTGTTGAACTGAAATGAAGCACAGCAATTACCCCCTCTTCGTACGACGCGACCTGGACGGTTTTTTCGCTTTAATGATCGATAACCTGGTCCAGCTTCTGCTTATCGTCGCGTTGTGCGGCCTGTGTGGGATCTCTGCTGATTCAGAATTATTGCTGCAGTATATTTTGCCTGGCGCGGCGCTGAGTATTCTGTTTGGGAATATCTTCTACGCCTGGCAGGCGCATCAGCTGGCGAAGCGGGAAAATCGGAGTGATGTCTGCGCCTTGCCTTACGGTATCAATACGCCTTCCCTGCTGGTGTATATATTTTTTGTGATGGTACCCGTCTATCAGCGGACCCAAAGCGCGGAAGCCGCCTGGCAGATGGGGCTGCTGGCCTGCTTCGGCAGTGGTGTCATTGAGTTCGCCGGGGCGTTTATTGCCGACCGCGTTCGCCAAGTCACACCACGTGCCGCTCTGCTCTCAACACTGGCCGGGATCGCCATTGGTTTTATTTCAATGACGTTTGTCCTGAAGATTTATCAACGGCCGATGATTGCCATGCTGCCCGCTGCGGTTGTGCTGCTGACGCTGTTTTCGCATAAGAAATTACCCGTGCCGATTCCCGGTGGACTACTGGCGATTATCGTCGGGACGATTTGTGCCTGGGTGTTACCGGAAGTGATTCCTCAAATGCTGCAGGGATCACCGATGAGTGCAGAGTCAATCAAAACTGCCTGGGAACAATCGGGCTGGTATCGTCCCCACTTTGCTGGGGGAGCCTTATGGGAGCTGTTGAAAGAGCCGGGCGAATGGGCCGGGTATATGTCGGTAATCTTTCCGATGGGACTGTTCAATGTGATCGGCAGCATGCAGAACATCGAATCGGCTGAAGCCGCCGGTGACAGCTACCCTGCCAGGCCGGCGATGATGGCCAATGGCGTGGGAACGATCATGGCTTCATTACTGGGCAGTTGTTTTCCCACAACCATATATATTGGACATCCGGGCTGGAAAGAAATGGGATCACGGGCCGGCTATTCCACACTGAACGGGATCTTCTTTCTGCTGATCTGTCTGACGGGAACGACGGGGGTCATCAGTAGGATCATTCCTCTTGAAGCCGGTGTGGCGATTGTGCTCTGGATTGGTATGGTGATTACGGCGCAGGCGTTTACCGCCTCTCCCGGCAGGCACGCACCGGCTGTGGCGCTGGGATTATTCCCGGCGATCGCTGCCTGGGGCGCGACGATCATGCAAGGCACGTTCCTGGTTGGTGGGGGCAAAACACTTCAGGATGTTTTATCGACCAGTCTGTTTACTGAAGTGAACGGCTTTCTCGTACATGGGCTGGTCGTGATGGAGCGAGGCTTTATTTTTACCTGCATGATTCTGGCTGCCATCTGCGCCTGCCTGATCGACGGTAAATATCGTTCAGCGGCAATCTGGTCCGGAATCGCTGCCCTGTTTGCTTTTCTGGGCCTGACGAATGCGTATGAAGTCATTAATAATGACATTCATTTTCGCTTGGCGTTTCTTTCGGCCGAAAAAGTCGACGGATTGACATTTCATGCGACGGGCATTGCGATCGGCTATCTTTTGTTCGCCGCCACATTTCTGATTCTGGGGGGCTGCAAAGACGAACCTGCCATTCAGGAAACAGAAGAACCGAACCCCAAACCGGATCTCAGTCGCTGAGTTCACCCGTTACTGTTTTGTCGGCGCTTCATAAATCCGCACATTACGAAACTGGCTTTCTGCCCGGGCGATTACATCTTCATCTGCAATGAAGTGCAGGTAACGATATTTCCCAGTCAGGTACCGACCCACACGAATGCGGAATCGTTTCCAGCCTGTTCCCGTGTAGGTGTTGAACTGCTGCCCGATATGAGACCAGGCTTCATAGCCGTAAATCTGGAAGACCTGGTTCCCTTTGTTGTACTTCTTGTCTTTATCAAAGCCGAAACCATGAATCTGGCCTTGATGTAAGGAGCGGAAGTCAAATTCGATCACTGTGTTGGGGGTGATTTCTGCGTTGACCTCCAGTGTCTTCCAGGCATTCCCCCACAGGCGAATTCCTTTTCCCTGTTCTATCAGCTGGTAATTAGTGGGTAGTTCATATTGCCCGTCCTGAAAACTGTAAGGTTCGATTTTGTGTGCTGCAAAATTGATGGCGGGGATATCTCCTGGAGGATCCGCAACGGAAAACTGATCCCGTGCCGGGAAGGCGCCCTGATCGGCCAGTTGCCGAGTTACTTCCGATCCGGTGCTGTCAAACACAATCGCCTGTCCAGCGGTCACAACCCGCTCATCGATGGTTTCCGGTGTCTGATCCTGATTGATCTCGGCATCCGGTTTTTCCTGTGAATGCGTGATCGAGACGCTGCCTGTAAACACGTGAAGTTCTGTCTGTTCGTCGGCATTGACTGCCAGGCCGAAGTTTGCAGATTGAGACAGCAGTGTGAGATTTGCTGTCGTCAGGGTAAACACATGATCGCGTGAGCTGCCGACGACTGCCAGGCGTCCGGACTTCAGGTGTGCGCGGTTGTCAGAATTGATTCCGAGTTCTGCGGGCCCCTCCAGGGCAATGGTCGTACCACTCAAAAAGTCGATGAGTGTGCGGCCTGATTTGAGTTTCAACCAGCCGGGAACCAGCGGCTTACTCACATCCTGAGTCCACTCGGTCCGCTCCCAAACCGGTTGGTGTTCTTCGATAATCATTGCCGCGGGGACGCCATCACTGGAATCGAGCCGTGTGACGGCGCGGGCCGGAGTGCTGTCCATCATGAGGAGAACCGTCAGAAACAGACAGGCAACGAGGGTTGTTGCCAGCGCATACCGCATCACAGTGAGCTGCTTCCGTGCTGATGCCACGCCGGGATCGATACGGGGAGTACCTGTTTCTCTTTCAGGAGTCAGACAGAACAAATCGAGGAGCGGCTCGGTGTGCCCCTGTTCCCACTGCAGGAGGGAATCGGTATTCATCATTTCCAGATAGAGTTCGCGGGCTGCTTCATCGGTTTCCAGACGTTTCAGGAAATTCTGGTTTTCCTCATCCGTCAATACACCATCCAGGAAGGCGGAAATGATTTCCTGAGTGTTGTTCTGTGTTTCTTCAGGATTTGGTTTCTGATTCATGACTCACAATTCTCCCTGCTCACTGGCAAGTGTTTTCTGAACGCACTCTTGTAATAGCTGCCGGATGCGATAGAGGGTCTGTGACACGGCTCCAACAGAGCGCCCCTGCGCCTCTGCGATCGCTTGTACCGAGCCACCTGAGGTATACCTCTGCTGAATCAGGTTTCGGCTCTGTTCTGGCAGCTTGGAAACACAACGGGCAAGTACCCGCTGCAGGTCCTGATCGCCCGCCAGTTTCTCTTCATTCTGTTTCGCCAGCATCTCTACCAGCTCTACATTAAACACCATTGAATCACGCTTATTGTCGCGATAATAAGCCAGGACCTGAAAGTAGGCGACCTTACAGGCCCAGGCGATAAAATTGCTGCCTGCTTCAAATTCTTCCGAACGGCGCCAGAGAACGAGATTCGTTTCCTGCAGCACATCCTGAACGGCCTGGGAATCAGGCAGCAGTGAGCGAATATAAGCATAAAGCCTGCTCTGGTGAGCAGTTAGAAGTTGGACAAATTTTTCAATCTCTTCGGGTTTCAAGACGGTGCTGATCCTTACGGTCCCTACTGCCGACCAGTCGGCAGCGTCATGATTCTCTGATCCAGAGTGCATCACTTTTAACCATAGCGTCTCTCAATCGAATATATTCGGCCCAACTGGCCTGGGAGACGTTAAAGTAAAACTGGACACAGTCTAATATACCAGAATTTCTCAAATCTCACACAATGAGGAGTTTTCAGGCAAAAAAACTCAAATCGATGAATCTCGATATGAATTTGTGTGAGATTCGGCTTCCCTCCGGTATAGTTTAATACATCATGATTTACACTCATGTGACGTTCCTGAAGACAATGTTGTTTGTCAGATCAGGAATCCCTGAATTTCGCAAAACTCGCCTGTTGTGAACTTTCTTTTCAGACTGTGTCCGGTTTTGCAGTAGCGTCTCCCGGTACATTTGGGACCGAGTCTGATCGATTGAGAGACACTATTGTAAAATCCGATGCGATCTGGAAACTGATATCGGAATTGCCTGCTGTGAAACAGAACCGTGTAACTCAAAGTGCTCATTCTCTATTTCTGGTTACATTAACCTTGTCTCTGTTCACGAGCCTTGCATCGGCAGATCAGCAGCCGTCGGCAATTGAAGCGGAAAAACCAAAATCTTCCGTCAGTTACCGCCATCTGATTCTTTCCCATAAACCAGTGGCTTACTGGAGTTTCGAGCGGTACGAGCAAAACGATTTCAACAGCCAGGCAGTGCGCAGCCCGGATAAGTCAAAGGCGGGAAAACCCGTCCCGGCACTGGTGAGCGGCCAGCCGATGAATCTCCTCGCCGGTCCTCGACCTGCTGAATTTCCTTTGTTTGATGCTCAGAATCAGGCGGCTGCCTTTCAGCCTGGCAAGGGCTTCCTGCGGGTTGTCGATCCCGGTGAGAAAAGCATTTTGGATTTTACTGCAGGGGATGCGATCACCCTGGAAGCATGGATCAATCCCAACTCCACGAAATCCGGACAGTTCTACTATATCATCGGGAAAGGTCGCACAAACCGGAAAGGAGTTGCCCGGGACAATCAGAATTATAGTTTGAGGCTGACCGGCTCGGAAATCAGCTTTCTGTTTTGCACCCAGCCTGAAAAAAAAGGTGAGAAACCCACATACCACCGCTGGACTTCTTCCGGGGGGGGAATCAGTACCCATAACTGGCATCATGTCGCAGTCACTTACAGCTTCGGCAAAAAGAAAAGTCTGAACGCGTATGTCGACGGCCAGCCTGTTTCCGGGAAATGGGATGTAGGCGGCGATACCTCGCGGACACCTGTGGTTGACAATGATGAAGTCTGGATTGGTTCTTCGATGGGCGGGTCAGCAAACAGTTCCTTTAATGGACAGCTGGATGAAGTGGCCGTTTATCGGAAGGCCCTGTCTGCAAAACAGGTGGCGTCACACTTTGAATATGCGGCTTTCGATTCACAGATCGACTGGACTACGATTCCGGAAGATCGCCTCAGAGTCGATATTCTGGAAGGGATTCCCAATAAAAAATCCTGGAAGTTTCGGCCGCCTCGCCTGGCGGAAACATTCACACAACCACACTTCGCTTTCATTGAAATTCCCAACCGTTATTCCGAGCGTGGCGTGAAAGTGGATCGGCCGGATCCCTTCATGGTGCGGGCAATGTCGCGCATGACGCTCCCTAAAGGGAAAAAGCGGATTCTGTTGCGTGCCCGCAATGCTGCGCGGCTCTATATTGATGACAAGCTGGTAGCAAAAACCGATTTCCACAGAATTACCAATAGCGGACACGACATCGTCTACGATGTCGATCTGAGCCTGGCGCCAAATATTCGTCCATTACACCGGGGTGATACGGAACAGGTTGTCGATTATACCGGCGATGGTAAACCGCACCGCATTCGCTTCGAGATGATCGTCGGCGGTTCCCGGCATCGTCCCGATTTCGGAGAGACAGCGGTTTTTATCGGTAATCCCGGTGAAGATTTTCAACTTCTGACTCCGTCTGATCAGGTGGTCATGCTGACGGATGCCGACTGGTTGCCTTTCGAGCGCGAATATCGTTACAGCCTGATCGCGGTGAATGCAGCACGTCGCCGGGAAGCTTCCGCGAAGGAAGATCAGTACTGGGAATCGCGGCATCAACTTGCGAAAGCAGAGATTCTCAAGCAGCCTCAAGTGAATGTGCCATCTGCAGTCAAGGGACTGCGGGCGAATAACGCCATCGATCATTTTATCAATCAGCGACTGGCGAAAGAGCAGATTGCCCAGACACCGCTACTTGGGGATCTGGCTTTTCTAAGACGACTTTCCCTGGACACAACGGGAACTGTGCCGTCCCCAGGGCAAATTAATGCGTATCTGGCTGACGATCCGGAAACGCGGCGTGCGAAAGCGATTCAGCGTCTGATCAACGATCCCGCCTGGGCAGACAGCTGGGTTGGTTACTGGCAGGATGTGCTGGCGGAGAACCCGAATATCCTCAACCCGACATTGAATAACACCGGGCCCTTTCGCTGGTGGATTCACGAATCGTTTTATGATAACAAACCTTTCGACCGCTTCCTGACCGAACTGGTCCTGATGGAAGGCAGCAAGTATTTTGGTGGACCGGCCGGTTTTGAAATGGCTTCGCAGAACGATGCCCCGATGGCGGCCAAAGCGCATATCATTGGCCAGGCCTTCCTTGGTCTGAATATGCAGTGTGCCCGCTGTCACGATGCCCCGTTCCATGATTTCAAACAACGCGATCTGTTCAGCCTGGCGGCCATGCTGAAGCGTTCTTCGCAAGGCGTCCCCAAAACCAGCTCGATTCCCGGTTTTGATCCCAAGTCGAATTCCATGCTCGTGTCTGTGACACTACTGCCGGGCGAGAAAGTAACACCCCAATGGACGTTCGAAGAACTGGTCAAGCCTGGCAAGTTCCCGGAAAATTACCTGCGTTCTCCCCAGGATACGCGTCAGCAGCTGGCGGCTACGATTACCTCACCTCAAAACGAACGTTTTGTGAATGTGATTGTGAATCGTGTCTGGAAACGGTATCTCGGTCATGGTCTGGTGGAGCCGGTAGATGACTGGGATGGCCAGGAACCTTCTCATCCAGAGCTATTGAAGTATCTGTCGCAGCAGTTTGTGATTCACGGTTATGATCTGAAATATCTGTCACAGTTGATTTTTGAGTCGGATCTGTACCAGCGCGAGGCTGCGATTGACAGTTCAAAAGTCGAAGGTTTTACCGAAACGCCGTATCATTTTTCTTCACCTGTCCTGCGTCGCATGGAAGCCGAGCAGATCGTTGATTCGCTGTTTTTGATCTGCGGGAAACCCCTGGACGCCGGTCCGATGTGTATCGATATCGATGGTGCCCGCGATTATCACGTCTCACTTGATCTGGGAACGCCACGTCGCGCCTGGCAGTTTACATCCCCGTCCAATGAACGGGATCGTCCCAGTCTGGCACTGCCTTTCGGTCAGCCTTTTATTACTCTGCTGAAAACATTCGGCTGGCGGGACACACGTCAAAGCCCCCAAACGGTTCGCGAATCGACGTCGACCCCTCTCCAGCCGGCTCTCCTTGCCAATGGAATTTTAGGTCAGCGATTCACCCGTCTTTCTGATGACAGTGATTTCACGGAGCTGGCATTACAGGACGTAACGCTCGAGGCTTTGATTAAAACGACTGTCATGAAAACATTAACGCGTGAGCCAACCACTGAAGAGCTCAACATGTTTACAGAACTGCTGCAGCCCGGTTTTGCTGAGCGGGTGAATCCGCAGGCCGAACTTGTCAGCCGCGAGCGATTACCGCGAAATCTGGTCAGCTGGTCTAACCATGTGAATTCCCGCGCAAACGAAATTAAAGTGGAACTGGAAGGGGCAGTGAAAAAAGGAGATCCACCCACCAAACGACTCAACAATGACTGGCGGAACCGCTACGAGGATTTGCTCTGGTCTTTGTTGAATTCTCCTGAATTTATTTTTGTGCCTTAATTGATCTATGATTCGAACCGTGGGTCTACTGTTCTTTTGTTGTTCAAAGGTTTTCTCTCTTCCGTGTGAGAAGAGGCGGAAACTCCTGTTTGGCGCGGAATCATCACAAAAATTTCATAAACTGGACAATCCGAGTACAATTTACCGTGAGATCAGCGTGAGTCCCGGTATATTAGAGCAGGTCACGATTTATGACATGAATACATTCTTGTGTACAGTAATGTTTGTCAGGTCTGGAACGTCTGGATTCTGACAAAACTCGCCTGCTGTGACGTCTCTTCTGAGAACCTGATTATCTGGAATTGCCCGCTATGAACCAACTGGCATTCGTTAAGCGTTCCCTGTGCCTGCTGAGTCTCTTACTCGTCCTGCCTCTGTCAGTGAGCCCCTCCTATGCTCAAAAAGAGAAAAGTACCAAAGTAAAAAAGAGCCCCAAAGTTACTGCTCCTGCCAGCTATCGGGAGCTGATTCTGGCAGACCAGCCGACACTCTACTGGAATTTTGAGACACCCGCTTCAGAGGGTTACAACAGCGTCGTGACTGTGAAGGAAAAGACCGAACCAGTCAAAGCCCTCATCAGCGGCAAGTTAGCAAAGCTCGCGGCTGGTCCCCGCCCTTCCGAGTTTCCTTTGTTTACCACGGAGAATCAGGCAGCAGCTTTTCAGCCTGGCGAAGGTTTTCTGCGGGTGGTAGATCCGGGTGAGAAGAGTATTCTCGATTTTACTGCCGGAGATGCGATCACCCTGGAAGCATGGGTGAATCTGAATTCCACAAAAGCGGGTCGTCATTATTACATCATTGGAAAAGGACGGACGAACCGCAAAGGGGTTGCCCGTGACAATCAGAACTATGGCTTCCGAATTACTGGTTCTGAAATCAGTTTTCTGTTTCGGGGGCAACCTGAGAAGAAAGAACAGAAAGCCGATTTCCATCGCTGGACGTCGAGTGGAGCCGGGATCAGTGCTCACAACTGGCATCATGTTGCTGTGACTTACACCTTCGGTAAAAAGAAGAGCCTGAAGGCGTATGTCGACGGTCAGCCTGTTTCCGGGAAATGGGATATGGGCGGCGATACGACGCTGGCACCCGTGGTTGACAACGACGAAGTCTGGATCGGTTCTTCCATGGGAGGATCCGCTGGCAGCTCGTTTGATGGTCAGCTGGATGAACTGGCCGTTTATCGGAAGGCCCTGTCTGCAAAACAGGTGGCGTCACATTTCAAATATCATGCTCCTGATCCACAGATCGACTGGACGGCAATTCCTGAAGATCGGGTCAAAGTGGATATTCTGGAAGGGATTCCCAATAAGAAATCCTGGACGTTCCGGCCTCCGCGTCTGGCGGAATCATTCACGCAACCGCATTTTGCGTTAATCGAGATTCCGAATCGCTATTCCGAACGGGGTGTGAAAGTGGATCGCCCCGATCCTTATCTGGTGCGTGCCATGTCGAATGTTGCGATTCCGAAAGGGAAAAAGCGGATTCTGATTCGTGCCCGCAATGCTTCGCGACTGTATATCGATGACAAACTGGTTGCTGAGACCGGCTTCCATAAGATTTCCGGTTCGGCTCACGGTCATGTGTTTAAAGTGGATCGCAGCCTGGCGCCGAATATTCGCCCTCTGCATCGAGGTGATCAGGAAAAAGTCATTGAATTTATCGGTGATGGAAAACCACATCGCGTTCGCTTCGAAATGATTGTCGGCGGATCTCGACATCGTCCCGATTTTGGTGAAACAGCTGTTTTTATCGGAGAGCCCAAACAGGACTTTCAGTTACTGACACCCGGTGATGAGACCATCATGCTGACGGATGCT
>TARA_R110001592_G_scaffold70015_5_pt1 | contig 39278 bp, 36 predicted proteins | sample TARA_R110001592 | Tara Oceans TARA_R110001592 (sample SAMEA4398387) | marine metagenome | biome: Polar Biome; feature: [SRF] surface water layer (ENVO:00010504); material: water (ENVO:00002006), including particulate matter (ENVO:01000060) such as... | depth 5 m | reverse complement strand
CCAACCCACTTAACCGTCAGGGTGTTGTCGGGGTTGCGTTGAATGGTGACGCTTGAGCGCTCCATGTCTTCTTGTTCAATCATGTATTCCTTGCGTAGTGTTTGTAGAACTTCGCTCGGGCTTGGTAGGGTTCGGGTCTTGTCCGCCATGGTTTAGAATAGTAGCCACCCCTATATATACATGTCGGTCAAAGTAGTTCAACAGGGATGCTATCAATATCACGCCTCAGAGAGCGTATTTGGTGAACGGCGTAGCCAACGGTCAGCCACCATAGTACCTCGGCCGCCAGGAGCCAAGGCACCCACTCAAGCACCGAGACCAGCCTCTCTAACGAACACGGCGGTGTACGGAGTTCGGTCAACATTCCCACCTTGTCGGTTGTAGTCAAACGAGACCATACGGCCAGTGAACTCCTTGGCGTCAGCAACCCCTTCGTAGTTCACATCTTGGTACTGGAATTGGACCAGCGCACCGGAGAGTAGTAGTTCTTCCATGAAGGCAATGTCGGTGTCCTGTGTGCCTTGTAGGAACATACCGGACAAGGTGAACTCGTCCCCTCGTTGCCCCATGTCAGTGACCTCAGGGTAGACTGCGTCAAGAATCGGTGTGCGTGTCAGTGATGCCGAGCGTGTTCGTCGGAACGACGATGGCTTGGTTGACAGGTTCAGAGGAACGACGAGCGTTGCTGGTAGGACCTTGACCACTGACTTGGCGGTTGGTGAGGAGGTCCCCAAGTTATCGGTGACAATAAGGGTGGCCATGAACTCACCAGCAGTGGCGTATGTGTGGTCTTGGTACGACGATGCTCCGCTCACACCAGTGGACCCGTCACCAAATGTCCAGGCGTATGCCGCAAGGTTGGTCTCAGTGTCAATCGTGTACGAGTCAGCACCGTCCAAGCGCAGTGCTTGACCGGCCCGAACCATGGACGGCACGGCTCTTAGGATAGCCACAGGTTCAGCCGCCACGATGGTCGCCACGATGGCGGTAGATGCGGCGCTCTCGTTTGCATTGTCGTCCATTGAGTACACCACGAGGTTGTAGGTACCAGAGGCAGGTTTGCTGGAGTACACATGTGAAATGTCGTAGGTCACAGAGGTGGCGGGTGTTTCAACGGCAATCCAGTCAGTGACTGTGCCGTCCCCGAAGTCAGCCTTGAGGAAGGAGATTTTGCGGTCAGGGTCAGTCGTGGCGCCCGACATTCGTAGTGAGATGATGTGACCCACCTTGGTCGTGAAAGCAAGGTCTCCGGTGGCTGTATTGGCTAAAGAGCCGTCGTAGGTGTTCCCAATGACCTGCGCTTGGCTGGTAGGCTTGTGGTCGTAGTAAATCGTGTAGTTCCGAACGATTGGTAGAGACGACCAGTCAATCGGATGAAGCGTGGTGTCTTCGGATGATGGGATGAAGAAATTGAACCGGACCACGAATCCAGTGGAGACTACGGACGCCGGTAGGCCCGACAGGTCCACCTGGCCAATGCCTCCGAGGAAGTCGGGGTCAATGTTGTCGTAGCCTGAAATCACGGTACTTGCCTCTTGAGCGATACTTCCTGAAACAGGAGGTTCAAGCAATGTGACCGTGACCTTGCGCTTGTCGTCCACGCTGATGTTATCGGCCTCAATAATCAACGAAGTGAAACGGGCCACTGCGGTACCACTGGGCACACTTTGAGTTAGTGTATCAACCGTGAATGGAAGCATGGCGGGCGTTGGGATTTGACGCATGGTTATCTCGTCAATGCTGAAATCTACATTGGACTGGTTGAGGGCCGGAGCGTCAGGACGAGTCATTCGCCCCACCGTGTCTTTGATGGACGCCATGGCGACTGGGAACTCCCTTGGGAAATTGCTTGTCACATTGGCCCACGGTCCGTATGTACCGACCCCCACTTCGTAGAGGAGGCGGTCAACGGGGTGACGAGCGGCCGTGAACGGCGTACCACTTCTCTGGCCGTGAACCACATGCTCCTCGGCGGCCAAGTGGTCGTATTCGGTTGGAACGAGTGTGGCCGTGGAACCGTCAGTCAACCAAAACGGTCGTCGGTCAGAGAATGCGAACACTGAGCAGGCTTTGAATTGAAGACCCCACACCGGCTCGTCGGCTGATATATCGGTCCCAATAGAGGTGCCGTTGACGAGTAGTGTCATACCCCCGCTGGTGAACACCGAGCGGACAGTGTTCGTACCCTCAGAATAAGAGAACGAAGGCCCTTGTCCAAAGCCAGTTCCCATGCGTCCAAATCCACCAACCGAAGGTAGTGTCAAATCGCCGTCACGCTTCCCAACCCACTGGTCAGAGGTCCAATGCGGAGACGAGCCGAGGAACCATATTGACGGTCGGTTGTTGGTGGTCTGTGTAGGGTAGGGTGGAGTAGCATTGGAAGTTGTATTGGTTCTTGCCTCAAGACCGAAAACGGCGTCCATTGGGAACCCAGCCCAGTTCGCATTGTTTCCAGCCACGGCATTGGCCGCACTTGCGGCGCTTGTCCATGAAATACTCGTTATCGGCGCCGTCGGTGCTATGCCGGTAGCCGCAGTGCCGTCAGCCAGCGCGAATACATCACGGCGATACACACCTGCTGGGTTCGTAGCATCCCACCGTGGGCGGAACCCGAATCCCATGTCTCGGTTGTTCGTTTGATGAATCATGTGGTGTCTTCCGAGCATACCGTCAGCATCGTTCATGTCAAAGTCAATCATGACCATGCGGTCCGGTTGATTGGGAATGAACGCCTTCATCTCCATGTCAAGGAATATCGGAGAGCACCCTATCTCAGATGTGCCGATTAACGAGGTCTCCGTGTTCGGGGCCACATGGTATGCTCCGCCAGTGCCCCACCCAGTGTAAGGAGAGGCGCCACCAAGCAGTGAGGGTGACATAGACAAGCGAGTTCCCAAGCGTTCGTGAGCGGGCCATGGACGGTTGCGTCCGAAGGTCCACCCAGTCGGCTTGATGTAGTCCCAAGCGTGCCGTCCGGTATTGCCGTCAATACAGGACCATAGCGGTGCTGAAACACCTCGCCAGGCCCAGCGGTCAGGACCGCCTTTGCCCGATGATAGGCCCTCGTTATCATTCGCACGGCTTATGTCCGAGCGTAGCCTCCACACCGTATCGGTACCAGCAGTCAGGGATGGTAGGCCATTGGAGTCAATACCGTCCTTGGAACTGTTGTTGTATCGGGTGCACAGGTCGTGCCCGAGTGGTGCTGGAACTCTTAGGGAACCAGTGCCCTGCGTGATGATTGGAGGGGCTGATGGGATGCTTTCGTTCGGTGTGACACCGAGTGTTTGAATGTGAATTGAGCGAGGGACTGGGCGATTGTCACTGTATTCGCCGAGGTTGTCAATGATTGCATGCTCGGCGATAGTGACCCGTGCGGGGGCCGTATCGTTGCGAGAACTCGCCACAGGTACATTGAGGTCCCCTTGACCCATTCCGGCTTGATAACCGGTGCCTATGGCTGGGGAACCGGCTCTTCCATCAGCGGTCTCAAAGTCAGTGATGGGCACAGTCGGTTGACGAGCAAGTTCCAGGTTTTGGTTATTGGTCGCCATGTCGGGTTCAATCGCTCCGTCAATTGGAATGTTGGTGCTATTCTCATTGGCGAAGAATGTGTTGAACGATATTTCAGGGCCACCTTGTCGTCCGGCACATGCTTGGCCAGTCGGGTTGTATTCGGTAGTGACCGGTAGTAGGTCGGGGTGAACATTGAACCTGTACTCAATCTCGTTCGTGAACTCAGTGGTGTTGACGCCAGAGACGAGCCACCAACCATTGCAGTCCATGGGTCCGACGCTGGGGCTGTTGTCCTTGCGACGCTTGTCGTAGCGTGTCGGCCAGATATTGCCCGTGGCCTTTCGCATGTCAGTTCCGCTTCCCAGTACCCCGTCCATACCTTCCAAGTAGATGGCCTGCCCAACAGCGAGAGGGAAGTTCTGATTTGGCTCGGTTGATGAAGTCACATCTTTGACTCGCACACACAATTGGCGACCAAAGTGTCCACCTGCCGGTATTGGAATGGAGTCTTTAGCGACGACAGAAATTGCAGTGATTGAGATTGGTCGCGTGTTCGGGGGTATTTCATAGCGTAGGGGTTCGGTACTGCTTGGGAAGTGGTCAGCCAGGACAGCGTGAGTCCAATTGCTTCCCTGTGCTCGTGGAGTGATTGGCCCTTGTACGAAGTCAAAGAGTGGGTAGATTCCCGCTGGGGTATCGTTCTCTTGGTTTGAGATGGTGTTTGTTCCAAATCCAGCCTGTCCATCCCAGCGTAGGTACATCGTGTCCGTGTGCACGCCTCCGAGGGTGCGTGAGGCGTCGTATGAGTACGGGATGATTGTTCCGTTGTTCAAGGAGTAGGTGCCGTCTTTCAAGAAGCAGGCGAGCGCCATGACCATGCGGTACTTGGGTGCTGGGCAGTCGGAAGAGTCCTGGCTGGTCCACACAGCCGTTGAGTTAGCCGTTCGTGCCTTGTTGCTGTTCTTTTGATGGTCGCCACTGGTACCGTATTTTTTGTAGTCAATAGTCGCCGCATCAGCACCCTCAGGGTCAGGGTTGTAGCGCGTTATTCCGTTCTTGTTCCACACCGAATGGTGTCCGCCCCAAAGAGTGGTACTGCCCGCTATATCCTTGCTGAACTGGTTGTTATCCAGCATCATGGGCATGAACACCGTTGCTCGGTACGGGCTGTCGGCCGGTAGTGGGGAAGATGTTGAGCGAGGGTCGGCTTCAATGGCGGCTGGGAATTGTAGACCACGCATGGAGGCGTCAGAGTACAGACCGTGTGGTAGGAAGGCCTTCTTCGCAGAATCAACCGCTCCAATGTGGCGGTATGTGTCAATTATCTCAGCCAATTCTTGGACGGTCATGAAGACTGGATATGGTCCGGTCCTGGTTCCATTCATCGCCTCATCGTCGGTATCGGCGTCAATATCCACCGCCCCCGTTTGACTGGCGCCGAGGTTGTCCGTGAAGTTCATGGTGACTGTATTTGCACCAACTTGACTTCGGTCGGGGGCAATGAGCATAATGTCCGTGCTGGTCCCGTCGGCATGATTGATGGTGCACTTGGGGGTGAATGACCCCGAGCCTGAAATGACGATGGTTGGCTCAGTGCCGCTCACATCGGTTCCGTTGTCCATGATGGCCTCCACACGGATTCCAGCGACTTGAGATTCGTCAAGGTCAGTCTCTTCGTAGGTGCTGAATGAGGTCTTGAACAGAACTGGGTCAACAGAGATACCGAGGACGCCGTCGTCCTTGATGAACGCTGGCCACCACCGTTGCAGTTCGGCCAGGTCGCTCTTGACCCGTGAGAACTTGTGGGTTGGGGACTTCTTGAATGACGCCATCAAATAACCCCCCTTGCGCCTCTTAGCAGTTCTTGACGAATGATACGGGGCATTTCATTTGACATGAGTCCTCGCACCTCGCTGATTGAAAGGTTAGACCCACCGTTAATGACAATATCGCCTATGTTGACATTCATACCGCCAAGTCCGGCTTGGCCCATAAGAGCGTCTCTACGGCCTTCCTTTCCAGCACCAAGGGGTATGACCACCTCGGGGCCATCTTCGCCCACCAGCGCCCTCGTAGGGGTACTCACGAAGCCACCTTGAGCGAACCTCTTCTGTATTCCGCCAGAGAATGAGAGGTTTGCACCTTCGGTTGCTTGTCCACCGACACCCAATGCTCCGGCTGTCACACCTCTGCTGATTGCCGATGCCGCCGTCTTGCTTAGAGCACCAGCCGCCACACCTGCCGCAGTGGAACCTCCACCTGTGGCGACAGCCAATCCCGTGATTGCTCCACCGATGAGTGCGTCCTTTAGGCCGACTCCGAATTGAGCCGCTCCACCTTTGAAGTCGCCACCCATGACCATGGCGATTCCTTGCATCATCATCCCTATTCCGCTCAATAATTGGAACACTGGTTGGAGCACTGCGAGCATAATTCGGAACGCTCCAGCCAATATCGTGATGATTGGGACGAGCGCCTTCATGGATTGAATCATGGCCGGTAGCATGTCAATCACGAGTGGGACCACGACTTGGAGCATGCCCATGATGCTAAAGCCGAGTTCCTTGAACAACGGCATGTTGTCCTTGAGCGCCTTAGCAATGTCGTCGCCGAACAATTGAGACATGTGGACAAGCATGTCAATGAACGGCTTGCCTACCGTCAGCAGGCCGTCTTGGATTATGGAATTGAATACGAACAGCATTTCCTTCGCCGAGCCGACACCATCGGTCATTCCCTGCAACGCATCCATGTAGTCCTTGGTTGCCCCAGCGGCCGCCATATTCTCTTCTACGAGTCCATGAAATGCCTCTCGCTGAGACAGGAGAGAAGCCATGGCTGTACCACCACGAACACCGAATATCTCCAGCACCTGTGTGGTCGTTGCACCAGCGCTGGCCAATTGGTCCAGTACATCTCCCAGACTTGTCAGCCCAGTCGTCTGTTGCTCCATCGTCTTCGTGAGGGTAGTGGCTTCCGTTTGGAGTTCCTTTTGTTGTACGGTCAGTACACTTAGGGTCTGTGACTTTCGTGCTCGCTCAAGGTCAAGTTCCATTTCACTTAGCCGCAGTCCATCGTTTGCCGTTTGCATGCGCTCAATTTGAGCCAGTTCCATATCGGTGAGAGCACGGTTGGTACGGGCGGCCCTTGCCCTAATTTGCTCAATAGCCAAGGTGTTGGCTTGTTGCTCAATGCTGAGGCCCGTCAGTTCTCCATTCAGGATTCGGAGTTCGTCGGTCAACAGACTCGTGTCCATTTTGGTCGCGTCCAATTGGCGGGCTACGCCGGACAGTGACGACTTCGCCGCTTCACCTGCTGGCGAGAGTACCTGTACGGTCAATCCCAGGTCGTTGATGGCCTTTTGCGAATCAAAGGTGGGCTTGAGCAATTTGTTGATGGACATACGGAGACCGGTACCAGCAACAGTACCACGAAGGCCCGCATTGCCCAGAGCACCAATAGCCGCCGCTGTCTCTTCAATGGCTAAACCAGCGCTGTGAGCGACCGGTGCGGCGAACTTCATACCCTCACCGAGGGAGACAATGTCCACATTTGAACGGGTGAAGGTTCGGGTCAGTACATCGGAGACGAAGCCTAATTTGTCCATCTCCATACCGAAGGCCTTGACTCCAGCGATTCCGATGTTGGTTGCGGTCTCAATGTCCACACCACCAGCGATTGCGAACTTGACCAGGTTTTCCAGTGCACCGTCGCTAATCATTTCGTCAGCGGTGACACCTGCAATCGCCAATTTGTTGGCGGCCTCTCCAACCTCAGACGCTGTGAATCGGGTCGTTCTACCGACCTCTCGGATTTTGTCTTCAAGGGCGCCCATCCCAGCCTCAGACTCACCGAGGATAGCACCAGTTCGGGCCAGTGTATCGTTGAACTCAAGGTACAGCGTTGACGCTTCCTTGACGACCATGCTCATTGCCTTCGCTGAGATAGCCGTAGCGGTCATTGCCGCCGTTAAGGGGGTCAATACCCCACGGGCGATAGTTCCGAGCCGTGAGGCCGCTCCACCGGCGGCGTACATGGATGCCGAGACACCGGTCATGGCCTTGCGGAACTGGACGGTGTTTGCCCGAATGTCAATGACTGCTGTTGTGTCCGCTATCGCCTACCCCTCCCGTTCGCTCTTTGCTGAGTAGCGTTCTTGCGGTGCTCGTTATTGACTCTTCGGTTCTGTTCGGACTTGCTCTCCATTAGGAAAAGCATGTCACGGGTGTCCAAATCACGCCACTGCGCTGGTGTCATGCCGAACTCGGCCATGAGTAAAAAGAGGAACTGTCCCTCGTCCGTGTGGGCGAGGGTCGTTATTCCCCCAGTGCCCCACCACCGTCAGGCTTGCCGATTGCTTCGGTTATTGCCTGCGATAACTGGGCCAGGGTAGTGAGTGGTAGATGCTTCAATTTGTCCCATGTGATGGAAGAGTCGCACTTGTTCAACATGTGAGCAATCATCAACAGACCCAAGCGCTCGGCTCGGTCGTCGGCGTCAGAGAGTGAGCGCATCTCAGGATGAGACTTGAGTACGCCGTATTCGTTGGCGCTCAACGGTTTCACTTCAAGTGTGTCAGTTCCGAGGTGTAGATGTGATACATCAACCTCAATCGCTTCGCCTGCTTTTTCTATTGCGTTATCCAACCAAGTCATGTGGGTGTGCCCCCCTTAGGGTGTTGCTCAATCACGGGAGTAGGACAAGCCCTCAAAGGTGGCGTTAATCATCAACGCTCCCTCAGAGCCTGCTTCCACGCCTTCAACCGATAGGTCGGTCAAAACGCATCCCGTGAGTGTGTATGTGTTCACCCCACTGGCTCCGTCGTTGTCAAATGTTATGTCAAACATTTCGGAGTCAGCGAAGTAGGTGAAGAGGGTATTGTCGCCGATGCCCCATGCTCGGCTTAGGGAGCCGCTCACGGACTTGAGTCCACGGGTGTGCGAGGTTGCCGTTGAACTGGTGAGTTCAACATACTTCCCAGTGGCTTGAGCCAGTGTGAAGTCTCCCGAGACGAAGCCGACGAGGCTTGACGAAACGGTTATTTTAGCGGTTATACCGGTGAAGGAGTGCACGGTCATAGCCTAAAGACAGGGTATGAGGTTCTTAACAGTCGTGGCGCTCAAGAGAGTGTGGTGGGGCGTCGTTGTAGTAGAATCCGTGCGTCGTGGTCGTCGGACAATAGGAAGACCGGCGTCTTGTCAAACACCTTCGCCAGACGCTCCATGAGGAGGCGGTACTGCTTAGGAGAGTTCTTCGCATACACGCCGTTGGGAGCCAGGGTCTCAAAGGCCACGGTATCTCGTCCGAAGTAAATGCTGGCGCTTCGCAGTTCATTCCCCCATTGAGGGCGGTGTTCAACGACCCGAATGCCTTCCTCAAGACCAAGGCCCCAGGAATCTTTCAGTTCAGTCAAAATCGCTGTTCGCGTCGGCGTCAGTATTGGGTATAGGGTCACGGTTATGTCCGTCATGTTTGGGACTGTGTGCATCCCCTATATATACATGTCGCCTATTCAAGCAGTCCTTTCAAGGATTCGGCCGACGCCTTAATCTCCGTGCGGAGGCGGTTCTCGTAGGCCAGGCGTACTTGCTCATCGGTTATCCCAGTCTGGGCAATGAGGAGGTCAACACACACCATCAAGCGGAGCGTGGTACGGTCCTCTTCGGTCATGTGTAGTGCGGTTTCGGCTGTCTCTATGAATTGTTCATTTGCTGTCATTTCTATATCTCCTTTATTGCCTCAGTGGCGATTATGGTTGTTTGGTTGCCTGCGGTGGTCTCTAAGGCCATGAAATGACCTTTATGGTGCTTGGACACCTTGAGGTCTGTTCCGGCCGCTGTGAGCACGCTTAGGACTGTTTTGAGACTGTCGGTGAACGACACTGTGAATGGGGAGCCAGAGAAGGTGGCTTCAACCGGTGTCCACGAGCGGGTAGTCTTGGACCCCCAGTGGCCACTGCGAGCCTCGGACTTGGCGTCAAATGAGACCGTCACATACGGAGCGACTGCGGTTTGCATCTCCATGTACGCCTTGGTCAGTTCACCAGTCGTCAGGATTGCCTCGCTCGTCGCAGGCTCGTTGTCAAACATCGGGAACAGTCGCTTGCCGTCCTTGACGGGTAGCACATTCCTATCGGGAATCGTGAGGCAGTCGTCCTCGTCAGCAGGCATGACCTCAGCCCCACCATGGGACTTGGTACTCACCACGATAGGCTCGTTGGCGGCGGTGGTCACACGGACCGTGTCGCCCCGTGACTTCACACGGACGAGGTCAGCGAGTTCCTTGGGGTTGCACACGATGGCGCATGGCTCCTTGACCTTGAGACCATCAATGGCCCAGCGGTCCAGCATGACCATCAGAGTCTTGCCTGCGTTCATGGTCCAGCATGAGGCACCGTCGTTCTCAAAGAGAATGCGGACGGGCATTGCGGGTGTGTCCAAGGCCAGTCTGCTCAGGAAGTTCGCCAGTGACCCACCGTTCGCTTCAATGCGAGCGGAGCGAGTCACCTTGGAGTTCGGCGTGAGCATAACCCCAAGGTGGTCCCCCACCTATTTCAATCACCAGCAGTCGCCGCTGTTGAACAGTGCGAAGTCGTCGCCGCCGTATGGGTCATTGCGAATCGCTTCTTCCAGTAGTGCGTCTTGTTGTGCGTGAAATTGAGCATCGGTAGGTAGGTCAATGGCTCGCTCTGCAATCGCGTCTCGCTGTGCGACGAGGTCGTTGTAGACTCGGTTAATGCCGTCCAGCACATGGTCAGGGAAGTCCTGTACGGAACAGGCGTCTTGTATCTCTTCCAATTGCTGTTCAATGCTTTCAATCATTCTCTGTGCTTCTTCGTATGTGTTTGGTTCGCTCATCTTGGTTCGCCTCTGTTCTATCGTAGTAGGTCCCCCTATATAACAGTGTCGCCCACTATTGTTCGTCGTAGGCATCGGCGTAGGCCAACCAAACCTTCTGAGGGTATTTGGTTCGGCCATCCAGTGAGGCGATTCGCACGGAACCGGCATTGAAAAACAGGTGAGGCTTCTTGGCCAGGTGGTTGCTGAGACGGTTCATTTCAAACGGCTGATTCGGCAGTGTCAGGATTTCACCAGTAGCAATCGGTGTACCGTCAGGGAACTGTGCCCCAGCCTCAATCATAGCGGCCCATAGGCGTCGCACATTGCGCCCGTCGGACTTCCCCAGCCTACCTTTGCGGCGGGTTCCGTACTTGGACGATGGTACTTCGTCCTTAGGCGTCTTGCTTTCCATCTCCGCTCTCCTTGGGTTTGATTATTAGCATTCGCTGAGGCTTGACAATTTGGGTTCGCTTGATGGCGTCCGCAACATCGTCAGGAAGGATAGGGAGCACACGGTCAACCGCTGAATTGCTCAACGAAACCATGGTACCGAACACAGTAGGTGGGACCAATTTTTGGACCTCGGTTGGAATGTACGAGCGGCGTGTTTGCTCTCGCCATTCAACGGACCAGTTCTCAGTCTCAGCGTTGCAGTCAGCAACGGGCATTGTTCGGTCAAACACCTCGTTCTTGATATGGTCGTCAATAGCCTTCTTGCGCTTGGTGAGCATGGCGTTGCTGGCCTTGATGGTCGCCAGTTCGTTCAGTAGGTCGTCCAAATCGGCGCTCAGTGTTGGGTTAATCATATCCCATGCACCGTTTTGCATGAGGCTCTGTGCTGATGGGCAAATGTCGGTGAATCCACACCACTGACAGCCCTTGCCTATTGTCGCCGGTACCTTGAGGGTGTTGGACCCATCAATAGCCAGAATGGACTCGTATTGGCCGTGTAGCCAGTCCTTGAAATTGTCAAGGCGCTCGTCGGTCCACACAGTCGTCACGGTGCCGTGGCGTTGTAGGTCAAAGGTGAATTGAAGGGGGCGGTCAGGCCACAGTTCACGGGCTACCAAGAGGTAGATAGCGGCTTGGACATTGTTGTCCGCCTCGCCCTGCGTTATGTCCAGGCGTTGAGTCTTGTAGTCAATTAGTTCAATGGTTCCGTCCTTGTGTTCAATGACCAAGTCAATGAACCCGAACACCGGCGTACCGGTGCCTTGGACTATGTGTGGCTGTGAGTGGTTGCCGAACTTCAATTCAACATGGAGGACTCGCACAGGAGCACGACCACGGCGGTCAAACCAGCGCTTGAGCATCTTCTTCCCGTCCTCGTAGAAGGCGAAGTCCACCTCACGGGTGGCTGATACTTCCTTGTAGAGGTTCATGAGGCGACCGAAGGCTGGCTTGGGTGTCTTCCCAGTCTCAGGGTCGGGCCTGCGCCATTCTTCCAAAGCGTCGTGGACATTGTTCCCGAGACGGCCTGCTTGGCTTGAATCACGGTGGTTCCCGAGTTGCTTCAAAGCGACAGCGTCAGCGTTCGGCTCCTCGTACTGGTAGTGGTACTTCAGAGAGCAGTCTTGCGCTGTCTTGAGGCGTGATGCTGATATGTACGGGACCTTCATGATAACCACCTCATTGAGAGGCCTTATCCACGGCCTTCCAAAAGCGTTCCTGTGTTGGGTTCTCAAGTCGGAACGGTTTGCATGCCCTTGACTTCTTCACGGCGACGAAGTGGCGAGACTCAATCTCGCCCTTGACGGTGCGTTGTTGCTGGGTCATTTCAATAATCCAGTCAAAGAGAGGGTCGGTCATGTCAGGTCGGCCTGCGGCGAGAATCACACGGCTCTCGTTGGGCGTACCGTAGTTCTCGGTCTTGGTCTTCAGGAGCACGGTGCTCAGGAAGTGGTACCCGTATAACTCGCCGCCAATCTTGAGGCGCTCGTATGGGGAGTAGAACAATTTGTTAATGACCTTGTAGGCGTGCATTTGACCCTCAGCGTATGCTGGTAGGGTCTTCTTGCCCTGTGAGACCGCCTCCATTTGCCGTGAGAGCAACAGTTCGCCCTCGGTCATACCGTGGACGCTTGAGGAGTAGTGCTCACGGCACGAGAGGTAGTAGGCCCCTTCGTTTTCCATGACCATGACTCGGACACCCTCAGGGTGCTCCTCCTTATGTTGACGCATAAGGTCAATGAACGCGAGGCTAATGTCGTTGACTTCGTCAGGTGTTCGGCATACCTTTCGTAGGATGCGTGAGCGAATGGAAGGAGGGACGATTTCATCACGAGCGACGAGGTCGGCTTGGCCTTCCAGGTCGCAGTCAATAATGCACATCAAGACCGACTCAGGAGCAAGGTCCTTGGACTGGTGAGCAAAGAATGTGAGGGCATAGGTGGACTTGCCGGACCCGCTGAACCCTTGCACTTTCATGTGCCGTGGTCGGTTGCGAATCATGTCTTCGCCAGTGTCGCATGACTCAATGAGAGCCGCGTAGTTCTGTGCCTTTTTCTTGGAGCGTACCATGACCTTCCCTTGGCCCCCCACCTATTTAAGCCACTACGAAGTATGCAATAGTGTCCACTTGGCGGTAGCGAAGCGTGCCGTTGTCACGGTAGCCGTGGCCGAGGTACAATGCACCGTCTGGGACTTTTCCGTTCCATGCGGCTGGGTCGTGAGCGTTGGTCATGCGGCTTTTGCCTTCGTGAACCACACGGACCATTCGGTCAGAGTGGTGTCGGTAGAGGTTCTCGCATGCAGTCGGGTTCACTGGGTGAGGTCGTGTTCGGCTCATGTTTAGTGGTAGGTGTACTCCTATATATACATGTCGCTCAATCAAACCAGGTATTGCGGGCAATACAGTCGTTGACCCAGTGAGCGAGGTGGTGGCTAATGGTGTCAGGTTCGTCTCGCAACCAAACGCGAAGTTCGTTGAGACTAATCCATTTGTAGTCGTCGTGCTCAAAGGACAAAGTGACTTTGGGCTTGGTGACATGGGCGTCTACAAAGAGGTGGTATGCCTTGGCCTTGTTATGGTCGTAGTGGGTGGTCATGTAGGTAGGAGAGCGGTTGCTAATTCCAGTCTCCTCAGAGAGTTCTACGCTGGCTGTGCGTTGAATGGTGTCGCCTTCGTCAACCTTGCCGCCAGCGACTTCCCACAGGCCTTGCTTGGAGTCTTCAAGGGCAGAGCGTCGGACAATGAGAACCATGGGCTTCTCACCATGGAGAATGGTGACAATACCACAGGCGTCTCGGTATTCGGGCTTCCAGGTCGGGTTGTTGTTCATGTCGTGCATATCAATCATCTTCATGTAGAGATTTCGTGACATTTCCGTTTTGAATCGGAAGGGTGCCGTTTGGAATCTTTTTGGGGCGGAAGCAGGGGTAAAAACCCCTAAACCCCTGCCTCCTTGGAGGAGGTGAGGGTGTGCCGAGACGCCAATGGAAGCAGGCAAGTGGGGCCTGGTACTTGGTGATATGAAAACCAGTACAACACGCCTCGGCACACACGGGCGATTTGACTCGCCAGTGCCTCATGAATCTAAATCAGTCCCAGTCGTCGTCCCAGTCGTCGTCGTCGCCTTCGGCAGTCCAGCCTTCTTCACCCTCTTTGGGTGCGGCCTTTGCCTCGGGAGCCTCGGAGGAGTCGTCAGCGTCAGCGTCAGCGTCTCGTGCCTTATCCGGCACTACCGGCGTCTGTACGGCTTCGGACTCCTCTTCGGCTTCATCGTCGTCGTCCAAGTCAATGGTCGGTGTCGTGGAGAAGTAGTCAGAGGCGTTGTCCTCAGCGTCGTCGCCGGACTTTGGTGCCTCTACCTTGGGTGGAGCAATGACCACGAGGCCCACAGCGCATTCAATGGTGGCTGAGAGTCCGTATTGGTCAGACATGGAGGTGGTCACGAGGGCCAACACTTCGCTGTACTTGCCGAAGCGGTTGGCGGTTGCCGTGTCACAGAGAGCGTTGAGCATGAGGCCTTCGCCGGACTCAATCGCTTCAATGGTCATGGTTGACTCGTCCTTGAGGAGCATTTTCCCGAAGGTGTTGCCCGTCTTGCTGGTTTGAACACCGGCGTAGGACACAGTCGCTTGGACCATGCGGTAGTCGTTGCGGTTGCGTGAAATCTCGTTCTCAAGTTCAGCAATCGGCGTCACATCGTAGGTTTCTTTGAGCACTTCGGCTTGGTTGCCGTGAGTGTACTCTTCCTCGGTGAACACGGTCATTCCTGAGAGCGGTCGGAGGTCAAGGACTTCGTTGTCAAGGTTGCGACACGAGAGGGAGGCGTTGTAGCACAGGCCACCAACAAGGTCGTCGGCGAGAGCGGCGTCTTCATCCCATAGGGACATTTTGAAGAGCGCTGGGTCCATGACTGAGTCACCGTCTTCAACGACGACTTGGCCGAACACATTGGCCATAGCACGGCCGGTGCGGGTCATTCGTGAGTCAACAGCCCACACATCAATGTGAGCCATGTAGGACTTCTGACGGAGCATTGCTGAGAGGTCGGTCATGACGCAGTTCGCAACGAACAGTTGAGCGTTCTTGGACTTCATACCGCCGAGTTCGGCAACAGTGTCTTTGAGTTCGCTTGCCTTCTTTCGGTACAGTGCAACGACAGGGGCAGAATCTTGGAAAATCCCATTTTGAATCCCTTTGTCAATGAAAGGTTGTAGGCGGCTTTTTACAGAGGCGGGCAGGTTTTTGGCTGACATATCCTTCCCTTGAATCCCCACCTATATGAAGGTCAAACATTGTCTTCCATGTCGTCAAGGTGAGCGTTCATCATGGCTTCCCACAAATCGTCGCTATCTAAAGTGGTAGACTGCGAGGCTGTTTTAATCGCTTGCTTGACTTCACGGCGCTTGCTCAGAGCATCGGTAGCACCGGTCGTTTCCTTGAACCAAGCGTCGCCCTTGAAGAGTGAATCGCGGTGTTTGGAGTCCTTGCCGACAATCTCCCAAAGCAAGGTGCCTTTGCCCGCAGGTCGGAGATAAGAGGGGAGGAACAGGGCACGCCACACCTTGGAGGCTTCCTTCGTTAAGCACCCAATGGAGCGCAGTAGAAGCGAGTCTTTGGACTTGAGCGGGTGTCCATAGGCCGGAGCGTCAGCAGTGCTTAGAACATCGCTGAAATCGCTCGTTATCGTGGTCAAATTAGCGGCGGCAGTCTCCACGAACAGTGGGGACAAGGCATAGTCGTCCATGAGACCGACTCGGGACTTGACCAATTTGTAGGTTTTCTTGCCTCCGCCACGGCCTCCGCCACGGCGAGCGGTCTCAATCAATCCAGCGTCTTCCAGGGTCGGCAGGTGCTTTTCCTTGAGTGCGTTCTTGGTTATGGTGAATGCGTGAATGCCGAGCCATTGTAGAATGTTGTCCTCGCTCAGTGGTCGCTTGGCGTCAGTCATGGCTGACATTTGTTGGTACACAGTCCAAGTGTCGTCGGGGACACCGGATAGGCTGGCCCGAAGCACCAAATCACACAGCATGAGTCCAATGACATTGTCCTCTACGGACGACAATAGGTACTCCTCGCCGTTGATGCGTTGAACCGGTCGCTGGCCCTGGTGAAGCAGGGTGAGAGCGTCAATAATTGACAGCACTTTTCCAATGTCACGCTGGTGTTGAGCGTTGCGAGCAGGGAAAAAATTGACCATCAGTGGTGCGAATATGTTGCGGACTTTGTATCGTTTCAGAGACAGCATGGATGCTTGAAGCATTTTGAGGTCGGGGTGGACTGCGAACTTCTCAGGTCGGGCCTTGGCCAGCAGTGCGTTGCGTACCACTTCGCCGACTTTCTCAACCGTGGTATCGGGGGTCATAATCAATTGGCGGGTGATTTGCTCTTGCTCGTTTGGGTTGCGGGTCGTTAGGGTGATGAACGACGGGCGACCTCGGATGATGAAGTCACGAGTCTCAATCTCGCCGGAGAGTTCGTTCTTAATCGGGGTCTTCCACACCAATTCGGTGTCGTCACCGGACATAATCGGCTTCATTTTGCGAATGAATGCGAACGACTCGTCCTTTTCCAAAACGACGATGCAACGACCGTCCACATTGACAATGAAGTTCCCGTCCTCGTCAACCTCGTCGTAGTCGTACTTGAGGGCCTCCTTGGAAGCACCAGCAAGAACCATAATCATGGACTTAGGGAAGCCGTTGCGAGCGGTCAAAGTCATGTATGTCTTCCCACTTGCTGACTGTCCAATCATCTCCAGGTTGAGCGGGTTATCGGTCTTGCATGACAGGAACACGAGGAATGTGAGGAGTAGGTTTGCATCGTCACCAACGAACGGAGTCTCACGGCTCTCGTGAAGAATCTCGTTGATGCGGTCCAGTAGGAATCGTTCCCCAAGGAACTTCCCAATCGTCGTAGGTTCAATCTCGCCGTAGGTGCTGTCCTCGCCAGTCAGAGAGTCAACCTCAGCGTCAACCTTGTTCTCTTGGGTGGCCACGACATAGGTCCCCTCTCGTAGAATCACACCGGCTTTGAGCATCGTCGCAGTGAACTCGGCGATACGGTCAGCATCGTCCAAGCACGACTTGGAGAGCCGAGCGATTGAGTGCTGAGACAGGACATTGACCTTGCCCTTTGGCTCACCATTGACCTCACACGAGAACTCCATGCGGCCCTTGGTGGACGACAGGAATGTCAGACGCATGGTTAATTCAGCGGCGTCAAACAGGAAATCCGAGGAAGAATCGGTGCTTTGGTGAACGGCGAAGTCAGAGGTCATAATACCAGCCAGCCCCACCCCACCCTCTTAATCATGCCGACCTTCCTGTCCTATCTTTCATACATACATATTGTATTATGTGTGTGTGTGTTAGTGTGTAAGTCTGTATGAATGATTAGGGGTAGCCCCCCGTAGGGGGGCTAATGATGGGGACTTTTTCGGGTTTTTGCTCTTGAGGATGCTCAGAACCTATATGCCGAGCGTTTCTTCATGTCGGTTTTTCGGAAAAACCCCCCATCATTAAATCGTCGGAACCTTTAAGTATGGGTGGCGTATAGGACAATTTGAGACGGACACCAAGCGGCCGGAACCAAGTTCTACCGATACCTCTTGATATGTGTACAAAAATGGGTCCGTCTCACCATCAAGCAGTGCGGATTGAAGGTCCGTCATAGTCCCGTATGGAAAACCGACCGTGCATAGGTTCGTTGACTATGGATGCAGGGGTGCAAAGTACCCTGCATAAAGTCCCTGCTTATCATCACAGCGACAGGTTGTTCGCATACCTTAGGGTGGCGATTAGGTTTGCCGTTTGGCGACCAGCGTTGAGCGTCATGCTCGCACCGTCAGGTCGGTATTCCCAGCCCACAGAGAACAGGCGGTGGCGACCAGCAATGCCCGCCGAGGTGGCGAACTCCATAACATCTCCAGGGTATATGTCAAAGCGCTCAGGCAAGCCGGAAACGATGTACTGTTCTTTGTTCCGACCATTGTTGGCGAGCATCAATTTGGCGAACTGTTCAGCCTGCCTTGCGTCAGTCACAGTCGTCTCACGAACGACCCTATGCACTGGCCTACGGGGATAGTCACTGCTTGTCTCGGGTGGATAGGTCACGCTGATTTTGAGCGCGTCGTTCTTGACCGTCACGACATTGAAGAAGTCCAGGTCGCCACGAATCCGCTCCACTTCGGTTGGGTAGAAGTCCTGTGGTACATCGGTGCGCGGCATCCTACCACCCACCAGCGGGGTCAGTGAGGTTGAGTCCTGTTCGGCCAGTGACCGTAGGTGAATGTAGCCCTTCTCGTCGGCGTATATCGTCATGGGCGCTGGTGCAATGTTGATGAATCCGAGCACAGTCTGTACTGCGTCAAGTAGCGTCTTGCCTTCCAATTTGAGTCCACTGGGTACGCTCACCAGGCTCTCTGTGCTAATGCGGCCAATAGGCGGGGCGTAGGAAGACTGCGCTATGATTCCCTTAATCACGGAGGCCGCATCACCGGATATGACGAGGTTATCAGAGAGCAGTACCTCATTCGTCAGGAACCCGAGCGTGTCAAGGCATGTCAGTACCACATCGTTGCTGGTCTCCTCCACATCGGATATGAAGCCGGTGAATACCAGCGGTGGATTGGCCCAGCGCCTCGGGGCGGCGTAGACCTGGATGGTGTCTCCAATGTTGGCCACTCCGCTCCGTCGCCCAACCACTGACGAGATTTTGACCCTCAATCGGCGAGGTGTGTTGAGGTCATGTTGACTTTCAACCGCGAGTATTCCATGAATCGGCGTACTGCCGTTAATCACCACTGTGGGTGCTCGTGGCGTCGCCTCGTCCGAGGCTATTGGCCCGTATAGGTTGCGGAAGAATACCTGGCGGGACCTGACGAAAAACACTTTGTGAGGCCATCCGTTTCGTAGACCGGTGAGTCGCATTTGACGAGGTCGGTTGGTGTATTGAAGTCCCTCGGGGTTCCACCCACCGTCGCTGAATCCGAGTTCGCCGAGGTTGAAGGTCGGAGACGGTAGAATCGTTGACGGATAATTGCCCTCCGTAGGGCCGCTGGTGAAAGCGAATCCTCCTCGGGGGCCTCCACCCCTCCGATTGACAATGTCGTACCTGTCGGGGAAGGGAGAGGTGCCCATGTAGCCATAGCCGAATCCAACGGTCTTGCTCGTCAGGTCTCCGTGTAGGTGTGGGTCAAATGGCCGTGGCGTGGATAGGCTGGTGTAGCAGGTAGTCTGTGTCTTATCCAATTTCCAGCCACCGACCTCGTTGGGGTACGGTATCAGGCCAAGCCCGAAGTCGCTGGGGTAGTGAGCAGGCCGCTCCATCAGTTCCTTCTCAGAGGGCACATTGTCCATCACAGGCGCAGGCTCACGGCGTATGCGTTCACGCTGGGTCTCAGCCCATATTTTGGAAGCCCACCGTGCAACGGCTGTTCGTGGTCGCCTTGGGTCTTGCCCTAAGCGCTCGGCTTCGTCCAGCAGTACCTTGGGTGGCGTTATAATGAACGGGTCGTCCACGGGCGCTCGTACAATGCGCTGGAACCGCTCTGACTCCTCTCCCATGCCCCTTCAAGGGGCGCTGGGGTTATTGAGGCTTCATGCGTTCCATGTGGCGTCATGGGTACAATCGTGACACACGGTGTCGTTGCACACAGGTGCGTCGGAGTCGGTACATAGGGGGCAGGTTTTGTCGGGCATGTTTGACATTAGCAGTCACCCCTATATATACATGCCGGTCAAAGGTGAACCCATGGTGGGGCTGGTGTGCCCCGAATCCACTTGGCGAACGACTTCTTGTCTCGGCGGTAGTATTCTCGGTAGGCATCAACGGTCGTGTACTGCTCATCGTCAACCAGGTCAAGGTTCTCGCCCTTGGACTGGTTCATGGCCCGTGCGAACGGTGTCATTGGAATGTCAGGGAAGTGGGCTTGAATCTCTGCTGACTGAACCCACAGGTGCCTTAATTGCTTGTGTAGAATTGAGTCAGTGTTGCCGTATCGGTTATTCAGTTCTTGAGCCAAGCCTACGGTGTGCAGTAGTAGCCAGCCATAATTCTCACGGCTTTCAGAGACCCACACCGTACACGGGTGGTGTTTGTACCCACCACGGTGGTGAGTCCCAGCCTTGGTCAGAGGCATGCGAGTAGGTGCACACCCGTTGTAGAGGGCGGCGGCAACGAGCATCTGAATGCTCTCCTTGAACTGCGAGAGAATGTGTTGGTCACACAGCATGAAGGCGGCTTTCATCGGGTCCTTGTCCACTACGAATATGTTCATGGTCACTCCTCCTCGGTTTGTGGTTGTTTGACAATCAGTGGAGCGTATGCACTTTGCCCAACGGCGAGGTACATGGCGTTGCTCTCTTCTTCAACAAAGGCGTTCGCTATGGCCAGCCACTCAAGGGCTTTGTTGGCGTAGTGTGTTCCGACTGGAACTTGCAGGGTTATTGTTCGGGTTTGTTTGTCCATGATTTGGTACCGGAGCACCACCTATATTAACAAGCCGGTCAAACCTAATCCAGCATTGTCTTGACCGTCGCGTCGCAGGCACAGGCATAACAGAATATAGCCAGACGAGTACGAGGTTCAGGTGAGAATCCCAATACTCGTGTGCAGTCTATACATTTAATTTCGTGGTTAAGGTGGGTCTTTAGGGCCATGGTTAATGGTAGTGACCACTCCTATATATGTATGCCGGTCAAAGTCACTCGCCCTTGACAAGCGTGACTTCCGTGACACCTGTCGCCAACTTCTCTTGCTTCAAGGCCTCCTTCTGGCCCAGTAAGAACGCCACCACATCGGTCATGGTAGTCTTGACGAGGGTACCCTCTTTGTGTACTCGTGGGGCGCGAACCATAACGGCTCTACCGTCTCCATCTCTTGACATCATTTTGCGGAGAGGAGCACGCTCAATCGTGAAGAATACCAATTCCTCCTCTGCGAAGTCAGCCCAGTCCGTTGACCAAAAACCGGCGCAAACGCTCACGGTTTGGCCCATGTTGCCGGAAGTCTCCCAGTTAGCCCACTTGCCTTGGTCGTCAATTTTGAGGTAGTTCACCCCATCGTGTTTAAACCAAGCACCAATGTCTGCGTTTTGCATTCGCTCTTGGTTCCATTCTCGCAGGTTCGTTGCTCGCATGTTTAACTCTAAGCGGGCGCTCCTATATATACATGCCGACTATAACTGTCGCTTGAGCCAGTTCGGTGCATCCTCAACATTGTCAAGGAACCAAGACGGGAGTAGGTGAGCGCTGGTGCGAGCAAATCGTGGCCAGGCCCCGTCCAGTATGAACAGGTGCCCCACATCGGTCGGGGTACGGACCACACGGCCTGCCCCTTGCACTATGCTCAGAGCGGTCTGCAATTGGTACCACTTTTGACACGGAGCAGGGCATTGGAATCCAGCGCCGCACAGTTCGCCACTGTACTTGTTTGGAGGCTCATAGGGGCACGAGGGGGTGCCTTCGTGGACCGACCGCCAGGCCAGTTCGTCTTGCATCATTCGCTCCCCAATAACGGGGTCCTTGGTAGGCAGGTAGGGTACTTTCAGAATGCACAGGAACTCAGCCAGCCGTCCCTTGAAGTCAAAGCCTTGCGTCACATAGGTTGAAATCAACACGAGGTCGTCACGCTCGCTCGTCAGGAACTCATTGAGAACCTCTTCACGAGCACGAGCATTGGAATCGTGAGTCCGAATCCTGTCTCCGTGACCGAGTTCAAGCAGTCCGTCCACGACCTCCTTTCGTATGGCGTGGCTATGCGGGAGAATAACCCCACGCTTGTTCGGGTACTGGCGCAGTATGGCGTCAATCGCCTTGACCTGCTTTGGAATCGTGTGCTTGCGCTTGCCCCAAGACATTGACCCACATGGGACATAGTGGACATTGAAGTTCTCACGAGGGAACGGTGACTTGGTCACATTGATGTAGAGCGTCTTTTGGTCCTCAAGACCAAGGCCGTGGAGGAAGGTGTCAATGTCAAGCACGGTAGCCGAGAGGAATATGCGCTTGGTGGAGAGGCTCTCAAGAATGTCAGAGGCGTACTCACGAACCCGAATGGGCTTGAGCACGAGGTACTCACCGTAGCGGTTCTTGTCAAATGAAATGTGGACATTGCTCGGCTTCGCCAGTATCTCCAGCGCCGTCTCCATTTTGTTCACAGCGTCCCGAATCCGTTCAACTTCCTTCTCACTCTTCGTTATGTTCAGGTCCGCCTCAGCCTTGTTTAGAACCTTGCGAGCAATCTCAATTCGTTCCTTGAGTTCAGCCCTCCAGTCCTTCGGTGTGAGGTGGGTTGGGAAGCGCTCCTTGCCGTAGACGGTGTTCCACTCGGTACCCGACAGGCGAACTTCAAGCAGGTCGTGGAGGAACCCCTCCATGTCGTGAGCCTCGTCAATAATGGCGAACTCACGCTGGTCAAAGTTCGTGTAGCCACGCACAGCACGGAACAGGTAGGCTGGGTTGGAGAGCGTCAAGCGTGCATCCTCAGCGTCAAATCGTTGCTCGTAGTACCCACATGGGTCTCCACCGTCTTCCTTGCGTTTTGAGTGCTTACAGGAGCCGTTGGTCCTTGTCCAGCAAGGAGCGCTCTTAGCGGTCCCTGAGCGTGCCCAACAGTCAAAATTGGACCTACCCCGCACCTCGGACAATCGGTGGCCGTAGTCGGCCTTGTATTGGTCCGTGAGGCCAAGACTGGGTGAGAGTAGGTAGGCTGACTGGAACTGGTTCTGTACGGTCATAGCCAGCGCTGACTTGCCTATGCCGGTCGGTGCTTGGAGGACTATGTTGTCAAAGTCGTCGTTCTCAAGTGCCCAGTACATGACCGAGAGGGCCTCGGCCTGGTACTTTCGTGGCGACGGCATCGGGAAGTCCTCCCTAATCTCGTCCCACTTGTCAGGCAGGGTAGACCTGCTTGGAATGTTAATTCGGACTACGCTCATAGTCAGTGTAGGTGTCCCCACCTATTTAACAGTCCCAACCAAGTTCAATTTCAACAGTGAAGTCTTTGGTTTCAAATGCTTTGCAGTCTTCGTTTTCGCAGTAGAAATAGTACACATCAGCGTCACCGTCTTGCTCGCAACGAGCATATTCGGTCGCACCACCACAGCAGTCGCATTTTGGTGCGTCCGGTATGTATTCGTCTTCGTATTGTACTCCTTCCATTGCATCTCCAAGTCCGTGTGTGTAGGTCATATTTGTTCGCCTCTGTTTAATGGTAGTGTGTCCCCCTATATATACATGTCGGACAAAGTTAATGACGACAATATATAAAGAACGGGAAAAATGCCGATAGGTTAAGCAATCTCACTATTCTACGAGATAGGCCAGCCAGCGATACCGTCGCCCGCTATTTCACCCTCACCGACTGTGGTGAACGAGCCACCAGCATACGGGAAGTAGACTCGTGACCCACCGTGTGGGGTGTTCATCCACGAAGCCTCGTTGGTAGCCCATTGGAGGTCAAGTTCGCCAGCGTCAAAGCCCCAGTAGCGTTGATACCTCAATTGGGGGTTGGTGTGGGTGAAGTCCTCGTGTCCGTTCAGAGACTGTGCGGAGCCGACTGGGTACCATCCCTTGGCCGCCTCGTAGTTCATTGACGGGACCGAGAGCCATCGTATGTTGATTGAGCGAAGCACTTCGTCAGGCTCCGCCCCGTCTTGGCTGAACTCAAAAGTCGGCATCCACACTTCCATGAAGTGGGTGATTGGTCCAGTGGACGGCATGAGATGTGTTCCACCAGTAGGCCATTCGTATGTGCCCGTAGGGGCCTCATAGCCACCGCCTGTACTCATTGCCGCTGGTGGTACTGCCGTGGAGTCACTGGCTGGTGTTGTTGCCCATTGAAGGGGTGCTATGGTAGCCTCGGTGACACCGTCTCGGTAGATGGCTGTCGCCTGTTCTACATCACCAGCCAGGGTGAATCCAAGAATCATGTGGACCTCGCCTTTGCCGTTGGTCGTGGTCGTGAGGTGCTTGTAGTCAGGACGCACATTGGTGTTCTTGGGGATGAACAGTGCCTTGGTCACACCGAGTCCGTTGGCGGTGGTGTACTGGGCAGTCAGAGGCCGCCCAGCATCAAATGAGTTCATTATGACCGAGCGTCCACTGTCGTCCTTGACGACGGTCACAAACGCCCTGTTGCGCTCGTCAACGATGGCGTCGTAGTAAATCACCTTGGTCGCTGGGTACTGTGCTGTTCCGTGTACTCCGACGCAGTGCATGGACTTAGTGTAGTCAAATCGGTACCTTCCCGCTGGGTCAAATGACCCCACATCGTTGCGTCCCACATTGACATAGATTGCATCATTCGCACGGTTCCCGAGAACTGATGCGCCCGCCGATGCTCCACGATAGAAGACAATTGGTGTGTCGTCGCCGAGCAAGCACACCTTGGGGTTATCGCAGTCAATAACTGCATGAGAGGTGGAGGAGTCCTGGTTGTCTGATGCGGCCACTGGATTTGATGTACTCTTGTTGACCTTGGTCCAAATGTCAGTCGTCCATTCAGCAGGCTCTTCCTCAAATGGCGGTGGTGACGAGAATGAAGTGTCAGTCTGCAATTTTGTCGTGTAGACGATGTGACTTTTGTTGGTTGCTATGTATCGGCAGGTGAGGTGCAGTCGGTCATTTGAGTCACAGACGATGGAAGGTTGACGAAGGTCAAATGTAGGACCGCCTATGACGACGGCAGTGTGCTCGGTCCAGTCCCATTCGTACACAGGTGTCGGGTTATAGGAAACCAATTTCCGCTTTGCGTAGTGGTAGTAGAGTAGATGTGACGGTGTTGATACCGAGGTTTCAACTTCTACGACAGCGTGTATTGTTCCTTCGCTGTCAGAAGCGAAGGTGGCGGACCTCAATTTGTCGCCGCTACCGAGGAAGTACCCGACCTCGTCCTTCCCATCATAGGCGGCGGCGGACGGGTTGACTTTCAAAGCCTTTCTGTTCCAAAACAGGTCGCCATGCAACGGTTTCGTGTAGTGAACAAATCGTGGTAGGTTGTTGGAAAGCGACTGTGCTGACCGCTCAATTGGGAACATGTGGAGTGTACCTTCGGGTGTCCTGAGTAGCCGCTGTCCCTTGCCCATCCCATTATCATGAGCCGTCTTGGATTCAACGGCTGTCGGTACATCAGCGCCGTCCATTTCACTACGGACCTGCGAGACATTCGCCGAAGTAGTTGAGTCTCTAAAACCAGTCCCCCTACCGCTGACAATAGACCCCGAGTCCCACATTGGGCGTGTGACCTGTGAAACATGAACATCAACAGACGACTGCAATTGTTCGGCGACTGCGACATAATCCAGTTCGCTGAGTTCCTGTATTCTTCCCAATATGGACGGAGCATAGCGTTCGTTCTCAATCGCAGTCAAGTCATAATCAGAGCCAGGCATCAGCGGTATTGCACCAGCGTGGAAGTGCTCGGTTGGATGGTCGTTCCAGAACGCCTCCAATCCATTTCCAGCGACTGTTGGTCCCCGCACCCTATCGGTGGTGAGTAGGCCGCCTGTCTTGGCCCCAGGGAAGCGAGAATCGTCGGTCCATAGATTGGTTCGGAGGTGGTACTGCCCGAGTTCCGTGCGGGCTGATTCTGGAGTATCTTTGCCTCCTTCGTCAAATCCTGTGTTGAACAGGGCGGCCCCGTCAAGGTGAAGCGTGTCGGTACGATGGAACGGAGTCTCCATTTCCAAGTCAAGGCTATTTCTACCCCCCGCACGGGCACGAACGGCTACCTCGGCGGGTGCGAGTAGGTGGAGGGGAATATCGTAGCCTACGCCACCGTGTACCTGCTTCCATACACGGTCAGCCTTGAATGGGTGGTCCTGGGTGGCGATGCCGTAGTGCAACGGACCGTGGTGGCTGAACGCAGTCATTGGTCCTCGCATGTGACCGAACGCCGCCGAGGAAGCAAAACCGGACCACTGCGCCTGTAAAGTCGGAACGATAGCAACCCCGTCGGCTACCGCCAGTGACTCCGGCGCGTCTGAGAAGAACACTGTGTTGTCACCGAAGCCTATTGGGTCGTATAGGCCTTGAGGGAAGGACCAACCAGCCCAGCCCATCTCTTGGTGCGGATTTGCCCCAGCCCCGAAGTCGGTGAATCCGATGGTGGTTGGAACGAAGCGAGTTCGTCTGAGGAAGTCGTACCGCTCCTGTGCCCAAGCATCAACGCCCGTCACATCACGCAGTGCCGAAACACTGACTCTGTCCACTGGTTGGAGTAGTGGGTAGCCGTGTGCTATACCAGTCGTCATGATGTGGGGCAAGGAGCGTGGTAGGTGGGCAAAGGAACACCTCACCTCGGGGTACGAGCCGTATGTGATTGGGATTGCTCTCTGACCGCTCTCTGAGTACCAATACGAGATGCGAGAGCCGCTCCACCATGTATCGTTGTAGGTCCAATTTTGGGTATAATAGTCGCCGCCGTCAATCGTTTGCTTCTCTGCTTCAAAGAGCGCTCGGCCACCCTTCGCCTTGCCGTCAACGGCCTTGGCGTCGCTCCACATGAGAACCAATGACCGAGCCGATGTATTGGCGACGATACGGCTCCAAGCAGGTGTCAAATCAAAATTGTCGCCGCCACCAACATGGCCTTCGCCGTTGCCGTTCCCAGGAGTAGGCGGAGGACCGACAATGACCTCGCCTGTGATTGGGTCTACATGCTCAGACTCAGTGTTGGGGTTATCGCCGCTGGTTATCGGGACGCATATATCGCCGCTCCGGTAGTAGCCAGGAGGGCAACCAGAACCGGACCCACTGTCGGGGTTGAATGGGTACTGAATGTCACTGGACGGGTACTCTTCCTCAGAGCCTATGTGGTCGCGTTGGATGGCCGCCATAGCCATTCTACCGTCCTCCATGAACCTCAGAGATGAACAGTGTATGGTCGGGTGGAATATGGGGTCAGCACCGGTGTTAGCGCTGTGGCGTGGGTGCATGGCCGCCGACTTGTCTTCTCTGCCGAGGTACCTCATGAGTTCAATTTGAGGGAACACCCAGTCGTGAACTTCCCAACCTTCGTATTGCTTGTGTGCCGCAGTGGCTTGAACAACCGCTCCGGTTGGAGCACCAATGATGGTACTCGCCATGGAGTACAGTGGGTTATCGGTGGGCGTAGTGTACTTGCTGAGGTGGTACGAATCAACCTGTGGTCGGTACTTGAAAATCAATAGTTCGCTACCTCGGGGAACCGCCAGCGCTCCGACTCCGTCAGCCCAAACCTGACCGTTTCCAAAGACGGTTGCTGAGAGGTGGTTGGCGTCAATAATGTCAGCGCTGACGAACAGTTCCGAGCCGTAGGTGTCAGCATCCCACAGGTGCGAAACGCCACCTCGTTGGTAGAATCCTCCGGCCTCTATTGCCGCACATAGCAATGGTACTTGCGCCCACGAGGCGTTCGCTATTGGACGGAACGGAGTCAATTGGTGGAGACCCCACCCACCGTTCTCAGAGTCGTGGCGAGGCATCACTGTGTTGGGCATTTCAGCGTCTGTTGCCTTGATTCCCCATGGTGTGACTGAGGCGCTTGTAGGGTCAAAGAACACCCGCTCAAGGGTGTTAGGAGACACACGGAACACAGCGTGGTAGATTTCACACCCCTCGTCTTCAAGGTTCATGTTCGCAGTTAGACGACGGGATTGAGGGAAGTTCCTTGCAGTCGGTGTTCCAATGGTGGTATTCGTCAGGTCAACAGTGGCGTTGATGCGTGTTGCAGGTGCGAGGCTGACCATGACATGGTAGTCCACGATTGGTCGCTTGAATGTGATTGGAGACGACGACGGGTGACTGGCGCCAGCCGCCACACTGACCTCGTCATATCCAATGAGAGTCGGGACCACTTTGACCTTGGTCGGGACCTTGTCTTTCATGAACTCCTGTGACAAGTTCAGCGTCGCAGTCCACGCTCCGCTCGTGTGGGTATCGCCGACAATATACCGAGACGCTCCTTTGCTCGTTGCCTTGACCGTGGGATTAGCCGGACCTCCGACTGCGACCTCGTTGAATGTGGTGTTATTCAGGTTGTTCATTGCCCCACCGGTGGTGTGGTGGTTGCTTCTTCCTGTGTGGAACCGGCTCTTATTGCCTTGGTCGTTGAACAGCGCTCCCTTGAATCCGCTACGAGACCCGCTGGTGCTCATGCCCTCGGTCATGGGTTCCACATACGACCCGTCACTGCCGTATTGGAACAATGGAGCCTCGGGTGTACTCCACGATAAGCCGTTGCGACGCATAGAGAGGCCGCTGTGGACTTGAATGTTGATTCCAGCATAGAGACCCGCTCCGTTCTCATTCCAGGCCGTAGCGGGCACGAGAGGGGACGCTGGTGGTGCTTGTACGAATGGGGCGTTAGCGTTGCGTGAGACGGCCACGAATGCCGTTGCCGACAGCACACCTTCGTAGCCCACGAGTCCACATGTGTCAGCCACGACATGGTTGCCTTGAGCGATTGAGCCAAGTGGGAACAAGGTCTCCTCTTGAGTAGGCATCCCAGTCTCGGTGAAAATGTCGCTGACATTGATGGTCTGTACCGTCTCCGCTGGAAGGTTGAGGCTATCGTAGTCCGTAAGCCCGTGGAGGACGGCTGTGTTCAATCCGTCAGGGGAACTCAACGGAACTCCGCTGACCATGACCTCTTGATTGACCATGAGGTTCATGCCCCAGTGAGACGAGTAGGCCTTGGATTCACTGGTCTTTGACTCGGCCAAATCAAAGCCGGTTTGGGGAGCCATGGAACTCAACGGACACGACCACAAAGACGAGAGGTAGCCGCTGTTGTGAGAGTCCCCGTAGGTGGCCCCTATGCCGTTGCTGGGGAGGTCTGTGGTCGCTCGGTGCGTGAAGGCCTCCACGGTCCCAATAGACCCTATGTCGCCATCAATAACGGACCCAATTTGAAGGTCGTATGAGGGTATTCCACGGTTCAGTGCGTGGCGTGCTTGCATCCAGGTATGGTTGGCTGGCCTGGCTGAGGTATGGGTGCGCTTAGGGTGCTCTACATGCCGCCCCACCTCGGTCACTGTCGCTGTCACTGCTGGGGCAAACGAGCGTTGGTCACTGGCTGAATGGCGACCGAATCCAACATCTTGTATCGCCTGTCCGTGCTCAAGACGACCGTTGCCGTAGTTCAACCTTGGAGCCTCAGTCTCAACAGTCAAGCCAAGCCAGTTAAGGTGGCTAAAATCAAGCAGGGTGGTGTGCACATGGGAACTTAGAGCGCCAGCCACTACCTCGGGTACCGAAGGTGTTGTTCTTGCCTCAGCGGCTGTCTTCCAGAGGTTGGTGTCAAAGAGAGCGTACCCCTCGGTCCCAGTACCTCCAGCGTCGGTCAGGTCGTCAGCCCACACCAAAGTGAGCGGTAGACCCGCTCCAGCACCCACAGGTGGGACGAGGTCGGCTCGGGTAGAAGGAACCGCCATGGGACTTGTTCTAAGCCCGCTGGTTCATAACGGTGGCGCCTATTCTTCTTCATCGTCCATCATGTCATGAAGGAATATCTCACGCCTCATGAACTCAAATCGGTTGAAGACTTTCCAGTGACTTGAAATGCTCAGGTAGTCCAAATCACACCATGCTTCAACATGGGGCAATCCTTCGGCCATGAACATGGAGAGTACATTTGAATCAGTATTTTCGTCGCTGTGACCGAACACCATTTGACCATGTTCTCCAGGCTCAAACGCCAGCATGTGGTGTTCTTTTTTTAGTAGCCACTTCAATATACCAGCCATGTCATGGCCTGTGTGACTCACCTATATATACTTGTCGCCTATTCCTCTTCACCAGTCAGGTCACGAATGACCTCAGCCGATTTTTCACAGGCACACTGCTTGCAGTTCCGCACACCTTCCATTTGCGGACGGTGCTTCATTGGGCGCTTGCACTTCATTCCTCTTCCTCGTATTTTTCGTCGTCAACCATGACCAGCGTACCGTCTTTGTTCTCGTCGGCGAATCGTGACCCACCAGCATGCTTGAGGTACACTATGCCGTTTTTCCGCCGTGCATAGGCGTTCATTGGACGGTTCTCACGCAAGGCGCGTGAACACAGTTCGCAGTAGTGAAGTGGTGAGTTCTTGGTGTGCATTGGGCCGCCAGCGAGGGTTTGTAGCCGTTCCAGGGTGGACTGTATTTTCTTGTCCTTGTATCGCAACACCACACCGCATTGCTCGCCGTGTATAGTGCATTTGCCCGTACATTTTCGTCCTCTCAATCTCTTCTCTATGTCAGTGTCTTTCATGTTCTCACCACGCTGTTGTTCCCAAGTGGATGCGGCCGCTCGGACGCCTCCTTGAGTATGTGTTCCAATTGGTCCGTCAGGTCGTCCCATCCGTAGTTTTCCTCAGCGAACTTTCGTGCCCTGTTGCCCATCTGTTGACGCTTCGCAGGGTGGCCGTGCATGTAGAGCATTGCCTTCGCCAGTTCAGGTACGGAGACGAGTGACATTTTCATCCCATGCCTCGGACCGATTATCTCGGTGGCGTTGTTGACGAGAATACCTCGTCGTGTTTTTGCATGGGTTCCAATGAACTCGGGGCCAGTGGAGTTATTGGGTAGAATAACCGGCAGGCCGCAAGCCATTGCCTCAATCGTAGGAATCCCGAATCCCTCACCACCAGTGGCGAGTACATGACAATCGGCCATGGCGTACATTTTCGCCATGTCAGTTCGGGCCATACCGTGTAGTGGATTGGCGCTCACATCAGAGAAGGTGACATTTTCGTGTAAGCCCATATCTCGGACCATGTCAATGAGGTTCCAGCCACCCAGGCCCATGCTATCAGTCGGGTCCCCAGTGTGAAGAATTAGTCCAATCTCGGCAGGGTTGTCCACTTGTTCAAGCATCTCCTTGAACGCCTCCAGTAGGCGGGGCTGTTGCTTGCGGTTCCCGTTGCGTCCTACGGATAGGAACACAGTCTTCCATCGGGCAAGTCCCAGCGCCTCTCGCCATTCGGCCTTTTGCTTGGCTTGAACTGGCTTGAAGGTGTCCAAATCTACGCCGTGAAAGAGGGTCTCTACGGCCTCTGTGGTGAATCGGTCAAGGAATGGGTCTCTAAGGTGCTCAGAAGCCGTCCCTTGGCTATGGAAGGTCTCAATGTAGCGCTTCATCTCTGTCGCACCGTGTAGGCTCATCCAGAGGGGCGTGTGAGTCATTTTGAGTAGGTCGTTGAACGCTCGTGGAATCGGCTTGCCGTCCAGAGGCAGGTACGAGACATGGGCGATTTGAGCGTGGTTGCATGACTTGACAATAGAAACGGTGTTCCAAATATCGGCTAAAGAGAACACCACATCGGGCTTGAGTCGGTGTAGGGTGTAGTCCATAGTCGTGGCGGCACCGTTGAGGGTGTCTCCTCCGTATGAACTTCCAGCGTGGACCAGCGTCCAACCTTCTTCGTGCTTGAAGTCCTCTCCATGGTAGTCCCAGCCCATCACATAGACCTCGTGGCCCCGCTCAACCAGGCGCCTAACGAACTCCCTTGAGACTACGCCGTACCCAGTCGGGCGGGTGGGTTGCTCCGAGCACCATAGGACCCTCATGGGTCTTGAACGGCAACCCCACGGTTATGACCGTTTCGCTCATTCAATGACGACGCCGAGCGCCTTTCGGCACGAGCGGCAGGTTTTGAAGCCAAGAGCGAGGAAGCCAGCGGTGTCAATGGCTTGCACTTTGTTGAAGTTGGAGACACGGGCGCCGTAGCCAGCGGACCAGCCGAGGGTGGTGCGGCCGAGGTGGGTCTTCGGTCGTGCATCACAAGCGGTGACACCGTTTTCGTCACAGGCGTGAAGGTAGGACCAAGACGCAACATAGTCGCTGGCTTGGCTCTCGCCGCACTCTCGGACTGTGTAAAATACCTCAACAGCAGGGGCGGTCTCAAATTGGCTCAGGGTTGTTTGGGCGGTGTTCTCCATGTTTAATCGTAGGGAGTCCCCCTATATAACATGTTCGCCTATCTCTTCACGAAATAGGGCAACATAATGCGTCCGGTCCGAGCATCAGTCACACCAGTGAGGCTACCAGTGCCTCCACTGGCTGGATATGCCGTAGAGTCGTCAGAGACCATCGTGGTGGCCTTAGAAGCCTGTGGGGTAGCGTAGGGTATCTCAGCGTTCCCAGTGTACGCTCCTGAGTACCCCAGCGTAGAGAATCCACCGCCTGCTGGGTAGGGCATGAATCCACAGGCCACATCAGTCAAGTCAACACCGGCTCCGAGAGGGGTCTTGCCTCCAACCGCAGTCCCAGCCACCCATTCTTTGTACTGAGCGGCCATCTCCTTGAACGAGTTCGTGTCCGACGAGCGTAGGGCTGAGGTCGTGACCTTCACGACGCCAGTGGTCGTTCCTCCGAACAGGAAGGAGGCAGGCGACGAGCCGGACGGGTAGTACCTCGGAAATATGTACTTGGCCGTGATTGACCCAGTGGGACGCTCAACCTCGTATGATGCAACCAGGGAGGGGTATGAGTCGCCGTAGTCCAACGGTACCCCGCTGTTGTAGAGCGTGACTGCTGAGACTGGTGCGTTGAAGAAGGCGAGTTCGTCCACAATGACCTCGTTGAGGTACGCTGGAGCCAGTGCTTGAGGTTGGGTTATCCCAATCGTGTGTTGGGTGATTGCACCTGCATATCCGGCTCCGGCTGTGAACGACAGTACGCCGTTGACAAATAGTGAAACGACTCCACCAAGGAATGTCAAGGTGATGTTGACCCAATTCGTTCCGAGGTTGATGTGGGTTCCCAGTGAGGTTCCCAGGAGGAGGAGTTCAAGGGTATTGCCGTTCGTAGTGTCACCAATCAATTGCAGTGAGTACACATCAAATCCCAATCCAGAATCGTACAGGGCGAATAGGCCATATCGCGTACCGTTAGCAATCGTCGCCTGTGGCTTCACCCACATGGTTATTGTCTCGTCGCCAGCGCTCAATCCAGCAGTCGTCTTGGAGTAAAATTGAGTCCCTGAGCCAAGACCTACGAACTCAATGGCGTAGGGGTTGGCTCGGCCCCCAACGGTCCACCAATTGGGTACCTGACGGCAACCTCTGAGCAAAGCGGAGGCTCTGTGGTTGCGTTGCATGACATGGCCTTAGCCATCATGGTCAAAAACCTCATCGGTAGTCGTTCAACACGAGTCGTCCTGTTGTCACGGGTTCTGTGTGCCTCTGCTCGGGCACAGGCGTCTCACTTCGTTCCTCGTTAATGGCGTCAGCACGCTCTTGAAATGACATGGTTCGTATTTTGGCTTGTACTCCGTCCTTCCAACCACATGGCTCAGTCGTGTACTTGACTCGCCAGCGCTTGTCACCGCTCTTGGTGGTGCTCCAGCCCTGTCGTTCAATACGACCAAGGCACTCTGCGTAGTCGTAGTCGTATGGCTTCTTAGGGTTGTAGGTGGGGCTTGAGTTCCGGTAGTACAGAGGTGCGCCGCAGTTAGAGCAAGCCATCATTCAGGACTCCATTCAGGGTGGTCCTTTGGAAGGTGCTTTCGCCTCACTTCGGTCCAATTAGTCAATCGGTCCATCAGGTTCTCGGCCGCCTGGTCAAATCGCTTAGTGCTGTGCGCGTTGTCGCACATCGCATCCTTCACTTCGCTGAGGTCAATCTCGCTCAGTATGTGCGAGAGAATCTCGTATTCAGCATGCTGAACATTTTTGGCTCGGGTCAACAAGTCTATGTCGGTCATAACACCAACTCAGCGCCACACCTACATAAAGGTGTTGCCTATTCCTTTCGCTTTGGACCGGACAAGTTCTCTTCATCCTTGTCCTTCAGAGCGGCTTCTCGTGCGTTGCGCCGTTCCACGCGGTGACGGCGCCGTTGCTTCTTCCGCCCCTTCTTGGCGAACTCGGGGTTATCAATCCGCGTAGGCGCCAATTCAATACCAGTCAGACCGGCTTCAACTTTTTCCATGTGCTCTCGGTAGTGCTCCGCTCGGTGACAGTTCGCACAAATCACAGTGCACTTGGACACCTCATCCATGATTTTTTCCCAGCCATAGCCTCCAGAGACGAGGTGTGAGACTGATGTGACCTTCTCTTCCCGCCCTGCTTCGTGGTGGTGAAAGTCAAGTGCCCAGGGGGACTCCTCGCCACTTAATCCGCACTCCTCGCATGAGAGGGTGCGCTTGTAGTCACGAAAGCGTTGCTTGAGCGCTCTACGCCTGTTGCGGACCTGTTCGCGTCGTGAGGTACCATTCTGAGCATACCAGCCTTGCTGGTACTTCTTCTGGTAGTCCTTTCGCTTCACTGGGTCCTTGTGCGGCAAATGAGACCCTCACTCGCCGAGTAGGGTTCCTTCGGGATGAAGTGGGTGAAGTGTTTGGTATTCTCCGCCCTTCTTAATGTCAATTTGAATGTCAATGTGAGGGCGCTTGTGCCGTTCCACGGTGCGTGTGTGGTGCAACATTTCCTTCTCGGTCACTTCACGGCCAAGCATGGTTCGGTAGCATTCTTTGATGAAGTCAGGGAGGCTGAGAGCGTGTGTGTCAGCGTCCGGCATCAACGAGAGGTCAGCCTTGAGCGCTTTTGGTGCTGGAGCGGCTTTCTTCGGCGCTTCCTTGACTGGAGCGACTTTCTTTTCAACGACTGGTTCTTCGGTCTTCTTCGTACCTTTCTTAGTAGCCATGAACCGTTCAAACCCTGCTACGGTTCTTAAGCAGTTCGGCCGTATGAGGCCCTCCAAGCGGCTTTGACGGGTGCTGTGGTGACGCCACGGCCCATTCCATCAGCGAGAGCCATGCGTGTGCCCATGGAGCGCTCGGCTGAGACAGCGAGGCGAATGTGAACATCGTCCATCACTCCACTGGTTGCCCAGTCGTGGAAGCCGTCGTTTGCTGAGAGTGTTATCATCTCGCTCTCTTCGCCGGTGTATTGGTCAACGGAGACACCCCAGTGGTGGTAGGTCACTGGTGCGTTGAGTCCTTGAAGACCCATCCATGCCTCAAGTTCAACGACCACTGCATCTCCAATGGAGAGGTCGGTCATGTGGTGTACTGCTCGTGCTGTGTGGAAGTCGGTGTTCGCCATGGTTAAGGGTAGTAGGTCCCCCTATATAAGAATGTCGCCTATTCATTCCAGCGAAGTTCAACAGTCAGGTCCATTCGGTACCCCATGCAATCTCCGTCCTGGCGGTCAAAGCCGTGAACTCGGTCTATGCTATTGATGGCCTTAGCCTCGTCAGAACGGGCCAGCCTACACCAGCGGTAGTCAGTGTTCCCGTTGACTCCGTTCGTGGTGAGCGAGCGGTCGTTCAGGACGGTCGTCAGCGCTCTGTATAGCGTCCACACCGCCACACGGGTGGGGTGAAAGAGAGTCACTGCGAAGAATTGTGATACGATTTTAGGAACGGCGTCGGTTCCATCGTCAAGGTGAGCCGTAGCGACTTCACCGTATTCTTGGACGATGGCGATTTGGTAGGTCTTCTGTTTCTTGGGTTCAAGCCAGCCGTTGTTGACGACAGCCGTCCAATCACCGAGGGCAGGGGTATTGTCTTCAATAAGCCCCTTCAATAATGTGTGGGGGTCAACGAGAGGAGGCTGTCCACCAGTCATGCTCAAGCACCACCGTTCCCGAATACGGCAACGGCTGTGAACGAGTCACGCTTGACACGGTCAAGCATCTCACGATATTCAGCCTCAGTGGAGGCCAGTAGGGGCCGCCACATCTCCTTGATTCGTTCAGAGCAGTTCTCGTCGTTGAGAGCGGCCCTTGCGGCCTGTCGTATAACCAACATGACGGTCGCCATTTTGGCTTCAATTGGAGGGGCTGTACGACCTGCCGTGTAGGTCACTTTGAACAATTGGAGCGCTGTCAGACCTGCTGGCCCATGTAGTCGTATGATACCAGATTCAGGGTCGTCAAGCCACCAGTCAGAGTCGCCTCGGGTTCGTCCTTCTACCAGGGCCACAGTGGAGCCGTCAGACTTGGTCTCCTCAAGTGAGGTGACAGAGACGACTGGGCGCTGGCGCAGTACGAGGTGTGTGAGGCGGTCGGTAGAATCGTGATACTCAACAACGGGTTCGGTACCGGCTAATTGTCGTCCAGCGTACATGTCAACCAAGCGTGAAGCGTTGGTTATCATCGTGGCGATTTCAGAGTCAGTTGGTCCGATGCCGTCACTGAAATTGATGCCTGCGTAGGTCTCAATATCGGTGAGAGTAGCGTAGTCAATAGCCGTCATTCGTTAAGCCCTCCATGGAGTGTGCCCGCCCAGCGAGCGTTCCAGTGGGAGCCAGCCGAGCGAGTCAGCCTCAGACCGTTGCGATTCCAACCATTAGGCAGATTGCTTCTGGGTAGCGAACACCGAAGGCCATGTCTTGCTTAGGGATAAGCACGAATCGGTCACGGGTTGGTTCGTCGTGGAAGCCAATGCTGAATCGGCGCTCGGCGACTGTTGGGTTGCCGATGAGTGGGGAACGAATGTGGGTGAGGACGGCCACAGTCTTGTCAACAGTGGTTGCATCGTAGATACCAGCCGCGTTGAGGTTGGTAGCGATTGCACCGGTTCCGAAGACACGGATGCCGTAGATTTTTCCGATTTCACCAGAGAGGATGGTTGCGGCAGGGCCGTACTTGTCCACTGTTTGGAGTTCAGTCAATCCGAGCAATTGGACCTCAAGGTTGCGAGGAACGATGAGAGCAAGGTCGTCACGGTTGTCTGAGTAGACACCGAGTTGAGCGATTGCTGTTCGGAGGTGAGACAGAGCAAAGGTTCCGCCGACTGCGACTGGTGTCGCTGTTGCGGACTTGCGTAGTCCATCAAAGAGGAGCAAGTAGTCGTTGGCGGTAGCCGAGACACCTGTTGGGTTGTTGGCGGCGTCGTACTCACCGTTGACATTGTCACGGTAGGCAGGGGTACCAGCAACGGTAGTGTCACCGTTGATGAGAAGGGATTGCTCGTTGTAAGCAAGGCGGGAGGCAATGTCGTCACGGAGGACGGACATGAGACCTTCAACACCGTATGCGACCAGGTAGTTGCCGATTGGAATGTTAGCAATCATGGTCTTGAGTTCCAGAGTGATTTCGTCTGTTGCGTGTCGGGATTCACCAGCGGCGGTTCCAGCGTCAGTCATTGAAAGACTTTGTTGGTGGAAGTCCACGGAGCCGCTCAACTTTGGTACATTGATTTTTCGGCGAGACATAGGCATTGCAGGGAAGAGACTTCGCATGAAGTTCCTTTCGTACACGATGCCGATAATCTCGTCAGCGGTTTCGGTTGGTAGCATGGTAGCGCCAGTTCCTGAGGCGGCACCTGCAAGTGCATTCTTGACTCGTTCTGTGAGTTCGGTGAAGTCCATTTCTTGGCTCATGTTTTATCTCTCCTGTTTCTGTGGGTATTAACCATTTCCCTTCATTCAATCATTTTACCTGCGAGTCGGCCTGACAACCACGAGCCGAGAGAAGCCATTCCTTGGGAGACTTCCGGTTGGGGGTCGTGTCGTGTAGGACCGGACTTCACAGTCACAGTCTTGGGTGTTGGGGAAAGGGACTTTGGCTGGGCGGACGGTGCGCTTGGCGCAGGCATTCCGATTTCAGCCATCTTCTCGCCGAGTCGGCGGGAGACCTCTGCTTCAATTTGGGCCTCAGCCTCAGCGGCGGCCTTGGATTCAGTCAGGGATGCAATGGTGGCGTCACGCTCGGCGAGCATGGTCTTGAGGTTGTCAGACTCGTCCAGGCGAGCCACGAGGTCCTTTAGACCGGTCTCAACGGAGGTGAGAGCATTGACGACCTCAGCGAGGACTTCAACACCAGTGGTTTCTTCAGAGAGTTCAACGAGTTCGTCGGCGAGTTCTTCATCCACTGGTTCATCAGCGGATTCCTCAACGACTTCCTCAGGTAGTTCTTCTTCAAGAACTTCCTCAGCGGCTTCCTCAACGACTTCTTCGGTCTCTTCTTCAAGGACTTCTTCGGTCTCTTCGGATTTGACTTCAACGACTTCGGTCGTCTTGATTTCTTCTTCGGGTGCTGAAAGTTCAACGACTTCCTCTGTGACTTCATTGACTGCGATTTCTTCTTCGGTCATGGCCTGTTGGCTATCACCATGGCCTTTAACGGTATCGCCATCAATAGGTTGACTGATTTGCTCTTGTAGTCCAGCGATTTTTGCTTCCAGTCCAGCGATGGTGTCGGACAATTCAACGAGAATCTCAGCGTCAAACGAAAGTTCAGTTCCCTCAGTCGGAGGGGCTGGTTCGTCTTCCATATCGGCCTTAGCGAACTCAACAACATAGGATTCGTCACGCTCCTCCACTGCAATAATGTGCTTTTCACCGTCGTATGAGATGAGGGACTTGCTGACCCCAAAGAGTGCGTTGGGGCTGGCTGGAATATCAACCACGCTGGTCTCAATCCATTCAATCTCTGTGAAGGTTAGGTACTCCTCGTCTCCACTTCCTTGCTTGACTCCAGCCTTAGCAATGAAGCCTATTGAGAACGCCCGTAGCATGCCCTTGTTGATTTTGCGGGTTATGTCCTTCTCGCCGCCGTCAATGCGTGCACGGCCAAACACAGCCTCAATCTTCTCGCCGTCAGGCTTTTCAAACATACCCATTTCAACGGATTCCATGAGGCCGATGACCCCGTAGTCCTTGCGGTGATTGTAGAGAATGACTGGGTTTTTCTTGTAGGATTCCCAGGATTCCATGATGGCTTTAGCGTCTACCAATTCCTTGTGACGGTCAAGCATACTCTCGTCGCCGACATATACTGGACCGTAGACCACTACATCGTCGTCGTCGTGGTCAGGTTTGTGTTCCTTGTCCACCTTGAAGGGCATGGTGAGCCTGTACTCAAACACGGCTTCCTTGGCTTCTCCAGCGATACTTGAGAAGAGGTTGGAGTCTACGACGACTGCATTGTCAAGACGGCTCATACCCCTTGGTTCGCCCTATGTGGTTTATGAGGGTTCCCACATAGCATAGGAACCGCTATGTGCAACATTTTTCCAGTTCAGGCGCTTGAGTACAGCGGCCACCTCGTTGGAGTTATGGTCCCAGTGTCGGTTGCTGAGACGGCGATAAGCGTGGTGGTTCTGTTCCATGAAATCACGGGAATAGACCTTGAAATATGCAGTGGGTTGAGGCCAGTGCTCTTGGGGCATGGTCTCCCTTAGATGGGTTAGGCTATCAAACAGCCACGAAGGGCACCTGTTCAGCAGGCGTTTTTGTTTGGTCATAGAAAGGGTACTAAGCCCCACCTATATTAAGTCAAAGTTCCTTTTTGCGGGCTTCATCAATGACCTGCTTCATGTGGCTGATGCCTCGGGAACCGACAACGAGCCATTTGATTTGAGCAACCACGCCAGCCAGTCGGAAATCCTTGAGGTGGCGAGCGGCCCATGCCTCACGCAGGCGCACGGCCTTCTCATCGGTAGGGGTCTTGGCCTCACCCATTTGACCGTGAACCTTGCGGAGTCGGTTGAACTGCGTGTTGCCGAGAATGTTGCCGCCCTTGCGCCATATATCGGGGTGCTCGTCCCTCAATTTCA
>TARA_R110001592_G_scaffold354651_3_pt1 | contig 39356 bp, 34 predicted proteins | sample TARA_R110001592 | Tara Oceans TARA_R110001592 (sample SAMEA4398387) | marine metagenome | biome: Polar Biome; feature: [SRF] surface water layer (ENVO:00010504); material: water (ENVO:00002006), including particulate matter (ENVO:01000060) such as... | depth 5 m | reverse complement strand
CTGAGGCTCGAAGCTTCATTAGGACAATCGCTGGCAGAATTAGAACGAGTCATTGGTGGAATTGATACCCAGGCTTTGCAACCCATACCGGCAGCACCTGAAGCTTTAGATAATTTACCTTTACCTGTAGAACCATAATAGACAAGTTTTTACTGCAATCGAAATATACGAGGTTGCTATTGAAGGAGCTTAAGATGGATAACGCTCAAAAGTGGATGCGCTGGTTCGCAACGCTGGGAGCGATCATGATGACAGGTTGCGCCTCGACTTACCACAGCTATTCTAGTTGTGAGATCGATTGCCAGTACTGTGATCCTCCTCCACTAACCTATACCTACTACGACAATTGTGTATGTCATTCCAGACAAGTCTCAGGCTACTTAGAGAGCCTACCGCATCAGTATGAATCAGCGGATCATGGGAACGACAATGACGAACCAAGCAATTGACCGGGAAGTACACCATCGATTTGGTAAGTTCTCATATTTACTTTGCTCTATACTGACATTACTGATAGGAACAGCCTTTACAGGTAGCAGTAGAGGCTCTGTGATTTTCTTCTGCCTGTTGTTTTCAGCGGTCCTGCTGACAGCAGTTATCTCAATTTGTCAGCGTCACAAGACATTAGGCATTGGTCTGACGATCGTATTCCTGATGCTGGTTATGAATGTCAGCAGTTTTCTTTTTCACAGTGATTCCCTAACGATCCTCCATAACATTTTGGTGATCATTTTCCTGGCGTTTGTCTTCTACCATGTACTCAGTGCCGTTTTTGATGACAATCAAGTGACATTGGATACAATTATCGGGACGGTCTGTCTCTATTTGCTGGCTGGACTGTTCTGGGCGTACTTATACTCAATGATCATAGTCATTGATCCAGCTGCATTTCGGTATGACCTGGTAAGCTCTACATCCGAAACAGTCACTTTAAGTAACTCAAACTTACAACCGTTGATTTATTTATCGTTCGTGACTATGGCGACACTGGGCTATGGAGATATCATTCCTGTATCCGGGCCAGCTCAAACAGCCTGTTATCTTCAGGCTGTCTTTGGCCAGTTCTATTTTGCAATCCTGGTTTCAAGATTAGTTTCGCTATATATCTCGTCGGTATCTCGTGAAAATCAAGATCGCTTAAATAGCCAGTCCTGAATTGCAAAGTCCTGAAATATCAAAACGATAAAATCAGTTGAGCTGTAAAACGAATTTCAAGGTTTCTTAATGAATCTATCAGCCTTTGCTGAAACTTTGAAGACTCTTGGAATGTGATCGGACTAAATCAAAATGGGGCAGACAGGGTATTTTGGATGAGTGAGTCTGGACTTTAGTGATATGAGCGTTAGAATAACTTCAACATTATTGGTTTTTCTACCGAAAATATGGGTATGAATAGAAGAATTTGCTCCCTAATCCTGATGCCGTGGATGCTGCTGACCCAGTCAGTTGCCTTCGGCCACTCTCATGGAGGCAACCTGCCTGCAGGGCATGGTTTACGCGCGCATATTCATCTGAATAAATCATCCATTGATGACTCTCACGGCCACGTTCATCACTATGAGGCGGATAAACACAGCCACCAGGATGACCACCATAAGAGCTCTGAAAATCAGGGCTTTCCACAGTTTACTAGTTCATCTGATCACGATTCCTCTGCGATCTATCTTAATAGTATTGATGTGATCTCAGGTACGCGTTCAACTCTTAAGACGGAAATCAAAGTCCTGTTTCAATGGGACATCATCGGATGCAATTCATCTTTTGAATTTCCGCAACTCACAGAAACCGAACGATCGGTATTTGACTGCGCGCCCCCTGATTCTAGTTCCCCGCTCTTTGTCCGCCACCATGCTTATTTAATATAAGCATAGAACTCTTCGCAGACAGTATCACAAAATTAGGTTGGTACGTCCTGCTCTCTGCTTTTGGCGTTGACTAATTTCGCGATTCTTCTCAGGACAAATCCTGAATGATTTGCGGAGAATTCTGTCGATTCGACCCTTTGTTTATGGTCGGACTATCTCTCTGTTCATTTTTTCAAATCTTCGCATGATGCGAAGGAGGTCTTTATGCGCCCGTTACTTACTGCGGTTCTGCTTGGGATTGGTCTGTTCACGGAAAGTTGTGCCAGCTCCTCATATTCGACTGGTAAAGCAATGATTTCTGACGCGACTTCCGAACGGGAAATTCCCCAGGAAGCAACCATTCATCAGGTCAGGTATCTAAACTCTGATTTGAAGAACCCAAACGATGAATTAGTACAAATCAACCTCACAGACACATCATCTCAGGTCAGCAAACCAACGGAGACACAAACGCTTGGTCTTCCAGAGTTGATTGACCTGACTCTTGATAGTAATCCTCGTCTGGCAGAGGTATCCTGGGCAATCGAAACAGCTCGAGGCCGGGCTATTCAGGCTGGATTGTATCCGAACCCGACTGTGAGCGTGACAGGTAATGAGATCAGTGACCGGACCGGTCCTGGGGGGATCTGGACAGCATACGCTGGTCAGGAATTTGTCACAGCCAACAAACTGGATTTGGATCAGGCAGCCGCACTCAAAAGGGTGGATCAGGCCTCGCTCAACTTGATGACGGAACGCTATCAGGTCTTTACGAAAGTACGGCAAGCGTACTTCGAAGCCTTAACACTTCAAAAACGGTCAGACATCCTTTCGAACCTGGTAAAGCTTGCAGAGCAATCAGTCAATAATTCAAAAGCCCTGGTAAATGCAAAAGAAGCAGCTGAGCTGGATGTCATACAACTCGAAGTTGATTTGGAACGTTATCGCGCAGACCTGGATGCGACAAAAAAAGCGTTGCCAGGGGCGTATCGAAAACTGGCTGCCAGTGTTGGTATTCAGGATATGCCTATTAAGCGTCTTTCAGGTGAACTCGATCTTGCTCTAGAGGATTATAATCTGGATCAGGTCAGCACTTACGTGCTCAGTATCCACCCTGAAATCAGATCAGCACAAATTGGAGTTGAGCATGCCCGCTTGATCTTGCAACGAGCCAAGGTGGAACCAATCCCCAATATTACTGTGGGTACGGGATACACTCGCCAGAGCCAGAACCGGTCCGATGACTGGGACATCGGTTTTAGTGTTCCTCTCCCGCTTTGGAACAAAAATCAGGGAAACATATTGTCTGCCGAAACAAATATCAATGTGGCAATGAACCAAACGGAGCGTGTACAGAATGAACTGATGAATCAACTTGCGATCGCTTATTCAGCTTATGCTTCCGCACGGGAACGGGCTGAACGTTACCAGGTTTCAATCTTGCCGAAGGCTCAACGAACTTATGAACTTTCAATGGTAGCATACCAGGGAGGACAGTTTGAGTACCTGCGTGTACTGGAAGCACAACGATCTGTAGCTGAAGCCAATCTGGAATTGATTCGCTCCATGAGCGAGATGTGGCTGGCTGCCAGCGAAATTGCAGGACTGATGCTGGAAGATCAGTGGCCTTTAGCTCCTGTCCCTCCCTTACCTGAAAAGGAACAATCATGAAGAAACTTCTTCAAATAGTGAAACCCATTCTGGCAATCGGGAGCGTTGCGATATTGATTGCTACCGGCTATTTCACGCGTGACAATTGGTTGCCGCTTTTAGAACAAAACAAAACCGCCAGATCGGATAACGTTTCTACTGCTTCAACCAAAGCAAGCGATAAGAAAAACGCAGCTTCCGAGCAGATTATTCTATCAGACCAGGCGATTGCCAATTTGGGCTTGCAGGTCAAATCAATACAGCCTGAGACCTATTGGAAAACGCTACAGGTCCCGGGCATGGTAGTGGATCGACCCGGTCGCAGTGATCGAGGGATCGTTTCTCCTGTAGATGGAGTGGTCGACAAAATGAATTATTTTCCAGGCGACACAGTCCACCCTGGGGATGTGCTCTATACGATCCGCATCCTTAGCGAGTCTTTGCAACAGACCCAGTCGAAACTGTTTAAAGATACGCAAGACATCAAACTCGCCGAAGCAAAAAAGAAACGCCTGGAATCTTCAGGAGGAGCAGTCCCCGGTGCCCGGATCATTGAAGTCGCTAGTGAAATCACGCGACTGAAAGTGGCAATCAAAGGGTATCGTCAGGAACTGCTTAGTCGAAGTTTTACACAAAATCAGTTGAACGAAGTGGCTGCAGGTAATTTCGTCAAAGAACTGAATATTCTCGTTCCCTCTCAAGCTAGCGAATCCAAACCATTGGGGACCTCTGTCGTGCTGCAGGCGACAGGTGAGGAAGTAAAACTGGACTCCCCCCCCTCCTTTGAAGTTCAGGAATGCAAAATAGATCTAGGCCAACAAGTCAGAACCGGTCAAATGTTGTGTTTGCTGGCAAATCATCAGTTGCTGGCAATAGAAGGTCGGGCATTTCGAGACGAAACACAACTTCTTGAACAAAGTGTCAAAGCCGGTTGGCCAGTTGAAGTGGACTTTCAGGAAAACGCGATCGCAGACTGGCCTCCCGTTAATCAGACTTTCTGGATTCAATATCTGGCAAATGTCATAGATCCCATTAATCGTACCTTTGCGTTTCGTATGGCGTTGGAAAATCAGTCTAGAGTTGTGAAACAAGATGGAATGACCCAGATACTCTGGCGGTTTCGTCCAGGTCATAAAGTCCGCATCTTGATCCGGGTCGAAAAGCTCGAAAACGTCTTTGTACTTCCCACGGATGCCGTTGCCCGCGACGGAGCTGAAGCATTTGTTTTTACCCAGAACGTCAATACGTTTCAACGCAAGGCGGTTCGAGTACTGGAACGAGACCGACGCTATACCGTCATCGCGAATGATGGATCGCTCATGCCTGGTTCGTTTGTAGTACAGAGTTCTGCCGAACAGTTGAACCGTATGTTGAAGTCCTCATCAGGAGACGACTTACCAGAAGGCTACCACATTCACGCCGATGGCAGTCTCCATAAGAACGAAGACGAAGGGAATTAGGGGAATACCGTGCTCAATTCAATCATCCGACTCTCACTGACCCATCGAACGCTGGTGCTTGCCGCCTGTGTCGTTGTCCTGGCTTATGGGGGTTATTTAACGACAACCTTACCTATTGATGTGTTCCCAGATCTTGATCGACCTCGAGTCGTGATTCTAACAGAGTGTCCTGGCATGTCTTCTGAAGAAGTCGAAACGCTGGTTACTTATCCAATAGAAACAGCGATCCTAGGGGCAAACGGGGTTGAAGATGTCCGCAGTCAATCCAGTCAGGGCATGAATGTCATTTACATCGAGTTCAGTTGGAAGACGGAACCTCGGTACGCTCGACAGATTGTGTCAGAGCGTCTGGCAAATGTACCGATGCCACCAGGCATCCGTCCGATTATGACACCTCAGGCATCCATAATGGGGCAGATTCTGCATGTTGGAATTCATCGCAGAAAGGGGCCACAAGGTGGAAAGTTGACTGCGGTTGGGCAGACGGGATTACTGGCAGAACGCACAGGAAATGAAGCAAGTCCTGAACTGACCGTTTGGAATCCGGTGAATCGAAACGATCTCAGCTTGTGGAAGAAAATTGAAGTCGAGAATCCCAAATGGGATGAGACAAACCCTGGGCGTGATGTGGCATTTGTCTGGAATAAACGGTCCTATGACGTTATTTTCCCGACTCCTCTCGAAGAACGAATGGATCTGCGTACGACCGCGGACTGGTTAATCAGACCGCGACTACTGAAGCTGACTGGCATTGCTGAGGTCATTGTCATGGGCGGTGATGAGAAGCAGTATCAGGTTCTGGTTGATCCCATCAAGTTGCAAGAATATAACGTATCACTTCAGGATGTTGAGGCCGCTGTCCAGTCAAATAACCTGAATGCCAGTGGCGGGTTTATAATCGGAGGCCAGACAGAGCGTTCTGTGAGGGTGATTGGTCGTCTTGGTGCTCTGACAAGCGACGTCCTGGATGAGCTCCGAAAAGCCCCTGTCAAAATGAATGGAGACCGTGCCGTACTTTTATATCAGGTGGCACAAATCGTGGAAGGGCCGGCTCCCAAACGGGGCGATGCCAGTATTGATGGACATGCCGGTGTGGTTATTACAATTGTCAAACAGCCACATGCTGACACCAGAAAACTGACTGACGACGTGATGGCTGCTTTGAGTGATGCAGAATCAACGCTACCTGCCGACATTGTGATCAATACCAGCCTGTTTCAGCTCAAGAGTTTTATTGACCGAGGAATTTACTACGTCGAAGAAGCGCTTGTCATAGGAGCCATTCTTGTCGTGATCGTGCTGTTCTTGTTTCTGCTGAATTTTCGCACGACATTCATCACGTTGACAGCCATTCCATTGTCGCTGGTGATTACAACTCTGGTATTTCGCATCGTAGGGGTCATGTCTGGGACAGAATTATCAATCAACGTAATGACCCTGGGGGGAATTGCAGTTGCCATTGGCGAACTGGTCGATGATGCCATTGTGGATGTGGAAAATATCTTTCGACGCCTGGGAGAAAACAATTTAAATCCCAATCCGAAACCTGCCATTGTGGTCGTGTATGAAGCCAGTCGAGAAATCCGCTCTGCCATCGTCTTCGGGACAGCAGTCGTTGTCCTGGCCTTTATGCCTCTATTTGCTTTGTCCGGTGTGGAAGGTCGCTTGTTTATCCCATTGGGAATTGCCTATATCGTTTCAATTCTGGCTTCTTTACTGGTCTCACTGACTGTCACACCGGTACTCTCTTACTACCTCCTGCCTCAAGCAAAGGCAACTCATGCCCATCAGGATGGGCGGTTACTACGAGTGCTGAAATGGGGAGCGAGTTTCCTGATTCGATTCAGTATGCGGCGGGCAGGCATCCTATTGGTTTTGACCTGGGCACTCGTTGGTTACAGTGTCTGGGAATTGTCAAAGTTGGGAGCTGACTTTCTTCCCAAATTTGATGAGGGAAGCGTACAAATCAATGTATCTTTACCTGGCGGATCGTCGCTGAAAGCATCCAACGAGGCATCCTCACTGATTGATTCGCAACTTGTCAAACTGCAGAAGTCTGCAGAAAATCCGAATGGTCCCGTATTGCACTTTTTTCGCAGGACAGGTCGAGCAGAGCTGGATGAACATGCTCAGCCAGTCAACGTGGGTGAATACATTTTGACGATGAACCCAGACTCAGACCATGGTCGGGACGAGTTTCTGGATACGCTACTCTCTGATTTGCGCTCAAATGTACCAGGGGTTGGGATTGAAGCGGAACAACCCCTTTCTCACCTGATTAGCCATATGCTGTCCGGAGTGAAAGCCCAAGTCGGGATTAAGCTGTATGGAGACGACCTCGACAAGCTGCGCGAGTTGGCAGGAGAAGTTCGCGATGCGATCACTGATATACCTGGTGTGACACCTCCCATTATCGACCCACAGGAACGGGTAGATGAGTTACATGTAGTCCTGAAACCTGATGAGCTGGCTTTCTTTGGGCTGAGTCGGGAATACATAGCCGACTTCGTACAGACTGCGTTGAAAGGCGAAGCAGTATCGCAAGTCTTAGATGGTCAGAGACGTTTTGACCTTGTGATTAAACTCAACGAAGAGCATCGCTCAGATCCTTATAATCTGGGTGAACTACGTATTGATCTTCCCGATGGGCGGGGGCAAATACGTTTGCGAGAAGTGGCCAACTTCCCAGGTTCAGCCAGTGGACCAAATTTGATCAACCGAGAAAACGTCAGGCGCCGTCAAACAATCCGTTGTAATGTCTCAGGACGTGACCTCGCCAGTGCAGTCTCTGAAATTGAAGAACGGGTGCGTGATCAGGTCGCATTGCCAACCGGTTACTTTGTTGAGTTTGGGGGACAATTTGAAGCTCAACGGTCTGCTACGTTTCTGATTACAATACTGGCGGCAGTTTCAGTCGCTGGAATATTTATTGTTCTCATGATGCTTTATCCGTCAGCACGGATCACGTTTCAGATCCTGAATGCCATTCCGACTGCTTTTATTGGTGGTGTCTTCGCACTAGTATTAACCAACCAGACTCTTACCGTGGCTAGCATGGTAGGATTCGTATCTCTGGGGGGAATTTCTGTGCGAAACGGCATCCTGTTAGTGACACACTACTTTCATTTAATGGATGAAGAAGGGGAAGCGTTTAGTCAAAACATGGTGCTGCGGGGAAGTTTGGAAAGGCTTGCTCCGGTCCTGATGACCGCCTTGACCGCCGGTATTGCTTTGATTCCTCTTGTGGTGGGTGGTAATAAACCAGGGTTAGAAATTTTATACCCTGTCGCCACTGTGATTTTAGGAGGTTTGGTAACCTCAACGTTTTGCGAATTTTTTATTCACCCCGGCTTATTCTGGAAATTCTCGGGGAAAGATGCCGAACGACTGGTCCGTAGTAAAAGCTCTGATGAAGAACTGCTGCGATCTGTATAAGAATGTAATACACGTAAACTATTTCTATCATGCAAAGGAAAACGAAATGATGTACACAAAATCGCTGGGCTTACTGTTGGCAGCTTTACTCGTCACCGGTTGCTCGGACAAAGGCACTACCGATGCTCCGAAAACGGAAACTGCACAACAGGCCGAAAAACAGAATGAAGCTACCAGCACCGAAGAACATGCACCACACGGTTCAGGACCAAATGGCGGGGTGGTGTTTGATCTGGGAAAATATCACGCCGAATTCACAGTGGATCATCCCAAGCATGAATGCATGATTCTTTTCATAGGTAACGACGAGAAAACACCAGTAGCGGTTACAGCAAAAAATCTGACGCTAACCACAAAAGAGACAAAGACAGAAGAGGGAAAAGTTGTTCCCCCTATGACAGTGAAGCTGGTACCGCAGGATGAAACCGACGGGAAGGCGACGAAATTCGTCGGCACAGATCCTGGCATCGGTAATGTTGCCGACTTTGAGGGCACGGTTCTTGGTGAAGTCGATGGAAAACCTTCTCAGGGTGAGTTCAAAGAATAAACTGTCTGGTGATAATTATGGTTTCCATTGAGGTCGCCGCCGCCGGTAAAACGGCAGCGGTGGCCTTTGGATACAGTCGAGTGCTTAAATACTCTAAATACGATGAAAGTAGATAATGTACTATGTTCTCAAAATTCTGCTCACTGCCGGGTTAGTAGTTGCTGTATCGGAGATATCCAAGCGTAGCTCGCTTTGGGGTGGAATTCTCGCTTCGTTGCCACTGGTTTCTTTTCTTGGAATGATCTGGTTATATATCGACACAGGTAGTACAGAGAAGGTTTCGGAACTTTCAAAAAGTGTATTCTGGCTTGTCCTGCCTTCATTATCTTTTTTTCTCATGCTGCCTTTTTTGCTTAAGAAAGGAATGGGCTTCGGTACCAGTTTCGCATTTTCAACCATGGTTATGATTGGTCTCTATCTGGTCATGATTGTCTGTTTAAAGAAACTGGGAATTCATACTTAGTGCGATCCGAGCAGCAATTGATATCTAGGGGTTGAATTTCAAAAGCTGTTAAGTTTAAGAAAAACCCATTTGCCCAAAATATGCTTACGAATCTTGTTTAACTCCAATTAACCATGAATCCCAACAGGATTGGCAACAACAGAGAAAATTATGAATCCATTAAAGGTTGTAAATACTTAAATATAAATACGTTGCGTATTTTATAATAAGGATTGAATTAAATATGGTTGTGTCTTCGAGTAAGTTTGATTCAACCTAATTTGTTGAATTGATAACTATTGGTTTTTGAAACCGAAGGTTGCAGGTCACCATATGAAGATACCCAACCACCGAATTCACCTGACTCATCACTGGGAACATTTTCTGAACGTATACTGAGTGAGCGTACCTAGAATAATGATGGGCACAGCCCGGCAGAAAGCAGATAAATTACCCATCTCTAACCCAGATATCAAGAATGGGACCATATTGAGACCCGATAGCAATAATCTCCACGACGCACTACCTAAGCTTTAACACGTAAAATTCCGCACGAACTCACTTTCGGGACACCCATTAGCTACCTTTGCCATTGTCGCATTTCGTCGAGGGCCAGTTCTTGCGAACCCCCCGCGATGAAATACTCCGATGGCGACGATAACATAGCCAAGGTTCAAGTCAAGGCTGAGGTTATCAGCCTTGACAAGTCTATCACTAACTGCTAGACATTGTGCTGTAAGAATTGGTGGAAAAAGTCGTCGCTTGTGACCAAGAGCATTCCCAGTAAATGGTTTACGGTGTCTGATTTGAAAGGAATGCCTGCGAATTTGGCAGTAGCTGGTTCTACAAATGATCTAATCTACAAAGGGCAAATTTGTGGCCGCCACTGCCTCAACTGACTGGAAGAAGTTGTTTGGTCTCGATGATCGCGAGCCGCCTTACTTTATTTCCAGTATTGAGCAACTCGACGATGCGGGTGTAGTACCACAGCCCCATGCACTTCGTCGTGCTTTTGAGCAACTTAATATCAATGGTGTTCTATGCCAGGAACGCAGTCCGGTCATCTACTTCCGACTGGTCAAGAAAATCGATCCGGTCCAGATTCTCGACCTTCATCGATCGTTCTGGAACCAAGGTATTGCTCCGATCCTCGTTGTCATTGCTCCAGACGAAGTCCAGGTGTTTTCCGGTCTTATACCGCCAGAAAGCTCTCAGGTTGATACTCATCCGTTTCCTGGGCTAGTCGAAATCCTTCCCCGCCTACAAAATCGGCTACGATCCTTTCTGCTGTCCGTCGAGTCGGGTGAATATTTTCATACCCATCGACATTCCTTTGACCCTGGTAAGAGGGTTGATCGGGAATTGCTCCGCAATCTCCAAGCAACCCGCCAGGCACTAGGTGAAGTCCCTGCAGCGCGGCTTGAACCCCTGACTCTTAATGCCCTGCTATGTCGACTGGTTTTTACCTGCTACCTCTTCGATCGAGGCGTCATCGACAGTGACTACCTCACGTCGCTTGGGATTGATGATGCGCAGCATTTAAGAGACATCTTGGCAAAGAAACCCAGGACAGATGCCAAGAATGATCTCTATTTGCTCTTTACCCAACTTGGAGAAGACTTCAACGGCGACCTGTTTAGTGCAGACTTGGAGGCGGAGAGCCGACAAGTCAAGGTGAATCACCTTGAGATTCTGGATCGATTTTTCCATGGTACTGATATACGCACTGGCCAGCAGTCTTTTTGGCCCTACGATTTTGGGTTCATTCCGATTGAGACCATCAGCGCAATTTACGAGCACTTCCTGAAAGCTGCCGGGGAAGAGCAGAAGAAGGCAGCCGGTGCATTTTACACTCCCAGATTCCTTGCAGAATTTGTCCTGGATCTGACGCTGGAAGGCGAAACGTCGCTTCTGGGCAAACGATTCCTTGATCCGGCTTGTGGTTCAGGCATTTTTCTTGTCGGGCTGTTCAATCGTCTTGCTGAAGAATGGAAATTTCAGAATCCCCGGGCACGTTATGACAGACGTGCCCGTGAGCTAATGGGCATTCTTCGCAACAACCTTTACGGCATCGATAGCAATCGTAGTGCCTGCCAGATTTCCGCCTTCAGCCTATATCTCGCCTTTCTCGACCAGCTTGCGCCTCCCGATATCCAAAAGCTGTTAGGAAAGTGGGAACGTCTCCCCTATCTGGTTTCAACTCCAGGTGAAATAGAGGCTGGCCACGAGGCGGCTGGAACAATTTATTGCGCAGATTTCTTCACGGAAAATGCAGCACTACCTTATAAGGTTGATATAATTGTTGGCAATCCTCCTTGGGGGAGTTCCAAGGTTCGAAACGCTCCATCTGCACAATGGTGCATCGAAAGAAAACTTCCGCACCCCGATCGTCAGATGGCGATTGCATTTATCTGGAAAGCACCAGACCATCTTGAGGATGATGGCAAGATATGCTTTGTCATGCCTCATGGCATGCTATTCAACCACAATGATACCGCTGTTCGCTTTCAACAGTTATTCTTCCGCACTCACTCAGTTGATCGGGTAGTCAATTTGACTGACTTCCGAATGTTTCTCTTTGCAGATGCTAAGGCGGGAAGTCTGGTTGTGAAATTCCGAAAGGAACAACCCGTTGACGGCACGCACGTCATCGATTACTGGACACCCAAGACCGATTGGGCAATTACACAAGCTGAAATATTGAGAATCCCTACGCAGGATAGATCTCAATTAACCGTGCGTCAGGTGCTTAATGATCTGAAAAGTGATGATGCACCACAAATCTGGAAAGGGCACTTCTGGACAACTCCCAGGGATCGCCAATTGATCGAGCGATTATCCATATATCCTCGGCTTCGGGACAACGTTCGGCAAACCAAAGAAAAAGAGCCCAAAAACAAACCTTGGATCATTGCGCAGGGATTCCAACCTCTTGGTCCCGGCGATTCTCAAGAGGATGCTAAAACCATTGAGCTGCCATCAAAGCTGTTTGTCCAGGCGGATTGTGACAACCTAAACACGTTGCTTCTTGAAGACGACTGCAATGAGCTTCCATCCAATCGGGTAAATGCTCGCCGCGGACGCACGGCAGAGAGCCTTTTAGTATTTCATGGGCCCCATGTGCTAATCACACGAGGATTTTCGCGCTGCGCTTTTACAGATTTTTCTGTATCGTTTCGAAGTTCGGTGCGTGGTATTTATGGCCCCAAGGTAGATCGCGATCTTCTAGTATTTCTTTCATTCGTCCTTAGGAGTCCGCTGGCCCATTATTTCCTGTTTCACACATCAGCAAACTGGGGTGTCACACGTCCAGAAGTTCACGATCAAGATCTTTTACGATTGCCGTTTCCATTCCCGGACCAATGCGATCAACCTAAGCAAGCCAGGAGCATTGTGCAAAAGTCAGCGAAGCTCTTTGATCAGGCTATTGAGCGAGCCAAACGGCCTCTTGTAGACCGCCAGAGACTTGCGGACGACGTTCAGAGTCAGGTTGATGACTTGGTTTATGCCTATTTTGATGTCGATAACTTCGAGAGAATGCTCATTGAAGACACGTCAGCCTATGTTCTAACTAGCATCCAGCCTTCGCGAGCAAGGGTATACATCCCAACGAACCTTTCCAGTAAGCATGCAATGCGTAAATCTTATGCCACACTGCTCTGCAAACGACTGAATGGATGGGCCAAGCAAGGCCTTCAGGTTCACGCCAAAACCATAGCCGATTCTTCCGTCGGTGTTGGTATGGTCGTTCTCGAAAAGACCAAGAGCGGGCAAGAGCCAACTGGGCTTGCAGAAGTCGGTAATGATTTACTGCATGTGTTGGACAGCCTCCAGCATACCTCTACACGAAGCCATGGGACATTTGAATTGGTACGTGGGCTGAAAGTGTTTGACCGTAACTTGCTCTACATCACAAAGCCGCTTGGCCAGCGATTCTGGACAAATACCGCGGCGATCAATGACGCAGACGAAATTGCGGCTACGATCCTCATGCGGCCGACGCGGAGGAATGCATGATTACCGGAGGTGCCGAACATTGGGACGATTTCTTTGAGCAAAGTCTCATTCCGCAGGTATTTGACTACGTCATTAACTCGTGGGAGCAGGTTCCAGTTCCAGAGCCTGGCGAACTGGAGGATGTTGTTTCCGATCAGCTATACACTCAGATGCTCAAATCAAAGCAAAGAAACCACTTTCCGTTCCTGATTTCTCGGGAAGACCTTGAGTTTGATCTGGAACTCGCAAAGGAATCCGGGCGAAAGGACATTGTGTTTTATCCGTCACTTCAGGAACAAGACATTTACATGTGCCTTGAAGCCAAGCGATTGAACGCCATCGTCTCCGGCAAGAAACGATCGTGTGCCAGCGAGTATGTTAAGGACGGTCTGCAGCGCTTTGTCGATGGGAAATACGCGAAGTGTGTACGTCACGCTGCGATGCTTGGTTATGTTCTCGACGGAGATGTCAGCAATGCAATGGGCAATGTTGAAAAGAATATTCTCTCTAGGACAAGCGAGCTTGGGATGCTGGAAGGTAGCGGGTTTCTTGATTCGACTATCCGCGTCACCGATTCCTTTGCCAAGGAGACGCATCATGCACGGAAGAAGAATAATGGTGAAAAAATTCGCGTTCATCACTTATTTCTGGAATGTCAACATCATGTCGCAGGATGCAAGGGTATCGCAGACCAGTAGTGATAATTGAGTGCATGCCAAGAGGCTGGCGTTACACGATTATATCGGAAGGGGATTCTACTGACTCCTCAATCGACCGGCTGGAGCAGCCATGATCATCAACTTCCACGTCAAATAATTCGCCCACAATCTGACCCGGCGTACCACCGCCGGGGGCGATCGTCTGTCGAGGTCCCTCTTCGACGCCACCGTTGACTTACCCCCCCACCAGATCGAAGCAGCCCTGTTTGTCCTGCAATCGCCTCTGGCGCGTTCAGCGAATATGAGAGCAGCATCATTGAGGAAATAATTTGGGGCAATGAGAATTACCTTTAGCCGAACAGCTTCTCAACAGGACATCAGATGGTGAATGTTTATCATAAGCTGGAGCGTTACTACGAGGTTCGCAGTGATGATTCAACAATTGATGTTCAGGTTCACGAGAAACATCAAGGCGAACCTGATTGACCAGACTTGATAGGAAAAGACTGGAAAACACAATGCTTCCATTTCGCGTTGCTTGGCATGGCATCGGCTGTAATGGCACAATTCTGCTGGGAACATTGCTTGCCTAGTCCTTAAACCAGCGTAGCTGGTGTCGACAAATTGGTTGAAAGATGAAAACCTCCGTAGCATTCCGGTGTATATTTGATTGTAGTTCAAGAAACATCGGCTCACGGGGAGGTTTTCAGGTGAAGAAAAATATACAACGACGACTCGATGCACGGAAGCGTAGCACGAAGAAACGGACCGATAAAGCCAACTGGAACGGGCAGTCGCCGATGCTGACGTGTCCGAACGTGAAATATGAACTGGCGGAAAAGACTCAGGTCATTGCGTGTGGGGGAATTGGCGTCGCGCAACGGTTGGTTCGGCAGTTGGGCATTATGGAGAGCATCAATCGTTGCTGTCCGATCTTTATGTTTCACATGCCGTATTCCGAAGCCGACCATGTGCTCAACATCGCCTTCAACCTGTTCACTGGAGGCACCTGCCTGGAACATCTCGAACTGCGACGATGCGAAGCTCCTGATTTATCACTCCACTTACGCGTTGAGACGTAGCGTATAATCTTATTTAAGGTAGCCTGTAACCACCTTATAATTAGCTCCCGTATTTTGTTCTTTCTCAGTTAAAAAAGAGCTGACAACTATTTCAGCATAGCCTTTGTCGCATTTTCCGGAATAAACCAAGCTGCCTTGTTTCACGTTTGCATTGTCCTGCGTAAGAACCAACATCGCATCTTCAACTGAAAGACCATGATCTTTTAATTTAACTCGAGCACGTAACGAGAATAAAAATCCACTGTATACGGAATCTTCTTCTGATTCGCCAGATTCTTTCCCTTGATTAATTAACTCTTGAATCTTAGCTTCATACTCATCTTGGGAATCATTATTTTCACAAAAATCTGCTTCTAAATTATCCCAATCATCATTTTCACCATTCTCCATTACACTTCTCACCCCAAAAATAATAATTATACCAGACTAGAAATATGAAGTTATAGGGCTTTACGCATATCGTTTTTTCGAGAAACCATCATTGAACTGATCGTGTTCTGATCTCCTACCAGTGAAAAAAGAGTGAGTCTGATCACCCAGATTGAAACGCCGATTCCAGATATTATTCTAAGTGATCCTACTTGATTGAGGCAGATCCTGATGAATCTGGTTCCCTATCCGATTCTGAACCAATTTGACATGTTACTCTCTACGTCAACACAAGGAGATCGTCATATCCTCACAAATAATGCAGAAAAAAAACGATCCGAATCTACTGCAGCAGAGCAATCTCAAGTTACAAAAGTTCGCTCAAAACCCATGAAGAATACTGCACTGTCTAAAATCCTAAAGTCACCCTTTCTTTTTTGCAAGTTTTGTCTGTTCGCTCGGACGCAGACGTTCTCCAGGCACCTTTATAATTACGAGGAACCTAGGCTGAGTCTCTCCTTTGCGAATAAGCTCAACCGACTTCACAAGCTCTGAAATGTGCATTGCTGCTCCATCCCTATCGGTTTGATCCAGAACAAGCAAGAATCCCAGCCGTGCGCTAATGTTCTGATAATCCATGGCTTGGGATGAATATGCTTTTTCAAGTGCATCGAAAGAACAATCTTTTGAATCTCGTTTGACTTCGACAACAATTCTTTCTGCCGAAAACTGGAAATAAACATCTGCTCGTCCCCCGCCAACGTTCATCACTTCAATCTTCGTGCCAGCAACATTAGACTCCATGAATTTTTTATAATCACTCTGGAGATCATCTTCCTTGGCAAGATTTCCATCCGCTCGTTTGAAAAGGTAAGCGATAGCCGGTTCATCCCTCACAGTCATTTCAAGGCGAGCGTGTAAAAAAGTGATGGTCCAAAGCAGTATAGCATTGAATAGTTGTTTTGAATCTTTCGATTTATGATAGTCAGACTGTGACGCAACAGCTAACAGGCATGTTTCAATTACCATTGTTTCAGCGTTCGTCAGATTAGTCATATGAACCTCGAAAGCATCGTAGATTGCATTAATAATCAATGACTTGTGATTTGCAGTGAGATTTGAATTAGTAATCAGAGATTCAATGAGGCCATTACTCTGTTTACCAAAGAGTATCTGATCATCGGAATATTTCGATACAAGTTTATCAGCTTGTTCTAAAAGATGTTTCGCGTCATTTGCGATTTCGCTGAATTGATTTTGGCAAAACCATTTGCGCATCAGATGAGCTTGACCTGCCACTGCTGCCAAGGATCCTTCAATCCTCGGCCTGACAAGCGATTCGATGCCACCAAGCTGGTTCAGTTTTAGAATAGTTCGACTCGCACTATAAATCGGCAACAAAAATTGTTCGATAACGACAGCTGGCTCATACCAAGATGGTTCAAGCAATTCGTTCTCTAATCCGCGAAGGGCTTGTGATAGCTGTTCCCACAAAAGGACCTCGAAGGTCCGTGCACGTAGCCATGGTGGATCAAATTTAGACCGATGTGAGATAATCAGATCACGGACAGAATTGTCAATTTGATTAGCAAGCGACTCCACTGATCCATTCAGCTCTCCCACGGAAAATTCAGTTAGAACTTCCGTGCATAGTAAAAAAAGAGTTGAATCTGGTCGACCTAACGGGCTTGCGAGAGATTTGTTGAACCAAAATCGAGCGTCCTGAAGTTCAGCAGCAACAGCGTTTGATTCAATCGACGTAAGTGCCTTAGAAAGACAGGACATGCCTAGCTCAAAATACACTTCGTCTTTTGCGTCAGCTACATCGCGAAGTTCATGAAGTTTATTCACGAGTTCATCGACATGCCAATGTGAATGAGCAACTCCAATAATTTTCGCTGCCCAACGTAAAAAATCTGGTGAATCACGAACATCAATTCTAATTAGTACGCGAATCAAATCAAATCGTTTTTCGGGTAACACTATAGCTATACGTAATGCACCGTCCAAGGTTGCTGCTCGTGCCAATGACTCATTGGTTTTATCAATCGCAATATTAAGATAGGATTCAAGGATTTGGTCATCCGCTTTGGAATCAAGCGAGATAAATTGATCCAAAAGGTCAACGCATTCCCTCATTGCAATACCGTTCTTACAGATAGATAGAGTTCCGCAAATGAAACGCCATCCATCTTCAGATTCGATACTTTCGTCTGAATTAATGACGATACGAACGAATTCAGGCAATAGTGGAGAAACTCCGATTTCTGGAATTACGTTATTCAACACATCTATTCCCCCAATCATTGCCAATGAAGGATTCGTGCCCGCTTCCAGAAAATCAACAAGCTTCTTTTCGAGGTTGTGCATGAGCCACTACAAACTTCCTACCAGAGCGGATTATCTGCATGAGATTGCTTTAGCCTTGATTCATCAACGTGATTCAATATCGCATCAGATGAAATTGACGCAACAATCACTTGTATATGCTCAAGCTCGTTCGATAGGTCCTCTAAACCTGAAATCAACTGTTCTAAGTCCTTCGATGCAACCTCCTGTGCTCCTGGGGAGTCGATCATAAGGAGCCCCGGGTAGCGTCCAACTCCTTTCTTTTCACCAACACTTATCATTGCTAAGACTGTGGCAACTTTCAGACGTAATTTCTCACCTTCTGTCACTTTGCTGTAACTGGTCTCTTCCCCCCCCTTTGTCAATTTTAATACCATATTACCCTTCAGACTTGCTGAGGTTAGCGCACTCATACCAAAGCGTTGTGCATAGGTAACAATACCCTCAGATACACTTTGGAAGACATCGTTTTGCAATTCCTTTACTCGTTCATTGGTTTCTTTAACCACCGCATTCAAAATTTTTAGTTCATCAGTCTCGTACACTTGATTTAGATCAGTTGAACTGGCTTCTTCTATCCTTGCTTTCAAGACGGCGATTTCAGTCAGGACATTACTCCGTTGCCCGAGCTTTGAAATTTTATTAGCAGTGGTAGTAATTTGCTTTTGTTTGGCTTCAATAGCCTGAGTCAATTCCGACTGATTTTTCAGAAGATTCTTCAATACTCTACGTGCTTTTGTCTGAGCCTGCTTTGACGCTTTTGTTTGCTGCTCTAAACTATGTTGCAACTCTGCCGCATTGACATTGGAATGAACTTGCTTTCCGCAGACTGCGCATTCATTGGTTTCCTTTTCGGTCTTCTTGCGAGACTCGGAGATGCTCTTTTCGCAACGTGGACAGCAAGTTGGATCAAGAGCTCTAAAAACTGCGTCAGCTGCGTTGTATTCGAGGTGAGTCTGTAATGTACGTCGATCTTCAAGATAGATAGCTTCGACAGCAGTAACTGATTTCTTGGCTTGACGAATCTGATTGCTAAGAAGGATTTCATCTTCCTTAAATTTAGACAATTCAATTCCGATATTCTTGAATCGATCTTCGACAATCTCCATGGATGGAAGTTTTGTTAACTCGTCCTGCTTTGTTTCCAGCAATCCATGGAGTTGTTTTAATCTTTTGTCTCTTAATTCATTGGCGTCTTGCTCAAGCTTGGACTTTGCAGCTAGTTTCCGTTTTTGTTCTGCCACAGCAGCTTTCGCGGATGCCAAAGTCGAAATCCAGGGAATCCCGAGATACATCTGTGTTAGGCGAATCGGTAAACCAGTGTTAGGAGCTAGATCACCAACAAGAGTTGTGTAGTCGGTTCCAATAAACATTACTCCAGAAAGAGCATGCCAACCATGGAGTACAGTCCTTCCGTCAACATCGCCCGACTTTCGATAAACTGCGACCAAATCCATTGAGAACTCGCGCATGAAAAAGTCCGACATCACCGCCTCAAATTCAAGCTCGTTCCCAAACCATCCTATCTTCCGTTTGTTTCCAGATCTTGAAAAACGACTCAGCTTGCCCGTGACATCGTCTCCACACTGAATCTCAACTTTGTAATCGACTTCATCTAGTTGAAAGCTAAGCGATGATTCTCGAATCCAAGAACGAACGTCATCCTGTAGGTTGGCGGTTGGTCGTCCGCGAAGTAACCATCGCACAACCTCTAAGACAGATGATTTCCCTTTCAGGTTAGAGTCGGTCAGGATTGCCCATAGCCCATGATCGAGTTTGTCCCACTCAAATTCGAATTCGCCTGAGCAATCGACGCCATCTTTAATCCCAGAAAAATGAATACGTTTTAGCAGAAGTCGTCGAGGAGCTGGTACAACAGGCGAAGCTTGAATTCGATAATCAGCAAGAATTTGCTCAACACTATCTGGGTTCGCGTCAGCACGTTCTGCAATCGATGTGACCCAATCACGGTTTACGTTTTTTTGATTCATCGTTTGCCTTAAGTTGCAACTCGATTCAACTTTTCTTCGAGTCGATTGAGGACATCGTTTGTGATTGACGGAATTATTTCACCCAGCGCAGTGTCCGCATATTCAATACGCTGGTATTGCCGCTTCTTGAGTGCTGCACCACCACGACCATTTGCGATATCCGCGACCAGATTAGCACGATCAATATACCACTGAAGCGTTGGATATTCGGATATGATATCCGTGGTGGTTTGGATCGCTTTCGGCATAACAAAGAAGTCTGTCTCAAGTACGGTATCAACTAATTTACGACCACCGATTCGTATGAGACCACGCGAAAGCAGAATTGACAAAGCATCATCCATTCGTTCGTAGGCTCCGAAACGCCAACGAATCATCGGAAATCGGCGAAGATCGGGTTCTTCACTCGAAAATATTTTCTCAGCTAAAGTGAGATAAGCTTTATCACCGGTCTGGTCAAATCGCTCAAGTAGTTCGTCAGCAAGATAGTCAGGGTACCGCATCCAGAAATCAAAAGCACAAAGGCGTGTATTCCCAGCAAAAACCAAAGAAGCCCCTTCCGAATTTGCTCCTGTAGGTGGTTCGCCACCTGCAACAAATATGAATAGCAGGCGAATTGCATCGAGATAATACGATCGTGTTTCGATGAAAAACTCCTCTAGTCAACTGCGTTTGGTTAATCGAGCTTGCATCTATAGTTTTGGTACGCTGTCCGAGTAGGTAAAGGCATTCGTGGTGACTTCGTCGATGGCGCGGTTGAACTGGGTGCTGCCTCCCGTCGAAATGAAGTCGTTGATTTCCCAACTGTAAATCCAGTTTAAGCCGGGCAGTACTTCTCCCGCTGTAAATTGATCTGAACCTGTGGGAACAGTCATCTGCGGGATGACCGCCATTTCAGGTAGAATTCCTTCTTGTGGCGTCAGTCCAATTTTGAAGCCAAGGTAAAGATCTTCACTACCGGAAATATCATTTAGTTGAGCAAGTTGATCGCTGGAATAGTTCCAGCCAAGTCGGAATTCCAGCCAGTCTGCCAGGATACCATAACGCAGAAGAGGTTCGGGCAAAGAATGAGATTTTGAAGAAGCAGTACCATCGTCATCATAGATGTAGGTGTATCCCAGTTCGAGCTGAACCACTCCCCGGCCCACAGTTGAACTCGCTTCAGTGAAATCGGGTCGGTCAGTGACTAGAGGTTCGTCAAGATCGGGGCCTCCTGAAAAACTGGTTCCATAACTCCATTGAAATAGGGTGCCTCTGGGCTGGCATTCATTGTCAGAACAGATCGAGGCAGGTTCAAGCGGGCGCAAACCAGACTCCTGATCTGAAACTGGAGTAATATTTTCGTGCCAGGCGGGAGTCGGATTTTCAAACGGAAGATCGGCAATTGCCTGGGGAGGCTGGTACAAATGCTCTCCTGCCAGAACCGCACAGACCACCAAAACTTGATATGGGCAGTAACTGTTAAGTATTCGGAGTATCATCGATTTGAGTCTTTCTAGAGTTTTTGCTGATTTTGGGGGGGATACAAATTCTGTTGATACTTTCGTGATCACTAATTGTCATAAGGATCGACGGGTAAATCGGTTTTGATATTCCAAAACCCTGGTTTTTGTATTCCAAAACTATGAGACTAATGAGGAAATGTCAGACACACGGACTTTCGGTGAAGATTGTTGATTAAAATTGCCGGTTGAAACCGACCTTTTTAAGCAATTCTCCATCACGACTTCCGGTCTGACAGCCAATTCGGGGGATACAGAGAGCGATGATTCTCTATGCTTGACACAAATTGTAGCATAAGCTACATTTGTCGGGGTTTGATGTAGCGCATGCTACAATTGTGCGTGGTGCATTCAGTACGCGCAACTATCTGTTAGGCCGGTAGACAGCGCATCGAAATCCTGAGCACAGCATCTGGTTATCAGAAGACGTTGCCTAAGAAAAGTATCTTATTGACAGATCGCCAGTTAAACAGTCATCGCAGACTGCAATCTCACAAATCTCTGGCGTAATTAAAAAACCGAGGTTGAATTGCAAAGAATATTTGTACCTGCATTAAGATTGGGAGCACAATGAGTGATCTTCGTCGGACGCGTCCTGAAGACTATCTCTGGGCAATCGAAAGTATCGCTACTTTTGGAGATGATTCTCGTGCCACGACCGGAAAGATTGCTAAAGCGATTGGAGTTACCAACGGAACAGTCAGTAGCGTACTGAAGGATCTGGCCCAAAAAGGGTTGATCGACTTAATCTCATATGAAGGGGCCATCCTGACAGAGTGCGGTCGAAGACAGGTTCTCCGTACGGTCCGTCGGCGTCGACTTCTCGAATTCTTCTTTTGCCAGTCGTTGGGAGTCACCTGGAAAACACTGGAGAAAGACGCCTTCCAACTGGAGCCTTGTGCTTCTGACAGACTGATTGATTATATCGATGACTTTTTGAATCATCCTGAATATGACCCAGGTGATGCTCCCATTCCACAAAAGGATGGATCGATGCCTGAGCACCAGGTTCTGCGATTGACAGATGCTCCTGTTGGCAAGTCACTCAAGGTTGTCCGGATCGATTTGCAGGCTGCAGATTCGCTGAGATATCTCTCAGAAATTGGTGTTCTCGTCGACTCTGAAATTCTGATCCATCATATTTCATCCGAGGTCAGTGTGATCACGTTGGATACTTTTCAGGGGCGATGTGCGATTGGACATGATGTTGCAAGAGGGGTGCTTGTAAAGCCCTGCCACTAAGTTAATATCATCCCTGTTTTGATCTTGGCAGATCTTACTAATTAACCTAGGATTCAACACCCTTATCCCCTCTCTGGATGTATGGGGGATATGCATTGATTACACGGTTTTCGCTGCCTTTGTCGAAAGTTTTTAGACTAATCGACAGAACCAGTATTATTATCCAGTTGTGATCAAGCGGCAGCACTTCGCATGTCGATGCTAGAAGTGCTTGTCTTGTATGATTACGAGGGATACAGGATATAAAATCCATTGATTGCTTGAGGTCTATCTAAAGTCTTTCAAGCCGGCAGAATGCTGTAAAACTTTTTTTCGCTAAGATGTGTGATGAAACTGATTCGCTTGTTCATGATCGTTCTACTACTGCAACCCTGCCCGGTCTGCTGGGGACATGGATTTGCTGCGCAGGGAGAATCAGTTCAGCACGAATCCGGTGACTGCAAAGCTGTTTCCACAGCCTGTTTCTGTTGTGCTCGGTGGAATCAAAGACAGGGAGTCCAGCAGCAGTTGCCGCTGGATGAAGAACATGAATGTCCCTGTACGTGTCATGTTTCTGACGAAATATTTGCCTCTGTTGGGCCGGTAGTGCATCTGGAAAGTTGCACCCATCCGGTGACGTTGGTCGTTAATCTGGATCAGTCCTGCCACTTCGTAACTCATCTGAATGACGTAGCGAATGACACTTCACAGGCGGCTGTAATACTCCCGCTGCGCTTATAAATTTCTCTCGGGCTCGCTTGCCTACTGGCAGTAACGGTCACTAATTGTCCACAGCAATCTTGCTGACCGTCTCTTTGAATTCAATTCTGATTCAAATGATAACTGCTGCGCCTGTGTCTGTTTAAATCAGACTGCATTTCGCTGCTTCTGCGCGCAATTACAGGTCGAGCCCATTACCTCTTTTTGCAGATCAAAATCGCAGCATAATCAACAAACAGGTAAGGAAGTTTATAATATGAAGTCTCACACTTTTTTAAAACTGTTCAAAAATAATGGTATTCGTCTGCTGGCCGCAGGCACTCTTCTGGTTTCCATGTCGAATGTTTCCCCGGCTCAAAATACGCCCCGGGTGGCATCATTGAGCAAGGCGGAAGCATCACGTGCTTCCGCAGCGGAACAGAATAAATACACGTTTATCATGTTCTGGAAAGACCAGGATACAACCACCAAAAGCATGTGGAGCACACTGCAGCAGAATCTGTCCGACAAAAACACAGCGTCCGTTGTGGCGGTTAACACCGGCGATCCCCAGGAACGCAAGATTGTTGAACAGTATGGAGTCTCACGCGCGCCCATGCCGCTTACGCTGGCAGTTGCTCCCAATGGGGCGGTCACCGGTTCCTATGTGAAACAGATCAACGCTGACTATATTCAGCAGGCATTCGTATCCCCCGCCAAATCCCGGTGCATGTTGAATCTGCAGAACCGTAGAATGGTGCTACTGTGTGTGAATGCCTCAAATAGTACAGGAATTCCCAATGGGGTTCAGAATTTCCAATCGATGCCCTGTTACAAAAACGCGGTTGAAGTAATTACCGTCTCACAATCTGAGCCGACCGAACGCGACTTTTTGAATGAACTGAGAGTGCCTGACTCACAAAACTCGTCTGTCATTTTTATGGCACCTCCTGGTGTGATGGTCGGGAAGTTCAACAATAGTGTGACCAGCCAGCAGCTGATTGCCGAGCTGAAAAAAGCTGGAAAAAGCTGCGGCGTGGAAGGCTGCAAACACTGTAAATAAACCATTGCATCATATACTTTAAGGAGGTCTCTCATGACAATGAGAACAATAATCTGGAAAGAAATGAAAGAGCGTCCTACGGCGCTGATCGCCAGCCTGCTGGCAATCATTTTGAGTGTGACAGCGCTGGTAGCGATCCGCAACGTTACAATTTTCTCAGAACAGGAGGTTGCTGGTAAACTTGACGAACTGGGAGCGAACGTACTGATTCTCCCCGAAGGCGTCACACTGCAGGATTATTATGCTGCAGACATGCACAAGGAAACCATCCCAGAAGAACACGTGGCTGAACTGGCACTGGCGGGACTGACCGGAGTGGAAGCGATTACCCCCAAACTCTGTGTCCCCACCAAACTGGACGACCGCAACGTGATTCTGACGGGCATCCTGCCACAGTCCGAAATACAGAAGATGAATGCCTGGTCGGGAGGCGGCATGCTATTCAAAAAGCATGAAGGTTGTAAAGCTAAGATTAACGTGGCTGATGAAAATCTGGACGCTCCAGACTCCCTGGCAGAACGCAGGGCTCTGCAACACCTGAATCAATCTGAAGTTTTGCTTGGTTCTGATTTTGCCGCCAGTAAGGGACTGAAAGAAGGGGACCAGCTCCAACTTCTGGGGGAAACGTTTGAGGTACTCAGCGTGCTTCCCTCGACGGGGACCGTCGATGACAGTCGGGTGTTCGCCCACCTGCATACCGTGCAACGGCTGTCAGGAACAGGACCGGTTGTGAATATTATTGAAGTCATGGGCTGCTGCGAAGACGTCGCTAACGGATTGGTAGGGGAGTTGCAGTCATTACTGCCCGGTACCAAGGTGGTGACGATCGCCAATGTGGTCGAAACTCAGGTTTCGATTAACCGGATGATGACAAGTCTATCGTACCTGTTCCTTGTGATTCTGGTGGCCGTCGGTGGTGCGAGTATGGCGAGTGCAAGCTTTGCGAACGTCATAGAACGTCGTCGCGAAATCGGCACGCTGATGGCTCTGGGGGCCACGCCGAGATTCGTCACGCAGTTGTTCCTGGCAAAAGCGGCTCTGCTGGGCCTGGCCGGGGGGATTAGCGGTTATGTTTTGGGAAGTCTGATAGCAGTCTTTCTGGGACCTGTATTTGCGAGTGTAGCAGTGTTTCCAGTCCCGAGTCTGGCAATCGTTGCCTCTACGGTTGCGGTGCTGGTCACTCTGGCTGCCAGTTATTTTCCGGCGCGCCAGGCTTCCCGCCTCGATCCCTGTCTCTGTTTCAAGGAGGTATAACTAAATGTTAAAGTTAGAATCTGTTAAAAAAGTATATTGTAAGCAACAGCACGAAGTGGTCGCGCTAGACTCGACCTCTATTGAAATCGCGCGAGGTGAGTTCGCTGCGATCATCGGTCCCAGCGGGAGCGGAAAAACGACGCTGCTCTCCATGCTGGGGGCAATGTCGGCCCCTTCTGAAGGCCGCATTCTGCTCGACGACGTATCAATTTATGATTTGCCGATTGAGCAGCGCGCTGAAGTCAGACAGAATAAGATTGGATTTGTCTTCCAGACATTCAATCTGGTGCCTTATCTGACCGCGATTGAAAATGTTCAGGTCCCTATGATGCTGTCACAAAAGTTTAAAACAGAGCAACAGGAGCGGGCGGAGGAATTGCTGGGCACGGTTGGGCTGCAGGATAGACTGCATCATAAACCGAGTGAACTCAGTATTGGTCAGCAACAGCGCGTCGCACTGGCTCGCATGCTGGCCAACGACCCGTTGATCATCCTCGCTGATGAACCGACAGGGAACCTTGATCCGGAGACCCGTGATCAGGTTCTTGCTTTCCTGCGGCAATTCAACGAGGAAGGTCGCACGGTCATCATGGTAACACATGATTTGTCTGCTGCGGAGTGTGCCCGCAGAACTTTACGTCTTTCTGAAGGTCGCATCCAGGCAGGTTCAGACCAGAATCTGTTGAAAACAGCTTAAAGAAAGACTTTTATTGGACGGTCTATCTCGAGCTCTCTCTTACAAAGAGAGGGCTCGAGAATCGGCCAACGAGAACATCTCAAAATTATACGTTGGGATGGATTATGAGATTAGAATTATCAGGTTCAGGAGAACTGTGATGCATGGAATGCCGGAAAAGTTAATTAAACTCAGTAGCTTTGGATCACATTCAGTTAGATCATTTCGACTGATCCTGATTCCCACTCTACTTTTAACTTCCTGTGCCTCAGATCGTGGACAGATGACTGCCCATCAGGCTGGCTCAATAAAGGAAGACAGGCAGATGGTTGGCATCAAGGACAGCCAGTCACAGGCTGCACAGATAGCTGAATCTACTTCTGAAGTCGAAGTCAATAATTTTGCAGAAACGACACATGCCGAATCGAGAGAAAAATTGACTTTAACATCATACCATGAAGTTTTTGAAGGTAAAATCCCACCACCTGTACCACCGGCAGGAGGCCCGAACGTACCAGAAACAGATTCTTCGGAAAATCCATTAACACCAACCAGCCAGACGATGACGTTGGAGGAACTTGAACAGATAGCACTATCGAACAATCCCACCATGGCTCTGCAACGAGCGGAGATCGAGAAAGAACGGGGGAACTGGACCCAGGCAGGCCTCTATCCAAACCCAACCGTAGGGTATGTCAACTCCACAGCGAGCAGTAATGGTGATACGCAATCAAATGGTATTCTTGTGCAGCAGACATTTATTACAGCAGGGAAATTGGATAAAGCCCAGGCAACAGAAACTTATGGTATCCAAACGTCACAACTGCAGCTCGATGCTCAGCAGATGCGCGTCATCAATGATGTCAGGTTGCGCTACTATGATGTGCTGGGAGCACAGGAACAATTAAAACTGGTGAAAGAAATCGCCCAACTCTCACAACAGACACTGGATGCCGCTGAGAGACTCTATAAGGCTGGGCAAGTTCCGAGGACGGATATGTTGCAGGCGAAAGCGCAAAACGCCACAGTTCGTGCATCGCTGACGAATGCGCATACTGATTTCGAATCTGCCTGGCAGAAGCTCGCTGTAATCGTGGGCTGTCCGGAATTACCGGTCAGTCAGCTCATGCAACCGGAGGAAGATTTACCGGAATTTGATCTGGAGTCGGAATGGCAGCGTCTATTGTCCGAAAGTCCTCAGTTGCTCACGGCGGAAAGCCAAATCGGTGTCGCCCGCGGACAGCTTGCCAGTGCTGAAGCTGTCCCAGTTCCAGATGTGACTTTACAATTTGTTACTGATTACAATTCGATCGGAGACTACGCGACATTTAATACGCTGGTAGCACTTCCACTTCCTCTCTTCAATCGTAATCAAGGGGGCATCTATAATGCCGTTTCCGAAGTAAACCGATCCGAGCGCGAACTGGAACGGGTGCGTCTGGTATTGCGCGATCAGTTGATCTCCTCATATCGAGATTACATGTTGGCGCGGAACCAGGCAGAACAGATGCGAAAAGAAGTGCTGCCCGAACTCAGGGAAGCGCTGGAACTGATGATCAAAGGCTATGAGAAAGGACAATTCAGTTTTCTAGCCGTACTCAATGTACAACAGAGCAACTTCCAGTCAAACCTGGAGTACATTGATGCATTGAACCGGGCACATCGACTGGCTGTCGAAATATCAGGGCTGCAGATGACTGGAGGCCTGAACCCGGCGACGATCGGAACGGCAATTCAGGATGCGGGGGGCGGAGGAAGATTGCGTGCAGTTCAGCAGCAGTTACAGAAACAAAGCAACGCTAATTTGAGTAACTTTGCTCCTGCGGCACTATAGAGGTCCATCATCTCAATTAAGTATGAAGCAACTTTTGAACAACAAGGCTTTGATCTGAAGCAGGTCTTTTTCAGGACAGGAAACCTGGAGAAGGCGCTCGTTTCAGGCTCTGATCTCAATACTATGAGGAGATCGTCACATTGTATTTCTAAGGTTACAGTATTGATCTCCAATATCAGTCCGACTATACTTAAAATTAGTTAGGCAAACAGGGTTTTGTATGTACATGCAGCACACCATCAATATTTTAATGACCTTCCTGGCGATTATATGTCCCTATCTTCCTTGTAGGGACATATGTCTGGGGTCTTGTGTTGCTGCGCTGTCTGAATCGGTATCCGTTCAGGAAACTGCAAGTGCAACCTGTTGCCATCACAGAGATTCTGAAGAACAGGATCAGCATTCTGAGAACCAGGAACAAAGACCAGTCCAACCGAAGTGCCCTCAGGACGGTAATCAGCCGAATTGTTTTTGCGGGGGCGCCGTGATCGCTACTGTGGTTGACTGTCCCAGCCTGATCGATGCTGGCTCTTTCTCTGAATTTCTCGTCGTCGACCTCAATGACGTTGCCCACATGTCATTCAGGCTCGTCTGTCTGAGGCACACTGCTAATCGAGGCTGTCACTTCCCGCCGCTCTCTTCTGGGCGGGAAATCTGTCATCTTTCTGCCGCCTATCTGCTCTAAAGCGTCCGACACGAGCATCGTAGATTATCCGGAGTCCGTCGATTTTGATCGTCCGTGATTCCGGCTGAATTTGCGGTGATTTCTTGACTTCCGTGTCTGTTTCCAATCGCTTAAAAACCGTTTTATCAGGCTCCTGCTTCTCAACATATTGAGCAAGAAAGGACATCTCATGAGTCAATCTGTTATAGGCCGACCCTCTGTTAATCCAGATACGTCTTCTCCCGACACTCCAGCTCCAACTGATCAACGTCCCCACGGACTGGTCTGGAAGCTCGGACGCTGGTTTCTGGATGGGTTACCCACCATCATTGTCATGTCTGTATTAGTCGCCATCGGTTACTACGGACATACCCACCATTGGAAAATCCCGACGTTTGCAGAATTAACGGGACAGGCGAAGCTGGTATTCAAGGACTGGTGTGAAGAGCACGGGGTTCCCGAATCCAAGTGTGTGATCTGTAACCCTGACCTGATGCCTGCCAGCCCCGATTATGGCTGGTGTACCGAGCATGGTGTCAACAACTGCCCGTTGCACAATCCCGATGTCGCTGAACTGAAAAAGACACCGGTGATTACTAAGGCAACAATGCAACAAGCTGATCGTGCTCTCGCACTGCGGGAGCGACCAGACAATAATGCCGCCTGCAAGGTGTATCAGAAGCGAATCCAGTTTGCTTCCAACGAGGCGGTTCAACAGGCTGGCGTTGATGTAGAACTGGTCGACCAGGAATCTGTAACAGAGTGGGTATCGGGAACAGGAGAAATCCGCTATGACCCGACACGTCTGGCCAATCTTTCTTCACGCGTGCCGGGTACTGCGTGGCGGGTACTAAAAAATGTGGGAGACCAGGTTCAGGAAGGAGAAATCCTGGCGGTGGTTGACGCGGCGGAAGTAGGACTTCTCAAAGCGGATCTGGTAAAAGCGATAGTCGCTGAAAAACTGGCACGCAAAAACTTTGAACGTTTGAATGGACTAAAAGGGGCCATCGCAGGCAAAGACATCCTGGAAGCAGAGTCTATTCTAGCAAAGGAAGAGGCCGAAGTTCTGAGCGTCGAACAGGCTCTGGCTAATTTGGGGTTGTCGGTGGACGTTTCTTCGATTGCAAATCTCAGCAAGCAGGCCATGATCGACCGCCTGCGTTTCCTGGGTTTTCCCAACGAACTGGCAGAGCAGTTTCGATCACAGACCGCCTCAGCCAACCTGATCCCGGTTCGCAGCTCAATGAACGGTGTGATTACGGAGCGGAACGTCGTTTCCAGTGAGGTCGTCACTCCGGAGCGGACCCTGTTTGAAGTGGCTGATCCCAGTTGGATGTGGCTGATACTCAATGTTCCTCTGGAAGAGGCATCTTTGATCCAGGTCGGACAGCAGGTCCGATTTCAACCCAATGGAAGCCGTAAGGAAGTTACCGGGAACTTGAGCTGGATCAGTACTGCCGCTGATAAACAGACGCGGATGGTAAAGGTCAGGGCGGAAATCGATAATGCGGAAGGGCAGCTTCGCGATGAGACTTTTGGCGCGGGCCGGATCATTCTGAGACAGGAAAAACAGGCGGTCGTGATTCCCCGGAGTGCAGTGCACTGGGAGGGATGTTGTCAGGTGGTCTTTGTTCGAAATAAGCATTACTTCGACAGCCCGGAGAGCCCCAAAGTCTTTCAGCTGCGAAACGTTCGTACTGGATTCGTTAACGGCAATCGCGTGGAAATCATCGCCGGCTTACTTCCTGATGAAGTCGTCGTGACCCAGGGGAGCGACGTTTTGCGGGCACAACTTCTCAAGAACAGCCTCGGAGCAGGCTGTTGCGCTGAATAGAAGGGAATCGAAATCATATGCTCAACTGGCTGATTGATTTTTCACTGCGCCACCGTGCTCTGGTCATTTTGTGTACCGTGGTTTTTGCTGGCGTCGGAGTGATCTCACTGAGACACCTCGACATCGATGCGTTTCCCGACACGACGCCGGTGCTGATTCAGATCAATACGGTGGCACCGGCGCTTTCACCCGATGAGGTCGAACGGCAGATTACTTTCCCGGTCGAACAGGCAATCAGCGGTCTGCCTGGTCTACAGGATTTGCGTTCCATTTCGAAATTTGGCTTATCACAATTGGTCGTGATCTTTGAAGACGGAGTGGACATCTATTTTGCGCGGCAACTTATCAGTGAGCGGCTGAGTACAGTTCAGCTTCCAGAGGGAATCCAGCGACCGCAGATGGGACCGGTTTCGACCGGTCTGGGAGAAGTCTTCCACTATGTTCTGACCTACGAAGGAGTCGATTTTTCCCGTCTACCGAACGAAGAACGGGTCAAACGTCTGACCGAACTGCGAACGCTACATGACTGGGTCGTAAAACCTCAGTTGCGTTCCGTGCCGGGAGTTGCCGAGGTCAACAGTTGGGGGGGCTATGAGAAGCAGTACCAGGTACGCCTCGATCCGGATCAGATCATCAAACACGAACTGACCTTTGACCAGGTGGCCCAGGCCCTCCGCGAAAACAACCAGAATGTCGGCGGAGGGACGATTACCGATCGCAGCCAGATGCTGCTGGTCCATGGGGTGGGACGGACCGTCAATCTGGAACAGATTGAAAATGTGGTCATCACGTCTCGTGACGGAGTTCCAATTCGGGTCAAAGATGTGGCGGATGTGCAGATAGGGCATGAAATTCGTCGTGGAACGGTGACCGCCAATGGCCGGGGAGAAGCAGTATTGGGACTCGGTTTCATGTTGATGGGGGAAAACAGCCATGAGGTAACTCACGCTCTGAAAACCAGACTGGAAGAAATCCGGGAGACACTGCCCGCGGGCGTGGAAATTCAGACTGTCTACGACCGTACCGAACTGGTGGACCACGTGATAGACACCGTGCAGAAGAACCTGTTCGAAGGAGGTCTGCTCGTAGTTGCGGTGCTGTTTATATTTCTGGGGAACCTGCGAGCCGGTCTGATTGTGGCCCTGGCAATTCCTCTTTCGATGCTGTTTGCCTTTTCGGGCATGTTGAAGTTCGGCATCGCAGCGAGCCTGCTCAGCCTGGGTGCAATTGACTTCGGTCTGGTTGTAGACAGTTCCGTGGTGATGATTGAAAACTGTGTCCGCTGTCTGGCACACGGCGCCGATGGTCGCAGTCGACTGGAGATTATCCGGGATGCTGCCATCGAAGTCCGCAAGCCTACCATGTTCGGCGAGCTGATCATCATGATCGTCTACCTGCCAATTCTGACGCTGGAAGGAGTCGAGGGGAAACTGTTCCGTCCCATGGCACTGACAGTCATAATGGCCCTGGCGGGGTCAATGGTGCTCTCACTGACGTTGATGCCTGTGCTCGCCAGCCTATTCCTCCCGAAAAATCTCAAGGAAAAAGAACCACTGCTGATCCGGGTGCTGAAATGGCTGTATGCACCAGTGCTGCGGTTCACCATGCACCACAAAGCAGCGGTGATCGGTTTTGCGCTCACGATCCTGTTTGTGGCTTTTGGCTTGATCGCCCCGAATCTGGGGACTGAATTTGTCCCGCGCCTGTCGGAAGGGGCAGTGGTGATCAATGTAGTTCGTCTGGCGGGAACCGACCTGGAAGAAACGATCCGCTATAACACCCGGATGGAGAAAGTTCTGCTGGAGAAGTTTCCAGACGAGATCGTGCACGTCTGGAGTCGCGTCGGGATGGCGGAAGTTGCCACGGACCCCATGGGGACGGAACTGACCGACCTGTTCGTCACACTGCGTCCCCGAAGTGAGTGGACGCGCGCCGACACGCAGGAAGAACTGACGGTTGAGATTCAGGAAGAACTCCGCGATCTGCCTGGCCCGCGTCTGGCGATGACCCAGCCCATCGAAATGCGGATGAATGAAATGATCTCCGGGGTCCGTTCAGACGTGGCTGCGATTCTCTACGGGGACGACCTTGACCTGATGGTCTCCAAAGCCTCTGAAATTGAGAAGGTGCTCAAATCAATCGAGGGGGCTGCCGACGTAAAAGTGGAACAGGTCACTGGTCAGCCAGTGCTGGAAATTAACATCGACCAGGATGAAATCGCCCGTTATGGCATTCCGGCACGGACCGTACTCGACCTGGTGGAATCACTGGGCAGCAAGCATGTAGGAGAAGTCTATGAAGGACAACTGCGATTCCCGCTGATCATCCGGCTTCCTGAGCAGGCACGGACCGACCCTGACGCTATCGGATCGATCCTGGTAGCCACTCCTCAGGGAGAGCAGATTCCCCTGTCGCGACTCGCTGACATTGAGATCGTAGAAGGCCCGAATACCATCAAGCGGGAATGGTATCAAAGGCGGATTACGATCGAGGCAAATGTCCGCGGTCGCGATATGGGGAGCTTTGTTGCTGAAGCGCAGCGTAAAGTCGACGAACAGGTAACCCTGCCTGCCGGGCGTTACCATGTCGAATGGGGAGGCCAGTTCGAGAATCTGCAGCGTGCCCAGGCCCGGCTGATGATTGTCGTCCCGGTCGCGATGTTGTTGATCTTCGGTCTGCTGTACATGACTTACAATAACTTTATCGATTCGATTCGCGTCTTTACCGGCGTACCGTTCGCCTGGATCGGGGGGATCTTCGCTCTCTGGATAAGAGACATGCCGTTTTCGATTTCCGCGGCCGTGGGTTTCATCGCCCTCTCCGGTGTCGCGGTACTGGATGACATGCTTCTGGTCTCAACCATCCGTCGACTGCGTCGCAGAGGCAGTTCGCTCAATGAAGCTGTCGAGGAGGCAGCCATGACCCGTCTGCGCCCGATCCTGATGACTACGCTGGTGGCCAGCCTCGGCTTCTTCCCCATGGCCTTCAATACCGGTATGGGAGCAGAAGTGCAACGGCCCCTGGCCACGGTCGTGATTGGTGGCGTCTGCAGTGCCACGATTATGAGTCTGCTCGTTTTACGTGTGCTGTACGTGGTCTTCAATCTGCCCGGCAGTCGCAACGAGGATGAGGGAGACGATGACAATACTACAGAACCAACGCAACCGAACAATCCGGATTCCAGGCAAGTGCCGGAAACGGCTTCGGTTTAATTTTACTGGTCAATGTACCATCAAAGGAGAAAAAATGACTGACGTATTATGGACTCGGTGTCTGGCAATCCCAGCGATTGTGTGTGGACTTCTGGTGATCACGGGGTGTGCGAAAAGTGGAGAGGAAGCCGCTCCCGTGGCCAAGGCCGAAGAAGAACATCATGAGCATGACGAAGAAGGGCACGATCATGAACACGAATACAGAGAAGAGGGGCATAACCTGCACGGTTTCTGGTGTGCTGAGCACGGCATTCCCGAAGAAATCTGCGCCCAGTGTAATACCAAACTCGCCGCTGATTTCCAGAAGAAGGGGGATTGGTGTGAAGAGCATAAACGTCCCGATTCGCAGTGTTTCATCCATCATCCAGAACTGGAAGAAAAATTCATTGCCCAATATGAAGTTAAGTTCGGAAAAAAGCCGCCTGCTCGTACGGAGAAATGAGATCCGCCCGCAGACGAACGCGAAAGCGCTTCAGCGGTGCAGTCGGGTAACCCACTACATCACAGGTGGGTTACCTGTTCCGTTTTGTGCTGTTGCACTGCTATTGTGCGCTTTGAGCCCAGGCTGTCAGAATGCAGCTTCAGATCTTTCACTATCCAGTTTGCTGGAGGTTACTGATTCGGATTTTCAGCAGAGGGTCCTTAAGGCTGACCAGCCAGTGCTGGTGGAGTTCTGGGCTCCCTGGTGCCGCCCCTGCGTTGAGATGGTCCCCATCCTGGAACAGGTCTCAGAGCAATTTGCGGGGCGCGTTAAGATCCTCAGAATTCGCATCGACGATAACCCGGCCACTGCTGCTAAATATGAAATTGATGCGCCTCCCGCATTCCTTCTGTTTCACCAGGGAATGGTCTTCAAGCGTCGACTCGGCAAACAAAGCGAAGCACAGTTGACCGAACTCATATCGTCGATCTTATCAAAAGAAATTTCCGAATAACTGCAGAGTTATTGAATCATTTCTTTTCTGTTAATGATCTGCTGGGTAAGAACGTAAATGTTATAGAGGATCAATTGACACTGAAAATCCACGCTAAGAGCGTGGTCCGAAGAGGATGATTAATGTTCCGAAGATGCAAATAGTGGCTCCTAATGCATCCCAGCGATCCGGCTGAGTCTTCTCAACAACCCAGAGCCAGAGCAGCGACGACACGATATAGATGCCTCCGTAGGCGGCATAAGCTCTGCCTGCGTGAGACGAATCAATTCTGGTGAGAGCGTATGCAAAAACGCCAGCGATAACATTCCAGGTATTATCCAGAATTGACTTTTTGATTGCCGAATCCAGACCCAGAATGCAAAGCATCCTCCGATTTCAGCGAAAGCAGCCAGCAGGTACCAGATAATCGATTTCATGCTGCCAAGTATATCTCATCCAGATTGTGAAATATAGAGATCTCATTTGCAGGCGTTCTGCCCGTGTCATGATTATCTCTGTAATTCGGGCCCATTCCAGTCAGTGTTATCGCTCGGTTTTCCTGATGGGGAGCGACGTTGCTGACACTCTCGTGTAAATGGATGTCTTCTTCAGTTGAAGAGTAAGATTGTTTCGCCTATTATATTCGGACAATCGCATATTCGAACAAAGCTACGTGAAGCGGTAAAACCATGCTCGATACACAACCGGCAGCAGAAATGCTGAAAGCCTTTTCACATCCCACAAGACTGTCCATCCTGCAGGAATTGCTGGCAGGCCCCAAATGTGTGTCGGACATGGAAGAACTTCTGCCGGCTCGACAGGCTAATATATCACAACATCTGGGTGTGCTGCGGCATGCAAAATTGGTTGATTATGCCCAGGACGGGGCACTCCGCTGCTATTACCTGTCTCGTCCCCGACTCGTTAAAGACATGCTAGTGTTAGTGGGCCGTGATGAGCCCGTTGTGAAACGCACTCCAGAAGAGATCCAAGCTCACAAAGCACGACTGGAAAAAGCCCGCCAGCGGGAAAAACGCGCGAAGTTACCAGGCACCTCTCGTCAACAGGCAGTCCAATGAGAGAGCTGGTCTATCTGGACTTCAATGCGACGACGCCCCTGGCGGATCAGGTCGTCGAGGCGATGGAGCCTTATCTGCGCGAAGCATATGGTAATCCATCCAGTCTGCATTGGTCAGGTGTCCCCGCCCGTGATGCGATTGAAACAGCCCGATCACAGGTCGCCTCACTGTTATGCTGTGATGCGACGGAAATTGTGTTTACCTCCGGCGGGAGTGAATCTAACAATCAGGCCCTGAAAGGGATTTATTTCACGAAACGGTCAGCAACTCCGGTTCCGCACTTTATCTTCAGCCAGATCGAACACCCGACGATCCGGGAGCCCTGTCGGTTTCTGCAGTCCCTGGGAGCCGAACTGACCTGTGTACCCGTAGATGGTCAGGGGCTGGTCGATCCTGCAGAGGTACGACGTGCGATCCGGAAAAACACGGTTCTGATTTCAATCATGCACGCGAACAACGAAGTCGGCACCATCCAGCCACTTGAGGAGATTGCAGCGATCGCCAGGGAAAACGAAATCCCCTGTCATACAGACGCAGCTCAGTCGGTAGGTAAGATTCCGGTCGACCTGGATGCACTGGGCGTCGATTTACTGACAGTCGCTAGCCACAAGCTCTATGGACCTAAAGGTGTGGGGGCGCTGTACGTACGCGAGGGGTTAGAGCTGGAGCCACTCGTGCATGGAGCAGGGCAAGAAGCTGCGCGCCGAGCCGGGACAGAAAATATTCTGGAGATTGTCGGGCTGGGAGCCGCCTGTGCTCTCGCGCAGCAGACACTGAAGCAGACGGAGACCCGGGAACTCCGCGATAGTTTCTGGCAGAAACTGAAATCAATATTCGGTGAAGATGTTGTGCTGAATGGGCATCCGGAACTCCGGCTGCCGAACACACTTAACGTCAGTTTTCCCGACCATATCGGCGGAGAAATTTTGGCTCGTCTGCCCTGGCTGGCTGCCTCAACCGGTTCAGCCTGTCATGCAGGCAGCGTAGAGATCAGCCCGGTGCTGGCGGCGATGGGAGTCTCACAAGAGATTGGTCTGGGGACAGTCCGTTTCAGCCTGGGACGCACGACTACCCGATCTGAAATCGACCAGGTCCTGCAAGGACTGATCCAGATCATAGGAAAGAGTACAGAACAGAAGATGTAGACCTGTTTTTACAACGATTAATAAGAAAGTTTGAGGAACACAATGAATGCTTTGAAACCGTTACTTTTGATTTTTGTCACTGCAGGATTGCTGGTGAGCACCCTGAACGGCGCGGAGCCTACCAAAGATTCGCTGGCGACGGTTAAAAAAAATGTGGAAAACGACAAAGCAGTCCTGGTGGATGTGCGCGAGAAAGGTGAGTGGGACAACGGTCATATCGCAGGTGCGACGTTTCTGCCACTCAGTGAGTTGCGTAATGGAATCTCTAAGTCAGTACTGGCAAAACGGATTTCCAAAGATCAAGTCATCTATACCCACTGTGCCGTCGGGATTCGCTCCTGCAGAGCAGCGGACTACCTGTTGAAACACGGCTACGACGTGCGGCCACTCAAACCTGGCTATAAGGATCTGGTTGCGGCCGGATTCAAGAAGGCCAAAGAATAACCGGTCTGATAAATCAATTCGAGGAGACTGTCATGGCAAGCTATCTGATCATTCTCAACGGGCCACCCTACGGCAACGAGTATTCTTACAATGGTCTCCGGCTTGCCGGCAGTCTCGTTCGGAAGGCGGGAAACGAGGTGAAAGTCTTTCTCCTGGGAGATGCTGCAGCGTGTGCCAGGTCAGGGCAGAAGGTCCCGCAGGGATACTACAATCTGGAGCTCATGTTGCAGCAGTTTCATAAGCACGGAGGAGAAGTGGGAGTCTGTGCATCCTGCATGGATGCACGGGCAGTCACCGAGGATGAACTCATCGAGGGCTGCCATCGCAGTAGTCTGGACGAACTGACGAACTGGACCATGGACGCCGACAAGGTACTCGTTTTCTAAGTCAGCACAATGTGTTTTTAACAGTCTCCCTTCAGAAATTCGAAGCTCATCTGGATCCTATCTCTCAGCGAGTCAATTAATGGATGATGTAGAGCCTACAATAGTGGTCATCGTCAGACTGGCCTGTTTCCTGTCGATCCTGATCGGGATGGCGTTCTGGGAACTGTATCTCCCTCGTCGAAAGCTGGTGGCCGGCAAGCCCTGGCGCTGGACCAGCAATCTGAGTCTGGTGGTTCTGAATGGAATGCTGGTTCGAATCCTCATACCCGTCACAGCTGTCGCGGCAGCGGTGTACACCGGCGCCCAAGAATACGGCCTGTTTCACATCCTCGACTGGCCGCTCTGGCTGGAGGTTTTACTGGCCGTGGTCGTCTTCGATCTGGCAATCTATCTCCAGCACGTGATGTTCCACGCCGTGCCCCTGTTCTGGCGGCTGCACATGGTACATCATGCGGATCTGGACTTTGATGTGACCACCGGACTTCGATTCCATACCCTGGAAATTCTGCTCTCGTCCCTGATTAAATTGTCCGTAGTACTGGTGCTCGGCCCACCCGTCATTGCGGTGGTTGCCTTTGAGGTTCTGCTCAATGCAACCAGTATGTTCAATCACAGTAATATAGAATTACCGGAACAGTTCGATCGGTTGTTGAGGTGGTTCGTCGTTACTCCCGACATGCATCGTGTGCATCATTCAGTGATCTATCGAGAGACTAACAGTAACTTCGGCTTCAATCTGCCCTGGTGGGATTACCTGTTGGGAACATATCGTCACCAACCGCAAGAGGGCCATGAACTGATGAAAATCGGTGTGAAGACCTTCACCGATGAAAGGCAGGTTAATCGGCTGCTAGGCATGTTGCTTCTGCCGTTCCACCGTGGTAAGTCAGGCATGTTACACACAGACAAGACCGGACACAGTCAACCGGCTGGTGAAAGGAACTCGGAACGTGATTTGTCGGATGATATTTTCGGTGGTGACCTTGATGATGGGGACTCTTAGTTGAGCTGAAAGGGGAATGGAACGGCCGCGAGGCGAAATTTGAAAGAAGCCGTAGGGGATCACCCGGGATGAAAAATATGAATCGCATCCGAGGTGTCGGTTGGTTGGTAAGAGACCATGGGACTCGAAGCCCGCTGTCATCCAGATCGAATCAGTGTAGATGAGATGGGTGTGGGAGGAAGGAGTAAATGGCTTTCCAATTGAAGCTGAAACATTTTTACTGCTGAATGCAGATGTGTTTTGTAATGTAGTAAAATGTAGTTAATCCAACTGAATTTGCCTGAAATGAACTGGATTTCACTAGATCGTGAAACACTGAGTTTCTTCAATCAATACTCTGATTCAGGGGTGAAAGGTCGTTTTTAGAGAAAGCTTAATTCTTATCGTCGGCCAAAATGTAGATGATGTTGGGATCGTTTGCTTTTTCTGAGGCGTGCGCTGTGTTTTGTGAGAACAGGAACAGTGGCAGAAAAGCAGCAGTCATTATCAGCGACAATACGCTCGGGATCGAAAAAGTCGTTCGTGGTTTGAGTTCAAACTGGTAACGCGCTATTACAGTTTGCATGATGAGTCCTCTATGTGAGTCTGTTTCGGCGATCTGT
>TARA_R110001592_G_scaffold87117_4_pt1 | contig 39577 bp, 48 predicted proteins | sample TARA_R110001592 | Tara Oceans TARA_R110001592 (sample SAMEA4398387) | marine metagenome | biome: Polar Biome; feature: [SRF] surface water layer (ENVO:00010504); material: water (ENVO:00002006), including particulate matter (ENVO:01000060) such as... | depth 5 m | reverse complement strand
CAACGAGCATATTACACAAAAGGTCAAATCAACAATGGTTTAGAAACCGATGGTGGTGAATGGATGTTAATCGATGGAACTGAATACATAGGTCAATTTCATTCATATACTACAGGCGAAGTATTTACAGAATCATCATTCGTAGATGGTATATCAAAAAAATTAATACCTTATGTAAACGTTGTTATACTAAACCAACAAAATGAAATTGGTATTGATTTAAACAAAAACTTTGAATATGATAATATCAAAACCTTAGATATAGTACAATCATCAAAACCAAATCCGGCAGTTGTACAACCTACTGATAAGGATAGAACAAACGGATATTTCACAAGATACTTTGCCTCAAAAGTAAATGATGATGAAATAATAGAAATAACACTAAATGATTTTAAGAATATAGGTTCTGAAAATGGATTGGATAGAAATTTATATAAAGTATTCAGTTTAAGATGGAAAATAGTAGGACCTGTAAATGATGAAGTGGATTTACTTGGTAATGTAAAGGAATCTGGCATACTTGATACCAATATTAGAACTATCAATTTAAAATCACAAACATACCCATCTCTAAAACAAACAATTACAGATTTTTTAGAATTTTCTTACTAATTTTGTAACATTTTGACTATAAACATCGTATAATATAGTGTAAGAGGTTAGGAATTTAGCCTTGCTATTTGTTCACTTAAATAAACGACACGTTATGAAAATTATTGATATAGTATTTAAACAAAGAGGTGGCCATTATTGCCACGCAATTGAAGTAAGCGAGACACATACACTTGAGGCAGTAGCTGAACAGGTAATCAGCGAATTTGAAGGCACTCACACAGAGGATGAAATTATTGAGTTTCTTGAGACGTTGTCAATTTATTATCTAGGAGATGACAAGGATGTAGAAGAAGCTGTTTATGATTTTAGTTTCACAGAATACATACAAAATACAATTTAATAAAAAAACTACGTTATGAAAACTAAAGAAATTTACTCGGTATCTGTGCAAATTATAGACCGGGGAATAACATTCCCACTATTAAGAAAAATTGAAGTACACCCACCAATTGAAAAAAACATAAAATCGTATCTTAATAAATATAAATATGCGATGGATTTAAGTAATAAATTCGATTTTGAGATAACATCATCTGAGTTTATAGGGGTGGGTACGTTATGATACTTTTTTACATATTACTACTGATATTAAGTCCGTACATATTTTGGGTTGTGTTTTGGAAGTGTTTTGCTATAGGTATCCTTATAGTAAGATACTTTCGTAAAAAACATTAACATTTTCTTAACAAAACGTTAACATTTAAAACTTGACTTTTTGCTACTATTATCGTATCTTTATATAGTAAGGTTGTTACGGATGTGAGGGGTGAGCTGATTTGTTAAAATACTAAAATATAAAAAATAAATAAGTTATGATAAAGAAAAAAACTAATAAAAATACTATAGAAATCGACTTAACAGGTCCAGACGGAAACGCATTCTACCTATTGGGCACTGCACGTAATTTAGCTAAAAAATTAGGTTTAGACTCAGATAAAATTCTAAGTGAAATGAAAAGTGGTGATTATCATTACCTAATAAAAGTATTCGATAAGTATTTCGGAAATTATGTAACACTATATATATAAACTTAATGAAGTATCTAATTGATGGTAACATATCAATGGAATCGGTGTATATTCATCCAATATGGGCGGATATACACTTACATTATATGTCTAATACATTATCAGCGTTGTATATATTCGACATAAATAATGGTGGTGAATACCTAATAAATATGGGTAACATTGATAACCATACAGCAGATTTAAATAAGTTTACATTTGATTTTTCAGAAGCATATGTTTATGATAAGAAAGCATTAATGAGTGTACTTCAGTTTAAGAATATGTATGATGCTAATTTGGTAAAATATCTTAATGTAAACACTATATTAAAGGAACATCAAACACCATGTCATACATTCTTCTACAGAAAGTTTAGCAAGTTAAAAAATGTAAACAATATAGTACCTACGTATAAACATATAGAATCCATCAGAAAAACAAAAGATGAATTTCTATCGTTTTACAAAAGTGGGTTGGTGAGTCTTGTGAAAAAATTTGACAATTTTTACATAAATTCATTAAGTCATATAGAACAAAACGGATTTTATACCAAAAGTGGATATGAGTGGACAAAATATAATCTATATACTCTAACATCACGACCATCAAATACATTCAATGGTACTAATTATGCGGCATTGAAGAAAGATGATGGTACACGTGCTAGATTTGTTAGTAGGTTTGATGATGGTAAGTTAGTACAATATGATTACGATGCATATCATCCAAGATTGATTGGTAAGTTAGTTGGTGAACCAATCCCAAATAATATATCCGGCCACCAATACCTTGCGAACTTATATGGTGTATCTAAGGATGAATCCAAAGGTATAACATTTAGGCAGTTATATGGTGGTGTTGAAATTGATTACCTACACATACCATATTTTAAAAAGGTTAGTAAATTCATAACTAATCTTTGGAATGAGTTCAATAATGTGGGTTGGGTAGAAACACCATTGGGTAGGAAATTAAAATTAGAAAATCTAAATGGTATTAACAAAAATAAGTTATTTAACTATATGTTACAAGCAACCGAAACCGAATTAAATATGGTTGCTTTAAGTAAAATGATTTCGTTTTTAAAGGATAAAAAATCTAAAATAGTGTTATATACATATGATTCATATTTATTAGATATACATCCATCGGAAATTGATTTATTACCTAAAATAAAGATATTTATAGAAAGTAATGGCTTTAAAGCTAATACTGAGATTGGATATGATTACTCTAATATGAAAAAGGAACTGATATATGAATAACTTGATTGAAGCTATATGTAAATTATGGTGGATTGAGGCTGGGGTTGAATTAAAAAACCTACATTCTAAAAAATCTATGCGTGCTCTAGAGCGTGTTTTGAAAAATGAAAACTTTGATGATATTGTAGTGGATTACGTTATTGAAACTATTGTAAGAACATCACCTAACTTTAAGTCTGGTGATGATGTTGATACGGGTGTTTATGTAGATGATGATGAAACTTCAGTATCAGCTTTAATGGATGATGATGAAATGGAACTTGAATCACAGTTATCAGAGTTTATTGATGAAGAAGATGAAGAACAGCCGGCTGATGAAGAAGATGAAAAACAAGATGCTGAAGATGATATAAAAACTGCATCCTTAACTGCGTATGAAAAGGAACAGATGGGTAATGGTATTAAGGAATTCTGTATATCCATTGGCAGTTTAATTAGTGAAGCTAGTGTATATGCTGATAAATACCCATATGGTCATAAAGTTATGTTTGGTTCTGTAGGTGAAAAATCTTTTAAAAATACGCTAGAAGATGGGGCGCCTATGATTAAGATGCCCGCTGAAAAGGTAGCACCCACTAAAAAAGCTATCAAAGTTTTCCATAAAAATTCAGGCATAGAAGTATATCTAAAGGGTGCTGGTGGGAATGTTTATCATATTAAAGGTGCTGCTAGTACAATAGCACCGTGGTTCAAGCATTACACAGGTAATGATGTATTTAAGTTAGATACCATTCATAAAGAAACGGCATCGTTACTTGGTGTTTATATTGATGCGGAATCTTATTTAGAAAAATTCAATACATCTACAGATGAATCACTGCCAAGTATTGTTACTGATTTTAAAAATGATGTAGCCGGGGTTCTAATGGGTCAAGATTGGAGTTCCAATAATTTGATTTCACAACTAAAAAATGCATCAGTAGCCAATGTAATACAAGTATGTGCTATAGCGGCGGGTATGGATAGATTTTGTAAAACTAAAAACATAAAGGGGTGGAATATAATTCATTCTAAAATAAATGATTATTATAAATCCGAAATAGAAAATCCACATACTGAGACTGTTGGTGGAAAGGCAAACACAGCCGATTGTGTTATATTTGATGGTGATATTACATCATTTTTAGATAATATGAAAACACAAAAAATATATTATGATAGTAACGGATTATGTACTTTGGAATCTGGTGAAAAGTTTTATCAAGTATCATTAAAACAAGCTGAAGGTGGTGCTCAACTTGGTAAGATAACTAAAGACTTTTCTAAAAAATTCGGCCTACTTAAAAATGATGATTTAATAAACTTACTAATACATGAGGATGTTGAATATGAAATATTAGATGAAAGTCTTAAAGATTTATTTAATAAGGGTAAGGAATTCATCAAAGGTGTTGGTAAAAAAATAATGAACAAGCTATCAGAAATTGGTAACTTATTTAAATCAATATACAATTCCAATATTAAAAAGTTAAAATCAGCACAGAATAAATCTGAAAAAGAAGTTGATAATTTCGTTATGAATCTGAAAGTAGATTCTAAGTATTTAAATGAGCGAAAATCTACGATGAATGATTATATAATTGCTATATCAAAAGATAGAAACGCTTTTTCAAAACTACATCAATTTGCAGATAATAAACTCAAAGTAGTTATTAAAAACACCAAACCAGCTGGATTAAAATCGGTGGGTTCGGATAGTATACCAAAATCAAAACCATCGGTTAATATCGTTAGGAAGTTGATAGCTAATTCTAAGGCATATGATTCTATAAATAGGATGTTATCGAATACATCCGGTCAGGTCAAATCAATTGATATTATATTTAATGATATGGTATCATTAGAAAAAGAAATGTTTTTTGGTAGAACTGAATTACCACTTGTAAAAGTTTTTGGATTAAAATCGGATGGTAGTGGTACAGCTTGGAAGTTTTTGAAAACTGGTAGGGAATTTATACAAGATAGAGTATCATCGTTTACTAATATGCCGGATAATGTATTGATTGTTAATTCACAACCGCAGGTGGGTTATATGAATGTATCTGTTTTAATGTTAAGCCACTTAAATGCAAAAACAAAAGAACCATCTTACAATGTGGTATCTATGAGAACACATAGTGCTTCATCTACTACGTTTGTAATTGAGGGTAGAAACGTAGTACCTTTAAGCTACGTAGAAAAAAATCTTTTAAATAAGGAGTAATGATTGAAAACACAATTACTATGTACATTTACAAGTGAATCTAAATTCGAAAACATATTGAATACATTATTAGATTCATATGAGATATTCAGTAGAAAAATATTCATATTAAAATTAGAACCATCTAAAGAATTAATTATAAGCTACAACATTGTACCAAATGGTAATACTCGATTCTTACCAAACACGATATCAGTACATCGGAAAAAGGAAACAAATACACTATATACCATAAACGCTTTAAACAATTTGATTAGAAAGTTAAATAGGGGTGTATTGGATAAATCTTATGTAGTACAATGGAACGATTACAGAAATTCTATAATTCTTACTGATGGCGATGAACACAAAGTATTAAAAACAAAATTATTTAGAATTATTGATATAAACTAAGGTGTGGGATTATCAGTTCTTTAATGGGGGAGTTGGTCTGAAAATTCGTATTGGGGCTGAGGTGGTAGTTTACACTAGGAACCAGTACCTGTGGGAAAATTTCAGAATCATTAGGTACACATTTATGGAAACCCGACTTGCGTAAAAAATCTTTAAACCAAAAACGGAAATTATGAGTCAGATTGAAATTATACTTATTACACTAATAGTCTTTATAGTTATTAACCTACACCGTAAAAAATAAATAAAATAAAAACTTAAAATAATTTTGAAAATTGAAAATTAATCACTATATTTAAATATCTTATTACATAACAATTAAAAAATGGAATTTTATGGGAATTGATTTAGATGCAATCCGAAACAGGCTGAACCGTCTGCAGAACAAGGTTCAAAAAACTGATAATTTGTGGAAGCCAAAGCCTGGCAAACAACAAGTCAGAATGTTACCATACTCTTTTAACGAAAGTAATCCGTTTATTGAATTATTCTTTCACTATGATTTTGGTGGTAAAAACATACTATCACCTAAAACTTTTGGTGAATCCGACCCATTAATTGATTTCGCTAATCAACTGAGAAACACCGGAAACCGTAATGATTGGAATCTTTCTAAAAAGCTATTTCCTAAAATGAGAACTTATGTGCCTGTTATTGTTCGTGGTGAAGAAGATGAGGGTGTTAAGTTTTGGGGATTTGGTAAGACTGTTTATCAAGAATTACTTGCGTTCTTCGCCGACCCTGATTATGGCGATTTAACTGATATTTTGAATGGTAGAGATATCACAGTTGAATTCAAAACTGCAAAAGAGCTAGGAAAGAATTATCCTGAAACTTACATCAGAGTTAAACCAAACCAAACACCATTATCTGAATCTAAAGAATTCTTAGAAAAATGTAAAGACCAAGTAGAATTGCCTACACTTTTCAAAAGATATTCATTTTCAGAATTGGAAACCTTTCTTAAAAACTGGTTGGAAACTGGTAAAAGTGGAGAAGCTGGTGAAGTAGAAAAAACACCCGCTAATAATACCAATCAAACTGAAGCTAAACCTGTAAATAATGCAGTTTCAAGCGTTTCAAATGTGAAAGATTCATTCGATTCATTATTTAACACCGATGGTAATGACATCGATAAACTACCATTTTAATTATGAGCAATAGAGATGAACTATCTTCTATACTCGCAAGTAATTTAAACAAAAAATTCAAAGGCAGAAACAAAGTTGCATATTTTTTAGATGGCTCGGAAGAGACACCCACCGATTTGACAGAGTGGGTGTCTACCGGCGATGATATGTTAGACTTGGCTATATCAAACAGACCCAATGGTGGGTTTCCTGTTGGTAGAATTGTTGAAATTACTGGGTTAGAAGCAAGTGGAAAATCATTGGTATCAGCACATACATTAGCAAATACACAAAAGAAAGGTGGGTTGGCTGTGTATATGGATACGGAAAACGCTATCAATCAGGAATTTTTAGAAGCATTGGGTATTGATACATCTAAACTACTATATGTACCATTAGAAACTGTTGAAGATATCTTTGATGCTATGGATTCTATAATTGAATCTGTTAGAAAATCTGATAAAGATAGGTTAGTTACGATTGTTGTGGATTCGGTGGCAGCAGCAACTACAAAAGTAGAATTATCAGCCGATTATGACCAAGCCGGCTACGCTACGCAAAAAGCTATTATAATTTCAAAAGCAATGAGAAAAATTACAAATCTCATTGGTAGAGAACGAATATTAGTGGTATTCACAAACCAACTAAGGGTTAGAATGGGTGTATCGTTTGGTGACCCGTATACTACATCTGGTGGAAAAGCACTTGGGTTTCACGCATCTTGTAGACTTAGGTTAAAAAAGATGGGGCAAGTTAAAGCAAAATCGGGTGAAATTGTTGGTATCAAAACAAAAGCACAAGTAATTAAAAATCGTATGGGCCCACCACTACGTTCTGTTGATTTCAATATTTACTTTGATAGGGGTATTGATAGATATGGTAGTTGGTTAAGTACTATGAAATCAAATGAACTTGTAAAGCAGGGTGGTGCTTGGTACACATGGGTTGATGAATCTACTGGTGAAGAAGTTAAGTTTTTGGCTAAAGACTTTAATGATTTATTGGATAATCGGCCTGAAGTTAAGGAACAAATGTATAAACAAATATGTGATGCATATATAATGGGTTATAAAGATGCCGTTGATAATGCTAACATAGATTCAACTGAACTTGATAATGGGAATTAATAATAATTACAAACGGATGTTAGAAAGCATATCACAAAAATCAAAATCAGATGTTAATGATAGGGTTATGATTGTTGATGGGTTGAATATGTTTATACGAGTGTTTGGCGCAGTTCCAACTTTAAATGATGATGGTGAGCACGTAGGAGGGGTAACAGGATTTCTGTTATCCCTCGGCGCTCTCATTCGTAAGAACAATCCAACTAGGGTGTTGGTAGTTTTTGATGGTAAGGGTGGTTCACATCGTAGAAAAAAAATGTACAAAGGTTATAAGGAAGGTAGAACTGGTTTAACAAAAGTAAATCGGCTGGTTGGTTATGAAGATTTGGAAGACCAGAAGCAATCTATGAAAAATCAATTCAATACATTAATTAAGTATTTGGACTTATTACCATTGGACTTATGTTATATAGATTATGTTGAGGCTGATGATATAATGGCGTATGCAGCAAGACACATCTTTAAAAAAGAAGTATTAATAGTATCATCTGATAAGGATTTTCTACAATTAGTAGATGATAGGATTTCAGTATATCAACCAACAAAGAAAAAAATGATACGTAAGGGTGACGTGAAAGAACTATATGGCGTTCCATCAAACAACTTGGTATATTATAGAATATTTGATGGTGATAAATCAGATAACATTCCGGGTGTGCGTGGTATCGGCCCTAAAACACTTATAAACAAATGTCTATTCTTACAAAATGATTCGTTAAGTATGGATTCTTTGATGGAAAGTGTATCTCAGATGAGTGATGTGAAACTAAAAAATAAAATATTGGATAATAAAGATACATTAGAATTGAACTATAAGTTAATGCAATTATCAGACCCTGATATGAGTTCTTCTATAAAATCTAATATTAGAGATATCATCGACTCACCGATAAATCAATTAAATTCATTCTTATTTAAAAAGGAATTTATGATTGATAAGTTATATACCGCTTTTAATAATATTGAAAGTTGGATACTAAACACCTGGTCTGATTTAAACAACCACTCAAAACAAACCATAAAATAATTTGGTTTTTTAGTCGATATTTTGTATATTAATAACTATGGATAAATTTGGAAGTAAATTTGGAACATCGTTTCAAATAAAGATACTATCGTCTATATTATCGGATAAAGTATTTTTTAAAACGATATATGATATAATAAAGCCTGAATACTTTGATTCAGAATCCAACGAATGGATATTAGAATGTATATTATCACATTTTAATGAATACCAGCAATTACCAACGTTGGATGTATTTAAATTACAATTATCTAAGGTGGGTAGGGATGTAATGAATGTTTCAGTTGTTGACAATTTGAAACAAGTATGGGCTGGATTGGAATCTGAAGATTTGGAATATATAAAATCTGAAACCTTAGAATTTTGTAAGAATCAAGAAGTAAAGAACGCGATATTAGAATCTGTTGGTTTATTAGAAGAGGGTAAGATTGAGCAAATAAAAACCATTATAGATTCAGCTATGAAAGCTGGACAAGATACCAATGTTGGCCATATATACAAATCTGATATAAAAGAACGGTATGAATCTACTGTAAGAAATGTAGTACCATCGGGATGGGATGTTATTGATGAATTAGTTGATGGTGGCTTTGGTAAGGGTGAGTTGATAATATTTGCAGCACCACCTGGTATTGGTAAATCTTGGGCTTTGGTTAATGTTGGTATGTCAGCCGCAAAGTTGGGTAAAACTGTAGCTCACTATACGCTTGAGTTAAATGAGGGATATGTTGGTCAGAGGTATGATTCTGTATTAACTGGCATACCAGTTCCAAATTTAAAGTTTAGTATGGATGAAGTTGAACGGCAGGTAAACAATCTTAGTGGTGATATTATCGTAAAACACTATCCTACAAAATCAGTTGGATTAAATACGTTAAGAGCTAGTTTGGATAAGCTAAAACTACAAGGTAAACCCGCTGATGTTGTTATAGTGGATTACGCTGATTTATTAAAAGGTAGTAGTAAACGTGAGCGGCATGAGGAAATTGAAGAACTGATTGAGGGGTTACGGGGTATCGCTGGTGAATATGAAGTACCATTATATACAGCATCTCAAATTAACAGAAGTGGCGCGGATGATGATATTATTACAGGTACTAAAATAGCAGGTTCGTTTTCAAAATTGATGACTGCTGATTTTGTAGTATCTCTAAGTAGAAAGATTGAAGATAAGTTAGCGGGTACTGGTAGATGGCACGTTATCAAAAACAGATTTGGACCGGATGGTATGACTTTACCATCAAAAGCTAATATGAGTAATGGTAGAATTCAGATATTTTCAGATGACTCCATTAATGGTAAAAATACCAAAAAAGATATGCAGAATGGGGAGAGTTTAGTAAGAAAAAATTTATTACAAAAGTACAATGAATTGAAAGGTGATATTGGATTTTAATCCTATTTATAATCACATTATTAAAAGTAAAACGGAAATTACATGAAATTATTTGAAGAACGGGTATCTTATAAACCATTTGAATATCCAATATATTATACTGAGGGGTGGCTGAAACAAGCTCAAGCCTTTTGGTTACATACTGAAATATCCATGCAAGGTGATGTAAAGGATTGGAATGAACATTTAACTAAATCTGAAAAAAACTTAGTGGGTAATATATTACTTGGATTTGCCCAAACGGAATGTGCAGTTTCAGATTACTGGACAACTATGGTAACTGAGTGGTTTCCCAAATGGGAAATCAAACATATGGCGATGTTGTTCGGGTCACAGGAAACAATACACGCAACGGCATATTCATACCTAAATGAAACATTAGGCTTGGAAGATTTTGAAGCATTCTTACACGAACCTACTATTGCAGAAAAGTTTGAATTTCTAACAAAAACCACATCGAATTGGACACATTCGGAATTACAAACTAACCCACAAGCTAGGCAAGAAGTAGCACGCTCATTGGCAATATTTTCTGCATTCGCAGAGGGTGTTTCTTTATATAGTTCATTTGCAGTACTATATTCGTTCCAACTTAGAAACTTATTAAAAGGCATTGGTCAGCAAATGAAATGGAGTGTGCGTGATGAATCTTTACATTCAAAAATGGGATGTCAATTATTCAGACATATGTGCGATGAATATCCTGAATTGTTAGAATCCGTAAAAAAAGATGTTGAATCTGCCGCGCAACTTATGGTTGAAATGGAACATAAGTTTATTGATAAGATGTTTGAAATGGGTGATTTGGAAAACCTAAAGGCGGCCGATTTGAAGAACTTCATATCCAAAAGAGCTAATGAAAAACTTTCAGAATTGGGTTATAATCCAATGACTGGCGGTGATTACTACTTTGAATATGATGAAGAATCGGCTAGTAATCTTGATTGGTTCTACCATTTAACAGGTGGTGTAACACATACAGATTTCTTTGCACTTAGGCCTACTGATTACAGTAAAGCGGGTGAAGGTGAAGATTGGGAAGATATTTTTTAAATTAAACAAAATAATAAGTTATGAATTTTGATGAATTGATTACAAATGTAATTGAATGGGCTGATGTAAAGGGTATATTGGTCAAAGATAATGCACCTAAACAGATGTTGAAAGTATTAGAAGAGGTTGGTGAAACATCCGGCGCATTATTAAAAAATAACATCGATGAAATCAAAGATGGTATTGGTGATTCATTTGTTACATTAATAATTTTAGCAACTCAATGTGGATTTACACCTACTGAATGCTTAGAAGCGGCATGGGGTGAAATAAAAGGTAGGACTGGTAAAACTGTTAACGGTATTTTTATAAAGGATAAATGATATGAAGAATTATGGTGAAAGTCTTGGATGGGAAGTCGGTGTTGACTTCCCAACTTGGGCAAATACGGAAATATATGTAAAGACAATTTCTAAGGGCTATTTACTAGAAGGTGAAAAACCCAAAGATGCTTATTGGCGGGTAGCTACTACAGTCGCTCGTAGGTTATCTAAACCACAGATGGCGAGTAAGTTTTTCGATTACATTTGGAAAGGTTGGTTGTGTTTAGCAACCCCGGTATTATCAAACACAGGCACAGATAGGGGATTGCCTATTTCTTGCTTTGGTATCGATGTGGCGGATTCAATCCAAGATATTGGTATAAAGAATTTAGAAATGATGTTACTTGCAAAGCATGGTGGGGGTGTAGGTGTTGGTATAAATCAAATCAGACCGGCTGGCTCTACTATCAGTCAAAACGGTACATCTGATGGTGTAGTTCCTTTTTGTAAGATTTATGATTCAACAATTCTTGCCACAAACCAAGGTGCTGTAAGAAGGGGTGCTGCTAGTGTAAATCTTAGTATAGAGCATGATGATTTTGATGAATGGTTAGAGATTAGAGAACCAAAGGGTGATGTAAACCGCCAATGTCTAAACTTACATCAATGTGTTGTTGTTGGTGATAAGTTTATGCGAAAGTTAGAAGAGGGTGATACAGAGGCAAGGCGTAGATGGGCAAAGGTTTTACAGAAAAGAAAAGCTACGGGTGAGCCATATGTTATGTATAAAGGTAATATAAACAAACAAAATCCAGAATCATACAAAAAGAATGGATTGAAAGTTTATATGACTAATATATGTTCTGAAATAGTACTACATACCGATGAATCACATTCATTCGTTTGTTGTTTATCATCGTTAAATATCGCTAAATACGATGAATGGAAAGATACTGATTTAATTTATACAGCCACTTATTTTTTGGATGGTATATTGGAAGAATTCATACAAAAATCTAAGAATATGAAAGGTTTTGAAAATTCAGTACGTTTCGCAGAAAAGGGTAGAGCTCTAGGCTTGGGTGTATTGGGGTGGCACACATACTTACAGCAGAAAGGGATTGTATTCGATTCACTTACAGCGCAGTTTGAAACAAGAAAGATATTTTCACAAATGATGATTGAATCGGAGCAGGCTAGTAGGGATATGGCTGAAGAATATGGTGAACCACTTTGGTGTGTTGGTAGTGGTATGAGAAATACACATCTTAGAGCAATAGCACCAACTGTATCGAATTCAAAATTAGCAGGAAATGTATCACCGGGTATAGAACCTTGGGCTGCAAATGTATTTACGGAACAAACATTAAAAGGTACATTTATCCGCAAGAATAAGGAACTTATAAAAGTTCTTAGAAAGGTGGGTATTAATAACAAACAAACGTGGGATAAGATACTCGCTGATGGTGGTAGTGTGCAAGATATCAAAGAATTAGATAATTGGTGTTACTATAATGGAAAGCTTTCTAATATAAATGATTTACCTATTGATGGAATGCATAGTGAACTTGAATACGATACGGTTAAAGCTGTATTCAAAACATTCAAAGAAATAAATCAGTTGGAATTAGTTAAACAGGCTGGTGTTAGGCAACAATACATAGACCAATCAGTATCACTCAATCTAGCATTTCCATCACAAGTTAAACCTAAATTTTTGAATCAAGTTCATATGGAAGCTTGGAAGCGGGGAATTAAAACACTATATTATATGAGAACTGAATCAGTACTTAGGGGTGATATTGCAACACAGGCTATGAATCCAGACTGTATTTCTTGTGATGGGTGATTGTAATTTTCTAAATAAATTTGGATAATTCAAAAAAGTTTTGTATATTGAAAAAAGTTATAAAGATGGGTCTTAAAGGTGAATTACATCCACAACACAAACTTACTGAAAAGCAGGTTAGAACTATTAGAAGATTGTGGGAAATTGGTCATAGAAATATAAAAGTATTGGCTAAAAACAATGGTGTATCTACATCAAATATCAGAAAAATAGTAAAGAATGAAACTTGGACACATATCTTATTTGGTGAATTTGATAAATATCGTTAATGAAAGAAGTAGGTAAAAATTATTGTGATGTATCAAAGGTACATATAGCACCAATAGGAAAACCGATAGCAAAGGGTATGATTGTTAAATATCATTATACCCACGCTTGGACAATGTGTAGATACGCATTAGGTGTTTACTATAAAACTGATGATGTTGATATAATTGGTAATTCACATCAACTAATAGGGTGTCTTATATATGGATTTCCCGTTGGTGCTCGTGCCGCTACATCAATTTGTAATGGGTTAACAAAAGATAACGCTTTGGAATTGACTCGATTGTATATACATGATGGTTATGGTTCAAACATAGAATCATACGCTATGGGTCAGAGTTTTAAATGGTTAAAGGATAATGATAAAAATATAAAACTACTATTATCATACGCTGATGCAGGGCAGCAGCATTTAGGTAAAATATATCAAGCTACAAATTGGGTATATCAAGGATTATCAACGGATATAGCACTAATGCCCAATTATGGTATATCTTTATCTAATAATCCATATAAGTGGATACATAGTAGAACTGTATTTAGTAAGTGGGGTTCGGGAAATCTTAATCATTTGAAAAGGGAAATTGGTAAAGATGGGTATGATGAATTTTGGAGAAGGCAAGAACCACCAAAACATAGGTACATTCAGATTATAGCTCAGAATAAGCGAGAAAAGCGGGATTTGATAAAAAGATTGAAGCACGAAATCAAACCATATCCTAAAAATACGGATGATTTTAATACACTTGTTGAAAACTACAAAACGGATTATCAGCCGGAAAATACAGAAAGTTTTTGGTAGTTTGAAACTTATTTTGTATATTTAAGACGTTATAAATACTAAATATGACTTTTTGGGATAGTATAGATTATAGTAGTGCTAGGAAAGTGTTGGTGATACCAAATATCACTAATTCTTCTAACATTGAAAAGGATTCATTTATAGATGTAATCCATAACCACATTAAAGGTTTAGAAACTTATGGTGATTATTATTGGCACATCTTAGTTCCAAGTGGTAACGTAACCAAAAAACTAAACCTACCAAACGTTAAACAACATCAGATTGATATACCGGGTGATATGATGAATCAACGTTCATTTCCATCTGATAAATTGATACGGTTATTGAAAGATATTGATTATGATGTAATCTATTCACATCTACCTGATTGGGTTCAAGTTGGTAGATACAAAAAAACAATAGATACTAAAATCATAGGTTATTGCCATTGGTGGGAAATGAAATGTTGTAATGGTATTGATAGAAGAGCCGGCAAAGCTAAATGGTTGTGGTTACCAATAGAATTGTTGGGTGTATCTCAAATGGATACTTGCTATCTAAATACATCAGACCAAAAGAATAGGGTTTTGAAAGAAGCAAAAGAAACATTCAATGATGATTTTGTGAATAGGTTAGATGATATTTTAGAGGTTTGGAATTTGGGGTTAGAAGAATCAAAAATAATATCAGAACAAAACCCAAACAAAGAAAATATCATTGTGTTCAACCATCGGGCAGCAGCATACAAAGGATATCCTAAGTTTATGGAGCTAATGGAAGAATATCGTAAACATAGGCAAGATTTTGTAGTATGGATACCACAACTAAAAGGTAAATCACCATATGGGTGGGTAGATAATACAAAAGTTCCGAAACATCAATACTACAAACGATTGCAAAATTGTAAGGTTGGTATTCAGATGCGGCAAACAAACTATGGGTGGTCTGTAAGTGGAACTGATTGTATGATGAATGGCACACCGATGATTTGGCAAGAATCTGATTGTTACAAAGAGATAGACCCGAATGGTATGTTTTTTAAATATAAGAAAGATTTATTTAACTTTTTGGATAACATCTTAAATAACGATTCATTCAGATACCATCAAGAAAAACAATCATTGGAAAGAGCTAATGAACTTTCTAAAAATGAAAATATAATGTTAAGCAAACTACATCAAAAACTAAGTAATTAATGTATCAAAATATATATTTCGAAAAAAATGAAAAACTGATGCACGTTTGGGATGATGAACGTGGTTATTACACTAAAAAATATCGTAGATATGGTTATGTGAAAGATGGTAATGGTTCGCATAAATCAATTTATGGTGAGCGGTTGAAACGGATAAATTATTGGAATAAAGATGATGATATTGAATTATACGAATCGGATGTAAATGAGGTAACTAGATTTCTAATTGATGAATATGGGGATTCTGATGAAATATCAAAAAGGCATGTTACATTGACATTTGATATTGAGGTAGAAATGAATAGTGGGTTACCAAATGTGCATGAAGCTCAAAATGAAATAACATCTGTAGCATTCCACGATTCAGCAACCAATGATTATTATGTATATGTGGTAAGTATTGGTGAAGAAATAAATAAAACTATTAAGGGGGCTAAGGTACGTTCATTTAATACAGAACGTGATTTACTTTTAGCATTTGTTACATCTTGGGAAGAGGTATCACCTAGTATAATTACGGGTTGGAATATTGATTTCTTTGATGTAACTTACCTATATAATAGATTGGATGTTTTATTTGGTAAAGCTACCGCTAATAGATTATCACCAATAGGGAAAGTGCATTGGAACAAATACAGAAAACGTTATATCATAGCAGGTGTATCTGCGTTAGACTATATAGCATTATTCAAAAACTTTACATATACTGAATATCCAAATTATCGATTGGATACCATTGCAAGATTGGAATTGGGTAGAGGTAAGATTGAATATGAAGGTAACTTAGACCAATTATTTAGAGATGATATTGAAAAGTTCATTGAATATAACTTAGTGGATGTTGAATTGGTTGTTGATATGGATAAAAAGTTGCAGTTCATTGAACTAGCACAGGCAATTTGTCATGCCGGACATGTATTTTATGAAGATTTTCTGTTTTCATCAAAATGGTTAGAGGGGGCAATATTAACATTTCTTAGACGGAATGGTAAGATTGCTCCAAATAAACCTAAACGTAGAAATTCTGAATACGAAACTAATACTAAATTTACAGGTGCTTATGTAAAACAACCAAACCCCGGTCTTTACAAATGGGTATATGATTTGGATTTAACATCCCTATACCCATCGATTATTATGAGTATAAACATATCACCTGAAACTAAGGTTGGTAAAGTTCGTGGATATTCAGCAGAAGCACATATGCGTGGGCAAATACAAAGTTATGATATAACTGATGTATCCGGCAAACAGTACCCACCGATGGATAATTCTACATTTTTGGATTTTTTAGATAAAATGAATCTAAGTATAGCATCTAATGGTGTGATGTATAGTAAATCACAAGTTGGTGTAATACCTGAAATCTTAAATGTGTGGTTTGATAAGAGGGTTGATTATAAAAATCTAATGAAAAAACATGGTAAGGCTGGTGATGATGCTTTATACAAATTTTACCATCAACGGCAGTTAGTTCAAAAGATTATGTTGAATTCGTTATATGGTGTATTAGGATTGCCCGCTTTCAGATTTTATGATATAGATAATGCAGAAGCAACAACCTTAACCGGTCAAACAGTAATTAAAACTACTGAAATGATTGCTAATAAATATTATGTTGATAATATAGGTAAATCTGCGGATTACAATGTATATACTGATACTGATTCCGTATTTTATGAGGCAGCACCGTTAGTAAAATCAAGAAATCCAAATATAAATGTGGATTCGGATGAAGAAATGATACCTGCTATTTTATCTGTAGCTAAGGAAGTACAAGACCATTTAAATGTTAGTTATGATTTCATGTCTAAAAAGTTGTTTAATGTTGAAAACCATCGATTTGATATTAAACAAGAAACAATCGCAAAAAGTGGGTTTTGGGTATCCAAAAAAAGATATGCTCAATGGATTATCAATGATAATAGTGTTAATTGTGATAAATTAGATGTAAAGGGGTTAGATGTAAAACGTAGTTCATTCCCAACTTATTTCAAAGAAGTTATGTCTACTGTATTAATGGATATACTCAAAGATACAGATAAAAATATAATTGATGCCTATATTCTTAAAAAACGTGATGATATGAAAATTACAAATTTCATTGATATTGCAAAAAACTCAGCAGTAAAGCATATGAGTAAATATACATTTAACAATCAAGCGATAGGTCAGTTTATGAAAGGAACACCGGCGCATGTTAAAGCAGCACTTACTTACAATCAGTTATTAAAGTATTTCAACGCCGCATACAAATACGAGCCAATGAAAGATGGTGATAAGATTAAATGGGTATATTTGAAATCCAATCCATTAGGGTTAGAATCTGTTGGATTGACCGGATATAACGACCCTAAAGAAATTTTGGATGTAGTGGAAGAACATATAGATTATGATTTGATATGGGAAAAGGAATTGGAAAATAAATTGGATGATTTTTATAAAGCTATGGGTTGGGATAAGCCAAACCCTAATTTAAATAAAGCATCACAATTTTTTGGATTTTAAATAAAAAAGTAGTATATTAGATAACAATTTATAATTAACAAAATTAAACATTATGCAAAAACGAAGTATTGAGAATTTCATTAGTAAATACAGTCTTGGTGGTGAAATTGAATCCGTAAAAATTGAATCAGATGATACATCTATGAATGTAAGTTTCATTTCTGATGATAAAACATTATTGGGTACGGTATCAGCAGATAACGGTAATTTTCCAAATGGTGAATTTGGGATATATACAACATCACAACTTAAATCGCTACTAAGTTGCTTGGAATCATCCGTTAACATCAATTCAGCTGATGCGTACATCAAGTTTTCTGATAAAAACACAGCAGTAAATTATATGTTAGCTGATTTATCAGTTATACCAGTAGTACCACCTTTAAAGCAATTGCCTGATTTTGATGTAGAAATGACTTTAGATGATGATTTTATATCCAAGTTCATAAAATCTAAATCAGCACTTAATGAATCCGATACATTTACATTTGAATGTAAGGGTGGTGCTGGTAAAATCATATTAGGATACAGTACATTAAACACCAATAGAATATCCATTAATGTTCAATGTAAGTGTAATGGTGATATTCAACCAATATCATTTTCAGCCAGATATCTAAAAGAAATACTATCTTCTAATAGAGGTGCAAAATCAGCAAACCTTAAAATATCATCAAAGGGGTTGGCTTATATCGGATTCAAAACCGATGAAATACGAAGTGAATACTATTTAGTTGAATTAAAGTAGTAGTCTTTTGAAACATTTTAGCGCTAGACATCGTATAATATAGTGTAAGGTCTTTGGTAATTAAAAGAAATAATGTATGAGTTTTTGGGATAATGGTTCGGAAAAATTAGTTTTTGATTTTGAAAAACAGAAATCGGATTTGATTGATAATTTAGATTACTTAAATTCAATGACTGTTGAAGAACAAACACTTTATAAGAAGTGGGTGGAACTGCAAGAGCCGGCAATAATATCAAGAAAATCTGAGATATCATCACTTTATGATGTTCAATGGACTCCAACTGATATTAATAATTTGGAACAAACGATATCTGAAATTGAAAACATTGAACCATACGTTGAAATTGTTGAAAGTGGTAATGACTCAACAAAATGGACATATATTCGAAAAATGATTCATACAATGAGCTTTACAGCTAATCCAGGCCGTAATGTCAAAGTCAATGTTAAGGATAGAACGACCGGTAAGTTATTAGGTCAAATATCCTTAGCATCTGATGTAACATCATTAGGCGTGCGGGATAAGTATATTGGGTGGACTAAAGATGATAAATTTAAAAAAGGTAAACTCAACCATACAACCATAGCATCTACTATAGTATGTACACAGCCACTTGGTTATAATTTTTTAGGTGGTAAGTTGATAGCTACGATGGCTACAGCACCAGCCATTAGGGATTATTGGAAGAAAAAATACGGCCAAACATTAATAGCGGTGGGTACTACATCTTTGTATGGAATACATTCACAGTACAACGGAATTCCACATTATAAAACATTAGGTGAATCAGCTGGAAAGATTTCTTTGAAACCGGATGATAAGTTCTATGACCCTTGGCATCAATGGTTGAAAGAAAACAGAGCTGATTGGTATACTAAAGCAATTACTAATGAGCGAATTAGAAATGGTAAATCTATGGGAACTGGTAAGGGTGCTAGTGGGCCTGTTAGTGGTATTAAACAAAAAATAATAAGTAGGATATTCAAAGAATGTGGTATCAAACAAACGCAATATCATCATGGATTTAAAAGAGGTGTATATCTCGCTATGATGTATGATAATGGTTGTGATTTTTTAAGAGATGATATACCTGAATCCGATTTGGTTATGAAGAAAAAGTTTGTTGATGGTGTAGATAATATAAGTAAGTGGTGGAAGAAAAAAGCAATAAGAAGATACACCAAATTACATTCAGAAAATAGATTAAAACCTGAGCATTTATATTATGTTGATGCAATAGGTATGAGTTGGGAACAAATGAAAAATAATTATTTAAAAGAAGTTGGAAGATGATACAAACAAAAGAAAATACATTATGGGTTGAATCCTATAGACCTGATAAATTAGATGGTTATGTTGGGAATGAATCTCTTGTAGAAAAAGTTAAAATTTACATTGAAAATGAAGATGTACCACATTTATTATTGTACGGACAGGCTGGTACGGGTAAAACCACATTAGCAAAAATCATAACCAATCAGATTGATTGTGATGTGATGTATATAAACGCATCCGATGAAAACAACGTTGATACAGTAAGAGATAAGATTAGGGGGTTTGCATCATCAATGGGATTTCGTAAATGGAAAGTTATTATCTTAGATGAATCTGATTATCTTACACCAAATGCTCAAGCAGCATTACGTAATTTGATGGAAACATTCTCTAAGACTACACGATTTATACTAACGTGTAATTACGTAGAAAAGATAATAGACCCAATCCAAAGTAGATGTCAAACATTTTCGATTACACCACCATCTAAGAAAGAAGTCGCAATTAGATTGAAAGAAATATTAGATACTGAAGGTGTATCATATGAAATATCCGATTTGGCAATCTTAGTGAATAGTGGGTATCCTGATATCCGTAGAGTCCTAAATGCAGCACAGAGGCAAGTTGTTGGTAGTGTTTTGAAGATTGATAAAACATCAACAATCCAAGCAAACTATATGGATGATGTATTGAAAGTTTTAAAATCTAATGGTTCTGTAAAAGAACTATTTACAAAGATTAGACAGACGATAGCGGATTCTAAAGTAAGGGATTTTACACCATTTTACAGATTTATGTATGATAACATTGATGATTATGCTAATGGTAGAGTTGGGAATACTATACTTAAATTAGCAGAATATCAATACAAAGATACTTCTGTAGTTGATAAGGAAATCAACATAATGGCAATGATATTGGAAATTTTAATTGATATAAAAAGGTAAACTATGAGTAAAAAAGGAAAGGTGTTAGGTCAAACACAACAACCAAAATTACAAATTGACCCATCGAAGTTAGATACAGTTGAATGTGAAAACTGTAGTTCTATATTCTTTACAGAAGTTACAATGTTTAAAGAAGTACCTGCCATTCAATCACCAAACGGTCAGAAATCAATATTACCAATTCCCGTTGTTAGATGTGTTGACTGTGGGCATGTATCCGAAAGATTTTTACCAAAAGAAATGTTACCATAATGGAATTTTGGAAAGGTAGTCCAAATACTAAAGTTGAAATGCGATGTTTTGATAGGAATCGTGTCCAAATGCGAGAAATCACGTCAAAGGTAGCTAAAGATGTAATAGTAACAAATCATTATTCCCATACTTGGCCAGCCGCTAATGGTGGGCCTGATATGTGTTTGGGATTTTATATAGATGATAAACTAAATGGTGTAATTACTTATGGATTATCATCTACTCCTAAAATGAAAAATTCACTACCATCTCCTAATTATTGGGAATTACAACGATTATATTCATTTGATTGGGCTGGTAAAAATGTGGAATCGTTTATGATTGGAGCATCCATAAGATACATCAAAAAAAACTATACAGAAATTGACTGTTTAATTAGTTTTGCAGACCCAAATCAAGGGCATTTTGGTACTATATATCAAGCTACGAATTGGCTATATTGTGGAATGAGTGATGTTGCTGGTGGTTATCAATATAAATTTGATGGTAAGTGGGAACATCCTAGAACTACAATGGCTAGACTTAAAACTCGTAATCATAAAAACATAATGAAAATGTATCCTAATTTGGAATATCGTAAAACTATAAGAAAGCATAGATATATTTACCTATTACCAAACAGTAAACGGCATAGAAAAGAATTGATTAATAATCTTAAAAACAAATATGAAATATTACCATATCCTAAAAAGAGTTTGGGCAAAATATAATAAGTATGAGTAAAAAAGCTAAAACATTATTCCAACATCTAAGTGGTATTAAAGAAAAAAAAGCAAGGTGGGACTCACTTTCACAAATGGATAAAAAATCATTTACACCATTTATGATTAATAGATGGTTAAGTATGAATATGGATTTATTACCAATTGTCAATGAACTACAAAAATATACAATAGGTACATTATCACCAAAGGAAGTTTATAATCTATACTTGGATTTTCTACCAAAGAAAAAAACATTTGATAAATACATCAAAGGTAAAAAAGAAGGTAAGTATAACAAACAGTTATTAACATACTTATCAAATTGGTATAGTGTATCACAAAGGGAAGTGATGGATTATCTTGAAATCTTATCAAAAGATGATGTTATCGATATATTAACTAAATATGGTATGACTACCAAAGAAGCTAAAAAACTAATGAAATGAAAAAAGAATTATATGATATGTTAATGACATCAGCACAAGCTGATAAACAAAAAGCACTGTTAAGTTTGGATTTACTATCAAATCACTCGGTTGGTATTGGTGACCACTCTACAACTGACTTTTATAACGAAGCTGAAGCTGCATTGCAAATGTTAGTAGATTCTGATGATAGAATTGAAACTTTAGAAAAGTATTTTAGTAAAAAATCAAAAAGGCAGATAAATGGATAAAATAAGAGAATCTAAAACTAAGGTAGAATATAATGGTGAGCGTATAGTAAATCCATATTCAGGTGATATGACTGCTATTGAATACTGCGAAAAAAACTATCCCGAAACGGTAAAGGAATACAAGCGGATTATGTGGGAACAGTACGAAACATTCTGTAAAAAGCACCGTAATTATGGGCCATCAAACATATCTGTAGGTACACAATTAGAAACCAATGATGATGTAAAACTATCGCTGACTGGATTGTGGTTTCGGATTAACGATAAAATCCAAAGATTAAAACAGTTGGTGGTGTTTGGACAGCCTGATGAAGTTGGTGAATCGATATCAGATACATACGCTGATTTATCGGTGTATGGTATAATAGCACAAATAGTAAAAAATGGAAAATGGGGTAAATAAATACCCTATTTTTTTTTGAATTATCATAAATATTTTGTATATTATAGTTATGAAGAACAGTAAGGTAAATAATATATTTAGGTTTGGAATTGTAGAACCGAAAGATGAAGATACTAAGGTATCATATTCACAATACACTCAATATGCAAATTGCCCACATCAATGGAAATTAAACTATATGGATGGTAACCGGTCATTCGACCCATCAATCCATTTGGTATTTGGTACTGCTATGCATGAAACACTACAACATTGGTTAGATGTGATGTATAATAAATCCGTATCTGAAGCTAATGAGCTAGAGCTGGGTACTATTTTGTATAATCATATGTTAGCAGAATACAAAGTGATGTATGAAAATTGCGGATTCCACTTTAGTGATAATTCAGAAATGAAAGAATTTTTAGAAGATGGTATCAATATTCTAAACTTTGTAATAAAAAATAGAGTTGATTACTTTAACACAAGACAATTAAAATTGGTTGGTATTGAATTACCAATATATTCAAAAGCTATGGAATCCCATAATGTATATATGCGTGGTTTCTTAGATTTGGTTTTTGAAGATACCTATCAAAACAAATTGTTTATATGGGATATCAAAACATCAACACGTGGTTGGAACAAATGGCAAAAAGCTGATAAAACTAAAACGGCACAATTGGTGTTGTATAAAAAGTTCTTATCAGAACAGTATGGTTATCCAATTGATAGAATTGATGTGAAATATTTCATAGTTAAACGTAAGTTGAGTGAGGGTATGATGTACGCCCAAAAAAGGGTACAGATGTTTTCACCTGCTAATGGGTCTGTAACTTTGAACAGTATCACTAAAAGCTTTGAATCATTTATAAAGAAATGTTTTAATGAAGATGGCTCATATAGAGTTGATTCTGAGTTTCCAGCTATAAAAGGTAAGAACAACAAAAACTGTAAATGGTGTCCTTATAAAAATGATTATGAAAAATGCCCAAAGGAGAATAGAATAAAATGAAACGGTCTTTCAAAAAAGTAATGTCAAAGCATATGTATAGAAAACGAAAAAGCTATCATAATATGAACATCGCATTAATAGGTTCGCCAAATTATGAAAACGTTAGGGATGTGCGTGAATTCATATTCAAAATAAAAAATAAATTTGGCGATAATTGTAATATAATTACCAGAGGTAATAAAAGTGGTTGTGAAAAGTACGTAAAGAAATATACGATAGATTTTGGGTTACGATATACTGAATTCAATTTGGCAAACACCACTAAAAACTTATATAGTGGTATGAGTGATGAATACTATGATAAGCCATTTCACCCAACACAAAAATTACATCAATATGATTGTATAGTCCGTAATTCAGATAAGATATTTTACTTTGGTGGTATAAAACCATCTGAAAAAAGACACTTTGAAAAATTATTAAAACGTTTTGGTAAACGTGTAACATATTTAACTTAATAAACTTTAAAAATATAGTTATTATAAAAGGTTATGATGAAAAAAAAGAAGAAAATTCTATTACTATCCGATGATTTAAGACTACATAGCGGTATAGCTACAGTATCTAAAGAAATTGTTTTAAATACAGTTGAAGAATTTGATTGGATTCAAATTGGTGGCGCTGTTAAACATCCTGATGAAGGTAAGATGTTTGATTTATCCGAATCGGTACAAATTGAAACTGGGGTTAAGGATGCAAGTGTTAGGATTATACCCGTTAGTGGTTATGGAAATCCAGATATGATTCGAAATCTAATAGCAACTGAAGATATAGATGCTATACTGCATTTTACAGACCCAAGATTTTGGATGTGGTTATATCAAATGGAAGATGAAATTCGTAGGCACATTCCAATCTTTTACTACAACATTTGGGATGATTTACCAGACCCACAATGGAACGCGCCATTCTATGCTAGTTGTGATTTATTGATGGCAATATCAAAACAAACTTATGGAATTAATAAACGTGTTTTACAGAAATTTGGTGAAGATTACAAAGATTGGCAGATTAAATACATACCACATGGCGTTTCCCATATGTTTCATCCAATAGAAGATAGTGAGAAAGATAATGCTAACAAACTTAAAGAAGCATTGGGTATTTCAGATAAGAAATTTATCGTTCTTTACAACAACAGAAATATTAGACGTAAAAATCCAGGTGATGTTGTATTAGCATATAAACATTTTTGTGATAAGTTAACACCTGAGCAAGCTAAAGAATGTTGTTTATTATTACATACACAAAGAGTAGATAATAATGGTACGGATTTGCCTGAAGTGGTTAAGTATCTATGTCCTGATTATGATGTGGTATTTACAGATATGAAGTTTGAAACCGATGGTTTGAATTTAATGTATAACATATCAGATGTTACGGTTAATATCGCATCTAATGAAGGATTTGGGCTAGCTACTTGTGAATCTATCAAAGCAGGTACACCGATAGTTGTAAATGTTACAGGCGGATTGCAAGACCAATGTGGTTTTAAAGTAAATGGTGAATATTTAACCGCTGATGATTATATTAAGTTAGGCTCACTACATGATAAAAATAAGTTACCTAATAACTTATCGTGGGGTGATTGGGTAATTCCTGTATGGCCATCAAATCGCTCACTACAAGGTTCGCCGGCAACACCATATATTTTTGATGATAGGTGTAAGTTTGAAGATGTTGGTGAAGCACTACATAAATGGTATGTTATGGGTAGTAGTAAACGTAATGAATGTGGGTTGATTGGTTCTGAATTTGCACATTCAACTGATTCAAATATGAATTCTGAAAATATGGGTGAACTTTTCGTAGAAGCTATGAGCAGTGCTCTTGATAATTTTAAACCAACAAATGAGATAGTTTTATGCAAGATTTAAAAAAAATATGTGTAGTTAGTTGCCCAATAGCAACACGTTCGGGTTATGGTGCTAGAAGTCGTGATTTTGTAAGGGGATTAATTGAAGCAAAGCCTGATTGGGATATTAAGATATTATCACAACGTTGGGGTAATTGTCCGATGGATGCTTTAGGTGAAGATGATGATGATTTGATAAGTAGAATAATGATTTCAAATCTTAACGAAAAACCAAATATTTGGATACAGATTACAGTTCCGAATGAATTTCAAGCGGTTGGTGATTTTAACATAGGTGTAACTGCCGGCGTAGAAACAACGATAATGCCAGCTGAATGTTTAGAGGGTATTAATCGTATGGATTTAACATTAGTATCATCATCTTTTACAAAGAATGTTATACAAAATACTGTATTTGATAAAAAAGATAGTAATACAGGTCAAGTTCTTGGGCAGGTTAAATGTGAAAAGCCGGTTGAGGTTTTATTTGAGGGTGTTGATTTGGATGTTTACGATAAGAACGTTCAGATTGAAGCAAGAATAAAAGAAGTATTCAAAAACATTAAAGAGCGGTTTTGTTATCTATTTGTTGGTCATTGGCTGAGTGGTGAATTCAAACAAGATAGAAAAAACGTTAGTGGGTTGATTCATACATTTTTAGAAACATTTAAAAACAAAGCAAATCCACCTGCGTTAATACTTAAAACAAATGGCGCATCTACATCGGTTGTGGATAGGGTTGATATAAAAAATAAAATTCAAAAAATAAAAGATTCTGTAAAAGCTAAATCATTACCAAATATATACTTATTACATTCTACACTTAATGATTGGGAAGTTAATTCATTATACAATCATCCAAAAGTAAAGTGTCATGTATCCTTTACAAGAGGTGAAGGTTTTGGTAGACCGTTGTTAGAAGCTAGTATAAGTGGGAAACCTATGATGGTAAGTGGTTGGTCTGGCCATATGGATTTTATAAATCCAAACTATGTAACAACAATTGGTGGTAAGTTAGAAAAGGTTCACAAAACAGCAGCAAATCAATTTTTGATGGAAGAATCTATGTGGTTTACAGTAGATTACAATGAAGCATCGGTAGTATTTAAAGATATTAAAAAGAATTATATTCAATATTTAAAACGTTCACAAAATCATACAAAACACTCTAAGGATAATTTTTCATTTGATAAGATGGTTGAGCGTATTGGTGAACTATTGGGAACTGAAGTGGTTGGTTCAAAACCAATATCAGTAGGCTTGAAACTTCCAAAATTAAAAAAGGTAGGTAAGCAAGAACCACCTAAATTGAAACTTCCAAAATTAAAAAAGGTTTAAAAAGTGGATTATTATAATGTACATCTAAGAAAAACATCTGACCCTAAGATTGTAACTTTTAGTAAGTTGGAACGTGGGATGGTTGTAAAAATACGTTATAAGAAAGCTAGTGGTACTAATGAATATATTTTGTTAGTACTACAGCCTTTTTGGGAAAACAAATTACACGCGTTATCCTTAAACAATATACAACCACAAAAAGTTTTGGAAATAGCAAAAAACTATAAAGAAATTTTAGCAGAATCAACTAGAGTTAGAAAATTGGATTTAGCAAAGGTAAATGTTACAAACACCACTTCAAAGGTATTCTATACATCAGAAATAAAAAATGATAAAAATCTAAAAGTTGGATATCGAATCTTTGATATTAAAAAAATTCAATCAATACGTGTTGTTAATTATGATTGGGGAAAATACGATAAAGTACCACCTAAATCAGAACGAAAATAATAAAGTATGAAAATAAGTTATGCAATATCCGTATGTAATGAAATTAATGAAATACAAAAGTTAGTTAGTTTCCTTACTGAAAAAAAACGACCAAAAGATGAAATTACAATATTATACGATATTAGAAATGGTTCAAATGCTGTAGAAGAATATCTAAGAGCTAATTGTATAAACAATGAATTTATTTGGTATCCGTATGATTTTGATGGTCATTTCGCAGATATGAAAAATCACTTAACAAAGATGTGTAGTGGTGATTATATCTTTCAAATAGATGCAGATGAAATACCAGATGAATCCTTAATGGAAAATATACACGCAATATTAGAGTTAAACAATGTTGATGTAATATTAGTACCGCGTGTAAATAAAGTAATTGGTATTACAGAAGAGCACATTCGGAAATGGAATTGGAATGTAAATGAGCATGGGTGGGTAAACTGGCCTGACCCACAATGGAGAATCTATAAGAATGTGGATTATATTAGGTGGGAAAACAAAGTACATGAAAAGTTGGTTGGGTACAAAACTATATCCAATTTACCAATCGATGTTAGCTTTTCATTACATCATATCAAAGATATTGAAAGACAAGAAAAACAAAATGAATACTATAATACTTTATGATATTTTGGAGAACATATAATAACAAAGTTTATTCAATTGGTAATGTTGACCAATTGGGGTTTCCATTAGATGACCCATCGTATATTCCAGATGAATATTTAGAGTCAGAAAACTTTGTGATTCTAAGAACTTGCTTTGGGATTGGGGATTGGGGTATTATATCAGCTTTTCCAAGAAAGTTAAAAGAAAAATACCCTAACTGTGAAGTGTGGATACCATCTAATCGGTTATTAAGAAATATGTTTGGGCACTTAGAAAATAATTGGGGCTCTTGGGATGACCCCTTTGAGGTGGTAAATACTATTTTTGATAATAATCCATATGTAGATGGGTTTATTGATTCATTCAAAGATGATGCATTTAACGACCATTATAGGATAACTGATGGTGGTAATACACCACTAATGGAGGAAATTTTAAGATTTTGGCAATTTGATGATTTTGATGATATAGACCCTGAATTATATTTTAGTTTAGATGAAATAAAGCTTGGAAATCGTATAATCAAAGAACATTGTGATGATAAATTTGGGACACTTTTAATATCAAATAGATTTGATGGTGATGGTAGTGATTTGATTCAGAACAAGATTGATGATTATGATTTACCTATGTTTTATTGGACTTCAAAAATGGATAGTGGTTTTAAGTTTAAAAAAGCATTAGATTTGAGACACGTAGATATACGTATTCAGTTATATATAAAAACAAAGGCTGTATTTAATGTTGGTAACCAAACCGGCGTACATGATACAATAGCGAATTATACACCAACATATACTGTAGCTAGACCAAATATTGGTTCTAATTTAGTAAGAAGTGAAATATACATATGAAAATAGTAGTTTATACATCAATTTTTGGTGGGTATGATGAATTACATGAAAATCAATATCAAATGGATGGTGTTGATTATTTATGTTTTACGGATTCTGATATAAAATCGGATATGTGGGATATTGTTAAATGTACACCAATCTATTCAGATTCAAATAGAAATGCTAAAAAGTACAAAGTGTTACCACATAGATATTTATCGGAATATGATTATTCTATTTGGATTGATGGGAATATATTGATAATTAATGATATAAGAAATTTAGTAAATAATCATAAATATCAAGTTTTCGACCACAACCAAACGGTATTAGACCCAAGAAATTGTGTATATAAGGAATACGATGCTATAATGCAATTGGGTAAACAAAATGGAGGCAATTATAAGGATAATCCTAAATTGATGTATAATCAGATTAATGGATATTTAAAAGATGGTTATCCAAAAAACAATGGACTTGCTACAAATCCAATTATATTAAGAAATCATAATGATATTGAGGTTTCAACTTTAATGGAAGCTTGGTGGTTAGAAATTAAATATGGTTCAAGACGTGACCAATTAAGTTTTGATTATATTGCTTGGAAACATAACTTTAAATATACATTCTTAAATGGTGATAGTAGACGGAATGCTTATTTTATTCAAACAGGAAAACACAAAGGTAAATAATGGAATTATATAAATATAAAAATTAAAAGATGCAAGATATCGTATTTATACCAAATATTGACTTGAATAATGGTCGGAGTAACCCATATCACTATTCTATTAAGAGTTGGGAATATTGGTGCAATAAAAATAACGTTAAGTTTATAGAATGGGTTGACCCTATTTTAGATACAGATAAATTCAAAATAACGCTACAGCGATATTGGGTTCATGATATATTACAGTACAATAATATCGATTACAATCAAGTGTTAATTGTTGATGCTGATACTATTATACATCCAGAATGTCCTAACTTTTTTAAACAAACAAGTGGTAAGTTTTCCGTTGTAGTTAATAACGGATGTTATGAGTGGACTTCACGTAGTATAAATAATTGGGGTAATTATATGTTTCCAAATGAAAGTATGGTTAATGTATGGGAATACTTTAATGGTGGATTTCAAATAACTAATAAAAGTCATATTGATTTTTATAAAAAGGTTCAGCAGTTTTATACTGAAAATATAGATAAAATTAACTACCTTACAAAGCAGATAAAAGCTGGCACCGACCAAACCATCATAAATTATTTAGCAAAAATATATGATATTGATATAAACTATATGAGCGAATGTTACAATCTGCAAGATTTATTCAGAAAAAACTTAATACATATACCCGGCCACTCATGGTTTGATGATGAATTACTTTTCTTAAAAGCTGGGTGGGTATATCATTTTAACGCAATACCTAAAAATTCAAGAGATGTTTCATACTGGATGGAACGTACCTACAAAAAATTATACAAATGAAAGTAAGAATAACAAATATAGATACATTATCGGCATTAATTGATAGATTAGTTACTGAGAATATTAAACGATTCTTTTTTGAAAAAGATAAATTAGCCGATAAAGTTTTACATCAAGATAAAGTAATATCCGAAATAAAAATTAGATTGAATGGGTTATTTTTGGAAGCATATACGGCGGGTGGGTATAATTATATATCTGAGAATCGGACATTCAATTCAAGTGGTATTGTAGAGAATATAGACCAGTTGGTTACAAATGATATACATATTGGTGAATCCGATAGAGCTAGATTAGAAATAGCTATGTTAGAGGAAAAACGACTTCGTAAATCAAATGAAGGTAGGGCATTAAATAAGAATATGATTGATGAAAACTTTAAAAACTTAACGAAATGAAAGTATTAATTACAGGTGTAGCTGGGTTACTTGGTAGTAGACTCGCAGATTACCTAATATCGGAAGGGGTTGATGTTATTGGTATAGATAATTTAAGTGGTGGCTACATTGATAATGTTCATCCGGAGGTAAATTTCTATAATTTAGATTTACAAAATAAATCATTAAACTCTATATTCAAAGAGCATAAGCCCGAATATGTGTATCACTTTGCAGCATATGCGGCTGAGGGGTTATCGCCATTTATTAGAACTTATAATTATAATAATAATCTTGTATCTACCGCAAATATAGTAAACGAATGTATCAGACATAATGTAACTAGGTTAATATTTACTTCTACGATGGCGGTATATGGTCATGGCGTTGGTGGGGTTTTTGATGAAACCCAAATACCCAATCCGATAGACCCGTATGGGGTTGCTAAATATGGATGTGAAATGGATATACAAATAGCAGGAAATCAGCATGGTCTAGACTGGTGTATTATTAGACCGCATAATGTTTATGGTATTAAGCAAAACATATGGGATAAATATAGAAATGTATTAGGTATATGGATGTATCAAAAACTAAATAAACAGCCTATTACAATATATGGTGATGGTACGCAGACTCGGGCATTCTCATTTATTGATGATTCTATTAAACCATTATGGAAAGCGGCTACATCACCATACGCTTCAAACCAGATTATTAATTTGGGTGGTATTGAAGAGATAACAATAAAAAAAGCATCGGAATTATTTTTGGATATAGTAGGTGTGACTGATGTTATACATTTAGAAACCCGACATGAAGTACACTTTGCAGTACCGACGTATCAAAAATCTATTGATATTTTAGGATTTGAATATAAAACAAATTTAAAGGATGGTTTAAGTATAATGTGGGAATGGGCAAAACAACAACCTATGCGAGCTAGGTTTACTTGGCCTGAATATGAATTGGATAACGGTATTTATAATTTTTGGAAATAATGAAAATGAAAGTAAACGAATTAGTAAAAAAGGGATATTCCATCGGAATGGTACAGGAAAAAGATGAAATTACAGATATGGTTAATTTCTTGTTGGAATTAAAACCTAATAACGTAATGGAAATTGGTTCTAAGTTGGGTGGTACATTTGAGATTTTTTGCAATATCGCAACTAATAAAAAGATATCTGTAGATTTACCCGGAGGTAAACATGGTGGGTGGATTACAATGGGTCATCCATATTTGGGTGATTTATATAAATTAAGGGATGAATACTTTCTGAGTAATTATGATAATGTACATATGTGCAACGGTGATTCACATTACATTCCTACATTATTACAAATTACCGATTTCTTAGGGGGCGAGACTGTTGATTTTTTGTTCATAGATGGAGACCATACTTACAATGGTGTGAGGTCAGACTTTGAAATGTACAAGCATTTAGTTACTCCAGGAGGTTGGGTTGGATTCCATGATATTAATGATACCCAACATCATAGAGATTTGAACGTTTATGTTGGTAAATTTTGGGATGAGCTAACGGGAAATAAAAGAACATTTAACATTAACAAACACTGGGCTGGTATCGGTGTAATACAGTTATAATATGAATAAGAAAATAGTTATAATACCTACGTTTTGTGATGCTCATATAATTAAGTATCAGATACCTAATATAATTGAGACTATAAATCCCGATTATATAATATATAATGAGGGTAGGTTTCCAGCTGGGCCTGAAAGTAACACTAACATTACTCAAGAATTTCTAAAAGAATATACTTTAGATGGTTGGCGTGGATTTGATTTTGAAGAGTTGACTAGAATAATTGAAGATAATCAGAAAATTTATAAAAATACTAAGATTATACTTAATAAAATGAACTATCCAGCTGAAATGACTTCCGCTATTGATTGTTTTACATTAGCGTGTACGAACTTTAAAGAGCTTGGAATTGATATTCAACCGGGAGATTACATCTTTCCATATGAAGGTGATGTATTCCATCATGAATCAACAAAAGATGAAATAGAGGGGTATATGGCTCAGCTAGAGCCTGATACAGGATTTAAAAGTATTTGGTTGGATTTTATGGAAACACAATACTATGTTGAGAAAAAAACTACACCGCCATTAACGAATGGTGGTATTGGTGGTAGGCAGCGGCGTGTATGTGTTAGGTATGGTACAATGCAATTCTTAAAGGGTGTATTAAGTAATTTTATGACACAGCAATATCCAATGCTTCACCCGACTAGTTTAGTTACGTTTCATTACCCTTGGATTAAACCAGGAAAATACAAAGAATTACGATTTGCGTTAATTAATAGAAATGAATCATATTGGGCTCATTTTGACGCAGTATTAAAGAAGATACGTACACATGGGCGTGAAATTAAGGATGATATATTATTAAGACCAAATCTACCTTTAGATAGGTTATCGAGATATGTATCCTTTATAGATATAGAACATCCAACGTGTATGTTATCACACCACAGTTTTATAAAATAGAATAATATGAAAATAGTATTTTTTACAGAAATGGGATTTGTGGGTAAGATACCAAGAAATCATCCGAATATGAGAACTGAATTTGCTTGGATGTGTTCACTAAATGCAGACCATTATAATTTACAACAAACACCACAAAAACACTATGATTTGGGTATAGTTATAACGCCTAAAAATAAACCGAACGTGGTAGATATTGATAGGTTACGGAATTTTTCAACTAAGATTGCTATGATGCAAGAGGGCCCGTTTTGGTACTTTCAAGATTATTCTTTAGAGAATCAGATACACTATTATAATAATTTAGTATCGGTTGATATTATATATGTACATAATGAGCAAGATACGAAATACTATAAAGGACTAACCAATCACAAAGATATACGAGTATTAAAATCTTTAATGATTGATGATTCAATCAAAAAAGTACATAATGATAATAGGAGTGGTATTATGATTGGTGGTAATATGGTAAGTTGGTATGGTGGGTTTGATTCATATATACTAGCAAGCTCAGTAACAGATGAAATATATTCACCAAAGATGGGTAGAGCAATAGATGGTGAAACTGAGTTGGGTATCACTCAATTACCATACCTACAATGGAACGATTGGATTGTAGAACTATCAAAACGTAAATTGGGAATCCATATGATGAGAACTCACGCCGCGGGAACATTCGCAATGAACTGTTCTTATTTGGGTATACCTTGTGTTGGTTATAATGGATTAGACACTCAAAGAATCCTACATCCTAATTTATCAGTTGATGGTGGTGACTTGGAAACTGCTAGATATTTAGTACATAAGTTATGGAATGATTTGGATTTTTATAAAGAAAATTGTATATTAACAAAAAAATTATTTAAAGAAGTGTATTCGGAAAATATGTTTAAAAAATTATTTTACGTATGAAAGTATTAGTTACAGGTGGTGCTGGATTTGTAGGCACTAACATAATAAAAAGGTTATTGAGTATTGGACATACTGTCGTTTCCATAGATAATTATTCCACCGGCAAAAGAAATAACGAGCAAAATGGGTGCTCATATTATGATGTTGATATAACGAAAATTGATAGATTGGGTGGTAATTTCTTTTTTAATGATGTTGATTTGGTTTACCATATGGCTGCAATTGCTAGAATACAACCATCATTTGAAAGACCTAATGATTATATTGATACAAATTTTAATGGAACATACAATATAGTTAAACATTGTAGTAATTATAATATACCATTGATATACGCAGGTTCATCATCTAAACATAGTGGTAGGTTTAAAAACCCATATACATTTTCAAAAGATTTGGGTGAAGATATCGTAAAGTTATATCAGAAGCACTTTGGGTTAAGGGCTTGTATCACTAGATTTTATAATGTATACGGACCACATCAATTAACAGAAGGTGGATATACAACATTAATAGGTAGATGGTTGGGTAATGTTATACAGGGTAAACGATGTATTATATATGGTGATGGTGAAAAGCGTAGAGATTTTACACATGTTGATGATATAGTGGATGCTTTAATAAAGATACCACATTTTCAAAATGCATGGGGTTTGGATTTTGAGTTAGGTAGGGGTGTTAATTATTCTGTCAATGAAGTAGCACGTATATTTGGAATTACACCAATATATGAAGATGATAATCCTGGAGAAGCAAAAGAAACACTTTGTAAAAGTGAATTAGCAAGAGAAATATTAGATTGGAAACCTAAAAGAAATTTATTTAATTATATTAGAAAACAATGTAACAATGTTAAGTAAAAAAGACATATCATTAATACAGCCAAGTAGAAACAACCTTAAATACCTTAAATGGTCATATGAATCCATCAGAAAAAATGGTGGTAACGATGTAAACATATGTGTTGCCGATGATTATTCCACAGATGGTACATGGGAATGGTGTAAAAAAATTATGGGTCAAGACCCAAATTTCTTAGCTATCAGAAACGAAGGCCCGACTCGATTGGGACATACTATCCTTTACGATAGATTAATCAACGAAGTGGCACGAACTCCTATAGTTGGGATTTACCATGCCGATATGTATCTATGTCCCGGCGCTTTGGAATCCGTATTGGAAAACTTAAAACCACTTTCCGTTGTATCACTTACACGTATCGAACCACCATTACACCCAGATGGGCCGGAAAAGATACTAATGGATTTTGGTACGGAGCCAGAAGAGTTTGTAAAAGTAGAGGATAGATTATTAAATCACATCCATGCTTTAAAGCAAGATAGAATTACTGAAGGAATCTTTGCACCATGGTTCTTATTTAAAGAAGATTTTCAATCTATTGGTGGGCATGACCCACTATACGCACCACAATCAAAAGAAGATTCTGATATATTCAATAGGTTTCAATTGAATGGGTATAAGTTGATTCAGATATGGGATGGGTTTGTATATCATATGACTTGTAGAGGTAGTAGATTTAATCCTACGATTACTAAAGTTGGTAAAGAATCTGATGAATGGTTAAAACAAAATGAACGTTCTACACGAAACTTTATTAGGAAGTGGGGGCATTTTGTTAAGCATGATAATATGATGAAACCTATAGTACCACCGAAATGGAGTATTGGATTTGAAGTTACAAATGGTAATTCTAAAATTTTATCTATATTAGAACCTTGGTGTTCACATATTCAGATTGATGTTACTGATGAAATTGTAGAAAAGTATATTGAGATAGAGCAACCAAATACTATTATAGATTTAAGTTTTAGGATTAATAAAAATATGAAATCTGATATAACAGTTTCATTTGATTCTAATAAACTTACACAGCATTCGTTTTTTATTATAACTGAACTGAGTTCTATACTAAAAGATTCGGAAATTGAAGTTGGTGAATTTGAATTGGATATATTTAAAGTTAGGGTTAGTAAGGTTAAAACTTACGAAATGGATTTAATTAATTTGTAATATGGGATAGTATGGTTTATTATGTATTGGTACCTGATGGGTACGATGATGTTGATGGTGTTTCTTATACTACTATGTGTTTAGGTGAATCATCTTTTAAGAACTTTTGGAGTGACCAAGGGTTTGATACTTTGAAAAACATTATAAAGTCACATACAGATATCATTGAGTTGGTTAAGATAAAAGATGAAACTGGGAGTGAATATCAGATTGAAGAATTCTTAGCTATTATTGGTAAATTAAATGTGATATCATGAGACTTAATAAGGTTGATTTAGTTAATATTGATGATTTATATGGTGGAATTGAAAAAATTAAAAAAGATGGAAAGAAAAAACAAAGTAGAAATGATAAAAACATTCAGAAATCACAAGATATGCCTGCCGATTGGCGAGAAGGTGACAGTTATATCGGTAGACAAAAAAAGAAACGAAATAGAAATTTGTGACCCATTTGGTGATAGGTGGAAAATACCCATATCATATGTTAGTGTTAATTGAAAAAAGTCTATATTTATATAATGTATGATGAAACATATCAGCAGTATTAACGTATAATATAATATAGGAAATAATGAAAAGAAAAAGAATACTCAAAGAAATAAAAAATTTAGTTATGGAGTATAAAGCACTTAATGAAAAATATCAATATGGTAAAGATAAAAAGATGGATGTTCTTAATAACTTACTTGATGGTTACGGTAACGCCGGTTATGTAAGTTATGAGAAATTTATCGAAAAAGCTAAAAGTAGGGGTGTAACACTTACTATTGAAAAATTAAAAGAGTTACTTACTAACAGGTCGTTTATGGATGGTGACCAAGTTTACTTTGTTGAATTTGATAATAAAAATGAAAAGTTTTATTTTGATGACCCAGCCAATATATAGGAACGTAATGAAAAGAAAAAGAATACTTAAAGAAATAAAAGCATTAATTAAAGAATACAAATCTTTAAATGAGGCTACAGTTAAGATGCGTGATTTGGTTAGTACTAATTATGATACAATTCCAATTTACAAGATGCATAATATGGCTATGAATACCATTAAAAATGATATGGTGAAATATGGAAAAGAACATCTTGAAAAATTAGTAAAGAGTGCAAAGAGTAAAAAGGCTGTTTTAGATAATATCGGAGTTGAAACAGCCAAATACATTGAATCTAAGTTAAAGGGAACTAAACTGAGTGTTAATGTGGTATTTAAAGAACACCCAACAACACCAAGAGATAAATATGGTAATAGAGTAGGTAACTATGAATATACTGAAAACTATACCACAGGCCCAATCAAAAGTGTTAGATTTGTAGGTAAAGAAGCGGCTTATACAGATACCAAAACATATAAACAATATGGTGGATACAACAGAGATGCCGACGAGTGGGATGATGCTACTGATTGGATTCAATACGAATATAAATCAGATAACTTCAAATTTGAAGTTGAATTTTCTGGTAAAAGCCCATTTATAGATGATTCCCATAAATTTGCTAGTAGTGTAAATCCATCAATTATCTATCAGAAAAAGAATAGAGATTTACCAAAGGGTTGGGAATTTACTACTAAAATGGGTAAAGATATGTTAAGAAAAGGTGAGTTACCAAAATCAAAAGAATACAAAGGTACATCTAAAGCAGAATTTAATATAAGTAAGGATTTGTTTAAGTAATAAGGAACCCAATGAAAAGAAAAAGAATACTTAAAGAAATAAAAGCATTAATTAAAGAATACAAATCACTTAATGAAAAAGTATTCGATTGGCAGCGAGATAATATGCTTGACCCGAGTTTAAAACCGGGAATGAAAATTACATCTATTAAGGATATCGGTAACGGCGACTACGCTGAGTTGGTAATAAATGGTAAAAAATACTCCGTTGCGACAGGTGGTGGTGCTTCTTTAAATTATGAAGGAGATTGGGATAGGGGTCAAAAGTTTAAACCCGGTGTAATAAAATCAATTGAAACGCCAGATACATCTGCAATCGTAATAAATTTAAAAGATGGTAGAGTTTTAGAATTTATTGATGATACTGGTGGTGAGGGTGTTGAAATATCTAAAGATTAGATTACGATAAATAGGAAAATAAAATGAGCATTAAAAAGAACAGAGAATTGATGATTGAACAAATCAAAAGATTAAGAGGTGAACTCAATGAAGGTGAAGTTACAGATAAAGATATAACACGTAATTATGGTTCTAAACTTAAAGATATTGAAGAATATTCATTTTATGAATATACCATTGAGTTTAGGTTTCATAATAATGTAGGAGTTCAAATATTCGTTCAAGGTGATGATTTCAGTACATCATTTGAAGATGGTGATGCAAAACGTGCTACATCAAAACATAAAGGTAAAACATTAAAAAGTGTATATGATGATAACGATGGTGAAGTAACAGTTGAGTTTACAGATGGTAGTAAATGTACTGTCACTATATCAGGTAGTGATTACACATATTCGTTAGACCGTATTTAAATTAGGAACACAATGAAAAGAAAAAGTATACTCAAAGAAATCAAAGCTTTGATTAAAGAATACAAATCCCTAAATGAATCAGAATTAAAAAAAGGTAAAAAAGTTACTATTGCCAAAGATGTTAAATACTATGATGGTGAATTTGAAGAAATCGTTTTAACAAATGGTTATAAATTAACAGCCGATGAAGATACTGGTGGAGAAGGTGCATATGCTTCTATTGATGGTGTTAAACTGAAAAAAGGTGATGTTATATCATTTAACAGAAATGTCGGTGGTGACACTGAATATTTTGATGAAGATACTATTATAGTAAATGGTAAGAAATATACTATGTCCATAACCGCAGCAGGTGGAAATGAAGGAACTATATTAGATTACGATAGATAGGAAACCATAATGCCGGCGCTTAGTAAACAACAACAAAAGTTATTTGGATTAGCATTAGCAGTAAAACGTGGGGATGTTCCAAAATCAAAGGTATCTGATGAAATAAAGGATATCATAAAAAAGATGTCAGAAAAGGATATCAAAAAGTTTGCTAAGACAAAACACAAAGGATTACCATTGAAAAAAGAATATACGAACGAACG
>TARA_R110001592_G_scaffold67354_8_pt1 | contig 39663 bp, 43 predicted proteins | sample TARA_R110001592 | Tara Oceans TARA_R110001592 (sample SAMEA4398387) | marine metagenome | biome: Polar Biome; feature: [SRF] surface water layer (ENVO:00010504); material: water (ENVO:00002006), including particulate matter (ENVO:01000060) such as... | depth 5 m | reverse complement strand
CGCAACCAGTCGCACGCCTCCTACATGGCCCAACCATGGGAACGCCAAGCACACCGCCTCGCCGCTGTCATCTCCAAGGTATTGGGAGCGGGCACAGAAGAAGGCCGTCAAGGGGCCCGTAAGACCATCAAGACGGTCATCTCGGCCAAGTGTAAGCGCTTCGACTCCAACGGGGCCGCACGGGTCGCAGGACGCCGCACCGTCTATTGGTGAGCCGCCACGGCGGGCGGGCCGACGGGCCCCCAAAAAAACACAGCCGAGGCGAAAAAAGAAATCTCAAAATCGGGCCGACGGGCCCGAGGGTGACCCCCCCATGCAAAGGCCGGTAGCATCCGACTTCGTATATTGTCAGCATACAGGTAAAAAACGAGAAGGTTGGGTCTCTCTTATGTTCATCTATACTTATTATTATATATATTATTATTATTAAATTAAACAATAAAGAAAGGAGTATGGCACACACAGGACAGGAGGGATGAGGTGTGTGTGTGTGCATAGTATCCTCGTTGTCATCATTATTGTTCTCGATAGGGTATTTTCAAATGCAGTGTATCGGTTCCAATGCCGTGGGAATTATGGGAATTATTCGGACAATTTTATCGAAGCGATGTCAAGAGGTATAGGTTCCATTTTCACTTGGGGCCAAATCATCCGAATAATTCCCATCATTCTTTGATTCAAAATCAAGCGTTTCGTTTTCAAAAAAATAATTTTTTCACCCCTTATGTTGTTCAATATAGGGACATGCTTATATAGGGGAGGCACATAGGGTCAAACATGCCAACACACCAAGAGATACTGTTTGAAGAAGACCGACGAATGCGACATCTTGACCGACGAATCAAAGCGGTGGATGCGGAGATTGAAGAACTACGGAAACAAATTGCTGTTAAACAGGAGGCCGTTGCTCACCTCCACCAAGGTCTCCACGCCACCAAGAAACAAATCCGTGACTACAAGAGAATACATGCAGATGAGATTTCCCGCCACTACGAATGAATGGCAACTGTCATTAACCACAGTGCCTACCATTGAACTCCATGTCTATCTCTAAAGTCGCCACATCAAGCGGGAACCTCGTGTTGCCAACGCAATCCATCCTCTTTGGTGTTCATGTTTCATGGCTGGGTGGAATAGAAGCGTCGTCACCGACAGCACCATTCTTGGTTGAACTATTCGACAGCGAGACTCAAACAGGAACACTTCTATTCAAAGGCTGGTTTGGTATGCGACCACCCAATGAACCTGTCGGACCAACCTCAATCCTGTTCCCTGCTGGCTTACGAATCGGCAAAGGTCTCTCGATGACATTGACTGGAACAAACTACACCTACGCAGTCACTTTCGATTATTCGTGAGCCCCTGTTCATATAGGTGGGCTACACACGGTCAATCATGATGCAAATAGTATTGGCAGTAAGAACGACCAAAGTAAATAAGGCCACTTTTTATGTGGAACACCGATTCATGATGAAGGAGTTTCATTGGATAAACAACGAACATGTCAATGAAGCAATCCAGTCACCGACCGTGACGACTCAATTCAAAACAGAAGACGCTCGTATCAAGACGCCGAACTGGTTGGATGCAGTCATTGACACTCTCAAACTCGATGCTATGACGGAGCGCCAACAGGTCCGTTGCATCAACCCCGATTCCCCTACGCAATACGCTGTGTATGCACCTATGCTCACACCCGAGACGGAGAGTGACGGACAACCACCTGCACTGGACCAGTGGAAATACTGGCTAATCTCAATCGACCTACTTCAAACCAATAATCCTGTTTGAAACGATAGGGAATTGGTTAAGAACCAAATGGGGACTCGTATTGTTTGAGCGAGATGGTGACAAAGGTCCCGTTGATGGAAAATCCTTCAATCCTCGGCTCACGCATCCAAGCATTGTTGCTGATGAATCCCGACAAGACATTTACCATACGCCGAGACGGCGACTTGGTCTTGATAGAGGCAGTCCAATGACTCTTAGCGAAGAACATCAAACTCACATTCATCACATATTCTATGCACTATGTCAAGAGCGCAAATGGTCTCTTGGATTTCCTACTCAATTCCAGTGGGACTATTTGCCGATAACCAACGAAGTGGTCCAAGCCCGTATTGTATTCGATAAGCAACGCCCTATCATTGAGATACACCCGCTGGCATTTGAACGAGATTCCAAGACACTGGTCAAAGGATTGGTTCACCACGAGTTATGTCATTTCATACTCGGGGCCGAGGCTGGTCATGGTCCAAGGTTCCGAGCATTAGAAGAATCGTGGGATGGATGGTGGCTTTACAAATCCGAGGCACTCGACTTCTCTCGGTATCTAAACAGGCGTGGCGGCGAGTATGTCCTGTCCTGTTCATGGTGCAACCTACGAATCGTGAGAAAGAAGGTGACCAGCGGCGCAGTGTGCCGTTCATGCTGTGAAAATCACGCTAATGGCAACTATGACGAAAGGTTCACCCTTCATATAGGTGGGGCCGACATGAAGGAAATATGAGCGAAGAAACCAGCCCAACTACAACCCTGCCTAAGAACGAAATGAAGAAAGCGACAAAGGAGCATATCGCTTCTATCTTTCAGCAACAAGGCTGTGTTATCATTCAGCGCTCCGCTGGTGCTGTTGGCTATCAAGCACTTCGCTTTACCGATTCCAAGCATAATGTTGCTTGTGTTTATGGTGGTCGTGGCGTGGCGGCTTCTATTTGGGTGAAAGCACCTGTGCTTGATATTCTCAAAGCGAACCTACATGTGACCGCTACTACACATAATGTCGAAGATGTTTCATTCTTCAAGCGTGGACTCGACTGGAAAATCGACATTCAAGACTTGAATGACCCTGCAATTGCTCACATCGTCAAAGCATGTGTTGACAATGCCAAACCTCACTACGAAGCCGAGATGCTCCGTGAATCCGAGAAACAGGAACGCCTTATCGCTCAAGCGGCAAAGCGTGAATTGATGGACGCAAAGCGCAAAGACCCATTCGCTTGAAGCAATAACTTCATATAGGTGTGCCTACCGTATAGGTTCATGAACAAGTGTGAAGTATGCAAATGTCACCACGACAACAGTGGAGACCTATGCGACGACTGTCATGAATCATGGGAGCGTAGTGAAAATGTGGACTGAACATTATAGGCCAACAGACCTCGACTCCGTGGTCGGTCAAGACCATATCATAAGACCATTGAAACACATGGTCACGGACTTACATGATGGCAAAGACACGATACCACACATGGCCTTCTATGGCATTGCTGGCACTGGTAAAACCACTGCCGCCATCGCATTCATGAAGTCCGCCTTTGGTGACGCATGGGATTCAAACTGGCTTGAACTGAACGCCAGTGATGAACGGTCAATATCAGTCATCCGTCAAAAGGTCAAGGACTTCGCCAAGCGAGGGACCATTGGAACCTTCACCAACAACAAGGGCAACGAGATGCCTATCCCATTCAATATGGTATTCCTCGATGAGGCGGACAACCTCACACCCGAGGCTCAATCAGCGCTTCGACGCATGATGGAAAAATACCCTCAAACAAGGTTTATCCTATCAGCAAACTACCCGCATAAAATCATCTCTCCGATACACGACAGGTGTGCGTTTAGCAACACACGGTTCCGTCCTATCGACGCTGAATCAATGACGATGTTCCTACAAAATGTGATTGAACAAGAGAATAAGAAGGTGTCAACAGATGCCTTGGAACACATCGTATCCCACTCACGAGGCTCACTACGAAAGGCGCTCAATCTCCTATGGTCATTGACCCGTGTGCCTATGCTGGTCGAGGCCATTGATGTGACGGACTTTGTAGTCACACTGGACCCTATCAAGACCAAGACGCTACTGGCCAAGACCGTGAAGGCGGCGAAGGCAAAACCCGAAGACTCAATCCGCCTATGGCGTGAAGTCGATAAGGCGATTGACAATTTGGCCGACAGGGGAATGAGTGGTGCTGAAATACTGGATTCGATTTATCGTCTCGCCAGTGAAGACGACAAAATGCCAATCAAACTCAAGAGCAACCTATTTCACTCAATAGGCGACGGCCTGTATTGGGTCTCGGTTGCACAGGATGATATGCTCGCAGTCAAAGCATTCTTTCGCAGGTTCTCAAGTAGGAACCTTAATATAGGTGGTTAAAATGGATAGGAACATGACGGAAACACTTTCAATATGTAAAAGTAAAGAAGACGCCGATGACACCCTTGAATCACTCAACCAATACCTCATGATTGATTGTTGGATAGCACAGCGAACACTGATTGATAAAATCCTTGGACGCTGGAGAATCGAATGTCCGAGCCAACAACTGACCGAGGCAGGTCAATACGGTCCATCACTACGCAGGGGTTTTACTCTTGACGACTAAGGACGACAACCCCGAGGTCATGAAGCGCATTAAAAAGTGCTTAGAAAATGGCGAGAAAGAATACGGACACGGTTTGCGGAGTCAAGACGATACGACACAGTGGGGAACCGAGGATGACTCTTGGATTGAGATGGCTATTGAAGAGGCTCTTGACATGAGCATATACTTGGCCACTCAACTCATACGAATTGAAAAGGCACGCCAGCGATTGAAGTAGGTGGGGCACGGATGGATGCCTTATGAGAACGCCTTTATTGATTGTTGATGTAGCCGCAGTCGGAACCGACAAATCATGGGCTACCGTGCTTCGATGTAAAAGACAAGACGGCGAGAGTATCATAATCAAAGTCAACGAGTGTAAGCCCAAGTTTTGGACTGCCAAGCCCAAGGCCGAACACCCTTCGCTCACGAACCTACCAATGGTCGTATCAGTCAAGAATGGCGACAAGACTACAATTCAAAACGAGCCTCTCTATGAGGTCGAAGTCACTACTCCATGGGCCATGCGAGAGGTCCGTGATTATTTTTATCCCCACTACTGCGCTGATGCACAGTGGTCTTCACTTGTTCGATGGATATACGGCTGGAAAGCGGTTATCGAAGTCGATTTAGAGGTCAAGGACATACGACCATTTCACATTCACGACTCAACAGTCCCAGCGAGCGATTTCAATCTCGACTTGATGTATTGGGATATTGAAACAGAAGACTGTCTCGATACCCTCACACCGGCAGGTCGTGTCGTCTCGATAGCGATTTACGACGAGAAGACTGGGATGCACGAGATAGCGACCACCTCTCCCTGCTCCGAGAGGATGGTTCAACGGTTCATGTCCTCACAGGAGGCGCTACACACCGTCGTTGAGCATACTGTCCCTGTTCCACCCGTTGATGCGGACAAAGTCAAGGTCGTCAATTTTGACGACGAGGACTTGGACCAACGAGAGGCTGACCTGTTCCACTGGTGGCATAATTGCATCAAGAGATACAACCCCGATGTCATCGCTGGTCAAAACATCAAGGGATACGATATTCCATACATGATTAACCGAGGACGCATCCTCAATCGCACTACCTCGGTGACCGTTCCCGAACTGTCATACATGAAGAAAATGCCACAGTTTGACACCAAAATTGCATACGCTGAACAGGTGCAGGGAGCCGCCGCTACTACTGGAGCCGCCTCACTGTCTTGGATGGCTACATCGACGCTGGGATATGGTAAGGTGGCACGAACTCGCATAACTGAATTGATGGTCAAGGACCCAATGATGCTCGCAGTGTATAACGCATGGGACAATGTCGTCGCCGCACGATGTATGCAACAACTGGACCTGCTACCGTTTTACATCATGAAGACCTCATACCATAACTCCACACTCCATAAGAGCCACAGCAACATGATGCTGGTTGAGGACATGATGGGTCACCTTCTATGGGAACAGGACATTGTCATGCCGAGTGCAAAGGTCGTTGCCGATAACATGCCCGAGGGCGGTATCGAACAAGGTGGGTTCGTGATGGACGCACCGACTGGCATTTGGAGGAACGCATTTGAATTGGATAACTCGATGGAATATCCATCAGCGATTATCACTGGGAACTTCGGTCCCGATACTAAAGTCAACCCCGATGATTATCCCGACGGATACCCATTCGATGTGACAGTCACCAAAGGTGGCCGAGTTTATCGACGAGATATTCCAAGCATAATGGCAACTGTTCTTAGAGACTTGGCGACCGCCCGACAGAACATCAAAACGCATATGCGAATTGAGAAGGACCCCGAGCGACTTATGGTTCTCGATAGGCAACAGCGAGTCATGAAGGAAAACATGAACTCGTGGTATGGTGTGCTGGGTTCGGGCCGAACTGAAAAGACGAAGAATCGACCGTTCCGACTGGCGGACCCCGAGATTGGTTCGGACATAACCGAGACTGCCCGTGAGCATAACGATTGGAACAAGCATTTCATCAACAAAAGAACGCTTTGGTATTGCGAAGAAGGAGTATATACACAAAAAGACTATATACCCCCATCTCTTGTAGGTATGGAGGTCCGCTTCACGACGCTGTATCAAGACACCGATTCATGCAAAGTGGCGATAGCCAACCACGACGAACTTGAGAGGGACATTCGACCGTTCACTCAAGACGATGTGATGAACATGGCCGAGATTCTATGCAACGAATTGAATGACTCCTTCGATGACTTCGTCATGGAGTGTCTCAATGTCAAGAAAAACGAATACTTCAATATCAAACCCGACGCCTACTACAAGCGATACTTTCAGTGGGGAGTCAAGAAGCGATACGCATACCTTGACTACGACGACAAGCACGGATACCGTGGGGTTGAGATGAGACGCTCGTCCGCACCACCGATTGTCAAGCAGGTTCAACAAGAGATGTTCGACGCTATCCTAAACGGCGCTGGGCGGGTTGAGATTGGAGCCATCGTGAGAAGCGCTGTTGAGAGGATGCTGGACCCCGAGCAAACACCATCCATCGAGTTTGGTCAACCATTCGGAGTCAAGAAGGAGGGAACCTTTGCACATAAGGCGGCCATGTGGTCCAACAAGAACATAGGCACCGAGTTTGACTTGGGTGACAAGCCCTGTATATTCTTCGCCAAGTCGGCGCCCAAGCCACTACCCGATAATCGACGAGTGGCTATTGAGTGGGGTGAGAATCCCGACGACTTTGGAATTGAGGTTGACAGGGCAATGACCATCGAGACCATGTTCGCCAACTCCAATTCATTCCTCGCCATCCTCGGCGCCCTTGGAACCTCGTGGCAACGCTGTATCAGCGGTGTAGGGGTATCGACTATGAACGAGTGGTTTCGATGACCTCACCGTGCGTGGAGAGGCGGATATACCGTCTCCTTAGAGACGAGTGTGACTTCACACATGAGATGATTAAAACAGTCGCCAAGAAAATGCCATCTCCCCGCTGGGTTGATGTTCTCAAGAACGAAAAGAGATTGTTGAAGGTTGCTTGTTTATCAACAGTCGAACAATTGTCCCTCCAATGTATGAGAGAGGATTCAACCACTGCCAATCGTGCTATACAGAATCTATGCGACGACCTATCCTACACGATAACCGCTATGGTTGCAGTGCGTGTGGCGCAGGTGATGAACTATTCCAAATCCGAGCGCCAAGCAATGTGGTCGGCCCATCGACCGAAGCAACGAGCCGAACAAGTCGAAGGGGACAAACAATGGAAAAAGAGGACACTGCGGACTTACTTAATCATAAAAGGGCTATTGCCTCCCGATTTGATATAGAGGAACTTTAATATAGGTGACCACCCTACCAATGGGTATAGCGCACCAAAATGGAGGAACCAAACAACAACGACCCAAACAACAATATGAGGAACTTTCATATAGGTGTGCTGTCAAAACCAAAATAACCCAAGAACCCAAAACCCAAAACGAGATGATATTATGACCCTAACAACAATTGAAGCAATGAGCCAAGCAATCTCCCTTAACGGGGGCCACATGAATGAGACCGACTACTTGGAGACAATCCATGAATTAGTCACTCTTAGTGGCCGAGAAACCACCATTGAAAGCCTCAAGGTGAACGCTTTCAACAGCGCACGAATGGATAAAGCCGGTGTCGTCCGAGTGACCATTGGCAAAGACCGTCAAGTTTGGGCTGTCGATGCAATCCGAACTGCACTTGAAGGTGGAACCATGGCAACCCAACCAGCACCAGCATTCGTCTCACAGACCGTGCCTGTCGTCAAGACAACCACTCCAACTGGCGTCAAGCACGCTGGCGGTGTTTTCCATGGCATCAACCGTTCCGATGCAAACTCACACTCCGAATACTTTCAGTCCCTCATTCCAAAGCGTGTCGGATTCGTTGAATCCGAGCGTGGTGAAATGCGCTTGATGGCTATCCGCTACAAGCAATCTCTCGCTGGAAACACCATCAAATCCCACCTTCTCCTTGAAGGACCAAAGGGATGCGGCAAATCATTGCTGGCCAAGGACTTCTTCGCCAACCTCAATGTCCCACTTCTCCGAGTCAACCTATCGGACGGAATCACCGAGGACGCTATGATTGGCTCTCGCACACTGAAAGACGGCGAAGTCGTGTTCACCAGCGGCATTCTCACATTGGCCGCTGAATACGGTCTCCCTCTCCTTTGCGATGAAATCAATGCGGCTCGTGAGAACATTCTCATCGCCATGAACGGCTTGATGGATACCGGCGTTCTTGTCCTCCCCGAGGACGATAACCGTGTCATCCACGCCAAGGCTGGCTTCATGATTATTGGAACCATGAACCCACCCGAGGACTACTCCGGTGTCAACTCCATGAACCAAGCGACCAAGGACCGCTTCACCTACAACCTACCTTTCACCTACCTCCCCGAGGAACTTGAAATGAAAGTCGTCAAGCAACAAACTGGCTTCAAGGACATGGACGCAATCCGCTCCATGGTTCTCGTGGCAAACGACCTCCGACGCTTGAAGGGCGAAGGTATGCTTGAAACCGATACATCGACTCGCACCCTCGTGCAACTCTTCGATGAACTCGGTGACCTCTCCATGACCGAGGCAATCAAGTATGTGCTTCTCGGACGCTACAACGCTGACGAGCGCCCACACATCGAAGCAACATGCCGAGCGAGACTTGAAGACTATTGAGAAACAATCACTCCCCGACAATTGGGTCGGAGCAGGGGGCTTGTCGGGGTTCATCTCCCGCCCCCTGTTCCACTCCGTTTGATATAGGTGGGGATTAACTCTCGGTATATGGAACAAACAGAACGCATCCAAGCACTTGAATCAAGAATCGCTACACTGGAACGAATTATCCACGACATGACAGCCGCACTCAATGGAGGACGAAAGCAATTAGCAATCGGTCAAACCTCAATGAAGGACTGGAACTGAACGGGATTAGGTCTCTAAGAGCGCCTGTAAGCGCTTGGTTGGACGCCGTGGCATCCAAGGACCATTCTAAGCATCTCGTCCTCACAGGGCCCACAGGATGCGGTAAAACTCACATGTTGAGCGTCCTATCACATTCACATGGATTGGAACTGGTTTCACACCACGACCCAATCAAAGCAATCGACACCGCACGCCACCCATCCTTTGGAGGGGTTGCACGGGTGGCCGTCATTGATGACTGCGACTATCTCACGAAGGCGACATGGTCTCGCATAGAAAAGAACCTCCCTCACGCACCGCCCACGGTCTTCGTAGCATGTTCGATGGAGTCAATACCATATCACCTCCGTCGCAACGCCACAGTGGTCAAACTACCACGCCCAGCGCCTCGCTTCATCGTTGAGGGAATGAGGGTTTTATCCCGCCATCTCGGACTCGACAGGGATGAATCGGTGATTCAACGAATCAGCGAGTCGGCCCAATCGTGGCGCCAAGCCCAATACTCTCTCATCCATGGTATCGAACTCGATACAATCAATCGTGAAATGGTGGCAATCAAGGCTCAACCTGCTCAAATACTCAACTCGGGATACTCGTATTCTTCATGCCATCCACTTTCAGTGCTGGCCATGGCCAGTCATAACGGAACTGATGTGGTTGATGCGTTGATGATTCACTCACAGGCATGGGAAATCGAAGGCATGTCCGACCTATCTCGGTCGATAATCGAGACACTGCGAGCCGATAAAACAGATTCTCCACCGTATAGAAAGCGAATAATCAAGGGTGGAACCAAGAGGTTATGATTTACAATAGGGGGGCACGCTTATATAGGTGACCACCTTACCAAGGGATATGTCCGACGACCAATCCCCGACCAACCCACTATACGCACCTCCATCCGAGGCAAATGCAAACGACTGGAACTGTGTAAAAGCACAGCGCCGAGTATCCGTTCACCTATCACGAGTGGCTACTGTCCTCTCGGGACAAAACGAAGGTAAGGGTCGAGCAATCAAGAAACTCGTCGTTGACCAAGGCGCTCCATGTGCAACCGACGGCGAGACTGTTTGGTTGACATACCCAATCATGAAAGACTTGAGCCCGACCGAGAACCTCATCATCACCGAGGCAATCCTCGCTCACGAAGCCGCTGGTCACCTTCGCTACACCAATTTCAACGCATGGAAGCGTGTTTGCGACTTGATTAAGAAGGGTGAAGAGGACAAATTGCTTCACGACTTCGTGAACATTGTCGAAGACGCACGAGTCAACTATTTACTCGGCCAAGACTTCGCCGGTTCCAAGAAGCGACTTGACTATGCTCAACGAAAAATGATGGCTGGTCACCGTGCCAAGGTCGAAGGCCGTGTCATCGAAGACAAGGAGGCACCTATGATGGGTGTTATTGCTATCGCAACCGAGGTCATCATGGGCGAGGCACACTTTGTCAATCACCCAAAAGTCATCGCAATGATGGATGAAATGCGTCCTCTCTTTGGAGACGCAATTGCTTCTCAAGACACTTCACGAGTCGTCAAGAAGTGCCGAGAATTGTTGACCATTTATCGCATTCACTTTCCCGAGGACGAGACCATGGGAACTGAACACGGCGCCACCGAATCCGAATCGGGTGAAGGACTATTCGCTGATGACATGTCTCAAGAAAAAGTATGCGAAGCGGCAAACAAACAAAAGTCAATGAAGGCTCAAGCCGAATCTGTTCGCACCAACCGATTCAAGAAACTCAAACTCGCTGATGAAGGCCGAGACATGCCCGAGAAGGGCGAAGGAGACCAAGGCATGGGTGACAGCACCCAAGAAGGCTCCGAGGCCCAAGACGGCGAAGGAGAGGGCGAAGGTGGCGAAGGTGGCGAAACTGATGGCGAAGGCGATGAGGTCACTGATGGTTGCTCAAGCAAAGGTCAAGGCACTGGAGAAGGTGACGAAGAAGGTGACGAAGGTGACCAAGGAACCAAACTTGGTGACGGCAACTCAACAAGCGCATCCACTGACAGTGATACATACACAGCGCCCACCGAAGAAGAAGGTGTTGGCCGTGGCGCCGTCGGTAGTGCTGACGCATTGACTGGCGAAGGAACCGCTGATGTGAACCTTGAGACCGAGTTTGATAGCATTCTTGAAGACGCAATGTCAATGGAGGACTGGGTCGTTGACGCTGTCGAGAACGGCGACGATGTCCGCATTGCAGAAGAGGCATGTGAATACGGTGGCGGCATGGACCGTGACCACGCTATCATCGTCTCGCAAATGGAGGACCACGAGCGAGAAGGCGTCGAGCGCTACAACACTGTCTCACGCACCAACCGTGCTGGTGCAAAGCGCATTGGTAAGGTCGTCAAGAACCTTGTCAAGGGTGCCGACACTCGATTCAACACTCACCGAAAGAAGGGCAAACTCGACACCCGTCGTCTTTGGGCTCACAGCACCTCCGAGCGTATTTTCAAGAAGGACGCCGAGGCTAAGGATTTCAAAGCCGCAGTGGTTGTTCTAATCGACGCATCGGGCTCCATGGGATGCAATGTCTCAAGTGAGAGTGACACTGGCCGAACAATCAACAAGACCCGTGCGTGCCTCGCTGGAGAAGCCGCAGTCACCATTAGCGAGTCTCTTGAAGAGATTGATGCAACCTACGAAGTCGTTGACTTCATGTCATCCTACGGCAACTGCTCATACTCCGACATTGAAACTACTGCTCGCCTTGGAGCAACCAAAATCACCATGCGAAAGGCGGCAAACGAGTCGTTGAATAACAAGACCAAAAGCAAAATTGTCACCGCACATATTGGTGGCGAGAACGCTGATGGATTCGCTCTCAAGTGGGCTATCGAGCGCACTAAGAAAATCGCAACCGACGGTGAGAAGCGCATTGTATTCGTCATCAGTGACGGTGCCCCTGCTGGTCCTTCACCGGCTGGAATGGGCGCTGGTCGCCACCTCAAATACGAACTCACAGAAGCCATGGATGACGATGTGATTATCTTCTCCGTCGGCATCGCTGGCATGGATACAAGCGCATACTACGGCGACCATGGATGGGCCACAGTGACAAACACTGCGAACTTGGCTCAAGACATTCTAATGCCATTGAAGACCTGCTTGAAGAAGGCAATGAGGGTGTGAACAAATGACAGTGCTTGAATGGGATGACCTACTGATTGGCTGGGCCGCAGACTTTGAGCATCCCCAATTGATGAACATCATTATTGGCGATGCCAAGGACGATAACCACGGGACCTTTGATGAGCGATTCGTTCGCATCATTGAACAACGAATGGAGAGCGATGTGGGACGCATTGAGGTCACTCACGCCTCCGACTTAAGTGTGGTTGAAAGCATGGCCGCAGGGCATATCTATTGGGTCGGTTCGATGCAATGCAGTATCAGCAACCGTCGAGGAACATGTGAACTGTATCAAATCTATGTTCAACAAGTGAGACCAGCCCCGTCGAGGGGAGTCACGAGAGTCGAGTTTTTCATCGTAGGGAATGGTGTTCCTATCAATCCCGATACCCATATCACTGCCAATGTGAACACATTGAAAAACAACTACATGAAAGGCAAACACCTCAATGAATCAGTGCTATTTGCCGAGACATTCGCATGGATGACATTGGCTCACCGACTCACTGATGACAAAGACCCAATCGGATTCACGCCACTTGATTTCATCAATTCCATGGGTATCGACATCATAGGCGAAGAGACCGAACGGATTATCAAATCGAATCACATTCTCACATGGGTCTCACCAACCATGGAAAATCTCGGTGAACGAAACTACGGCGACGACACTTGGGATGGTTCCAGTGTTTTCAAACCCGATATATCGTCCGCTTCACCACCGCAGGTGGGCGGGGAGCCTATAAACTTTGTTATCTATACTGATACAAGGTTGCCTGTTCGATTGAATGCCACTGGTTCAAGAACCAACCTACCCGCATATTGGATTGACCAAGTGCGATGCACGCTTTGTTTCCAAAGGGTTATAGTCTCTCTCACCGAGCAACAGGTCCCCCCTCCAAGCCTGTCTCTCAAGTGTCCGACCTGCCTCAAAAAGGGTTTGGTCATATCATAAATATGAGACAGTGTTATATAGGGGGACTCGCTACGCTAACCATAAGGAGACACCCCCGATGCCAAGAATACCAAACGCAATCCGCCACGCAATCATAAGCAAACTGACCGAAGACCCTCGTCCACTAAACGCTGGCCAAGTGTCATGCAAAGTCAACGAAGTAGTCAAGGGGTCTCATAAGAGAACCTCAAGGCAAATGGCTTTCATCCTAAAGCAAATGGCACGAGAAGGAGACTTGGAAAAAATCGAAGTATCCAAGAACGGGATTAACCAACATGGCAATCCACGCACTCGTGTCGAATACGCACTCGCCGCAATTCAAGACCCCGATGTTATGACCAAGGAGGAATCCCAATGAACACTCAATCCATGAAACTGACACACCCTCTCACACCCGAGATGAAGGAGAACCTAATTGCAGGTGTCCTACCTCATCAAAAGCGTGTCGTTTTACACTTGGCCGAGGCTTCTCGCATCGTCAACCCCGACCTCACTATCCGTGTCTATGATGACTTTGTTGATGACTGGCGATACACTCACTCGACATTCGTCAACAAGGGAACCTGTGAACTGTGTGGCAAAAACAACATTCGTGAAGCGTGTCACATCGAAGACACTCACTCCAAGGATGCCTTGGTCGTCGGAAACGAATGTGTATTCACACACATAACCATCGACACTGATGGCGTTGAGGGTCTCACAGGCGATGCCAAGCGAGACTATTTGCGAAAGGCTATGGGTGTCGCTAAGGCACGATGGCAAAAGGAACACTTCCAAACCACCTACCCATTGGCATGGGCTATTTGGGAAAAGGTCGAACCGACCTTTGACAGTCATGACCAACGATGGTGCAACCGTGTCACCAAGCAATTGACGACATTCGGATACCTCAAGGCTGGAACCCTGCGTGACTGGGAACGAATATACCACACATTCAGTTATCGCATCACCGAACACGAGCGAAAAATTAGTGCCGGAGAGATTTACGCTGGTCGCCGTTCACGATTCGGAGCCAAGTCGGCTCTCGTTGCTCATCAAAGAATCAAAGCCGCAACCGACTTTAGAAACGATGCTGAAAAGAAGTTTGATGATGGCCTGTTGAACTCATACCAAGCAGGTCTAATCGGAGGCATTGAAAGCAATATCCGTCGATACGGAATCGAAGGTCTTCGATACCACCACCAACGAGTATATGCCGAGATTCAAGCAGTCGGTTTGCCGATAAGTGATGAACTGGTTGACGAAGGTGGAGTGTTGGCAGTCATCTCGATGAAGAAAGACAAACTCACGGACTGGGAACAAGACTTCTTACGCTCCGTTATCGAACGCAATAGTCAAGGACGCTACGCCTCGGTGAAACAGCGTGCTGTTATCGCTCGACTGGCTGGCAAAGTCAAAACTCCAACCCCAACCTCTTGGTGATTCTATGACTCGCCACTTGAAAGACAATGCCATTCCTCGGAATGTCATGACTCCAACAGGGCCCAATGGAGAGCCCTCGGACCTCGTTGAGGTCACTGGGGTGGGAACAGTGCCCAAATGCCCGAGATGCGACCGTAAGGGGCCCTTAGACGCCCTTTGGCTGGGTCAAACGAAGTGGCCCAACATAGCAATCATTTGCGGTGAGCCATGCGGCATATACTGGGCCATCGGGAACGCTCCAGCCGACCTTGTTGAGGTCATACCATGAAGCGAGAGTGGCAGTGGATGGTCAAGAAACGATGTTCCGAGCATGGATGCAACGCTGAATTGACCGACCCGAGAATGTCATTATGCTCAATTCATACCCCAAATCAAGACAAATAGGAGCAACGCTTATATAGGGTAGCACCCTACGGTTAAACATGGCTGACAAAACCTACCGAAAAATGAAGATTGACGAAGACCGCTACGCCGCCGCACTTTTGATGGCACGCCACTTTGGCAATAGCAACTCCCGAATGATGAACGAAATTGAACCGGAACACATCACACTGATGAGTAGCATGTCCGGCCATAACCTTATTTTCCGTTCCCACACCCGAGCCAGTGGCATGGTGTGGACCGTCTCTTTGTCTATCAAGGGAATCAAGTTTTCCCAAAAGTGGAACACACTCACCAACATGTTCGGTAAGGTCATCGAATCGTTCAACCCACGAACTGGCGAGCGCTACAACTACCCAAGCACCTACAACAGCGCATGGGCCAACCCACGAGGATGGGATACCCGTGTCAACGCTCTCATCGGCGCCACTGGCACCCATGGTGAGCCACACGGAAACTTCAACGACGACTTCCAACGGGTCGAGTATAAGGCACATAGGTCGGTCGCTTGAAGGATTGAACAGTCAAAAGGGTTCTAAACCCCCCTCCACACAGGAGGGGGTGTGGAGGATACTATCGCACCTACCCAACTCACGGCTGAACAAGCCAAGGAGGTCGCAATGTATCCCGACCGATGGTCGCAGTATTTTCGCACCATCGACGGCAAAGTGTTCAGTCTCTCGGAGCGTCCATACCTTATCGAGATTTATAGGCACTTTGGGGCAATGGAGAAGTCGGACACGACGAAAATGATTATGCTAAAATGCAGTCGAAAGGTCGAGAAGACCGAGACGATATGCAACCTGTTGCTATACGCCCTGCTGAACATACCTTACTTCAACGCAGTCTATACGGCGCCACGACAACCACAGGTGACCCGTTTCGTTGAAGAGAGGCTCAATGGGGCCATGATGAGTAGCATAAACAACGGGTGCCTTCTCAAGCCCCGTCTCAAGACCAGCGTGAGTCACCAAACATTCGATGTTGGCGCTCGCTCTTTGAATCACCTTTACGCCTACTCCAACTGGGGTGACGCTCACGCTCTCTTGGGTATCGAGGCCGATTTATGTTGCGTCGATGAATACCAAGACTCCGACTCCGATGTGTTGCCTATGCTGGTCGAGATGCTGGCTCAATCCGACTACAAGTGGGTCGTGGTATCGGGCACAGCCCGTGAACAAGGCTCCGAGTTTTGGAAAATGTGGGAAAAGTCCACGCAGGGAGAATGGGATGAAGAAGCACAGCGCTGGAATCATACCTCAAGTAAAGCGAATATCATTGGGTATCACATCAGTCAAGTGATGCACCCCGACATTAGCGAAGCCGATATAGCCCAAAAGAAAGAGACCTACACACCTCGTCGATTTGCGAACGAAGTCATGGGTGAGTTTTGGGCTGGAACAAGTAAGCCTTTGACCTTCGATGAGGTATTGCCATGCCTCGACCGAGAACGGCCTATTTTGAGGGGTGTAGCACCCCCCGAAGAGACCTACATGGGTATCGACTGGGGTGCAACCACCACCGTGGTGATAATGAAGGAGAATGGGGACATAATCAACGCCGTCGAATTGAACGCTCGTGAGAGTGGAGAAGGTGATGAGGTGGAGATTCTCAAAAAGATGATAACCGACTACAACTGCGTCCAAGTCATCGCTGATATTGGATACGGCGCTCGACAAGTCAAGGAACTCCAAGAAGAGTTTGGTGAGCGTGTGCGCTCGTGCTACTACTCATCGAGACCGATGACTCCATTTGAATACAAGCGTCGAGATAATAATCGAAATCTCATCTATATGTGCGTCGTCGATAGGACGACTTATGTCGAAGAAACGCTGGAGCAAATCAAGCGTGGCGAAATTAGTTTGCCCTATGACGACGAATCACTTGACTGGGTTATTCATCAGTGGTGTTCGGTCACATCGTCGGCTGAAAACGATGAAAAAAACACCAAGCCTGTTCGTGGTCAAACCTTAACCAAATACGGTCGAGATGGCGACGACCACGCATTCCACGCCCTGCTCTATGCGAGGCTGGCCCGTCAAGTAAATGACGGCGGTGAGATGGTGGAGATGAGGACCTTTGGTCAATAGAATCCCTATGGTTCCAAGCAATATCCCGAGGGGTGTTTGGTTGGTTTGGGGTTTCTTCTTTTCATGGTATTTTTTATCCGTAGTATCGGACCCGTGGTGGTGGTTCAAAACCATCATACTGCTGACCCTTTTGATAATCCTTATTATCCGCCTATTCAAGTCGATAAGACATGGCCGACGAAGTGTTATTGGAAATGATGCGGAACATTCACTCCGATGTCGTGACAATTCGGGACAACCACTTGGCTCACATAGCCGAGGACATCACCGACATGAAAGTCGAACAGTCCGCTATGCGGAAGGATTTAGACGAGGTTATGACTTTCAAACAAGAGGTCGAGAAGACAGTCTCAACTCTTCTAATTCGGGTCGTCGGAGTCGCTGGAGGCGCAGTGACGGCGGCCTTGGGCTTACCACTGCTTATGTAAAGGGAGATAGAAGGATGACATCAAAAGGTTCAACAAACGATATGCTGGTATGGGTCATTGGTGTCCCATCAATTCTCGCCTTCGTCGGCTTCGCATGTCTCATTATTTGGAGAGGTCTCAACGACCCATCACTTCTCGACCGACTTGAAGAATATGGTATCCTTCTCGGTTTCATCTCGGGCCCAGCCCTTATGTTCATGAATAGCATTCTTGAATTATGGAAAAGTGAACAGAAGAATGAGGTCGATGGAATACCTGCTGAAATCAACGCACGGTTGGAGCGTGCGGCGGCTCAACATAATCACGAGATGTCTTTGGCATCCAATCAACACGAACACGAGATGGAACTTGAGAAAATCAAAGCCCTCAACGCCACCACCGGCTCCGAGGAATGACTCCTATACTATGGGAGTATATAGTCTTTTCCACCCAAATCGTTTAGAACCAGTCGGGAATAGGCGTTAGTATGGCGGAGCGACAGCGTAGGTTTTGGCCGTTCCGTAGTCGTTCGACTGGGGAACTGACAGCCGAGAGGGAAACTCCACTCGACTATGATGGTAAGGCACTGGCGTCATTGACCAAAATTGGAGTCAACACGACTGCGTTTGGACCAAACAAAGGTGCAACTGCACAGCCTCAAATCTCGTATGAGTTATTGAGACGGATAAGCCTTCAATCGGAAGTGGTCAATGCGATTATACGACGAACTGTCGATGACACGCTTGGCAACGGATACCGATTTGCTTTGGCAGAAGATGTTGACCAAGGCAATACTACTCAATTGAAGACATTGAGAGAGTTTTTCAAGACACCAAACCCCGATGATATGGGGAATGAATGGCTTGAATCTCTCATCTATGACTTGGTTCTATTTGGAGACGCATACATCGAACTCGATGGCACCCGTGACACCAGCAACGACGAGGGAGAAGACTGGCAATTCGGAGGAAAACTCACTGCCATTTGGAACATTCCAGCGGACACCATCAAACTGGTGCCAGCCAACAGAACACCAGCGCCGCCCGAGATGGCTTATGTGCAAAAGATACAGGGCAAAACTCGTCGATTCACCAGTGCAAAGGTGCTTCACATATCCAAATACAAGCACGCACGAGGCTATGGTTCTTCACCGCTAATACCGTTGATGAACACCATTGCCGGTCACCTCAACCTATCAAACTACATCAATGAAATGTTCACTGGAACATTGCCAAAGACCATCCTCAATGTGGGTGACATTAGCAACGGTGAAATGAAGACGATGCTTGGGATGCTTGAGCAACAATTGAGTGGTGGCAAATCACCATTCGGACTTGTCGCTGTCAACGGTGGAACAGGATTCCAAACGCACCGCCTTATCGACTCCGTTAAGGATGGTCAACACCTCGACCTGCTTTACTACTACCGAGAAGAGATATGTGCCGTGTTCGGTATCCCTCCGATGAAATTGGGATGGGTTCAAACTGGGAAAATGTCGAACCCCGAATCTCAATTAGACTCTTGGTATGATGTGGTCGAAGCGTATCAGTATCGAATCGCCTCGATGGTCAACAACAAGATTTTGCCATTGCTCGGCGTGCGTGACTATGTCTTCACATTCAACAGCATACGCCCTGCCAAAGAGAAGGTCATGGCCGATGTCATCAAAGCCCAAGGACAGGCTATCGCCGCACTTCGACAAGACGGCATCATCAGCATTAACGAGGCTCGACGAATCATCGGGCTGGAGATGTTGGAGGAAACAACAGCCGACGACCCGTTTTACCTCTCACCCAAATTGACAATCAACCAACAACAGGATGAACCCGATGACGAAGAGGTCGAGCGTATGTATCGCAAATTGACCACCAGTGATTTGATACCACCACAGGGAGTGAGAGACGCCTGTAAAACGGGCATACAACTCTTTGAGGACGGCTATGGAGGCAGTGGCCTTGAGGCCGCTACAATCCGTGAGGCTCGTGGCATCGCACGGGGTCGAGCAATAACCGTGGCCAAGGCTGGCAAAATGATTCGTTGGTGGGGTCGAAACTCTCGATTCCTCGACGAGCCAAAGGACAGTGCCGCTTGGACCGCCGCTATGCTATGGGGAGGCCGTGCTGGCCAATCATGGGCTTCCAAACTCCAGCGTGCAAACGAGGCCGAGGAAAAGGCCGCACCCGAATGGGTTGCCAATCGTGAATGCCGTGAAGAAAACGAATTATTGGACGAGTGTGTATCCCGTCAACTTAGTCAAATCATGTCCTCCAATCCCGAATTGGATGATGAAACCGCCCTAAACGAAGCCCGCACCCGCTGTCAAACAGCGTGCCCTATTATCGACGATAGCGACTTTGAAGACGGCGGAGAGATTTGATGGCTGACCAAGTCGTTGTCACCAATATCGGTGTGTTCTCTCGGGTCGGATTGATGTTCCAATATCTCGCCGCCAAAATTGACACCGATGTTAAGAGTGACATTCAAATGGATATTGCCAAGTTTGTTCTCAAGCGGGCACAGGAATTAGTGCCAGTCCGAACAGGCGCCCTACGCAACAGTGGCCGCATAGCAATGACTTCAAATCGAAAGGGACTTGAGGTCCGATTCGGCACCTCTCGGGTTCGATACGCAATGGTCGTCGAGTTTGGTCGAATGGCATACGCACCATTCCCACCAAAGCCATACATTCGCCCAGCGGTTCAAGCCGCCCAAAAGAAATGGCAACAAGCCGCCAAGGCGAGTTTCGTAAAAGCAAAGCGTTCAACTTTCCCTCGGGTGATTCGTTGATTTACCCCTTCGATGAATGGGGATTTTAGGGAATGTTTTATATAGGGGAACCGCCTACGATTAAACATGGCGAACAACCCGAACCCAAACACCTACGAACACGCACAGCGAATGATTGAAGCACTGGAACAACAAATGTCCGAGATTAGCGAAGCCGGTCATACTCAAGACTACCCCGACAGTGTATTAGACGCACTTAAGGTAATCTATCACGACCTTCAAGCACAACGAGACGCACTCGCTGAACGAGCCGTTGACCTACCTACCGATGCTCAATTTTACGCACAACAAGACGCACTATTGGAAGAAGCAATTCGCAATGACCCATACGGCGGCGACGACTTCGCACTGTTCAACAGCGGCGACTGCTGGTGATTGAAATAGGTGGGGGGAGAAACCCTACTCATGGGACGAAGTATTCTCAACAGGTATCCCAAGTGGATACACCATAGAATCTTCATCGTGGCCTCGGAGTCGGTTCTTGACCGGACTGCGTTCACGACCGAGAACATAGTGTCACGGGTCATTGACCACCGTCCCTTGAGTAGTAGTATCAACGGCAAATGGTTCTCCAAGTGTTCAAAGTCATTCAGCAAAGCCACTGCACCAGCCTTGTTGCGTAAATGGGGATTCTCCAATCGCAACGCACGGACTGGCCGTGTGGCGCTGTGGGAATACAGTGGAGACATGGTTGAACTGTCCGCTTGGTATGAATCAGTGATGGGATGGACTCCCCAAGAGTATATCGAACGGATGAGGGAACCCTCTTAAACCAAATAGGGCCCCTTGGGTTGTATGACCAGTCTTGACAATGCCGTTCTAATTAACGACAACGCTCTCTTCGACTCCATCAAAGGAGATGAACAAGAGGCTGTTTTCCAATACCGAATGACACTACCGTTCACTGTTGACAAGGCCGCTACAAAGGCTGACGATGACGATGTGACAGTCTATGGCCCAGTCTATGTAGGCGACCAAGAAATGCTTGACAGGCATAAGGAACTGGTCGATGCGGAGGCTATCCTCAAGTCATGGGCTACATACCAAAAGAATCCAGTCATCCTTTACAATCACCGCAAAGACTACGGCGTCATCGGCATGATGGAGTCTGTTGAAATGGGCGAGTTTGAAGCCGAGGATGGTCGCATGATACCAACAGTCATGGGACGAGCAATTATCGACGGTGGCGAAAAGGACATCACCCGCAAAATCAACAAAGGAATGCTACGCTCATTCTCGATTGGATTCATTGCTAAGGCCGCTGTGAAAGAGTGTGCTGATAAGGATTCATGCTACATGAGATTCACTGATATTGAGTGGATTGAAACCAGTGTCGTCGATATTCCAGCCTCTCCAAACGCGTTATTCGATGTGTCCAAGTCTCTCATATCCTACAATGGTATGGTCGTCGATAAGGACAGTAGCAACTGTGGCTGTGGCGACTGTGGCTGTGGTCACGAACCCGCAACAGAAGAGATGGGCGAGAAGCACATCATCGCTGTTGAAGAAAAAGAGGATTCGTATGTCGTTGAGTTTGCCAAAGACGAACATGACATGCCCGCACCGCCAACTGATGGTGTTGAATTATCCATGAGTGAACAAATGGCAACACTGACCGCTGAAATTGAAAGACTCAAGTCACTGGTTGAAATCCCTATCGAATCCGATAGCGTTAATACCCAAGTCGCCAACCCCAAGAGCATGACCACCGAGAATACCGACGCTGAACTTGAAGTCGTTGAAGAAGTCACCGAACTATCTATTCCAACAGAAGAGGTTGCTGTCAAGACAGAAGAAGTCATTGAAGAAGCAACAGAAGAAACAGAAGAAGTCGAAGAAGTCGAAGAAGTCCTTGAAGAGGAACTACCGGAAGAAGTCGTCGAAGAAGTTGCAGAAGCAACAGAAGAAGAATCACCCGATGTCGAAGTCGCTGAAAAGACCGTGCCTAATGGAGAAGAAGTCCTCCTTGAAGTCGCAAACGGCCTCACCAACATCGAAGCATCTATGAAGAACCTTCTCGCTCGTCTCGATGAAACAGAATCACTCAAAGCACTCGTGGCTGAACACGAAGCAACAATCCTATCTCTTACAGAAGAGAAGACCGTTGCTGAAACAGAAGCCGCCGTTGAACTTGAAGTAGGTAAGAGAGTGGCCGAGCGCTTGGTTGAAATTGGTGTTGAACCAACTCCAATCACCGCCGACCGAAAATCCATTGCCGCACGAACACCAGTATTGACCGAGACCAAGGTTAAGACTGGCGTCACCCGATTTGACCCGCAACCTGCTATGACCGATGGAATGACTGGCCTCGGTTCTTGGCTATCCGACCGCTTAGGCGACAGGGGACAATGAACACCAAAATGACAACAACAGTTAATACCCATGATAGGAACCGTGAATAATATGAGCAGTGAACAAATCGACTTTACAGAAATGACCGAGCGTGTGAAAGCCGCTTTAGCAGGTGCCGCATCCACTACTGGTGCAACTATGCTACCGACTGAAACCGCCGAGGAAATTATCGGAATCGTGTATGAGCGAAACTTCATGCGCTCCCTTTTCCCTGCTATGCCAATGAGCCGAAGAATCATGAAGGTTCCAAAACTCACTGGTGCTGTTTCTTTCCACCAACAAACTCTCACGGAAACCGAAGCCGGAACCGCCGCTGACGAATCCCGTCAAGCAACTGGTGAAATTGAACTTGAATTGAAGACAATGATTGCCAACATTCCAATCGGAAACTACCTCATCGCCTACGGTGTTGAAGGTTTGCTCGCTGTCCTTCGTGACGACATTGCTTCTCAACTCGCAACCAACGAACAATCCCTTCTCTTGAATGGTGACACTGTCGTTGCTGGTGCGTTCGCAAACAACATCAACGGGGCTTTCCTCGCTGGTGCTGGCAACAACCCAACTGGTGTCAACGCATCAAACAACGACTACCTCTTCCTCTTTGATGGACTACGATGTGCATCCTTGAAGAATGTCGCCGCTGGTGGAACCCGTGGTGGAAACACTGTCGCAGTCGGTGGAGCATTCGCTCTATCTCACCTACGCAGTGCAATTGCCAAACTCGGTGTCTATGCTGACAACCGTGACGAATTGGCTCTCATCGTTCCTCGCAACCTTGAAGTCCAACTTCTTGGAATGGAGCAACTACAAACTGTTGACAAGTATGGCGCTGGCGCTACAATCCTCTCGGGAGAATTGGGACGCATTTACGGTGTCCGTGTCTATGCAACAGGTGTTCTCGCAACCAACCTCGATGTGACAGGCAAATACTCTCTCGCTGGTGGAGCAGTGCAAAACACGACCTCCGCTATCTTGTTGAATGTGCGCTCCCCAATCATTGGAAACCCAACTGTCGGTGAACGCCGATTCAGCATCGGGTTCCATGACGAACCAACACGAGACCGATTTGTCCTCATCCCAAAACAAGACATTGCATTCGCAGTGCGCTACGATGAAGCCATCTGTCTCTTGACTGGCATCGCAGTGGTTTGAGGCTGACAACAGTCGCCTTCTTCGACAAGCAATAGCGTAAGCGCTCGCCTTCTCGGGGAGCCAACCGTTAAAGCCCATATCGAGAAGGTGAACCCATGACAGCAATAGACTACTGCACCCGTGCCGAAGTCGAAACCTATGCTGGTATCACTTTCAGTGATGGTATAGGTCCGACTGATACTCAAATCGACGCCATGATAACCAATGCTTCACGCTTGGTTGATATGTATGCTGGTGTTCAACTGGCTGGAACGAAGAGTCACACTGAATACCACGACTCAACCTATCGCATGAGGCTCATTGTCCTCAAGAACCGTCCTGTCGTCGCCGTGACGACCCTCAAAGAGACTAAGTCGGACGGAACCACTGTGACCCTCCTTGAAGGCCGTGAGCGTGCCAACAAGGACTGGTGGTTGGATGACAACGAATCGGGTATAATTCGTCTTCATTCTCAAGCAGGTATCAACGCTCTCCAGTTATTCAAAGTCGAATACACCAGTGGCTATGTCACCGCCCCTATCGAGGCCAAGATGGCTACTATCATGCTCGTTATTCGACAGGCCGCCCGTGCCGCCCTCAATGATGAGAATTGTCAAGAGAGAATCAAGGACATGTGGCGCCCACTATTGGCATCCACTGAAACAGAATACAGGGAGATGTTGGAAAAAGTCAAGTCCAAGGCATTGGTCGGAGTCACCGTATTTGGAAACGGTGGTGCTTGAAATGGGTTCTCCGCCCGCTGTTGACCCCCACACCCTACTCAAGGGCCTTATCGAGACCAATATGGTATCACCCGATGGCGTGTGGACTCCTGTGGTGAACAGTGGATGGCTCCAAGTCAAAAAGCAAAAGACATTTCAAATCTCAATCGCCAGTGGCTACGGTGACATTCGTGTTGCCAACCTCATACCAACTACTGGTGCAACCGCAGGTCAAATCCCAACGGTCATGGAGCAATTTTACATGGTGACGCTGTATCATAATACACGGACTGGAGTATGGTCGCTGTATCGAAACTTCGCTTCTTTGATGAACACTGCAAACCTCACGGTCTTCAATGGCGTCAATGGCAACACCGACTATCGCTACGCACGCATTCTCCGTTCCGACGACACGAAGGCCATGAAGGGTCTCGACAAGGAATGTGGCTTCGATGACCCCCCTAAAGGGGATGAAATGGGATACAGGGTCGATGTCACCGTCGCTGTGTGTTGGCATGAATAGAAGATAGTATTATATAGGTGCATACCTACCCCAAACCATGAGCCGCTTCCAAGTGACCGACTACCCACCCAGCCCAAACCGACATTTGACCTACTCGTTCTCGTGCCTCAACGGCACACAGGTGCGATACCTCACCTCATACCGTGACGCTGGTGTTAAATACAGCATGTTCACTGAAAAATACATGGTGGGCGACAACCTCATGACTATTGTTCACTTTTACGATTGAAGTGAGTAGTAGGCATCTTTATATAGGCGTGACCCCTACGATATAACATGGCGAACATCACCCAACCATACGAAACCGCAAAAGCAGTCCAAGGTCTCCTTGAAACTGGCTCAACCGAATGCACCATCGTTGTCCCATTGGACGCATGGTTTGGCCTTGAAGCCATCAACGCTCCAGTGGACTTTCACTGCTGGGGAATGATGGGCGACAATGAAATGGTCGTCATCTCGGCAAACGAAGAACTCGTTGCATGGGAACAATCGGGTGCAATGGACGACATTTACATGGCAAACGAAGTCCGTGTCGAAAAGTCTGCTGGCTCCAAAATGGCTATCTCATTTGGCATGAGCCGTGGTAAGACATCGGCCCAAGTCAAAGCGGCTTGGATGGCAACCTATCGCCCTCGATGAGGGGAATGGGTTAAGAACCCTAAATGGGTTTGAACGGTTCATGGCAACCAAGAAGTCGTCCAAGAAAACAGAAGAACCCGTCGAAGAACCCGTCGAAGAACTCGTCGAGGCTCCAAAGAAAGAGGCGAAGTCCTCCGAGTTTGAAGGATACGAACTACCCTCACCGACATGGATGGGATGCAGTGTTGAAGACTTCATCACCGAGTCGTTCAAAGCACTCAAAGGACGCTTACCAAGTGAAGACGAATTGGCTCACTGGGAAAACAAAATCTCCAATGAAGGTCAACCCCGAGTGTCCCTTCACACCTCCCTTGTTTGAATGAGGGAATGTAGTGCCGTTTAAGGACCCTCAAAAGCGACGGGAATACCAACGGTCATATCACAGTCGTTGGTATCAAGACAACGGTGATAGGCGACGGGCACAGGTCCGACAACGCCGCAAACAGACTCGTGACTGGCTCGCTCGATTGAAAGCCGCTGGTTCATGTTCTCAATGTCAATTATCGGGCGCTATCGCTCCTTGGGCTCTTGATTATCATCACATCAACCACCACGACAAGGAGGCGACTGTTTCATACCTCGTTGGAAACGGATATGCTCGGTCACGGATTGAAGCCGAGATTGCCAAGTGTGAATTGATTTGCTCAAATTGTCATCGGACAATGCACTACGAAGAACATAAGGCGGGTATCGAGAGAGATACACCAAGCGAAGAGAAACCACTGGCGAAGCGAGAGCGAGCCAAGAGGAAATCTCACGCTCGACGACAACGCAAAAGAAAACGACAAGCGTTAGAAGAAGAGTAGTCGAAACAGTTATATAGGTGTGCCATGCACCCTTGTTCATGAAAGCGAAAAGCATCGGCCATGCCGAGTGGTCAATACTGCAACACATCGTATCGAACATTGACCTCCAAATGTTGAGAGATGAACTGGCGATAGACGCACACTCAACCAAACGGTTCGACCAAGCCGCCAAGAACCTCTTGGACCGGATGGATGCCATGATGGAGGTCCGTCGAAAGCATTTGCCAAAAGACCATCCCGAGGTAGTTTGAATGCCTTGTCCGCAGTGTGGTTCACCGTGCTATTATCGGAACCCAACTCCCTCATCTATGAAAGGCCGTGACTACGACTATTCATTCTCCAAGTGCCTTGGCACCATCGAAAAACAAGGATGGAGTAAAACCAAAGAAGGTGAGCGAAAGTGGAGAATCAAATACACCAAGAATCCATGTGGATGGACCGATGGAGTCGAAGTCAAAAAGAAGGTTCAACGGAACCCATTCTCCAACATCATGTTGGGTGAGGTGACCCCCTCGTCCGCCACAGATGAAGCACACACAGACTCCGTATCGAAGGGGCCCCTCACACTGTCCTCTTATCGTCATGGTTAATGACCATAAGTGATAACGACAGGTTATGCCACGAAACCACTACTCCGAGGCAATACTCCGAGGTGCCAAAACTGTCCCCAATTGGTGGACCATGGCTGGTCGTGAGAATCCGTATTGTTTGAAGTGGGTTTCAATTCCTCCACGGACCACTGGATGGTATAGTCGAACTGGCGATATTCAAATCCAATCCCGTGGCGGTTTCACTTTTTGGTTCAAGTTTGATTCAACTTTCGATGCAAACTCACCGCTTCGTGGCGGCCTGTTTGGATACACACAGACTGGTCAAACGGATTTGCTATCGGTGTCAATAGGATGGGGTGGTGCTGGCAACCCATCGAACGCCATCTCACTTCATGTCCGAGACCCCTCGGGTGTGATGGCAACAAGCAATAGTGCCAGTGGAGCATCTGCCATTGTTCTTGGAACAACATGGCATAACTACTGCGTGCGGATTGATGGTGGGCTTGCTCAAGCATTCATCGACGGAAACCCAATCGGCACGGCACTCGCCTACGACCCCCTCTTGGAAAGTGGCGGCATCTCGGCCCAACGGGTAGGGGCCGCTGAACCCGTGCAAAATCTAATTGATACACCGGACAACATTTCACTCGATGAGTGGGCTTTCTTTAGCGGTGATGCACCCGACCCAGTGAAGGCTTACAATAGCGGCGTCCCAAGGGTTTGGAGCAATGTTGACCTCGGCATACAGCATTCGCTCGCACTGGAAAAGGCGACTGGTGCAATAAGTAAAAACGCCATACCAATCGACTTCAAAATACCGTCATCCACCGCCTCTCCGTTCGTATGGTATGGCCCAAGGCCAAACATCTATGTTGAACTGTCAACTGATGCACTGCGAAAGACCGATACCAACGCCTTCATACAACTCGCAACACACTGGGGGGACTGGACCAAGGGTGTCTTGACAGGCGGCTATTGGGCCATTGGTAGTGGTGCTGAAATGAGGCTACTCATGCCAGCGGCTATGCCATTCCCAGCAGGTGGAGGATTCAACAATCTCGGATACTCCGGTGCCTTTGTCGGCAACAAGGAACAACCTCACTCGGTCCCTGTCATCACTGACACTGGCTCGTTCGTGCGTGGAACAGATTCAGTATCATATCCAGCGAATGGCGGCACTGGGAGCCTAAATCAAGTCAACAACACACGGAATCAACGCATTCTGTATCCAACCTTCATGAAGAAGATATAGGACAACTCTTATATAGTGGTGGCCCATAGGATAAAACATGAGGCAAAACGGAACACCACAGAAGATTTACGGAAACCAACTATGTATGGGATGCGGGGCAACCTGCTGGGGAACGATGGCCATATACCAAGACTCACTCGTATGCCACTGCTGTGCGGACTCTTGGATTCGACAAGACCTCGCTTGAACGGGCTTAGAAACGCTCATTAAGGTGGTTTGACGGTTCAAAGCCATGGCCGACCCAAGTTATCGAGTTTTGATTGCATCCGAATCCCCGCTACTACCCTCATCGAGTGGGAACTCAACTGCTGAAATTGCCAAGCGATTGATTGCCAAAGGGCATGAAGTGGCCGTGGTTGCTTGGGACCAAACAGGTGGTGAAATCCATCACCCCGATGGATACATCATCGTGAGTGGTGGAGCGCAGTTTGGAGGGTTTCCTTTGAACGGCGTGAGTGAACCTACAATTCTCGACAGGGAGGTTCATTCGTTGAAGCCCGATGTGATATACAGTGACGCTCCAATGTGGGCTTTACAACAAGTCGTGAAGACTTCAAATGGAATGAAAATCCCCCTCGTGGCTCACCTTGGAGTGAGAGGGTTCCCCTTGAATCATAAGCATGTCAACCTACTCTCTATGGTCCATACACCTCTATGGAAAAGCCAGTTTGCTAAAGAGCAATTCACATCTCTCATCGAGAGATATACTGCCGATGGACTTGGTGTCATGGAGGACAGCAAAACAGAACTCTTAGACCGATACATCGACAACTTTGGAGAGGTCATCCCTATGGGTGCCGATAGTGAGTTATTCCACGGATTGAATCCCGACGCCAAGAAAAAGATGCGAGAGTCTCTCGGCATCGGACACTGGGACACTGTATTCATTTCAGTCGGAAACAACAACACTCAACGACAATACCCACGCTTGTTTGAAGCCTTCAAAATGCTCATCATGTCACTCGATGACGATGTGAAGGGCACTGTTGGAATGGTTGTTCACTGTGGCGACCCGAGGGGTGCTATGATGGATGGCAACAACCTCATCGAACTCGCTGAATCCATGGGGTTATCCAATGCCATCACATTCTCGGACCAATCGGTTCATCCAAGAGATGGCTTGTCAATCACTGGTCTCTCAAATCTGTATGATATGTGCGACTGCTTCGTCACTGCGACAAGCGGTGCGGCAAATGGAAACTCATTGGCCGAAGCGATGATGGCGGGGTTGCCTGTCATCATGCCGGACAACACCATGGCGAGAGACCGAATTGGTCTCCAGCGAGGATGGGTCGCTCAACAATCAACCTCACTCATGGCCAAGGACCAAACCTACTACGGATTGGTTGACGAACACGCTTTGAAAGAGGCCATGCGGGCATTCATGGACGAGGATGAAGAGGCTACCCAAGAAAGAGCCGATAAGTGCCGTTCCTACGCCCTTGAACACCTTGACTGGGACATAGTGACCGAACGACTCATTGACGCCCTTGGAGAGGCCATAAACACCCCTCATCCACATACAAAAGAGGAATGAACATGACAGAAGAAACCGATGAAGAAAAAACCGAGAGATTGGACCGTGAAGGCAAAGCGCTTTTTGTTCATGAATACGACCAAAAAACTGGTGAACTAATCGAGGAACCAATGGACCTATCGGGTGACATAACATGTGGAGGTTGCTGTGAATATCACGACGAACCATGTGTGGTGGTTCTCCACTACAATGACGACCGAATCAACAACATGGTCAAGCATTTGCATTCAATTCAAGGGACTGAACCACATAACAACGAGTCTCGGCACTACTGCGAACTATGTCAATTGGCAACACGCCAAGGATTCCCAAAGTCGGTGTTTTATCGCATGAAGAAAGGTGCCAACAAGGGCTTGATTTACAAAGGCAAACCACGACCAGTGACCTACGATGAGTTTTATGACTCGTGATGACTCATACCTATTGGTGGCCATACAGGCCATCGTCATCATCCTACTCGCCTCCGAGTATCACGGTGACCCATCACTCAAAGCCGCCGCCAAAATACTGGACGACCGATTATCATCGGTTCATCGTTCCTTGAATGAAGAAGAATAGCAGACATATTTATATAGGTGATACACACAGGATTAGATATGCCCCGACGAACCCTGCATAAACCGAGCGAAGAAAACATCAGTCGAATGATGACTACTGATACAACAGTCCAACTCAACCATTGGAACAACGAAGATTGGTTCGGCCACACTTGTATGGTATCGGGAACAGGAAAATACCGATTCAACCAATACGGAACAACAGGATTTGCACATTGGCAATACCGTTTCAATTCTAAGGATGCGGCTATTTCTTGGCTATGTTGCGGACGAGGCGTCACTGTCCGTCGAGTCGAAAAAGACGACCCTCAATACGAGGTTCGCACATACCGCTTGGGTGATTATTGATGGCGAACATATTCAAGTGGCTACTGAAAAAAGAACACACCATTTTGGCGTTTGAGGCTGGAGAGGATGGTCACATGATATTCGGTCACACCGATGAAAATACTGATTCAAATGTCCTCGCCATGTTCATGGCTAAAGGAGCGAGCCATGTTGAACAATGGTATGATTTGGAATACCTTAGCATCTCAAGTCACTGGAAATTATTCAACCGCTTTGAAACCTTGAGTCGTGAGATATTCCTTCACGACATGACTGATGATGACGAATAGGCGACATATTTATATAGGTGATACTAATAGGACAGGATAAGGAGACAGAAACATGAACCCGAAAAAACCAATAAATGAAATGAAACTGAAATGTGCCGACTGCGACAGCCCAATAACACAGGCTGGCGATAAAATCCAATGCTCATGCAATGTATGGCATTGGGTTCTTAGGAACAGTAATGAAACATCAATGGCCGAGCGCTAAGGGCAATAATGGCCCGAATGGTTTAGAACCAGTGGCGCACACGGACAATCATGGCTCAACAGAAGGTCGATTTGAGACCCCCTATGGGCTCAAGGGCTGGATTGCCGTTCACCTTCGTGTGGGCGGATAGCCAATTCTTACAGAATCCAAGCACTGCGGGCCACGCTCTCGGTGACCCTGCGCTATGGGCGAACCCTGCGGCAGGTGTCAATCAACAACCTGCTATCCCACTTGTAGTCGGCACCGCCTCACCAGCGATGCACCAAATGACGGCACGGTTTGACCCTACAAAACTCAACTACTTCGGTTTGCTTGGAACCAACACCTCACCATCATACAACTTCACTGATGGGTGCTTAGAACACGCTCAAATGCTACAAGGAACAGGTCTTGGTAGGAATGGTGCCGTGAGCCAAAACGCCTTCATGCAGGTCGTCGCTATCACCAAAACCGAGACAGGTCGATTCAACGCTCAAGGAGACATAGCCAACAACTATCTCGGAGGCGTCAAACTACCCAAGCCAGCGAATCACACTTGGCATCAATTTAGACAGGATGCTGTCGATGAATTGGCTCGTCCAAGCCTCACCGAATCAGCATTCCTACCATCGTATGACATGAGCATAGGGAGTCAAACAGACTCGACAACAACCCCTGCCGATGCGGCATCCACCGTATTCAGTCACAAGAGTGACCTATGCCTACCCAGCAATGGACTGGGTGCAACCTACGGTGACAATCATAACATTCGATACGCAACCAATCTATGGTCGTGTGCGGTTGAACTTTCAGCGGGTGGAGGAATGCCTCCGCTTGACCCGTCGCTCGACGACTCCACGAGCATGGCATGTCATTGGGGAATCAATGTCATGTCGATGGAGCGAGCGCCAAAATGGGGTTCGTTCAATGATGGAGATGTCAATACAAAACTCATGTCGCAACCCGACGGTCACGGAAAGGGCCCGCAACAGTATGTGTATCCCCAAGAGACGATACAAGTTATCGGAGTCGATGACCAGCCATCGGGAACAATCGTGCCGTCTTCTCCATTGATATGGCGGCCACTTGGTCGTGCCGATTTGGGGAACCTATGTGTATCTCACAGTGTAGGTCTTGTTGGGTATGAAGGTCTCATCACTGCGACTGCTTTCATGAAGGTGTCGGAGACAGCGAACACACCTCAAATGCAGGGTGCTATACCACCCGCAACAGCGTATGTTGATACCGACAAAGGAACATTCGCTGGAATCAATATACAGGTCCACAGCGGGTCCTCCGTGCGACGAAACGGACCTGCCTTTGGCGAAGGTGTCAATGAAGAAGCATACGCATACACTGGCGCTGGTGCCCCCGCTCTCTTGGAACCAATTCAAGAGGCATTGCAGACTACTGGAAACTGGACCAATTGGAATGGGACTACCTACCCTCAAACTGCCAGTCAAACGGTCAATCAGTCTCGGTTTTACACTGGACGAACCCAGCACGCCTCGGTGTTTAGAACCCCGTTGGCTTTTGCTGTGCCAACTGCATCGGCACCAATCGGTCCAGCATCGGGGGCGTTCATGGAAAAACAATCTCCAGCCAACGGATATATCGTGGGCGATAAGGCAACTGGCCAAGTGCCTTGGACTGGAACCATTGAGATGTCACAGGACTTCATGAAAGACAGGATACCAACCAAGGTCCAAGTCATCCCTTCTTTGGTCGGATACGAAACAGTCACAGTGAGTGGCGCTGGTCACCCGAGTGGAACCTCAATCAAATACCGCAAACCAATCGTCGATTATCATGTCCTCGTGAGCCTCGCACCGAGAACCCGTCTTCAAATCGAAGCCAACCTCACTCGGTCCAACATGGGACAACCATATCTTCGTGACTCACCCGTTCCGAATCGAAACTCGGTCCAACTTGACCTTGAGGATGAAGGGTGTGAAATAATGCACGCAGTATTCCGATTGAACCCGACTTTATCTCGTATTCAAATCGTCAATACGCTCTTGGTCAATACACCCGCTGACCAAGCGTGTGAGAAGAGTGTGTTGCCAACAAACTGGGGCCTTCACCAACTCACTCCGTTCCGTCCTATCGCAAACAAATCATGGGCCAAAATACCGCTACTGTCGGGTGCAATTGAGGCTGGTGGGTTCTATCAAAAGGGAGGCATCTCACACCACTGGTCGGCTGATGCCTACGGTGGAGAATTGTTCCTCGCCGTCGATGTCATCGAGATGGCTCACTTGAACGCTTCAATCTATGGAGCAGGTCAATACAAAGCCGATGGGAATCAAACCGCCGAGGTGCCCGATGGGTGTGAATTATTGATTTTCAAGTATGACCCTGCGACCGACCCTTGGTATTCTCCAAGTGTCAATGTCAATCACCTATCGAACAACATAACAGAAGCCACACCGACTACTACGATACAATCGGGAATCACATTCACACCGAAAGAGAACACACTCAAAACCGAATACAAGGGATGGGACTTTCACGACTGGGTATTCCCGCAAATAGAATTGATGAGATATGTTGGTCGAGAATCCAAGTTTGACATGAAGCATCCAAGGCATTCGGGCAACACTGGAAACAGCCCAATGTTCCATCCAACGCTTCACTGCGGCGACCTGTCAATCATGGAGGATGGTCGAATGGTTATGGCGGCCATACACCGAGACTACATTGGCTCCGAGGAAGAATACCCATCCAATGCCGTCGGGTATCCATACAATCCCGACGCTGGTAGTGGCGCTGGTTGCCCTGCTGGCTACTACTACTCCAACGGGCAGTGTATCCCCATCACTGGTGGAGATGCACCACCATCGTCCGAGGACACTCACTACGACCCGATAACTGGCGAAGTCGTTCAAGGTCCCAACCCTGCACCAAGCACAGGTTCGGGGACAGGATATGCTGGCGGCGGGGACAACTTCTCCCCTTGGCCATCATGGTCTCGTATCGTGGCCAATACCTCGGCTCGCTCGCTCATCGTCATGTGGTCCGAGGCAAAGGCCAAGGATGGGAAACTTCACGGTTCCAAGACCGTATTTGACTACCGAGCGAGTGAAGCCGGTGGCAATACAATTCACTCTCAAAATTGGGTGAGTGAAGACAACTGGTGGAGTGGCTCTCGCTTGGCATATTGGTTCCAAGAGAGTGGCCAGCGTGCCATCCCCATGACATACGGCTCATACCCCGAGGGTCGAATGGCATTCCCAAACTTACCAAAGTCACTACCCTACATCGGCACGGGTGGCAAAATAACCAGCGGATACCCTATGATTCAACCAGTCGTCAATGATTTGGTGAGAGGGTTCAACTCAAGTGGTGTCGAATACAACTTGGTCACCGCCATTAACGCTCAAAATATACCCGACCTCACCAATCACTATCTCAAACTCTCTATGTCCCACTTCGTTCCAACGACCGTTGGGTTTTGCGACTATGGAATGAGTGCAAATCCATGGCAGGAGTTTGGCCGCAGTGGTTGGTCATTCCCTCGTGGTCTATACGACCCCATTGGGTATGGCAACAACACACTATTCTTCTCGGATTCACCCGAGGCAACCGTTGTCCCATTCGGCACCGCTATCGTGCCTACTCAACAAGCAATATGGGCTGGCTTTGGGTCCAGTGGCACCTATGGACCATACATGAAGGGGACTATGAGTATCCTCTCTCATCACGGTCCTCTCCACTATGGAATCATGAGCAAAGACCATCCGTTCCGACCCGACAGGATATGGAAACAGATTCACGCTGGAATGGGATACGACATACCACTCCATCTAATCGCTCCACCGAGAGTGAGTGTGAGAGCCAAGGCTGGTGGACGAAACAGCATCGACCTTGAGATGGAGACTCCGTTCCACCGACAAGAATCAAACAGGCTCACTGGACCACGAAGAGTCAATCCAAGTGCGACCAATGTGGGCGGTCAATTTTTCTTGAGAACCAACCTTTGGAATGCTAAACAGCCCGACTTGCCAGCGGGTCAAGCAACTCACCCAACATCAATCGGCATTATCTCAACCGATAGGATAAGGGGTCCACTGGTCGAAGGAATCGCTGGTCAAGACTTGACGGCGTTTTGGTCGGACCATCCAAATGACCACTTTCACGCAGGTGCAATACCTATCATGACAGGGTCCGATTACGACTACAATACAATCGAAAACGAGCGCTACGCTCCAGCGGTTATTGCACGCTCACAGGAGATGAGTAAGCACGACTACATTGCCATGGCCGAACAATTGCAGTCATCCGTTGATGTGCATGTTTCATCAGCAGTGCGTCCGATTTGGGACTCGGGTGGTATCATATCGTCTCGGGGTAGTGGACTCCGTGACTCGGCTATGTCAACTCACACGCCGAACATTCGCCAATCTATGAACGGGCAACCTGTTCCAACCTCTTCAACAATAATGACTGGCTTGGGCCAAGGACAGCGTATTTTGAGAACCCCCGATGGAGCCCTTCATTCATTCTCACTGGACCGCAGTGGTAAGGCCGGTATGTTAAATGCTCCAGTGTGGACGCACTACACCAAGCCATTGCATAACGATTTATTTTGGAATCGAAAGGCAATGAAAGTCAATCCAAGTGCGTCACCGACCAGTGGTGCTGATGAGGTTCAACCTCATCTGTTGAATCTTGAATCCTCATTAGGAACCCAAACGACTCACGGGGCGGCATTTGCGTCGGATAGCGAAGGCACGATACACGCCATCGTCGAGGTCAAAGACAGCAGTGGCATTCATCATTTATACTACACATACGCCAAGAGGACTCAAGGTCTTATGTCGAGCCAACCATACCCCGTTTATTCTTGGAATTGGGCTGTTGATACACTGGGTCAAGCCATACCATTCGTTAAAATCGAATCCGCTTCAATCACTGACGGAGGATGGGACTTGAGGCAACCGACACTGGCATGTGACTCCAAAGACAGGTTGCACTTGGCGTTCCGTTTAGTCGGGCGTGCCAGTGCGTATCAAGCAACACAGGCGCCTATTGTATATTGCACCAAACTCAAAGAGGAAAACAATTGGCCAGTGTTGCCTACTCAACTGCCGAACCTCGCAGAAGGACTACAAGCAAATGGGTCTTGGTCGATAGTCAACAAACAAGTGATAACAGCGATAGCCAGTGACAACATCGCCACTGCAAAATCGGGCCACGCTTCTCAACATAACGACAATCCCAAAATATGCCTTTTGGGTGATGATACACCAGTCGTATTCTTCCGTGGTCAATCCTTTGACACTGCTGGCACGGACCAAGATTATGCGACTGTATGGGGCGAGAGAGCCAAGGCCGCAGTGTATGTCAATGTCGGAACATCTCCATCATTGACTGCACCACAGGGTAGGTTCCTTTTCGATAGTGAAAAATCAACAATGGCTCTTGGGAACATCGGCTGTTCCTCAATCACCTCAAATGTAGGATGGTATGATGCGGTTATTGACAGCGATAACCGAGCATACATCACAGCGATAAAAGACGACGAGGTGAGGTCAACTTTCATCAACTCGTTCGCCGCCGATACCAAACTATCCGAGCAATACACTACGGCGAATGGATTGGTCAAAACAATGGCGTTGTTCACTGCCAATACAACCGAGCGTCCCGACTATGGCGACATAACGATGACGATTAGCGACAAAGGTCAACTGCACATGATTATCTCGTTCACACAGGCTGTATCAACTGGCGACATGAACAACCTTGTAGGTGCGACAATACAACCCAATATCAAGGAGTCGGCGGCGGGCTCACTACAATGGGCTGGGACACCCCCTAATCCAACAACTGGCCAATATGAACTACCAGCCGCAGGTGTGACCGAGTGGCCGACAGGGGGCTCTAATCCATCGTTAATGGGGAATCGAAAGCACTTCATGGAGGTGTGGATGCCAACCATTGAGGTTTCACAGGATGCTGGCGAAGCAGACCACATCATACGCTCAATCAATGTTCGCTGGTTGTCCGTCCCATCCATGGGATACGACGCTACCACTGGCTGGTATCCTGTCGGCTCGGCCCAGTCTTTGAATGGTCACGAGGACTTCGTCCACACCGCACCTCAATTGAGGTTCCAACAATTCCACGGATTCAATAATGGTGAATTGGACCTTCGATGGACGACCAACGAATTGTCTTGGATGAACACTCCACATCAAGGTTCAAAATTGTATTATCCGTATATTGGCGGTGCAACGATGGCGGTTGGAGAAGGTTCGACCACCGGAGAAGGCATCGCTGGTTGGCCTTGATTGAACGAGCGAGGGGTATGAAACCCAATAGTGAGTGTCAACATATATAGGCTTTTTGGTTTTTCTTTATATACTGTTGAAAAAACCTTTGTCCTCACTTGGGGGTATAGACGAATGCTTTATATAGGGGGACCTCCTACGATATAACATGGACGAAGCACGAATCATTCAAATAACAATCCGCCACCTACGCCGCCAAATCGACGAAGTCATTGAAAGTCAAAGTGACTTTTACCTTTTCCTTGAATTGAGCGACCGACTCGACGACCTATTGGTTCACGCTGATGCTCTAAAACAGTCTCGATACCAAGTGCCAACCCATTATTGATATAGGTGGGTAGGTGTTTTAGGAACATGGCAGTCGTTCGCATCAACATTCCATCCAAGGGCAAACTGCCCGACAAATGGGACGAGATACGAGAAGACTTTCCAATGCCGTCTCCCCGTAAGTTTCAAGCCGAGGCCCTGTCGGTGATATACTGGGCTATGGAGAATGACGACTTCGACAACATCGTGCTTCAAGCACCAACTGGTATAGGCAAATCAGCCATCGCCATGACCATCCAAAACCAATTCCAATCAGCATACCTCATGACACCCAGCCTTGGTCTCACGGACCAATACAAGCGTGACTATGGCCATAAACTGAAAGAGGTGAGAGGACGCAACAATTTTCCATGCTGGGTTCGCTCGGGGACTGCCAAAGGCGCTCCCTGTTGGACCAAGTCGGGTTCATGCCGCCACGCCAAGCGTGATGTGGAGGAACCATGCCCCTACTACGAACAGCGATGGGACGCCGAGGATGCTCGGTTGACCCTATCCAATCCAGCGTATTTGTTCCGAGCAGTCAAAGGATACACCAACTTCGACCAACGAGAGTTTGCCATCATAGACGAGGCACATGATATGGAGGGATTCATTCACGACCTACTTGAGGTCAAACTTTCAGCAAAGGAATGGCAACGAGTCTTTGGTGCCAAGGCTTTATTCCCAAATCACTTCACTCCAAAGGATTGGAAAATTGAGATTGACGAACGCTTGGACTCGGCAAAAGCAGTGCTACAAAAGGCCGAGGATGAATTGCCAATCAAGAAAAATGAGAAGGAGGTTGAGTCGATTCGTGAGGCGGTCAACAAACTGGAAACTGCTGTTGAAATCCTCGCAAAGCCGAGCAATGTTCATGTCTCATTCGACAACAACAAGTGGGGTTCACATCTCGTCTTGAAACCAATTCGTGTTCGACAATACGCCGCTGAAATCCTTGAGAGCGTAGCCAAGAAGCGTGTGTTCCTATCGGCTACGATACTTGACATTGAAACATTCCTACACGGGCTGGGGATTGAGAACCAAAAAACACTTTATGTCAACATCACCCATTCTCCATTCCCTCAAGAAAACTTCAATGTTCATTATACTCCATGTGGCTCAATGTCATGGGCCAACCGCAAAAACACCATCCCAAAGCAGGTCAAAGCCATCGACGCCATCATGCGTCATTATAGCGACAAGCGTGGCGTAGTGTTGCCTCACAGCCACGCTATCCGTAAGGAATTGGTGGAGGGCTTGAGAGCCCTTGGCCATGGTGACCGTGTCGTGACGCACGACGGCAACGCCGTGGGTCGAAAGGAGGCACTGGACTACTTCTTCACGAGCGAGAGAGACGACTTGGTTCTCATCTCGACTTATGTCTCTCAAGGGTTCGACTTCAAAGGCAAACTGGCCGAGTGGCTGGTGATATGCAAAGTCCCCTATCTCCCTACCCAAGACCCCGTCATCTCCGAGAGAATGCAACAGGATGAACAGGCGTGGAGGAAACTGCATGAGGACACCCCATCGTGCCCGTATCAGCCTCCAAGCAAATACAGTGGCGACCTATGTGGCGCTGGGTTCACTTGTCCCGCACCGTGTCAAAAATGGTATCAACTGCAAACTGCACTGGCCATCGTTCAAGGTGCAGGTCGTGTGGTCCGAACACCCGACGATGTAGGCAACCTATTCATC
>TARA_R110001592_G_scaffold325782_1_pt1 | contig 39684 bp, 27 predicted proteins | sample TARA_R110001592 | Tara Oceans TARA_R110001592 (sample SAMEA4398387) | marine metagenome | biome: Polar Biome; feature: [SRF] surface water layer (ENVO:00010504); material: water (ENVO:00002006), including particulate matter (ENVO:01000060) such as... | depth 5 m | reverse complement strand
GTTCTGTTGTTTATGGTGCCTGCCGATAGCGACGATATTTACAAGGATTATCAAGTGTTATTGCACGAATTAGAAAAATACAGCCCTGAATTGTTGCACAAGGAACGCATCTTGGCCATTTCTAAATCCGATATGTTGGACGAAGAATTGAAGAAAGAAATCAGTGCTGAATTACCTGATGAATTACCGCATTTATTTATTTCATCTATTGCTAACCAGGGTCTAGTAGAGTTAAAAGATCAAATTTGGAAAAGCATTAACGAGCAATAATGTTGGATGGAATAATTCACTGGGATGAAACTTTGTTTGCCATTATTAATGGTGCACATAGCCCGTGGAAAGATTCTTTATTCAGCATAATATCCAATAAAACAACTTGGCTGCCATTGTACGCAGTCTTGTTTGTTTTTGCCGTTGTAAAACAAGGTTGGCGAAAGGGTGTTTTTTTCTTATTGGCATCCATAATCATAGTTGGGTTAGCCGATTTATGTTCTGTTCACTTTTTCAAAAATGTGTTCGAACGATTAAGACCTTGCCATCAACCACATCTAACTGATACCGTACACAGAGTTAATAACCGATGTGGTGGCTTGTACGGATTTGTTTCATCTCACGCTGCCAATCATTTTGCGTTGGCTTGGGTTTTTGCTATACAACTAAGACCACAATTCAAAAAATGGTCACTAGTGTTTTTCTTTTGGGCAGGTATTATCGCCCTTAGTCGTGTATACTTAGGAGTGCATTTTCCAACCGACGTAATCGTTGGGGCAGCTTTAGGAAGCACTATTGCCATGGTTGTATTGCCCTTATTAACAAAAGCATTTTCTCATTTAGTTAAAAACAAAAATTAAGGCCCTCAACTTTATACTTATGTTCAGATATATTTTTTCCCTTCTACTTATCGGAATCGCTTTTTCAACTTCTGCTCAAAGCCTTTCGGGCAGATTGGTGGATAAAAATAAAGAAGCCATACCATTTGCATCAGTATACTTTAAAGGCAGTACAGTCGGTACTAGTACCAATATCGACGGTTTTTTTGAACTGCCAGACAATAGCAAATATTCAACCTTGATTTTTAGTGCCGTTGGTTTTGGTAAAAAAGAAGTTGCTAAAACATCGTTTACTTCAAGCGAGAAAGAAATAGTGCTTGACGACCAAAGTATTTCATTGAAAACTGTAGAAGTAAAAAAACGCAAGCGTGATAGAGCTTTCTATATCATGAAAAACGCAATTAAGCGTCGTGGATATTTCAACGAATTGGTGAAACAATATAATGCCGATATCTACATGAAGGGTTCGCTTTATATTACAGAAATACCAAAGTTTATGTTGGCTTTGGCCGATAGTGCCGACCGTCCAGATAGTAGCGACTTAGGGCTTATGTTCCTTACCGAAAGTGTTAGTAAGCTAGAATATCAAGCACCCAACAGCTACAAAGAAGAAATGGTAGCTAGTAAAGTTTCGGGTACTATGACGGGCTTGGAAGGTTTTTCGTGGAATAGAGCAAGAAGTGTAATGATCAATTTATACGATAACAACATCGATTTGATGGTTGGTGGAAGAGGTTTTATTTCTCCCTTGTCATCGAGCGCTTTCATTTATTACAATTTTAAATACGAAGGGTATTTTAAGGAAGGCGATTTCTTGATCAACAAAATAAAGGTTACTCCAAAGCGTAAAACCGACCCCGTATTTACTGGATATTTGTACATCGTAGAAGATGAGTGGAACATACATTCAGCCGATTTAAAACTGACTAAAAGTACCAATGTTGAATACGTTGATAGCGTTTATTTTAAGCAAAACTTCAGTTTAGTAAACGATACCATCTTCATGCCAATATCGGTGAATTTGGATATTCACTACACCATATTAGGTATTAAAGCCCGCTACTATGCTCTTGGTCAAATGAGCGAATACGATTTAACAAAAGGATTGAGCGATACCAAACAAACCAAACTTGAGTTTGAGGTGAAACAAGAAGCAATCGATAAAACCGATAATTATTGGGAAACTGAACGGCCAGTTATACTATCGAAGGATGAAAAAGTAAATTACTTCAAAGGCGATAGCATTCAGAATAAACTGAATGATCCAGCTTATTTAGATTCGCTCGATAAAATCTCAAACAAATTCAAATTTGTAGAAGGTACCTTGCTTGGGTATACGTACTACAACCGAAAAGATAGTGTTACCATCACAGCTCCAGCTTTATTGAATAGTGTACAATATACATCTGTTGATGGTGCTATAATTCAACTAGAGCCAACGTACAACAAACAATATAAAAATGGATTTACTCGTGTGAGTCCCAAACTTCGATATGGTTTTGCATCCAAACAATTTGACGGGTCGGTACTCTTCGAAAAGCAATACAATAAAGAAAACTACAGAACGGTACAGGCAGAAGTAGGAACAAATACCCTGCAAATTAATAGAAACGAGCCCATTGCTAGAGATTTTAACTCGTATTATAACTTGTTCAGGGACCGAAATTATGGGCAATTCTATAGAGAGTCTATTATTACCAGAGCTGCTATAAGTCAAGAAATTGCGAATGGTCTGAAAGGTCAGTTTACATTGAATTTTACGCAACGACAAAACCTTCAGAACACCATCAATAAAACGGTGCCTAGCATTGATTCTACAACCAATTTTACGCCCAATTTACAGGCGGTAAACAATCATCAAAACTTGTTTTTTGTGGGGATGAATTTCTCATACCAACCTGGTAACCGTTATGAAATATACCCGAATCAAAAAAGAAATTTAGGTTCGAAATGGCCACGATTTAATGGACGAATAAAATTTGCTCCTGATTACTTTACGCAACTAAGTATTTCTGCCAGCAAAAGATTCGATTTAAGTCTATTGGGATCAACTAGTACTTATGTGAATGTTGGAACATTTTTAGGGAATAAAAACATAGACTTTGTAGATCGTGAACACTTTATGGGCAACCAAACCAAGTTCAGTTCAGGCCGCTTTACTTCGTTCAATATCATGCCATATTATTTGTATTCATCAGCAAGTCAATATGCACATGCTGCTGTAGAACATAATTTCAATGGGTGGATATTCAACAAATTGCCTTTATTGCGTCGTACACAATTGCAAACTGTTGTGGCTGTAAAGGCTTTAAGCACGGATAACAACCCATTGTACTCTGAGTTTTCTGTGGGAATTGGCAATATTTTCAAGATATTTAGGTTGGATGTTGTTTCTAGTAACGTAGATGGTACATTCTCCGATCCTAGTTTATTAATCGGCATCAGTTTACTCAACTAAATGGAAGAATTTATCATCTTCACTTTAAGCAACGGCATACGTTGTGTGCACATGCCTAGGGCATCTAAATTGGCACATATTGCTTTAATGATAGATGCCGGTACGCGCGATGAAACCGATGGAGAAGAAGGTTTGGCGCATTTTATTGAACACGCTATTTTTAAAGGTACATCCAAGCGAAAAGCCTACCATATTCTTAGTGCTTTAGACCGTGTTGGAGGCGAATTGAATGCTTATACAAGCAAAGAAGATACCTGCTTTCATGCTTCGTTTTTGAATCAATATTTTTCTAGAGCTGCCGACATTATTTCGGATATTGCCTTTCAACCAAGCTTTCCTGCAAAAGATGTAGAGAAGGAGAAAGATGTTATTATTGACGAAATACAATCTTATAATGACAATCCAGGCGAGTTAATATTCGATGCTTTTGAAGAGAATATTTTCAAAGACCACCCATTAGGACGAAGTGTTTTGGGGACAGAAGAGTCGGTTAGAAAATTAACCGTAGATCAGGCCAAAGGGTTTATGGCAAAGCAATATGGAGTCAATAAAATGGTGATCTGTACTGCTGGTTCTTTGAGTTTATCTAAAATGAAATCTATCCTGGAACGCTATTTTGGAGATTACAATCAAATCAGTGAAAAACGCAAAAAGGTAGATCTGGGTATTCATAATGGTAGTTTTACTGTAAAAGAAGATAGAGACACGCACCAGGCACATACAATTTTGGGTGCTAGAGCATACAATATAACAGAGCCTAAAAAATTGCCTTTGTCATTGCTTAATAATTATTTGGGTGGCCCTGGCTTGAACAGCATATTGAACCTAGAAATTAGAGAACGCAACGGCATAGCCTACAATATAGAATCTAGCTATCAGCCTTTTACCGACAATGGATATTGGCAAGTGTACTTAGGTACCGATACCAATCAATTGGAAAAAAGCATGAAATTGGTGCGAGGTATTTTGAAGCGAATGCGAACTAAAAAATTAGGTGTACTACAATTGCATTTAGCCAAAAAGCAATATTTAGGTCAAATGGCTTTGTCTCAAGAAAGTGCTCTCAATAGCATGATGGCCTTGGGGAAAAGCCTGTTGCTGTTTGATAAAATTGAAAGCGATGAGGTATTTTACAACCGCATTAAAAGTATTAGCGACAGTGATATATTAGAAGTAGCCAACGAAATATTTGTAGACGAAAACCTCAGTACTTTAATTTACTATTGATTATGAATTTTATTGACGAACGCATAGAAGAATACGCATTAGCACACTCAAAAAAACAAAGCCAATTGTTGATGGATCTTGAAAGAGAAACCAATACATCGGTTTTGATGCCGCGCATGATTAGTGGGCATTTACAAGGTCGAATTTTGTCGTTTTTAAGCAAAATGCAACAGCCTTCTACAATTTTAGAAATTGGTACTTATACTGGCTTTTCCGCTTTGTGCATGGCCGAAGGATTGGCTGCTGGCGGTAAGCTTATTACCATCGATATCAACGAAGAATTGGCTCCCGTTAGCAATAAGTATTTTCAGAAAAGTGCGTTTGCACAGCAGATCAAACCTATGGTGGGTAATGCTATGGAAATTGTTCCAGCGCTTACAGACAAGTTTGACTTGGTGTTTATTGACGCCGATAAAGACAATTATCTGAATTACTTCAATATGATTATTGATCAGTGCAACTCAGGAGCCCTTATCATTTGCGATAACGTTTTGTGGAGTGGAAAAGTGCTTGTGAAAGCCGAAAAAAAGGATCTTGATACACAAGTGCTACAAGAACTCAATGCCTTCATTACGGCCGATGATAGAGTAGACAATATATTGATGCCCGTTCGCGATGGACTGATGCTGGCTAGGGTAAAATGATTTTGTATTAAACAAGTTGCGAGTAACAAGTGTAAAGCAGTAAGGTGAAAGTTGCAGGTTTAATGTTTGCTGTCACTGAGCGGAGTCGAAATGAGAGCAAAACCTTCCTGATATTGATCGGGAACGGATTAATCTATTTTAATTTTCCCATAAAGCTTTTGCCTGTTGCTCCCCAGGGCATTATGCTTCCTACCAAGTGCGCAATGGTTGGAACAATATCTGAAGGAGCACTTCGCTCATAAATTTGTTGAGCCGGTATTCCATTGCCAAATAATATGAATGGCACATGAGAGTCGTAGGTATAACTTGAGCCGTGAGTAGAACCTTGGGCGCCATAATCGGCCCAGCCTGGTTTTAACGTAAAAACAATGTTGCCACTCAAGTTAGGATAAAAGCCTTTTTTTATGCTCTCGGCTTGGTACATTCCCATTTGGGTGTCAATGTCTTTATAACGACAAGCAAAATCTACTGCTGGATGGTTTTTTAACCAATCAATAATAAATTCCTCTACAACAGATTTTGAAACCCTGTCGTAATTAATGGTAGGAGTCAGAAAAACTTGTTCGTTTATGCAAGCACCTACTGCGTTTGATAAACCAAATTGCACTTCAATTTCTTGATTAAGTTCTTTGCTGATTTTCGATTCGCGGAATACCCCTCCAGGTAAGTTGTTGGCTTCGTAAAATTTCGGCGGATCTATTGCGCCATGATCAGCGCTTAAGAAAAGAATGTAGTTGGCTTTGCCTACTTTCTCATCTAAGAAGGTTAATAATGAGGCAATGGTTTTATCCAAGCACACAAAAGCATCGGCTACCTCTAATGATTGCGATCCGAAATAATGACCAACGTAGTCAGTGGCCGAAAAACTGAGCGCTAAAAGATCCGTGATATCATCCTGACCAAGTCCTTCTTCCGTGATGAGAGTTTTTGCAAAATCGGCGCTTAACTCATTGCCATGCGGAACGGCTTTTAGCAAGCTGTAGTTGCCATTCAGAACTTTTAGTTTTTCTAAGTTGTAAGGAAATGTAGCTTCTTTTCTGCCTTTAAATGGGCGTTCCCAAGGTTGATTGTCTATTATTTTTGAGTCTTTTAATTCGGGACTCAAATTCCAACTTTGGTTTATGAGTGCATTTTTTCTATTGCTGTTGTTGTATTGTTTTGCCCAATTTGGAAGTTCCTCGTAATACTGGGTACTGCTAATCCAGTTGCCGTTTTTTCCGCCGTCAAACCAAAAAGCACCATCGGCCGAATGTCCTGCAGGAAGTATAGCGCCACGGTCTTTTAAACTAACGCCATAGATTTTGCTTTCTTTTCCGAAACTAAGATGGAAGGCATCTCCCAATGAATTGGTTTTGAGGTTTTTGCTGCTCATTTGTCCTGCGCCACTAAAAGAACCAACTGTTTTTACGCTGGTGTCGGTACAACAGTAAATTACAGTTTGCGTGTTTTTATCGTACCAATCGTTGGCAATAATACCGTGGTTTGCAGGCGTAGTGCCGGTATAAATACTTGCATGACCAGGACCAGTAAAGGTAGGGACGTAATCGTAGTGATGGTTATTGAAATTGCTTCCTTCTCGCTTCAATCGCTCAAATCCACTTTGCCCATAATATTTAGAAAATGTTTGTAGATAGTCATACCGCATTTGATCTATTACTATGCCTACTACGAGCTTTGGCTTTTGTGCATGTGTGAGCTGGGTAAATAGGAAAAGAGCAAAAAAGGCTTTTATCAATTTCATGGAGGCAATTAACTAAATAAAGCGTATTTGCTGATTAATTTGATACGAAATTTTAAAGTTAGCTCCATTTATAGGTATAAAAAAACAGCACCCCTTCAGATGAAAGAATGCTGTTTTTGAAAAAATGGTTAATCCTTATTTCAAAGAAATGCTTGCGTGGGCAGTTGACGTATTGCTGCTCAATATCATTTGATAAACACCTTTTTTAAGGTCAGATAAATCAGCATCAATATGCTTCACATTTTCATATTTCTGTTCGAATACCATACGACCTTGTGCATCGTGAATTCGAAGTTTAACTTCTGATTCGTATTTGTTTAACGCAATGTTTACAATACCTTCAGTTGGGTTAGGGTATACTTTTGTGAAAAGCTTATTCTCTTCGTTGATACCAATTGTAGGGTCGTTGTAAATGCATATTGTAAAGTTCTTGTCAGATCCTTGGTCTCCATATTCATAAACTCTAACAGAGTAAGTAGAACCTGGTGTTAAATCTGTGGTACTAATACTTACTAAACCAGGTATAACGAAACCACCTCCAACTATTTGTGGATTGGCACAGTATATAGGTGTAGAATCTGCACAGTCTTCATACAATTCAACTACTGTTGCGGCACCATTGAATCCACCTGTAGGTTCAACATCAATAATTTGCATTGCATCACTTGCAACAAATTTGAACCAAATGTCTTTAGCACTTGGGCTAGCTGCTTGTCCGTCGCATGCTATTGGAGCATTTTCTTGATTTGCACCTTCTAAAGTTGCGCTAGTTTGTATGCAAGAGTCAGCTACAAATAACAATTCAGCGGCTGAACATATATCGTTTTTAGCTGCTGCAGGTTTTCCTTTTACACAGATAGTAAAATCATCTTGATCTGCGGCTGGTAATGTGTCTCCGAAGTTGTAAACACGAACATAATAATTGTTGGAAGCGGTTAAGCCAGAAAGAGGTACAGAAGTTGTTCCAGCTCTTACAATGGTAAATCCACCTTGTTGGATAACGCTAGGATTTCCACATGCTATCATGTTGCCACCACAAGCGTCGTAAACCTCAACAACAGCTCCTACACCTTGGAAACCACCGTTGTCTGGAGTTGTAACTTCTACTACGTGTTCTGCAGCTAATGCTGTAAAGGCAAACCATTGGTCGTAAGCATTAGAGCTAGTAAGACCTTCGCATGTATTTGGTGCCATTTCTTGTGTTGCATCTGCAAATACACCATCGGTTGTGTTGCAAGCATCGTCTGCTGAAGCTGTAATTGTAATTGCTCCATTGCATTCGTCGTTAGGAATACCTAATGGGAAACCATAAACACATAAATCAAAATCGCCAGTGCTTGCACCGTCGGTAGGATATACTCGTAAAATGTAATCTAAACCTACTGTAAGGTTGGTAAACAACATGGTGTCAACATCCGTAGTCTCAACACAATTCAATTCAGTTTGACAATCGTCAGCCCAAAGTGAGAACGCCATATTTGTTTGAAAAAGTTCAGGAGATTTGTTGTCAATAGCTGCAACTACTCTTTCTGAAAGAGCCGTAAATTTGAACCAAACATCGTGATCCATTTCAGTTGAATCGCATGAGCTGATATTGTTTGATGCTGTAGCACCAATGTTAGTAACAGCTATAGGAGAGCAGAATTCTTTAGCATCAACCATAGAAACGAATGTAGCATTAGCGCAATCGTCGTTGGCAGGAGGAAGTGGAACATTGTAAACACAAATATCAAAAGAACCATCTGTAGGTACTTCTTCTCCGAAATGGTAAATTCTTACTAAGTAAGTAACTCCACTATCTAAAGAGCTAGATTGTAGTGTAGTTGTTCCTGGAACAGCCCCGAAACCTGCGAATATTTGCGGTTCGGCACAATCCACTAAATTACCACCACACGCATCGTATAATTCAATAACAGATGCAACTGATCCAGAGTTAGATTCTATGATCTGGCCTCTTTCATTGGCTTCGAAACTAAACCAAACATCAAAAGCTGTAGCGCTTGTAGTGTCGCATGTATTGGGTGCATTTTCTTGATTAGCTGATTCTAAAGTAGCAGCTGTTGGGGTGCAATCTTCGTTTACTGTTAATGCCAATGCATTTGAGCAAGTATCGTTTGCTGGTGCTGGTGGTGCATTTCTTACGCAAATGTCAAAACCACTGTTTAAAGCAGCTGTATTGCCGTAGTGATATACACGAATTAAGTAGTCTTTAGTAGTATCTAAGTTGCTAACAGTAAGTGTATTTTCTCCTGGCAATGCTCCAATGATTGGAAAGATAGTTGGGTTGCTGCAGTCGATTGCAGAACCTCCACATGCATCCCATAGTTCGATAACAGGAGCTAAATCAGAACCAGTAGTTGGTACAACATTGATGATTTGAGTAGCTTCTAATGCGTTGAATTTATACCAGCTATCAAAACTAGATCCGCTGTACTCTGGTCCGCATTGTGAAGTATCACTTCCTTCTGTAGCGCCGTCTAATGTACCTGCAATGGCTACACAACTGTCGCTAGGGAATAATTCGATAGCATTTGCACAAGTGTCGTTAGATGGTGCATCTGCAGCAGCTTTAACACAAAGTGTAAATAAGTCTGTACCTGGATCAGGTATTGCGTCACCATAAGGGTAAACACGAATTAAATAATTGGTTCCGATGCTCAGGTTTTGTAGTGAAACTCTAGTCAAACCAGATTGAACAACTTGAAACCCGAATAAATCTAAAATTTGAGGATTTCCACAACCAATAATGTTGGCGTCACATGCGTCGTAAACTTCTACAACAGCTCCTACACCTTGGAAACCTCCAGTATTGGGTGTTTCTACATCAACATTATGATTTTCAACTTGTGCTGTGAAAGAAAACCATTGGTCATATGCTGTAGGACTCTCAGTAGAATCGCACATGTTCGGAATACTTTCTTCGATAGCGTCTAGAAACGAACCATCGTAAACATTGCAGCTGGTATCAGCCGATGCGGTTACAGCTAAAGCCGTAGAGCAAAGGTCATTGCTCAGTTGGCCAAAACTGGCGCTTGCACTAAAAAATAAAAGTGCGGTTAGTACATAAGTATTTATTTTTTGCATAGTAAGGGTGATTTGGAGGTTTAAAGTTAGAGTTTATTGCATAAAAATCAACGCATCTTGCTGATAATCAGTAGAAATGTGTGTAAAAATATGCTTAATTGTGCGTTTTATAGTTTAGATTAAATCTGATTTTTTTAAGATGACGGCCATGAGTCCAATGCTTAAGACTAAACTTACAACGACATTCAATAGAAAGAATCCCCATTGACCTCGTTGCAATAAAGTTAAGTTTTCGAAAGCAAAAGTTGAAAATGTACTGTAACCGCCACAAATACCTGTGAGCAATAATAAATTTAGATTTTGCTGATTTGTTTTTGGTAAAACGTAGGCTACAAATACAGCAAATAATATGGAAGCTATTAGGTTGGCTGTCATTGTTGACCAGATAGGGTTATGGTTTTTGGTCAAAAAGGGAACTATTTTGCCTGTACCATAACGCAACACGGCACCAATTCCACCACCTATAAAAACCATGATTACATTCATTCTTGTACTTGTTTTTTAAGTTCTGCTGGGGCAACAATATTCAAGCCTTTACCGTAGCCTCTTATGTTGTGAACCAATTCGGCACCAAGATAACTCTCAAATTCTATTTCATTTTCGCTAGTGAAATGTTGCAAAGGATGCAGTGGGAATCGATTGAGAATCTCTATCAAGGCGGTATTGATTACAGCTAGTTTTACCAAATGAGGTTTTTCGCTACTAACCGATATGCCTGGACTGTATTTGAAATATTCATCGATGTCAAAATTGATGACTTCAAAATTGCTTTCTATAGTATCAATACTACGTACTCTTCCAAATTCAAGAGTCACCATTCTGTCGTTTTTTGGTTCGCGGCAAATGGCATACCATCTACGGTTGTATTGCTTCAAACAGTAAGGGTGAACGGTATATGATTTTTCGCGTTTTGAGTTGTAAGAGAAGTATAAAATGGACAGCACAGTTTTGTTTTTTATGGCTGTATTGAATACTTCCAAAAATTCAATGCCGCTTTGTTCGGGCAATTCTTCAAACCGAATGTGCTGTAAATTGTTTTCGCTTTCGTTGAGATTTACTTTAGTTTTCAAGCGGTCTATGGCCTCTCCAAAACTTTTAAAAATACCAATGCCGCTATACCTATTAAGTGTACTAAGAGCCATCATAAGCGCCTCTTTTTCTTCATCGGTAAAAGGTATATCGTCTAAAGAAAAAGGAGAAGTGTACTCGTAGCCGCCTTGTGTTTTGTTGAAGACTATCGGAGCATTGTATTCGTCTTTCAAAAATTTCAAATCTTTCTCGATACTTGAAATTGATATTCTATCACCATTATCAGAACCGTACAAAGTCTCTTCGCATTGGCTACGCAAATCTTCTTTACTAGGAAACGTAACTCGACTGTTGATCATGCTATCAATTTTTCTCAGTCGAAGGGCTTGGTTTTTTGTAATAGGCATAATCTATACTATGCATCAAAGGTATTTATTGTTTTGCAGCTCAGTAATATCTATCGGAGGGAATATTTATTTCGAGTTATAAAATCAAGAGCAAGTTATTTAGTGAGCAGCAAAAATATGTGGGCGCTTTTTAAATTATCTCAAACATAAAATAAAGTAATGGCTTATGAAAAGGTTGTTGAATATTGATCAAAATGCTAGATATTTACTTTTTATGGAGGCGATTAAATTTCATTTTAGAGAAGAAAAAATCAAGGAATTAGGAGAGCGTTTTATTGAAGTCGATCATCGTTTTGATGCAGATGCTTTTTTTTATAACAGTGCTTTAAATCTTGAACAATTAGAATACCGCGAGCGGGTAGCGCAAATAGCAGAATCGCTCTGGAATTTGTTTGCTGATTATGATGGATTTTATCAATCTACTTTACCGGTACTCGAAAAATGGAAATTGCAACCACGAGATTATAGAAACGATTTTATCTGCGAATGCATAAGCCGAATAATAGAAAACGAAGGGCTGCATCATACGGAGTTGTCCTTTGATTTGATGGAGCATCTTACCCAGATATTTACTGCAGAATGGTGCATTAGACCTTATGTAGATCAAAAATTCGAAGAACTAGAACCTCGATTAGAAAAATGGATGCAATCAGAAAATCATCATTTAAGACGTTTGGTTACGGAAGGTACTCGGCCAACTTTACCTTGGGGCAAGAAGCTTCAAAAACTAGATGAAGAGCCTTTTTTTGCCGTTTCGTTTTTATTGAAATTGGCTGGCGATGAATCGGAATATGTTCGCAAAAGTGTAAGCAATCACCTCAACGATTTTTGGAAAAAACAGCCTGATACGGCCATAGAAATTTGCAAAGAATTGGTTGCTAATCAACGCATTTCGGATAAAGACTTGCGCCAAGCACTTCGCAATCTTATAAAGAATGGCAACCCAGATGCTTTGGCTCTTGTCGGTGTTTCTCCGTTTGGAGGCTCAGTTCAAAATTTCACTCATTCTAATTCAGTTTTGATGGGAGAAAAATTACAGGTTGAATTAGAATTAATCTCAAACAAAGAGCAAAAAGTGGAAGTAGATTACGTGCTGGGTTTCATGCGCAAGGATGGCTCGTATGGTAAAAAAATATTTAAAGGCAATAGGACATCTGCTCCAACAAAGCAAGTAGTGAAATTGAATTTTTCATTGCCTATTAAACCTATAAGTACAAGAAAATACTACGAAGGAGTTCAGAAAATTGCAGTGCAAGTAAATGGCGAAATATTAGCAGAATCACAATTTTATTTAGAGTTTTAATCCCACAATGAAACAAATATTCGATTTACGTTCCGATACCTTTACTAAGCCTACGCCAGAAATGAAAGCCGCCATGATGGCTGCCGAAGTAGGTGACGATGTTTTTGCGGAAGACCCAAGCATCAATTCACTGCAAGAAAAAGCTGCTGAAATGTTTGGAATGGAAGCGGCCTTGTTTTGCCCTTCAGGAACCATGACCAATCAAATTGGCTTGGGGATTCATCTTTCACCTGGCGACGAAGTTATTTGCCATCACGATTACCACATTTACCGCTACGAAGGTGGTGGTATTGCTTCCAATAGTGGGGCGCAGGCATTTGTGTTACAAGGAACCGAAACGGGTAAATTTGGGATGGAAGAGCTGAAAAATGCCATTCACCTAAGCGATAGCCATTACCCTGTAAGTAAAGTTTTGAGTTTCGAAAATTCTACCAACAGAGGTGGGGGTGATGTTTGGACTATAGAAGAAATAAAACCATTGGCAGATTATGCCAAAATCCAAGGCCTAAAAATTCATTTGGACGGTGCGCGTTTGTTCAATGCCCTAGTTGCTACTGGCGACGAGGCTAAGGAGTACGGAAAAGTGTTCGATACCATTTCTATTTGCTTGAGTAAAGGCTTGGGCTGCCCCGTCGGCTCGTTGTTGTTGGGCACTAAATCAGACATCGTGAAAGCGCATCGACTGCGTAAACGAATGGGAGGAGGTATGCGACAAGCCGGTTTTTTAGCTGCCGCAGGTAGTTTCGCATTGGATAATCATGTATCACGACTCCAAGTTGATCACAACATGGCAAAAGCCATTGGTGCCGTGTTGGATAAGCACGTGTGGATTGAATCTATAAAGCCGATAAAAACGAACATTGCCATTTGCAATGTAAAAGAAGAACATCAAACAGAAAAGATGTTGAAGGCATTAGAAAATGAGGGCGTGTTGGCAATGGCTTTTGGGCCAAAAAGCATACGGTTTGTAACGCATCACGACATTTGTTTTGAAGGAGATGTATTAACGCATCCAATTTTCGATGCTTTGCAAAAGGCATTGAAGAATTGTATATGATCTTGAATTAACTTCACATAAAAATTATAGAAATGAAATTACTATCACTAATAGCGTTGTTTTTCGGTATGTCTTTATCGCTTTCTGCACAAAATGCAAAATCCTACGGCGCTGAAATAGATAATGAGAATGCTATTACAGTTACTGAATTGTCAGATAAATTGTCAGCGATTGATGAATTAAAAGCTAAAGTAGAAGGAACTATAAATGCCTCTTGCGCTGCAAAAGGTTGTTGGATGACCATTCAATTATCCGATGGAGACGAAATGCGTGTAACGTTTAAGGATTACGGTTTCTTTGTTCCAACAAAAGGATTGAACGGTAAAAAAGCCATTATTGAAGGTGTTGCAAAACGCAGCGTAACCGATGTGGCAACATTGCAGCATTATGCAGAAGATGCCGGTAAATCGGAAGAGGAAATTGCAGAAATTACTGAACCATTAGAAGAAGTGACTTTCGAGGCAAATGGTGTTCTAATATTCGATTGAATTTGAACGCACTTTTAACGTTTTAAGAAGCGCAACTACACAATAATCAATGGGCTTTTCCTATCTTTAAAGAGAGGTTTAGTTAAAGGAAAACAAACCAAAATGGTTTGCTGATTTAAAGGCTAAACGTCAAATTATAGGCGTTATGGAAAAGCCAAAAGTAGTCATCATTGGAGCTGGATTCGCAGGAATTTCGTTGGCTCAAAATCTCAATAAATCCAATTTTGATATTACCATTCTCGACGAGAATAATCACCACACATTTCAACCCTTATTGTATCAAGTAGCTACGGGCGGATTAGAACCCGATAGCATTGCTTATCCTATTCGTAGAATATTTCGAGGGCAGAACAATATCCGCTTTCGGATGACCAAAGTTGAAAGCGTTCAACCAGAAAAGAATTTGGTGAATACTTCCATTGGTGAAATCGATTACGATCATCTCGTCATAGCGACTGGGAGTACCACCAATTTTTTCAAATTTGAAGGCATTAAGGAAAAATTATTTGCCTTGAAGTCGATTACCGATGCTTTGGATTTGCGCAGTTTTCTAATGCAGAATTTAGAAAAGGCGTTAACGGTAATGCGTAAGGATCAAAGTAAAATCATCAACGTCGCCATTGTTGGTGGAGGGCCAGCTGGGTTGGAGATGGCTGGAGCATTGTCTGAAATGAAAACCCATGTTTTGCCTAAGGATTATCCTGAGTTGGATTTTGAGAAAATGCATGTGTATCTTTTCGAAGCGGCGTCATTGTTATTGCCTATCATGTCGAAAGAAGCGTCTGATGCCAGTCTGAAATTTTTGAAAGAATTAGGTGTTACGGTGCATTTAAATGCTAAGGTAATAGAGGTTTACGATCAAAGTTTGGAAGTAAAAGACCTTGGAATTTTTGAAGCAGAAACCGTTGTGTGGACAGCAGGAGTGAAAGGCAATGTAATGGCCGGTATAAACGAAGAACAACTCCTGCCTGGCAATAGAATTGCTGTGGATGAATTCAACAAAGTAAAGCATTTGGGTAATGTGTATGCCATTGGTGATGTAGCAGCGCATATTACAGAAGACTACAAGCGAGGCTTACCTATGTTGGCGCCTGTTGGCATGCAACAAGGCGAACAATTGGCGAAAAACTTAATGCGCATTTCTGAAGGAAAACCGATGAAGTCATTTGTGTTCAAAGACAAAGGTTCAATGGCAACAATAGGGCGTGATAAAGCAGTAGTAGATTTGCCAAAAGCTAAATTTCAAGGCCGTTTTGCATGGTTTGTATGGATGTTTGTTCACTTAATTTCTTTAGTCGGTTTTAGAAACAAACTTGTAACCCTAGTAGATTGGACTCACAATTATTTCAATTACGATAGGCCGTTAGGACTCATAATTCGGAAATTCAATAGGAAAATATAGGATATAAAAAAAGCTCCAAAAGGAGCTTTTTTTAATATACAATGAAGATGTGCTTAATAAGCGTATCCGTTTTTTTCTATCATTTTAGCTGCTGCTGTACGACGTAGTTCTTTTGTGTTGGTAGGCTGAGTTTTTGTAAAACGTTTCATTCCCATCAACATCATTCTTAATTCATCGCCTTCAGCATAAGAACATAAAGCATCTTTACCAAATTTGTTGATTTTATCCGCTGCTTCGTGAATGAATAATTTAGCCATTGCTTCAAATTCTACCATCTCATCAGCAGATACTAAGTCAACTGCTTTTTGAACACGTAGTAAAACAGATTCAGCTAAGTAACATTGAATTGCCATATCCGATATGTTCATCAATACTTCTTGCTCTTTAGCTAAGTTCATCATCAATTTTTGCGCTGCAGATCCTGCAACCATCAGAATGGCTTTTTTGAATTTCTCAACCATTACAGCCTCTTCAGCTAATAAACCTTCAGGAGCATCACCAAAATCAGGGATCTCTAACAATTCGTCAGCAATTTTCATTGCAGGTCCCATCAAGTCAAGCTCACCTTTCATGGCGCGTTTAAGCATCATGTCTACAGTAAGCATACGGTTGATTTCGTTGGTTCCTTCAAATATTCTGTTGATTCGGCTATCGCGGTAAGCTCTTTCTACAGGCGATTCTGCAGAGTAACCCATACCACCGTAGATCTGTACAGCTTCATCCACAGCATAATCCAATACTTCAGATGCTGCTACTTTTAGCATAGCACATTCTGGAGCAAATTGCTCAACCCCTTTCAAAATGGCTTCGTAGTGTTCCATTCCTCCAGCTTCTAGTTCTTTGGTTGTGTTGTCAATGTCAGCAGAAACTCTATAAGCAGCAGCTTCGCATGCAAAAATCTGAGAAGCAGCCTCACCTAATTTATGTCTGATAGCACCGTACTTAGAAATTGGACGACCAAATTGTTCGCGTTCGTTAGAATATTTAGTTGCAATACCAATAGCACCTTTTGCGCCACCTAAAGCAGCACCAGCTAATTTGATACGTCCAATATTCAATATGTTCAAGGCTATTTTAAAACCATTACCTCTTGTAGAAAGTAAGTTTTCTACAGGAATCTTCACATTGTTCAAGAATACTTGAACTGTAGAAGAACCTTTGATACCCATTTTCTTTTCTTCGGCATTTAAAGTCAATCCTTCTGTACCTCTTTCTACGATGAAAGCAGAAAGGTTTTCATCGTCATCTATTTTTGCGAAAACTGTGTAAATGTCAGCGAAACCACCGTTGGTGATCCACATTTTTTGGCCATTCAATACATAGTGTTTGCCATCGTCGGTAAGAACGGCTTTGGTTTTACCAGAGTTGGCATCAGAACCTGCACTTGGTTCTGTTAAACAATACGAAGCTTTCCATTCACCACTCGCTAGTTTTGGTACGTATTTTTCGCGTTGAGCATCGTTACCGTAATAAAGAATAGGTAAAGTTCCAATACCTGTATGAGCCGATAGTGCTACTGCAAAAGCATGCCCAGCGCCCATTATTTCGGTTGTTAACATTGAAGTACAAAGGTCTTTACCAAATCCTCCTAAATGTTCTGGAACAGAGATGCCTAAAATTCCCAATTCGCCAGCTTTTTCTAGTAAACTAGGCACTAGGTTAGGGTCTTCTTGGCTATCAATTTCATCCAAACGCGTGTGAATTTCTTGATTTAGAAAATCGGTACACGTTTGAGCAATCATTTTTTGTTCTTCATTCCATTCTTCTGGAGTGAAAATATCTTCTTTAGCTGTAGGGCGGATTAAAAATTCGCCACCTTTAATGGTTTTTGACATGTGAGTTAGTTTGTGTTGTTAATTATTAATGTTTTGTGTTTTAATTAATGAAAAATGGAATTATAGCATTTCAAATATTCCTGCAGCACCTTGTCCGGCTCCCACACACATGGTAACCATACCGTACTTCTGGTCGCGACGCTTCAATTCGTCGAAGATTTGAACCGATAATTTAGCTCCTGTACAACCAAGTGGGTGACCTAATGCAATGGCTCCGCCGTTTACATTCACTTTGCTTTGATCCATATCCAATTCGCGCATTACAGCTAAACTTTGCGATGCAAAAGCTTCGTTAAGTTCGAACAAATTGATATCGTCTAGTTTCATTCCTGCTTTGTCAAGCGCTTTTGGAATGGCAGCTACTGGTCCGATACCCATAATTCTAGGTTCTACACCCATAGCAGCATAACTTACCATTCTTGCTATAGGTTCAAGGTTCAGTTCTTTCACCATTTTCTCGCTCATAACTACCACAAATGCAGCTCCATCTGAAGTTTGAGACGAGTTACCAGCAGTTACAGAACCAGTTGGATCGAATACAGGTCGTAACTTTCCTAATACTCCTGTGTTGGTGTCAGCTCTTGGCCCTTCGTCGGTATCAACTACATAGCTACGTTCAAGGGTTTTGCCGTCTTCGTAATATTTTTCGTTGACTGTAATAGGTACAATACCGTTTTTGAAACGTCCGTTTTTGATCGCATCTACGGCTTTCATATTGGAATTGTAAGCAAACTCATCTTGATCTTCTCTGCTTACTTTAAAATCGCGAGCAACAGCTTCTGCCGTTAAGCCCATTCCCCAATACCAATCAGGATTGTTTTTTCCAACTTCAGCGTTGGGAACAATTCTCCAACCACCAAATGGGATAGGAGACATGCATTCTACCCCACCTGCTATTATACAATCGGCTTGACCAGAATGTATTTTTGAAGCTGCAATAGAAATGGTTTCTAAACCAGATGAACAGTATCTATTGACTGTCATGCCAGGAACCTTATCGGTGCCAAGTCCCATAAGGGATATCATACGTCCGATATTCAACCCTTGTTCAGCCTCAGGAGTAGCATTACCGACTATTACATCGTCAATGCGCTCTTTATCCAAATTAGGAAGGTCGGCCATAAGTTGTTTTATAACATCTGCAGCTAAATCGTCAGGACGAGTAAAACGAAACACACCTCTTGGGGCTTTCCCAACGGCGGTTCTTTTTGCGGCTACTATATATGCGTTCATAATGTTGTTTTTTGATTAGTAATTAATTTATAGTATTAGTCTTGAGTTATGTGTGTTGAGTTTTGAGTGATTTTTGAAACGAGTAAATCATTTTCTGTATTTCAATCGTTTTCTCAGTGAGTTTCTTTTTTTTCTATATCTGAAAAATAACCTAAGTTGTAGGCAATGATTAATTGAGTTTGCAATTCAAAAGCTGAGCCAGAAGCAATGCCAAGAAATTGATTGAATTCTTTTGATGAATTCCTTCCTGCGCCTTCGGCAATATTAGATGGTATCGAAACTGAACACCTCTTTATTTGAGATGTTAAACCAAATTTCTCATCATTAGGAAACTTTGCAGATGCTAGATATACTTCCGTTACCAATTCCATTGATTTTTTCCAAACTAATATGTTGCTTAAATTTTGCATTTATTATTTCATCTCAACACTCATAACTCTTTTTAATTTCTAAGAACTTTCCCTGTTTTTACAATGCTTTGTAGTCTTTCTAGGGTTTTGCGTTGTGTACAAAGCTCTAAGAATGCTTTACGCTCTAGTTTCAGTAAGTAATCTTCACTCACCTTAGATCTTTGGCTTAAATCGCCACCGCATAAAACATATCCTAATTTTTCTGAGATCAATTGATCGTGTTCAGAAATGTAGTTTCCACTCATCATAGAGTGTGCTCCAACATATACAATACCTAATCCTTCTTTACCTAAAACAGTAATGTCGGTGCGTTTTCTTGGCATAACATAACCGTTTTCGGCTAGTTCCAAAGCAGCGCGTTTAGCTCTAGCTAATTGATGTGCTCTACTCACAACAACTTCATCTATTCCTCGGCGTAAGTAACCTAGTTCAAATGCTTCTTCTGCAGATGTTCCTACTTTGGCTTGGCCTACTGTTAAGAATCGATTTCTTAATGTATTGATGTCAATATCTCCTTCTCTAAATTCATCAGAAGTACGGAGTGCAAATTCTTTGGTACCTGCTCCGCCAGGAATAACGCCAACTCCAAATTCAACCAATCCCATATAGGTTTCTGCATGGGCTATTACTTTATCTGCATGCATCGATATTTCGCAACCACCACCTAATGCAAGGTTGTGAGGGGCAACAATAACCGGAATATTAGAGTAACGGATACGCATTACAGTGCTTTGGAATGCTCTAATAGCGAAATCCAATTCATCGTATTCTTGTTCTGCAGCTAACATGAAGATCATACCAACATTAGCACCCGCAGAGAAGTTTTGTCCTTCATTACTGATGACAAGTCCTTTGTATTCAGATTCGGCTAAATCGATGGCTTTGTTTATACCTTGTATGACATCGCCACCAATGGTGTTCATTTTGGTGTGGAATTCCACGTTTAATATCCCATCGCCTAAATCCACTATTGTTGTACCACTGTTTTTCCAAACAGTATTGCTTTCGCGTAATACTTCTAGTGATAATAGTTTTTCCGTTCCAGGAATTACTTCGTAAGCTTTACTATGGTGATTGAAGAATTGTTTTTGACCATCTTTAAATCGATAAAATCCTTCGAATCCATTGTTTTTCAAATCATCTATCCAAGAAGCGTAAGCTATACCTTCTGCTTTTAGATCGTCTATGATTTTGTCAAATCCTATGGCGTCCCAACTTTCGAAAGGTCCAAGCTCCCAACCAAAACCAGCTTTTAGTGCTTCGTCTATTTTGTATGTTTCGTCAGAAATTTCTGGAATTCTGTTAGAGACATAAGCAAACAGTGATTGGAAGTTTTTGCGGTAAAACTCACCCGCTTTGTCTTTTCCAGAATAAAGGTGTTTTGTTCTTGCCTTTAAATCGTCAATAGATTTTGCAGTTTCAAGTGTAGCAAAAGTTGACTTTTTTTGAAGCTCGTATTCTAAAGTTTTTAGGTTTAGAGCTAAAATTTCTTTTTTGCCATCAGCTGATTTTGACTTTTTGTAAAAACCTTGACCAGTTTTACTTCCTAACCAATTGTTGGTTGACATGGTGTCGATGAAGCCAGGAATATTGAATGTTTCTTGTGCTTCGTCATTTGGACAGTTCTCTTTGACGCCATTGGCAACGTGTACTAAAGTATCAAGTCCAACTACATCGCAAGTTCTAAAAGTTGCAGATTTTGGTCGGCCTAATGCTGGGCCTGTAAGTTTGTCTACATCAGTTATGGTCATGTCCATCTCTTGTACTGTATGGAATAATTTCATGATAGAAAAAACTCCAATACGGTTAGCGATGAATGCTGGTGTGTCTTTACAAACTACGGTAGTTTTACCTAAGTACTTGCTACCATATTCTAGTAAGAAATCAAGTACTTCTTGGTTTGTGTCTGGGCCAGGAATGATTTCTAAAAGTTTTAAATAACGAGGTGGGTTAAAAAAGTGAGATCCACAGAAGTGTTTTCTGAAGTCTTCGCTTCTTCCTTCATTCATCATATGAATAGGAATACCTGAAGTGTTGCTAGTAATAAGCGATCCAGGTTTGCGGTATTTCTCTACTTTTTCAAATACTATTTGTTTTATGTCAAGGCGTTCTACAACCACTTCAATTACCCAGTCACAATCCGATATCTTCGAAAAATCATCATCAAAGTTTCCTGTGGTAATGCGTTTAAGAAACTGAGTACTGTAAATAGGAGAGGGTTTGCTTTTAGCTGCAAATGTTAGGGCATCGTTTACAATACGATTTCTAACAGCTTTTTTTTCTAAAGTAAGTCCTTTGGCTTTTTCTTTATCTGTTAGCTCTTTTGGAACAATATCCAATAAAAGAACTTCCAATCCGATGTTTGCAAAATGGCATGCTATTCGCGATCCCATTACACCAGAACCTAGTACGGCTACTTTATTGATGTGTCTCTTCATGTGTTAGGTGTTTAATTCGTTTAATGTTGAGTTTATTTTTTGCATGGTAGAAAAAAAGGAGTCTAACTCACTTTCTGTCAATGTTTCTCTTATGCTGGTATTGAAATCTATAACGGTGTCTTTCGCAATTTCTCTTGCGTCAATGCCATCTTGTGTTAAGAAAATTCTTACTTTTCTTTTGTCTGTTGGGTCAGATTTTCGATATATAAGGTTGTTTTTCTCTAATTGAGCGAGAGATCGAACCAAACTTCTTGGTGTCATGCCCATGGCAGGTCCCAGTTTAGTACTAGGCGTGCCGTCTTTTATATCAATTGTAAGTAGAATGAAACCTATAGACATAGTGGTATTGTGTCGAGCAGCAATATTGTTATAGTATCTTGAGATATTGTGCCATGTGCTCTTTAAATGAAAGTCTATGGTCTCTTCGCGTTTCATAATCCTAAATTACTAAAAAAGGTATGCGTGCATAATAAATAATATCATTATTCTATGAAAGCAAAAACATGAATGTTTTACTTGAATTATGAATTTAGAAATTATTTGAAACCTTTAAAACGCATTTAATATCCGTAAAATCAATTAGTTAGTGTTGTTTTTATGCTGTTTTATTTTATGTCATTGATTATTATGGAGGAGGATCTTGGTATGGGGGTATTATGAAGTGTAAATTATGTTAATCAAGATTGGATTAAAATCATCATTATCTGAATTTATGTGAAAATCATGTAGATTTCGATGTAGATGGTCGACTCGTGAGAGAGAAGGTGTAAAAACTTTTTACATTTGAATATGCAATAAGCGAAACGTATTATCGTTTTCGATATTGGTAGGGGAAAAAGCTTAACGACTAGGGTATTCAACTTAATTAGTCACATCTACTAAGATTTATAAGCTTTTATGGCCAGGGTTTGAGGGAGCCCTGGCTTTTTTTTATGTCTTTATTTTGGCTGTTTCTTTATCCTGTTTGTCGACACTTTTCATATTTAACATATAGTTCATGCAATTCGTGTTGATGCTCTGTAGTTATAGTGTCTGCTCACTTTTTCGCAAACAGATGATTGTTTTTAGTGGTTTTATTTTTAATGATTGAAAATTCTTAGGGATAATGCAGCACAATTAATCGATAAAGCCTTTGATATATCAAGAAAGAATTTAAATTTGCGGTTGAATAGGTTAAAACCAAAACAAATGAAAAAACTTTACTCATATTTATTAGCCGGCTTGGCAGTACTGATGGTCTCAGGACTAAGTGCTCAGGTGACTGGCATTACGGTGACGAACACCGCGCCTTGTCCAGGTGAATCAGTTACTATATCTTGGGACATAGGTTCTGATGGAGGTACTCCGTTTAATGTATCTATTGTGGGTTCAGATGCTAGTGTGGTTTCTGCTGTTACTAGCGATGTTTACGCTAACACCTTAGATTTTACGGCTGTAGACGGTGTTACTTACACTACATTTATCAATGGTAATAACGGTACTGCTACAGGCGTTGCTCCTATTGTTACTAACGAATCTCCTAGTATCCCAACAGGTTTCACTATAGATGGTGCAGCTGCTACTAAAGTTTGTTCTGGTGCCGCTTTCGATTTAGCTACAACAGGAGAAGATTTAGGAACTAGTGGTACAATCGAATGGTATGCTAATGACGAAACAACTGCTTTGAATTCTGGTAATCCTTATAATGTGGCTGCTGGTATTGTTGCTACAACAACGTATAAAGTTAGAGTTGAAGATGCGGTTTGTGGAAACAATACTGCATTTTTTCCAGTAACTGTTGATGTGTTTACTGCACCTTCTGTAGCTGCTACAAGTATAGCATTTGATGGTACGACTTATACTGGTGCAGTTTGTCCAGGTACTTATACTTTAACTGCTGTTGATGGTAATGGTGGTGATAACCCTGCTACAGATACAATATTTTATTCAGAAGGTACTTTTACTACTGTTTACGCAGGCGATGCTATAACTTTAGGTTCAAATGCAACTGCAGATGTGTATGTTGAGTTTGTTGATGGTTGTGCTGTTGCGCCAGTTGTTCAAAGTGGTCAAATAGCGGTTGCTTCTAAAACTGCTTCAACTGCTCCTGTTAGTGTTACTACTAGTGTTGGTGGTCCTGTTTGTTCTGGTGCTTCTGTTACATATACTGCTAATGGTGCAATTGAAGGTACTGGCTTTACTTACGAATATCAAGTGAATGGTGCAGGTGCTTGGATAGCTGATGCTGATGGCGTTATTGCACTTAACATAACAGAAGCTACTTCTGTTGCGTTTAGATTAAAAGATGATTGTAATACTGTAGGAACTGCAGTGACAGCGTCGCCAAGTGTAGCTGTGTTTACCGCTAGTACTGATGTTACTGCTGTATCTCATACTGCTGGTGCTGATAATGAAATTTGTGCAGGAAGTTCAGTTACTTTTACTGCTAATGGTGCTTTAGGTACTTCAGGTGGAACTCAATTTGAAGTTCAAATAACTGAAAATGGTGCTGTTACGGCATGGGCTCCAACGGCTAATCCATTGGTTGCTTCTCATACAATGAATATTACTGCTTTAGGTACAGGTACTGTTGTTGAATTTAGAGTAAACGATGGTTGTACAGGTACAGGTGCAGAAGTTTCATCTGCTACTGTTAATGTTGCTGCTGATAACGTTGCGCCAACTACTTTAACTGCCGCTGCTACAACATGTGGAACGGAAAATGTGTTATTTACTTCTGATGGTACATTAGGTGGAAATGGTGCAGTATTCCAATTTTCAACTGACATTGCATTTGGTACAATTTTACAATCAGGTACTACTAATACTTATACTCATAGTGTATCTTCTGATCTTACAATGTATGTAAGAATTCTAGGAGGATGTAACGATGTTTCTGGTCTTACACCAAGTGCAGCAGTAGATTTTCAAGCTGCTAATGTTGCTCCAACTACTTTAACACCTTCTGTAACTTCAGTATGTGACCCTGCTAATGTAACCTTCACTGTTGACGGTACTTTAGGTGATGGTGCTACTGTATTTGAATTCAGTGAAGATGGATTTGGTTCAGTATCGCAATCAAGTGCAGCAAACACATATACTACAAATGTTACTGCTGACGTAACAGTTTCTGCTAGAATTGCTGGTGGTTGTAATCCAATACCTGGTACTGTTGTTACTGCAACAGTAGACTTTAATGCACCTAGTGTAGATCCTACTGCTGCAGAAAATGATGCTCCAGCTGGAATTTCTTGTGGTGTTAATACTTACATTTTCAAACCAACTGGTTTTACTTTAGGTGATAATGCGATCATTCAATATAGAGTAAGAACAGATGATGGTAATAATACTGTATTAGTTCCATGGACTGCTACAACTAACCAAACTACTGGTGAGCAATCTATTTCTGTAACAGAAGATATTAAGGTTAGCTTTAGAATTACAGGTGATTGTGACGGAAATGGTCCTGCTAAGACAACTACGGTTGATTACCAAGAGCCAAACGTTGCTCCAACAATGGTTTCAGCTTCACAACCTACAACATGTGGTACTGAATCTGTAACATTTACAATGGATGGTTCAGTAGGTGATGGTGCTGTATATGAATTCAGTACAGATGGATTTGGAACAACTGCTCAAACTGGTGCTTCGAATTCTTATACTTTTAACGTAAGTGCAGACGTAACTGTATCAGCAAGAATTAGTAATGGATGTAACGATGTTAGTCCAACAGTTGTAACAACTTCTGTTGATTACCTTGCTCCAAATGTTGCACCGACTATGGTTTCAGCTTCACAAGCTACAACTTGTGGTACTGAATCTGTAACATTTACAATGGATGGTACAGTGGGCGACGGTGCAGTATACGAGTTTAGTACTGATGGATTTGCATCAACTGCTCAAACAGGTGCTTTGAATACTTATACTTTTAACGTAAGCGCAGATGTAACCGTTTCAGCAAGAATTAATCTTGGTTGTAACGATGTTAGCCCTACAGTTGTAACAACTTCAGTTGATTATGTAGAACCAACAGATGTAGCATCTATTATTGTTAAGTCTGAGTATGGTGAAATTGGAAGCTTGGCTCCAGTTACTGTAACTCCAATCTGTATTGGTGATGATGCTTATGTGTCTGTTTCAAACTATACTATTGGTGACGGTGCAACTTTACAGTATTCTATTGATGCTGGTGGTTCATGGGCAAATGTAGTTGCTGATACTGTGAAAATATTGGATATTCAAGTTACTACTACAGTTTATTTCCAAGTGATTGGATCTTGTAATGTTCCTGCTGCAATACCAAGTTCTACAATTAATGTTTACCCTGCCATCCCAGAGGTTACTTCATTAACTATTGACAAAGATAACTTGTGTGCTAATGATGGTGAAGTTGTTCGTTTGACTGCATTTACTACTGTACCTGTTGCTACTCCTTACGTTTACGAATGGAGTAAATACAAAGCGAGTAACAATACATACTCAGTAATTGGTGGAGCTCCAAATGCAGCTATTTACGATGTTACTCCTGATACGATAACAGCTTACTCTGTTCGAATCATTGGTTGTAACGATACTTCAGCGTATGTAACCCAATTGGTTACGGTAAAAGATACTTCAAGTGTTGCCGGTGCTATTGTAGTTACCAATGCAGGTGTTGATGATAAAGTTTGTGCTGGAAGTTTGGTTACTTACAACCTATCTGGTGGTAAGAAAGGATATGACGCTCAATTATTCTGGTACAACGATAATGATGTACTTGTAGGTCAAGGAAATCCATTCATAATGAATGTTACTCAAGACACTACTTTGTACGCTAAGTATATCGGTGAATGTAATACAACAGTTAATTCTGTATCAAAAACTATCGAAGTTTACGAACAAAGCGATGTAAACATGGAAATAACTGCTGCTGCTGATACGGCACAATGTGTTGGATCTATGGCTGATTTAGTTGCTTTAACTACTACAACTCCAGTTGGAGGTAACTTCTCAGGAGCTAATGTTGTTGGTAATGTATTGGATGTTCAATTAGGAATGAATGTGTTTACTTACACATTTGATTTCGGTGGATGTAACTTTAGTGTAAACGATACTATTTATGGTATTGCTGCACCTATAGCTGCTGTTTTAGCTGATTCTACTTTATCTAACACTTGTGCAGGAGCAGTTAATGTTGGTGCATTCCAAGTGGATGATGTAAACAACGAAGGCTTAACATTCGCTGTACCTACAGTAGGATCATACATAACTACCCCAGCTGATACAGTTGCTGAATTTACAGGACTAGCTGCTGGTAACTATACAATTGAGGTTACTAACTCTATAGGCTGTATCACTAACCTAGCTGTTGAAATCATCTCTGAAGGTGGATTAAGCGCTAAAATTGATACTGCTAATAGTTCATTCATTGTATGTAATGGTGCTGCTACGGGTATGTTGACTGTTGTTGCTGATAGCGGTGTTGCTCCTTACGAGTATAGCTTTGTTGACGGCGCTCCTTCATATTCTTCTAAAAACGATACTACAGGATTGGATGGCTCAGAAGTATTTGATGTTATCGTAAAAGATGCTTCAGGTTGTGAGTTTACAGTTGCTTCTAATGTTTCTATCATAAGTAATGTAAACAATGCATCACTTACATTGAAAAACATTGTTGAACCTACATGTTATGATGCATTAGATGGTCGTTTTGACGCTGTTGCAACTGGTGGATTTGGTCCTTACATGTATAGCTTAGATGGTGTTAACTTCAAATCAGAAAGTCGTTTCGACAACTTATCTGTTGATGTTTACACAGTAACAGTACGCAACACGGTTGTATTCGCTGGAAATAACGTTCCTGGATGCCCACGTAACTTTATCTCTCCACTATTAGGTCCTGACTCTTTATCAGTTGTTCAATCAATTGTATCTGGAGATCCTATCAATGGATATGAAGTATTGTTTACAATAGCAGGTGGTAACGGTGGATATGAAATCTCTATCAATGGTGGTGATTTCGGAACTACTTTCCAACTAAGCCAATCTTCAGGTGCTTACAACTATGTTGTACGTGATGTAAATGGATGTACAAAATCAGGTTCTTATGTTCTTGATGGTGTAGATGGTGTTAACGATATCAATGATGTTGTTACTAGTGTTTATCCAAACCCATTCACAAACACTTTAACATTAGTAGGAACAGATATGGTAAATGCAGAAGTAGTATTCACTGATATCAATGGAAAAGTATTAGTAGTTGAAATGGAGTCTAGCAATGATAAAGTTGTTATTTCTACATCAGACGTAGCTAGTGGTATTTACCTAGTGAAAGTTGTTACAAACAACGGATCTACTGTAAAACGCGTAATTAAAAACTAAGAGTTACTCTTACAATATTGAAAACCCCTGCTCAATGCAGGGGTTTTTTTGTTTATGGAAAAATTATATCCTTGGCGAACCGGCGCTATAACCGAGATATTAAGCAGTTGCTTAGTATATGCTACTAATATTGATAAAGCGCTTAAGAACAGCTTCAAATCTTCACCTAAGCTGGGTAAGAAGGATAGAGTATTCATTACGGAGCATGCTTACAATATTTTAAGGCATTTGTATTCTAATCAATGCACTGATTTAAATGAAGTGATTTTTACATACTTCGAAAACAATGGTTATGATGTTTCAAGAATAGAATCAGGACAAGCTACATTGGAATTAGATCCAGAAGAGTTTGATAGCCGTTTTAGTGTTTCTAAGTGGGTTTTAAATGAATTTGCAGCATCAAACGACGACAAAGTTGTTGAATCTGTATTCGAGGCTATAAATCATAGGAAACAAGCTTTCATTCGCGTTAATACGAATGAAATATCCGTTCAAGATTTTCTTGACATATTAAGTAAAGGAGAAATTCACTTTACATCACAAAATGCCGATAGCACTTGCCTTTTAATATCTGAAGAAAGTATTGTAGCATTATCTCAATCGGATAATTACAATAGAGGGTATTATGAGTATCAAGATTTAGCGTCACAATCACTTATAGAGCATGTTTTGCCTTTTATTAGTGATTCTAAAGCAGTGTTAGATTTATGCGCTGGAGAAGGCGGAAAATCGGTACAGATCGCTCAAAGTTTTAAAAGTTCTGACAGATTTGCTTACGATATAATTTCGGACAAAACCAAACACTTGAAAAGGCGTTTTGAGCGATTTAAGAATACAGATTGTCCTAATATCTTATCAAAAGATGAATTGAATGCGAAAAATGATTTTGATTTGATTTTGATTGATGCTCCGTGTAGTGGAACGGGAACTTTTGGAAGATTACCAACTCAAAAATATCATCTTACAGAAAAACATTTCAACGACATGCAAAAAGTACAAAAGCAGTTGCTAAATGATGCATCAGCTAAAGTACTTGATGAAGGTTTTATTGCATATTCTACATGTTCTATATTGAACAAAGAAAATCAACAACAAGTTGAATTGTTTTTAAATGCAAACGATAATTTTAAATTAATTACAGAAAAGCAAATACTACCAACCACCGATCATGATGGTTTGTATGTAGCCTTGTTGCAAAAAAATTAAGAATATATAGAATTGATCTCTGACTCGTAATTGGCGTTGATAACTTTACGTTTCAATTTTAGAGTCGGAGTTAATTCATTTTTGTCGATGCTAAACTCTCTTGATAAAAGCACGAATTTTTTCACTTTTTCCCATTGACCAAATGTTTCATTGAGGGTGTCAATTTCTCTCTGTATTCTGTCTATTACTTCTTTTTTGGTAATGGCTTCTTCGTTGGTTGTAAAACCAAGTCCTTTTTCTGTACACCAACCTTTTAAGTAATCAAAGTTAGGGACTATAAGTGCAGCTGGAAATTTCTGGTTTTCACCAATAACTACAAGTTGTTCAATGAATTTTGATTCTTTGAATTTGTTCTCCAGAATTTGTGGAGCTACATATTTACCACCACTGGTTTTGAACATTTCTTTTTTTCGATCAGTGATTTTTAGAAACTCACCATCAATCATGCATCCAATATCACCCGTGTGGAACCAACCATCTTCGCTCAATACTTCAGCCGTTTTTTCTGGTTGTTTATAGTAACCCTTCATTACGTTAGGGCCTTTTACTAATATTTCTCCGTCTTCAGCAAATTTAACTTCTACGTTTGGTAGCAATCGTCCTACAGAACCTATTCTTAACCCATTCCCACGTAGATCGTTTACTGATATTACGGGTGATGTTTCAGTTAAACCATAGCCTTCCATAATATTAAGACCAGCGGCTAGATAAATTCTTGCTAAACGAGGTGATAGAGCTGCGCTACCACTAGCTATAAGTAATACTTCACCACCTAAAGCTTCTTTCCATTTGCTGAAGATTAATTTTCTTGCAATTTTTAATTTGAATTCATACCATGCTCCATTAGCGCCATAAGGCTCAAATGTGTTGGCTAATTCAACTGCCCAGAAAAACAAGCTTTTTTTGATACCAGATAATTCGGCTCCTTTTGCTATAATCTTGTCATAAACCTTTTCAAGTAATCGTGGTACGGCAGTAAATACATGTGGCCTGCATTCTTTCATGTTATCGCTAATGGTTTCGAGCGATTCTGCAAAATAAATTTCAATGCCATTAAGCATATACAAATACAAAAGCATGCGTTCGTAAACATGGCATACAGGTAAAAATGACAATGCTCTATACCCTGGTTGAACAGGAAATCTTGTTGATGAATCTATAGCGTTGCTCACTAAATTTTGGTGAGACAACATAACCCCTTTCGGTTTCCCTGTAGTTCCGGAAGTATAAATTAAAGTTGCTAAACTATCGGCTGTAACTTTTTCTGAAATAGCTTGAATTTTTTCAAATTCTATTTTCGTACACTTTGCTTCTAGCTCGCTTATATGATGACAATCAACTATTCGATTGAAACTGTATATCCATTCTAGTGTAGGAATATTGCCTTTCACCTCCATGACTTTAGAAAGCAATTCCTCATCGCTCACGATAACCATTTTTACTCCGGCATCGTTCATGATGTATTCATAATCACATGGAGTAGAAGTAGGGTAAATTGGAACGTTTGCTACACCAATTTGCTGCATTCCTATGTCGAAATAATTCCATTCACTGCGGTTATTGCTTATTACAGCAATTTTGTCACCATCTTGAAAACCCAAATTCAACAAGGCTGTACTAACAATATTGGCTTTTTCTAAGAAGTCATCAATGCTTAAGCTTTTCCATTCCCCCATTACCTTATCGTTGAAGGCCTTTGCTTGCGGAAAATGCTTTTGCTGGTATTTAGGAATGTCAAATAATCTAGTAACACCTGGGTAACTCATAAGCTAGTTTGGTTGGGGTTGATCGTATTTCGTAAAGAAATAAATATAAATTGAAAATGTTGGATTACATTTGTTAGGCTTGCATAATAAACTACAAAATACAATAGAAATGGGAAAGCCTAGCTTAAATGAAATACTAAAAATTCAATTTCCAGTGATCATGGCGCCAATGTTTTTGGTTTCAAATTTGGCTATGATTCGTGAAGGTGTTAAGGCTGGAATTATGGCCACGTTTCCTACACTTAACTATCGTAAAGATGGAGAGTTAGAGCATATTTTGGATGAGATTTCTAAAGTAGAAGGCGACGGAAATTATGGGGTTAATCTCATCGTTCAATTGAGCAATCCGTTGTATAAAAAACACCTTGAAATTTGCATTGCCAAAAAAGTTCCGTTTTACATAACTAGTTTAGGAAATCCCAAAGAAGTTATAGAAAAAGCACATGCATATGGAGCAAAGGTTTTTTGTGATGTAACCAACATTGAGCATGCTAAAAAAGTGAAAGACTTAGGTGCTGACGGATTTATTGCCGTTGGTGCAGGAGCAGGTGGACATGCAGGCCCAATAGCATTGCATGTGTTGATTGAGAATTTGGTTGAAATATTTCCAGATATGCCTGTTGTAGCTGCCGGAGGAATATCCACTGGAAAAGCACTTAAATCAATGATGGTATTGGGAGCAGTTGGCGCATCAATAGGAACGCGCTTTATTGCAACAACAGAAGCGGAAGTAAGCGATGAGTACAAAAATGCGATTTGCGACTACGGCATGAACGATATTGTTCTGACTGAAAAAATTAGTGGTACTGCTTCGTCAGTTATCAATACACCTTACGCACAAAAAATTGGTACTACCCAGTCGTTTTGGGAAAAATTATTGACAAAGAACAGAACAATAAGAAAGTATTTTAAAATGCTGATTCAAATTAGGGGTATGAAGAAACTGGAGAATGCAATTAAACCAGGATCATACAAAACACTTTGGATAGCCGGTCAGTCTGTTGGAATGATAAAAAATATATTATCCATCAAACAAATAGTAGAAAACCTAAAATCGGAATTCGAAAAAAGTTAATTTTCGAATAAGACCTTTCCTTCTATTACAGTTTTCCTAACGGTAGGGTTATTCCATTCTGTACTATTCAGTTTTTGGCTCAGTACAGTAATGTTGGCCGTTTTACCAGAATCTAAAGATCCAAATTTGTTTTCCCACTGATTGGCTAATGCAGCATACAATGTCATGCCTTTAATAGTCTCGTCAGGAGAGAGAGCACTTTCTAAAAGAAATCCATTTTCAGGATTATTTGTGAATGGAGTTTGTCTGAAAACGCTGCTGTAGTAAGTTTTTAATGGTGATATATCTTCAACGGGGAAATCAGTTCCTAAAGCAATTATGCCATTGCAAGCAAGTAGTTTTTTGTAATTGTAAGCGTTTTTTATTCTGTTGCTCGACAATCTGTCTTCTGCCCAACGCATATCACTTGTAGCATGAGTTGGTTGTACTGAAGGGATGATATTGTAGGTGGTGTATTTTTCTAAATCTATAGGGTCTACAACTTGAGCATGTTCAATTCTCCAACGATTATCATTGCTTCCTTTTAATGTTGCGCCATACACATCGAGAACAATTTTAACGGCGCTGTCACCAATACAATGCGAGTTCAATTGCCATCCGTTTTCAAAACATCTGCTTGCAAGTGCATCCATATCTTCGAATGGAGTTCTCATTATACCATGGTTATTGTGATCATCGGAGTAAGGTGTTTTTAAGCAGGCCGAGCGAGAACCCAAACTGCCATCTGCATACATTTTTACGCTATAACAACTTATCTTTTCATGAAGTTTTGGTTTGCTTTCTAACCAAGTAAGTGTTTCGTTATCGGGATTAGCCATCAAATACAATGGAATAGAAATCAGGTTTTCATTATACGCTTCATTAAGTAGTAAAATGTCGTTTTTAGAAAGGCCTGCTGAAGTCACCGCCGTTAATCCACTAGCCAATATTTTTCCCTCGGCTCTTATCAATGCTGTTTTAATATCCTCATTAGAGTATTCGGGAACCAATTGATCGATATAATCCAAAAATTTTTCTTGAACTATGCCTATGTAAGTGTTGTTGGACTGTATTGCAATAAATCCTGGTTTCGATTCATTTTCATTAAGATTAGCAAGTTCGGCTGATTTGGAATTCAACCATGCGCTATGTCCATCTATGCGCTTTAAGTAAATAGGTTTGTTTATGCCAAGTTTATCAAGATCTTCTTTAGTTGGATAAGCATTGTCCCACAGCGAATGATCCCATCCACGTCCAGTTATCCATTGTGCATTCGGATTGGATTCCGCAAACGATAGAATTCTTTGTAGGCACTCAGCTTTCGTTTTGCTGCCCACCAAATCAACGCTTAAAAAGCTCTTAGCATAGCCTAAAAAATGCGAGTGAGCATCAATAAAACCAGGATAACAAATGCCACCTTGTAAATCAATTGAGTTTTCTGATCGAAATGAATTCATAACCTCACGCTCAGGTCCGATAGCAACAATTTTACCGTTGGTAATTGCAATAGCACCTGGTAAAGTTTGACCTGTGTGAACATTGTAATACTGAAGATTGTGGTATACAGTATCGGCTTTATTGAATTTTAATCCGCAACCAGAAATGGAAATAATGGTGAGGAGTGTATATAATTTAAATTTCATCGCGTAAAATTTGAGTGGCATTGGCTTGAGCTGTTGGCATAATAACAATGTCGTTGATATTAACGTTTAGGGGAGTACCTAAACAATACATAATGGCGTCGGCAATATCTTTGGCTTTCAACGGAATAAAACCATCATAAGTAGCGTCAGCTAAATTGACGTTTCCTTCGTGTCTAACAATAGAGAATTCGGTTTCAACAGCTCCAGGGCATACATTGCTAACCCTAATTTTGTCGTTTAAAAAATCCAACCTCATTGCTTTTGATAAGCTGTCAACAGCGTGTTTTGTTGCGCAATATACATTGCCGTTTGTGTAGGTTTCTTTACCAGCTATTGAACAAATGTTGATGATGTGTCCTTGGCCCGATTTTTTTAAAAGTGTATGACATGCTTTTGTCATATAAAGCAACCCTTTTATGTTGGTATCTATCATGGTTTCCCAATGATCTAATTTTGCTTCTTGAAAAGGTACTTTCCCAAGGGCTAATCCAGCATTATTAATAAGTGCATCTAAAGTTGAAATTTGCTTGATAGCTTGTAAGCATTCATCATTATTTCTAACATCGAACACCAATATTTGCACTTCGCAGTTTGGGTTTGAATGAAGTATTTCAGCTTTTAGTTTTTCTAATTTATCCTTTCTACGAGCAGAAATTATCACCTTTTGGTATTGCGCTGAAGCTAGTATAGCTGTTGCGTAGCCTATACCCGAAGATGCTCCTGTTATTAAAATGCTTTTTGCTTTTGTCATATACCCTAAACTCTATGCAATAATAATTACTTTTGCACCGACCATTGTCAACCTTATGAGCACAAGTACTAGCAAATCGATTGCAACCTTAGCACAGGCCAAAGAATTAGGTCTATTAGAATCTGAATTTGAACAAATCAAGAAGATCTTGAATCGTGAACCAAACTTTACTGAGATGTCGATATTCTCTGTAATGTGGTCAGAACATTGTTCGTATAAAAACAGTATTAAATGGCTAAAAACTTTACCTAAAAAAGGGGCGCACCTTTTGGTAGAAGCAGGTGAAGAAAATGCAGGCTTGGTTGATATTGGAGATGGTTTAGCATGTTGTTTTAAAATAGAATCGCACAACCACCCAAGTGCATTAGAACCTTATCAAGGTGCAGCAACGGGTGTTGGTGGAATTAACCGCGATATTTTTACAATGGGTGCACGCCCAATAGCACAATTAAATTCTTTGCGTTTCGGAAACATAGAAAGCAAAAGAACAAAGTGGTTGGTAAACGGTGTGTCTAAAGGTATTGGTGATTACGGAAACTCATTCGGTATTCCTATCGTTGGAGGTGAAGTAATGTTTGACGACAGTTTCAACACCAATCCGTTGGTTAATGCTTTTTCTGCAGGTATTGTAGAAGTTGGTAAAACCTTATCAGCAAAATCACAAGGCCCAGGAAATCCAGTTTATATTGTAGGAAGTAAAACAGGAAAAGACGGTATTCATGGAGCTGCTTTTGCAAGTAAAGACATGACCGAGGATTCGGCTGACGATTTACCATCTGTACAAGTTGGAGATCCTTTCCAAGAGAAATTGCTTTTAGAAGCAACTATGGAATTGGCAACTACTGACGCTGTTGTTGGTATGCAAGATATGGGAGCAGCAGGTATTACTTGTTCTTCTTCTGAAATGTCTGCAGCCGGTGGTTTAGGAATGAAAATCCATTTGGATAAAGTTCCTACACGTCAGGCCAATATGCAGCCATATGAAATTTTACTTTCAGAAAGCCAAGAGCGTATGCTTGTTGTGGTTGAAAAAGGTAAAGAAGATATCATTGAAGCTATTTTTGAAAAGTGGGATTTACCTGCAGCATGCATTGGTGAAGTTACCGACGGGTTGAATGTTCAGTTTTTCGAAAACGGTGATTTAATTGCTGATATTCCAGCAGAATCATTGGTGTTGGGTGGTGGAGCTCCGGTTTACGATCGTGAGTACAAAGAGCCAGCTTACTTTGCTGAATTCAAGAAATTCGATATCAATAGTATAGAAGAGCCAAAGGATTTGGTAGCGGTAGCTCAAAAAATGGTAGCATTTCCAAACATTGCTTCTAAACGATATATCTACGAACAATACGATAGTATGGTAGGTGCTGCCACCATGACAACCAATGCTCATAGCGATGCAGGTGTTGTTAATGTAAAGGGCACAAACAAGGCTTTGGCCATGAGTGTAGATTGTAATTCACGCTATGTGAATGCAGATCCTGAAGTTGGAGCTGCAATTGCTGTATCTGAAGCTGCTAGAAACGTAGTTTGCTCAGGAGCAATACCTTCTGCAATTACCAATTGTTTGAACTTTGGAAATCCTTACAACCCAGAATCTTACTGGCAATTTGTTGGCTCGATAAAAGGTATGTCGAAGGCTTGTCTAAAATTCGAAACGCCTGTAACAGGTGGTAACGTTTCGTTCTATAACCAAACAAGTGTAGACGGAGTGGAAACACCAGTACATCCAACGCCTACGATTGGTATGTTGGGCGTAATGAATGATAAAAGTTTGCTTACATCATTGAATTTTAAAAACGAAGGCGATACAGTATATATGATTGGAAAATCAGAAAACTGCATCAATAGCTCTGAGTATTTATACAATTATCATGGCGTTAAAGCTTCACCAGCACCTAGCTTCAATCTCGATTATGAGTATGAAGTGCAAGATGCAGTTAAGAACCTAATTTCAAACAAATTAATCAATGCAGCACACGATTGTGCCGATGGTGGATTATTTGTGGCGCTTTTAGAAATGGCTATGAATGGAAATAAAGGTGTGGCAATTACTTCAGATGATAACATTAGAAAAGATGCCTTCTTATTTGGTGAAGCTCAGTCAAGAGTTCTTGTAACAGTAGCACCTGATAAACAAGAAGAATTTGTTGAATTCATGGCATTGCACAATGCAGATTTCAATATGTTGGGAACTGTTTCAGGTGATTCAATCCTTGTGGATGAAACCAATTTTGGTTCTGTTGCTGAATTGAAAAATATTTATGACAACGCTTTAGGATCTCATTTTAAAGCGTAAAAATCAAACCTCCTCCTAAATATGGGTTGCTGTACGGCGAATTGATATCTTCAAGAACGTCGTACAGTAACGATATATAGCCAAAGGATTTCCCTCCTAGTTGTAATCGGTAAGCAGCACCAACAAAGAAGATGTTTACCGGAGTTCTAAATTTGGCATTATTGAATTCCGAATACCTTTCTACAGATAAACTTTGATATTCTGTAACCAACATTAATTCGGGTATTACTGCATAATTGGCAAATATTAATCCGCCATAATTGCTGAATTCAAAACCTTTGAATCTATTGTCGCTTAAATAGTTGTAAACTACTCCGGCGCCTAAAGTGAGTTTCTCATTTATTCTGTATCCAAGTCTTGGAGAAAGGTTTACGTAGGTCACAGTTCCAAAACTTAGCGCTAAATCACCTCCCAATTGCCAACGATCTATAGTTTGGTTAGCTTTTGATTTGTTCTCTGAATCGGTCTGTTGGCCAAGTGTTTGGGTGTGTATGGCAAAACAAAGTGCTGTAAGCAAATATAATTTGTTCATTTATTCCTATTTTTAAACGCATTCTTGCATTAAGGAAAGGTAATAAAATGATGACGTTTCAAGACAACACTATATTGGAGAGGCTGCCTAAGCACTTATTAGATTTTGTAATAGATCAACCCTTCAATTTATATACTAGTCGCGATCACGCCGTTTGGCGATATGTAATGCGTCAGAACTTGCGCTTTCTAGGCAAGGTGGCTTACGGTAATTATCTCGATGGTCTACAAAAAACAGGAATCACAATAGATCGTATACCTCAAATGTATGGCATGAACCGGATATTGAAAGATATAGGTTGGGCTGCCGTAGCTGTTGATGGTTTTATTCCGCCTCAAGCTTTTATGGAGTTTCAGGCATATAAAATATTGGTGATTGCTGCCGATATCAGAAATGTAAATCACATTGAGTATACGCCTGCTCCGGATATTTTACACGAAGCAGCAGGACATGCTCCTATTATAGCACACAAAGAATATGCTGAATATTTAGAACTGTTTGGTAAAATAGGAGCTAAAGCTTTTTCTTCAAAGCAAGATTATGCTTTGTATGAAGCTATTCGACACTTATCCATTATTAAAGAAGACCCTAGTACTCCTTTAGATGAGGTTAAGAAAGCAGAGAAAGATATAGAAGTTCTGTCAGCCGATATGGGTAAGCCTTCTGAGATGGCTTTATTGCGTAACCTCCACTGGTGGACGGTAGAATATGGGCTTATTGGAACTCCTGATGATTTCAAACTTTATGGAGCTGGTTTGTTGAGTTCCATTGGCGAAAGTCAAGAATGTTTGAAAGACGAGGTGAAAAAAATACCATATTCCATAGATGCTCAGAATTATTCTTTCGATATAACCAATATGCAACCTCAATTGTTTGTGGCAAAAGATTTTGCTCATATGTCTGAAGTGTTGAACGAGTTCGCTGATACTATGGCTTTCCGTAAAGGAGGAGTGTCTGCTTTACAAACAGCATTAGATTCCGATGATGTTTCTACGGTAGAGTTTGAAACAGGTTTGCAACTCAGTGGAAAGATTGAGTCATATAGTCATAATGGAGAAGTTGTTGAGTTCATTAAACTTTCTGGAACTACACAACTCAGTACCGAAGGTGTTCAGATCGAAGGGCATGGAATTGAACATCATGCTCATGGTTATAGTTCTCCAATAGGATTCCCTACAATAGAAGGAAAACTTGCAGATAATAGTTTCAATTGGTTGTCTAAAATTGGAGAAAATCTAACGTTAGTGTTCAAGAGTGGGATTAAGATTGTTGGAGAATTGGTTTCGAATACCATTTACGATGGAAAAACCATCATGCTTTCATTTGAAAATTGTACAGCTTCAAAAGACGATACTATTTTGTTTGATCCATCATGGGGGATGTACGATATAGTTCTGGCCGAAAAAGTGGTGTCAGCTTATTATGGGCCTTCCGATCCAGAAGCCTTTAAGTGGGAGTTTGAATCTCCAAAAGAGAAAACACATAAGCTTCACTATTCAAAAGACGACGATATTACATTTGATATTTATGAGACCGTAAGGCTTCTTCGCGAAAGCGAGAAGTTTGAAAGTGAAAAGTTGGAAGAAATAAAAGACAAAATCGATGGACACTGCCCTAACGAATGGTTGTTGAAAGTTGAATTGCTTGAGTTAGCTGAAAATACTGATTCTTCAGAGTTATCGGCTCAATTGAAAAGTGAATTGATGGCTTTAGCAGAATCCAAACCTGAGTTGACAAAGTTAATATCCGATGCTTTAGTAATTAGTCACTCATTAAGTGAAGCTTTATGATAGTATTGATTTCAGGTGTAAGTAGAGGTATAGGTCGGTCGTTGGTTGAGCACTGTTGCAATTCAAATGAATTTACCAAGGTGATTGGTGTAACAAGAAACGCTACTGCATTAGATGACCTAGAAGCCCTATATGATAACTTTAAGGGAATTCCCTTTGATTTACAGAACGGCAATTTTTCTGAGTTGAACAATTTGTTAAGGCAAGAAGTTGATTCACTAGACTTTGTAGTTAATAATGCAGGAGCACTTGTCAATAAACCTTTCTTAGAGTGGGAGAGTGAAGATTTTGATAAAGTATACGGAGTAAACATTATAGGAGCATCCAAGCTCTTGCAAATCACCATTCCATTAATGGAAGAGAGCAAAGAGGCGCATGTTTTGAATATTTCCAGCATGGGAGGCGTACAAGGGAGTGCTAAATTCCCGGGTCTTTCTGGGTATAGTTCTAGTAAAGGGGCATTGCAGGTTTTAACCGAATGTTTGGCAGAAGAGTACAAGGATCAAGGTATATCCTTTAATTGTATCAGTTTAGGAGCTGTTCAAACAGAAATGTTGCAAGAAGCATTTCCAGGATACCAGGCGCCCGTCCAGCCCGACGATATGGCGAGATTCATCAAGAATACCTTATTGAGTGCTCATAAAATTTACAATGGGAAAAATTTATGTGCTTCTAAATCAACGCCTTAGAAAAGGGTGTTGAAATAGTTTTTGAATTAATT
>TARA_R110001592_G_scaffold18816_17_pt1 | contig 39732 bp, 41 predicted proteins | sample TARA_R110001592 | Tara Oceans TARA_R110001592 (sample SAMEA4398387) | marine metagenome | biome: Polar Biome; feature: [SRF] surface water layer (ENVO:00010504); material: water (ENVO:00002006), including particulate matter (ENVO:01000060) such as... | depth 5 m | reverse complement strand
ATTTGCTGAATATAGAGTGTTTGTATTAACGACACTATAAGGAACTGAATAAAAAAGACTATTGTCTTTAAGTGCATAAACTTCTCCCCCTTCTGGTTCTTTCCTGGAAAATGTAACAGGCATGCCTTGATTTTGTCTCGTTAATCTATCTAAATCTGGACCAGTGTTATAATAAGTTGTATTATGTTTATTACTAGTTGAGTAACCATCGTAAGAAGACCGGTACCTGAGAGTTCTATTAGCACTACCTACATTTATTCTAGCAACACCTTCATTCATATACCCTTGTGAATTATTGTATTGAAAATCATCCGGGTCCGAACTCCAATAAAGTCTATCATAGGACGGATAAGGACCTGTATCGCTTACCGTTGTATCGAAATAATGATTCAAACATAGAAAAAAATATTTATCGCTTTCTGTACCTAGATGTTCAAAATTAGGTGCATTCTCTGAAATAAAATTACCTTCTCCTTGCAAATATTCTTCTTTTAAAACGGCTAACATATAAAAATCCTGCCCTCCTTTGATCTGGCCTCTGAAATTAAATTTTTCCTTAAAACCAGGATCGCTCGACATTTTATATAAATATTATATTTTGAAAAATTATATAAAATGGATAATAAGACAGATGCAAAAAAACCAGTAGGTAATCAAAATAATAAAACCCAAACAAAAACTAAACCGAAAGATTTATCTAAAATACATAGAGTTGTTAGCCATACAGGTGTAAAAGTAATCACATCAATAGGGATGTTACTGGTCATAGGCGCTTGCGGTTATGCTACTTATAAGTTTGTAGAGTTAGAATACAAAGGAATACCTGAGTATGCTGGAATAGCTTTTATGTGGATAGGTGTTTTTGTATTTTCATACTTTACAGTAAGAGAAATTATTCTCAAAGACGATTTCTTTACACTAATGGCAGAACTTTATCACTATGAAAATGCATTATATTATCTTTTCTTATTATTGGGATTTGCCTTTTTCGTTACATTTGCTGTTATGTTATGGGGGAATGTTACAGCTTCCGCCCCTCTTGGTATGAAATACAAAAGACATTGTCCTTTAGGGACTAAACATGGAAATCCGGAAAAACATCCATCCCAGCTTACTTAAAAATTTCATTATAAAAATATTCTATCGCATCAAATCTGATATGATATTTCTTTACCATACCAAATATTTCTTCATACGTATTTTCTTCTAAATCTTCTATATCTCTCATTAATGAATTGTATTCATCTGTCTTCCATAGTAATTTCCAAATTTCTACTAATCTATCGCACTCTATGAATGTATCGAAAAAATATTTATCTTTTACAAACGAAATTAAAAAACAGATAAGATCGAATGATTTATAACATATAGGAATACCGTATTCATTCCTCATTTTGTTGAATATCTTTGATCTGTTTCCTATTTTATAATATAAGATAGAAAGTTTGTCATAATTACTTAAAATATTATAATGAATGAAATAATTTTTTGAACCATTAATGTGAACATCTATCTTTTCAAAAGGAACTCCAAAATTTAGATATCTGTTTTCTAGATTACAAAAATATCTCTTATTGTCATAGTTTTGGGAAGTTTGACAGCTAACATCTAATACTATTTTTAATGGAAAAGTTTCATCCAGTATTGTTATTTTTTCACTTGTATATGAAATATAATCTATAGACGGATCACCGTGTATGAAATGATGCTTAGAAAGTGTCTTCAATAAAAAAATGAGTTGTTTAATTATCATATGAACTGTGTTTTTTGAAATTTTTCTTTCTTGAGAGGAAAGAATAGGCGAAGAATAGTTAGAATAATACGGACTTCCGCAAAGTTGCTCTAAATTTCTAAAAATACTCAGTTTTCTCATAAGAGTAATTGTGGAATTACAACTGAACCCCCATAAAAAATTATTGTAAAGAGCTATTCTTTCTTCTTTCAAAATAGTATTCATAATAATAGAATTAATAATATAATTATACTCTTTATTTTCTGTAGAATAGTAACAGACATTTTCATCATATGACTCTAAACTCATGAGATTCTGAAAAAAATAGTGTAATATATTATCGACTATTTTTTTTCTATTGTACTTAATTTCTTTAACCAAGTCCCCTGTGTATATTTGAATAAACATATTCTTATTTCTCCCTGAAAATATTTCAATCTCATCGGTATTTAGATAGTTTGTCTTTATCAATCTGGATATAATCTGACACCCTTTGCATTTCCTGCTGTAATTGTTTTTTCTCTTTCTCATAGAATAGCATCGACAAGATGAATCACTTTCCAAGATGTCTTTATTATCTTTTGTAATCATTTCAAGTATGTCAGTATTGTTATTCTTAAATATTTTAAATATTTGATCTGTTGTAAGAGGTAATGTACTTGTGAGTCTATCTATAGTAAAATATACTTTTGTTTTTTCTTTTTTATTTATTGTTTGTATAGAAGATATCGTTTCATCTTTTATCTCTAACTCCATATCTTTTCTATAATCTTTTTTTTTGGCTTCTGAGAATATTATATAACAATTAACATTTTGGATTAGTTATAATATTATCTAATACTATTTTTTCTATATCAGTCTTAGAACTAGGACAAGAAACTAAAGAAGCATTCTCAATATTATTAATTTTGTAATATTTCTCTCCCGATTTGTCTTTCTTAACACTGCAGTATTTTTTGGGAAGGGCATAAGTAGCATCGCAGTCTTTTGGAATCATAAAAATTATAACAGAGTCGTCCCGTATAACATAGTACATTTTATCCATATACACCGCAAAAAATACTACAGGGGATTTTAAATCTTTACCTTCTTTTTTCCAAACATCTTTTACCTTTTTGGTGTTAACGTTTTCCATTTTTTATTATTATATATTATAATTATATTTAATTATTAAAAATGTCTATATATTTAGCAAAGAAAGAATTAAGATCTATACTCGATAGAAGTAAACTTAAATACACTATGGAGTTAAATTTGGATAGACATGTCGCTGTCGATAAAAATGGTAAATATTTATCTTACGAAGATTATAGCGAAGAAGACTTACAAAAATTAGTAGAAACTAGAAAAAATATCTTTGTTGATTTAGAATTTTGGAATTATAATTATTGTAGTTCAGATAACTTAGACCCAAGAGTTTCCGAAGAATTTATAGATAATTTAACAGTTATAGTTAGGAGTTTTAAAGAATTTTCCATAGGAACTCTTGTAATATTAATTATAGTTCATGAGATATTATTGAATACATTCAAAATTAAAAGCAAAGATCTTTACTTAGAATATCTATCTGATATTAAAATAAGTAAAAAGATTATCAGAAATTTTATGTTAAGAATGGATTATCAATTCCCTCTCACAGAAAATTATCTAACATTAATTTTAGAAGTTTTTGACGACGAGACAATATATGATTTTATATTCAGGGACTGTTGTAATTTTACATTGGGTGAATTTGAAAAGGTTATGGAATTCTTTGCGCTAAAAGATATAAATATGGCAAGTTTATACGTTTGCGATAGATTTAAAGATTCAGAAACAAGATTAAAATATTTAGAAAAATGTATTATTCTTTTTGAGAACAAAATAGATATTACAGAAAGCGTTACATATACTAAAAAAAATAAAAATCCTTATATAGGATATTGTCTCCTTACGATGAAAGTTACCCCTGAAATTCACGAGATATACTATACTGTCATACAAAGATATATGGATAAATTTGGAAGTATAAATATTACAGTGAGTGATAGTAAGGAAGATACTAAATTTATAAAAAAGAGAAAACAAGAAATATTAAATTATTTTGATAAATTTTAATTACGTTTAAAGAGTTATTTATTTCATTAAAATAAATAATAAATAATAAATAATAAAAAAACATTATAAAATGATAAAAAGATTAGTCAAGAGTATTTTAACTATGATTATAATCACATTTATTTTCTACTGGCTGGAGATGAAGCTTTTAGAAAGTGGTTATATACAACAAAAAATAGTAGACATAGACGGAAATAAATTCTTGGTACCGACATTTGTTCTCCCTGATTCTGATCCTGCGAAAATCTCTTCTATTGGAAGTAAATTGACATGTGAAAGTCTATCCGAAGTTTTAGATCAACAAGTAGAAAAGAATAAATATTTCGGTGATGTAAGAAGCGTTGTTTCAAAAAGAGGCACTTATGTTGACTGTTATGAACCAAAAACAAATATCATTTTAGATTACCTTTCTCAAGATTACTATAAATATGAAGGCCCGGACTATAAAAACTTAGATGTTTACGACTTCTATAATAGAATGGCAATAAATGAATCTAAAAAAGAAAAACTTTTTGCTAAGAAAAATAATTACTTCGAAGTTCCTTACATGATAGATATCTGTAAAGAAGTTGACGGTAAAACAATATGCGATAAAAACACAGATCACAACCTTAGAAAGCAAAGAATTAAATCTTACTTAAGGGAAAAAATAGCTACACTTATTTAATCTCTAAACTGTAATCACCGTCATCGTTCCCGTCATTATTTTCTAATGATTCGTACTCTTCTTTTTCAAATAATTTTTGACAAGAAACATCATAGTAGATATTCAAATAAATTAAAAACATCAAACAAATAATACATGTAGTTATAACGGGTGTGAAAAGTTCCATTTTAAATATTTTTATATTAAATATTTAATTTTTAATCGTTTTGATATTATTTTTAAATTGTTTGGAAATAATCTCTAATTTAGAATTACAGAAAGTTTTAATTCTTACAGAACTATCCATTTCTTTCAGAATATCATCCGGATCTGAACTATTTATAAGCATCTCGTTGACGTTTTTTAATATTTCTCCAGTAATCGTTATATAAAGATTATAAATTTCTAATACTTCCGAATCTCTTTCTTCTTTTTTTAATAGTTTACTAATTTTCAATTTAAATTCATCCTTTGTTATATCTTTTAATAAATATTTAACTCTCATCTGTGAGTATAAATATTGATAATCTATATTTACTCTGTTTGTATCTACTCTTTCGAAATGAGCTCTATTTCTAAAAAATATATTTATTTTGTTACTAATATCCATTTTATCTGGATTTAATCTTTTCCATCTATTCATAGAATTCCATAAAACACCAAAATTTGGAACAATATCACACGGCTGAACATCACCTGGTTGTCTTTGTAGTAAGCCGTTATTTAATTTTCTCATATATTCAAAATAGTGAGGATTATGCAGAGTTCCTGTTTCTATTTTTCCTGTCCTCCATGAAAATGCTGTCTTGCATTCCGGGCACCACATTTGATCACAGCCTTCTATTTTGAAAATATACGTAGCGCATTTTGGACAAGGTTTTGAATCTTTTTTGATAGCAGAAATAGAAGAAACTATTTCTTCGTCGCAAACATGTTCTGTGTCATTTCTAGATTGTTTCGGGGTATGACATCTATTACAAATGTAAGTTTCGCAAATACCACATTTCCAAGAACTATTTAAAAAACCGTTACAGGATTCTATGGGGCATTTCTGGATAAAAGTTATTTTGTTTTCTTCTCTGTTAATATTATTTACTGTAGGCCACGGTACGTTATTTTTCTGTCTTTGAATGATATCAATTTCTCTCCTTAATTCTGCTATTCTATCGTCGTATAATTTTATTTCTGACCAATATTTTCTTCTTTCTATTTCTAGATTTGCCAGGTGTTGCGTTCCGGGTAAAAGAGTCATCTGGCGTTCTATTTCCTTTTTGGTTCTTTTCTCATGCAAATCTTTGTTACAAAAATTCGCGCTACATATCTCCCTTATATAAGAATATGATATATTCTTTTCACAAAACATACATTTTGGTGTGATATTTTCAGAGGTTAGAAGATATTTTTTAAAACACCCGAGACAACAAATATCTTTACACATTTTACATTCTATCCTTTTTCTCTTTGCAGAGGTAAAAGTTTCGCTGCAAATATTACATTCATAATTATCCATTTTAATTTAATAGTCTTTTTGATATTTATAACTCGTTTAACCTTTTTAATGTAGAAAAATGGTAAACAATTTTGTCGTCGGAGTTTTCTTTTGTTAGTGTCATATTATGGGCAAGATTATAATCAAAGCCTTTATAATAAAAATTACATTCAGCAAATAGACTCCCGTTATTTCCTAGATGAGTTACTTGATGATTTGTAATTTTAAATTCCCTATAATGAGAAAAGAATATATTCTCAAAGTTTTTAAATGCACCTACTCTGCCGTGTAAAATAGTGTCATTTGGGTATGGATTTATCAAACTTGGTTTTTCGTAAGGTTCTATTTTAGGCACAAGTATAGTATTCTTACTATACAACTCTATAAACTTTGTAATCTCTCTTCGTTGCAAATATTGTACCCATTTAAAAAAAGTGATACTCATTTTAATTTTAAATTCATTAAAATTAAATCGTTTGATTTGTCTATTCTTTCCACTGGTGACCGCAATCAGTGCACTTATTGAAAGTAGTTTCTCCTTCGTCACCGGATCTAACTTGCTTAGAAAACGAATCGACATGAAATTGTTTACACCTAGGACACGGTTTATAACTCTCTACCTTAACTGACCTCAAATCCTTAGTAATATCCAAAAAATTTCTCCTCCTGGAGCTATCAAAAATAGGAGAATTTCTAATAATTAGATCTCTGCTCTGTTCTTTTTGAGATTTTTTTAGGTATGTAAATCCTTCGTCAAAACCCATCATATTTAATATTTCTATGGCTTCTAATATGAAATCTCTTTCCTTCAAATTAAATAGAGTATCTGAATTAAATTTAAGTTTCAAGAGTTTATCTAATTCCTTTTTATCCAATTTTCTTCCACCTATAGAAATTTTCTCCAAAATATTTTTGACGGTTTGAACTTTTGGAAGAGAACTCATTTTATTTTTATTTTTTATAATAGTTTTTCATTTTTAAAGTAAAAATGAGTGATTGTGACTGCGAAAAGAAAAATGTAGACGAAACGTGGTTAGATAAAAATGACTACGGGGACGAGTTTCTTAGTGAAGAAAGCTTTAAAATTATAAGAAGAATTATTAGAGATAAACAATATTATACTATAAATCAAGATGCTATATTTAACTTAAAATTAGATGAAAATGATATAAACGACATGACACTCAACGATGTCAAAATAGACTATTCCTATTTAAAAAATGATAACTTCAGAGGTATAGACGACAGACAAGATGAAATAAAATTATTAGAAGAGACTTCTAATATGAGTGACAGTACAGAAAGTGTTTTAAGTCAAGAAGAAGCAGAGATAATTGAAAATATAGGAAAACAAGAAAATACAGACGAGAAGGTTTTGGACAATATTTTAGAAGAAGATACTGAAACAGAAAAAGAAACAACGAGATATGATACAGATTTAACAAGTATGACAGAAGACGAAGAGGATCTAAAAGAAATTGTAAAAAATATAAGTAGAAAAAGACAAAAAAATAACCCAAAATACAATTCGAATGTCTCCGAAGAAAAACTGGATGAATTATTGGATGAGGATTAACATTAAAAAAATTTTGAATATAAAATGGAAGATATAGAAATTTTTTTACCTTGGAGAAATCCAACATACAAAGAAAAAATAATAATACCTTCTTCTGATACAATTGTCAGTAGAATAGACCTTCCTAAATTTGAAATAAATCAGAAAGAATTTTTGATAGATGAAAAATATAGATTTATTGACATAGATAAACTTTTAAAATTAAATAATAAGAAATACGAAGTTAAAGAACTCAAAGAAATAGCATCTAAATTGGGGATATCTATTAATAATAAAAAATTAGAATTAGTTCGTCTTATCAAATTAAAAATAGGTTTAGAATAATTTTGTTTATAAAAATGCAGATCGTCATTTACGTGAAAAAGGGGTGTCCTTATTGTCAAAGAGTACTCCAGAGTGTAAAAGAGAATCAAGGGAAAGAAGTTGAAATTTATACAGCGGACGAAGATTTTAAAACAACTACATTCAAGGAAAAATATGGAAGTGACACTACATTTCCGAGAGGTTATTTAGTTGTTGGAAAAGAAGTAAAACTTATAGGAGGAAGCGATAGTATTATTAGTGAGTTAGAAAAAGATTAATTATATATTTAAATATAATTAATTATAAACTTATTCTCTTAGGGAAAGAATGGCCTTTTCGATTCTATAAAGAGAAGGACCGAATTCTTTGTCAATAAGACCTCTTAGAGAGTAATCCATCCTAGAACTGTAAGAATGCCGAGAATCCCTTTCAGATGCATATATTTTGGAAACATCTGCAAGATTTCTAATTCTAGACAGTGCTTTAGAATGATATTCGGAAAGGCGCTCTTCGTATTTTCCATGACGAATATCTGCGTTGTGCTTCTTAATAAACTTGATAATAAGACCTTTGCATTCATTGTAATCTCTCCATGCGTTGATAAAAATATCTATTTTTCTAAGAGGACAAAAAAGAACACAGTTGGTCAAAATATTAGACATCCTCGACTGGTGACTCTTCGGATTGAAATTCTTGTCCTTGTTCATATACGTATTGACAATAAAAGAGGTTTCTCTCTTAGAATTATCCAAAATAATCTGGAGTTGTGACTCTTCCAAACAACCAATATACGGAAATGTCGATGAGTACGAAGACTCGTCCTTGGACATTTCCATGAGGCGATAGAGATGATTCTTCATGTTTGGGGTATTTCCAGCGATTACCTTTCTCATCTCAAAGCACTTAGGAACAACTTTGATTATTTCCTTGTAACCACGTCGTAGAATAACTGTTTCTCCTTTAAAAAGAGAAAAAGGAATACATCCTTCTTCGTATTGGACAGTTTCGTACCCTGATTTCAAAATAGAAAGGGCTTCTTCTGGACCAATAACAGTAGGAATAAGAATTCTACCTGAAAGTTCTTCTTTAGACGGAAGAACATGATCTCTTGAAGTGTGTAAATGGTATATCTCAGGGTCAATTTGATTGATTTGTAGAATATTTCCCTCAAGATCCACCGAACCAAGATAGATAATAACGGTATCATGATCCCTCATATCCATCCTAGATGTAATCACCAGATTAGAGTTCATGATCATAAAATGATGAGTCAGATCGGATGGTTCTAGTTTCGAAAGAAATCTTTCACCTCCGTTCTCGTTCCATAACTTATAGAATGTTTCTTCTTTATTTCCCCAAAAACTGTTCCTACAGTCAATACGTTTCGTATTGGAGAAAAGAAGTTCTTCCTTTAATTGGACTTTAACCACTGCGCCTTCATAACCAACAGTTGCATAAGTATCATCAGAGAAAAGATTCAAAAATTCTTGATCGGTAGTAAATTCTATATGGGATGAACAAGAAAAGGTCGCCGAAACAAGTTCGGAAGTTTCCGTATTATAAATATTCCCTTGAATTGAAGGATCACTATCACCTTTGATGATAGTAAATTTTCCTTCACTATTCTTGTCGTCTGACGAAATATTGTCTAGATGAAACATTTTTTTTCTTTTTTTCTTATGTTTTTTTTGTCATTTTTAGGTTAAAATTTTATAATGTTTTAAAAATTGATCAAAAATTTTTTCTTCTAGTCTTTTGTCCACGAGGCTTTTAAGTTTAAAATCTTCGATTTTTTCTGGTTCCCAACGTAATCCAATAGACTCTGAGCTCATTTTTGACTCGAATAGATGATCATTTGCTGTTACATAAATAACCGGTCTGGTTGTTTTCATTTGGAAGGATTCCCTAATGTTATTCCAATAATATACTTCTTTTAATATCTTAGTTCGTTTATCTATAACAGTCAAACAGGATAAAATATCTCCCTTTTCCCCTGAAAGATTGAAGAAACCTTTCATCGAATATGGGAAAATAAGAATATAAACAACGGCTATTTCTTCTTCATCTTCCTCGTAAAGATGATAATAAAGTGGTTCCTGTGGAGATGTTACATTTTGAGTATCTTTTACCTTGATATTTCCTTTTTTACCCTTTAAAAAATCTTTATTGATAGGATAGTGTTTTTCTCCCTTAGAAAATACAAAAATAGGTCTGAATTTTCTTATTAATTCAATGTTTCTCATTTTAATTATTATAAATAATTAAAGAACATTATTTATAAAATGGAAAGATTATCTTGGGATCAATATTTTTGCAAAATAGCAAACGTTGCATCAGAAAGGTCTCCTTGCGAAAGACTTCAAGTAGGGTGTGTACTTGTAAAAGATAATAGGATTATAGCTCAAGGATATAATGGATTTTTGCCAAATTGCCCTCATATTTCCATTGTTAGAGATAATCATGAACAGTCTACAGTCCATGCAGAGCAAAATGCGATAGCAGATTGTGCTAAGAGAGGAGTAAGTTGTGACGGGTCTACCTTATATGTAACACATTACCCATGTGTTATATGTGCCAGAATAGCATTTGCTGCAGGGATAAAAGAAGTAGTATATATTGATGATTATAAAAATGACGAACTTGTTCCAATTTTTGCATCTCAATTAAATGTTAAAATTACAAAATTTGATAGTATATAAAATACTATGTCATCTATAACTGTAAATTTTTTAAATAGTATCGGAAGATACTCTATTTTTTATACATTAGCCGCGCCTATTTATATATTTTCTTCTGGAGAATACGAAGATCCCCCAAAATTAGCATTAGCTATACTGATAATTGCTGTTATAATAACAACACTGTCTTATTGGAAAAATCCGAGAAAAAATTTTAAATGGAAAATAGCAGATCGATTAATAGCCTCTTCTATCGTAATAGTATCCTTTATTTTTGGAAACAATGATACAAAAGCACTTGCAGGTGCAGGTGTTTATTTTTATTTATTAGGTCATTCTGGTGACTTCAAAAACTTCAATAGTTACATCAATCATATTGTTTTCAGATTTTTTGCAGGCTTAGGAGTTTTACTTTATATTGTTGATGATGATTTATGGAATCCTATTTTTGTTGGATTTAATATACTAGTAGTTTTGGGGCTAATATTTATTAATGTTAACAGATTGAAGTCAAGTAGACATTTTAATAAAAGAGAACAGATAAGAGAGAATATTTTGATTTTTTAAGATACCTATATTAAAATTTTCCACGAATTTTAGTCAAATGGTAAAAAATAACAAAAATTGACAAAAATAGTATAAATAATATACTATTTTTCCTTTATTATTACATAATTTTAATTTTATTGTCAGAATTAAAAATCTTGATGTAAGATTTCATTAACATTTTTTTAACACCATCATCCACTAAAATAACGGTCTCCACCAACTTTTCTTTTGCTTGTGTTTCAAACTTATCGAATACATATTTAAATTTTTGCATAATGCCCATGCTAACAGAACCGCCTCGTGTATCTAGAACATAACGAATCTTATCGTGTTCTTGGTATGCTTTTTGTAATTTTAAATATAGTTCTTTTACATCCATATTTTCGTTCATTTTAATATTAACATTAGTTATCATTTTAATATTAAAAACTATTAATAGTTTTGTTTTTTTTAATATACTTACTCATAAAAATTATAATTCAAAAATGAAATACTTATCATGAAATAATATTTAAAATATGGAGAAAAAGACAAGAACGGAACGAAAAGTAGATGATTATAGCGGTTTATCCGCTATCAATCATGTCTTCAAAATTCCAGATACATATATTGGTTCTTGTAAACCCCAAAAGTTTTCGTCTCTCATTGTAGAAAATGGCAAATTTGTTAATAAAGATCTAACTATTCCTCAAGGAGTTCAGAGAGTATTTCTAGAAATTCTTTCCAACTCAGGTGATAACGTTGATGCTTCAAGAAGAGCCGGTGTAAATACCGGTGATATCAAAATTACAGCAGATAACCAAACCATTTCTATTGAAAACGGAGGTCTTCATATTCCTATAAAAAAGGTTTCTCTAATTAAATCTAACGGTAATACTACTGTAAAAGAGTACGAAGAAGGTGATGAATTGTGGTCTTGGTTACCTGAATTTATTTTCGGAGAATTTAGATCCTCTAACAACTATGACGAAAACGTGAAAAGAATGGGTTGTGGTCGAAACGGTTTCGGTGCCAAACTGACCAATATCTTTTCCAAAGTTTTTACCATAGAAGTTGAAGATCCTGACAGTAAGAAGAGATTCAAAGGTGTTTGGTCGAATAATATGTTCAAAGATGACGAAAACGGAAAGCCTGATATAGAAGTCGTTTATGATAATTCAATCAAAAAGGGTAAAGTTAAAATTACTTGGAATCTGGATTTTCCCAGATTTAAGATGACTGAATATTCTGAAGACGACCTAAAACTATTCAAAAGATTCGCGGTTGACTTTTCATTTACTTGTAAGATTAAGACTTTCTTCAATGAAGAAGAACTCGATTATAGGAGTATAAAAAATTATGCTTCGCTTATTTGGTCAGAAGAAGAAATGAAAAATCATATCATCAATTATGTTTGGGAAAAAAATGCACCTGATTCTCTCAGGAATGCCACGCAGAAAACACAAGAAACAAAGATTGTTGATGCCAAAAAGCCTGAACATATTCCTGAAGTAGAGATATTGATTGTAGATACTGTAGACAGTGCCAAAAACATTTCATATGTTAATGGTCTTATTACAGCAGAAGGAGGCGTGCATGTAGAAGCTGTACAAGAGCAAATTTTCAAACACATTTCTACAATCGTGAATGGAGAGAAGAAAAGAGGTAAAAGAAGTGGCGTTGCTATTACAGCAAAGAATATCAAATCTCATGTTTCTTTTATTGTCAATGCTCGACTTGCTGATCCAGAATATACATCTCAGTCTAAGACCAAACTATCTTCTCCGTCTATAGAGGTGACTTATTCGGAAAAGATGATGAAAAACATACAGTCTTGGGATGTTATAAGTCGTCTTTTTGCAGAAATAGATGCCATTGCTTACAGCAAAGCGTCTAAAAATGACGGTTCTAAGAGAAAGCATATTTCGATGGATAAAGGAGAAGACGCAAATCTTGCAGGAACAAAACATTCTCAGCAATGTAAGCTTTATCTGGTAGAAGGTCTTTCTGCAGCTAACTATCCTCAAAAGAGAATCTGCATGCTTGAAGGAGGAAAAGACTACAACGGTTATATGCCATTGAAAGGTAAGTTTTTGAACATTACAAAAGCTAAACCAACACAATATGCAGATAATACTGTTGTTGCTTCTATCAAACAAATTATGGGTTTGCGGGAAGAAGTAGATTACAGTGACTATGAAAATATTCGAACCCTTCGGTACGGTTTTATTATCTTGACAGTCGATGCAGATGACGATGGGATGCATATTCTAGCTCATGTTCTTAACTTTTTCCGGGAAAAATTTCCAGGTATTCTACAGAGGAACATGATTGGATATCTAAGGACACCGGTGATTAAACTTCTAAAAGGAGACAAGATTCATAAACGCTTTTTTACTGTTCCTGACTGTGAAAAATGGTGCAAAACCAATAGTACAAGAGGTTTGACAACGAGGTATTATAAGGGTCTAGGTACGTCAAATGACGATGATATCAAAGATGATCTAACTACATCTCCTACTGTAGTGTGCTTCTATGATAGTTCTTGTGTTCAAAACTTGGATCTTGCTTTCCATGAAGATAACGCAGATAAGAGGAAAGAATGGATCGAGAAATGGAGAGATGTCACGCAATGCGATGACGTTATTTCTGTTGATATTAGCAGTGTTCGGAAAGGAGAAGACAAACTAATGCAAGCTCAAGATATCAGCCAGTTCATTAATCGTGAATTGATTGGCTATTCTGTTGCTTCTCTTTTCCGAGCTATTCCTTCTGAATACGATCATCTCAAAGATTCTCAGAGAAAATGTCTTTACTCTGCTTTGTCGTACTTTAACTACGACCCTAAGAAAGGAAAAAGTATTAAAGTAGGACGATTTGCTAACAAAGCAGCAGATATGACACAGTATCATCATGGTGAAAAATCACTTATTGATACTTTCATTAAGATGGCCCAGGATTTTGTTGGTTCAAACAATATGGGTTATTTTAAGAAAGACGGTCAGTTTGGAACACGAGCAGACGGGGGTGAAAATGCAGCAGATGCTCGTTACTCTGAGACTCATTTGGCATGGTGGATTCCGCTTGTGTATCAAAAAGAATCAGTCGAATTGGTTGAAAAAAGAACTACAGACGAAGAAGAATGCGAACCACTCTGGCTTCCAGGTGTTATTCCAATGGGAATAGTGAACGGAACTAACGGAATTGCTACTGCTTTTTCTACATCAACCCCTTGTCATAATCCTATTGATGTTATCGATTGGTATCTGGATAAGTGCCATGGAAAATCACCGAAACCTATCACTCCGTGGTACAATGCATTTAAAGGGAAAATGAAAATCGTGAACAGAGACCGGGAAGGAAAGGGGATTATTATTGAAGGAGACGAAGATGACGAACTTCTACCTGCTGATGTAGATCCAGGAAGACCTATTTCATCTCCAAAGAGGTTCAAGGATCTCACAGATGAAGATATCGAAGGTTTTGATGAAGAGAGTCTTGCTGTGATCAAACACGCACAAGACTCTCGTCTCAGTCTACAGACTTTTGGAAAATATGATATTATTGGTGTTCATAAAAACAACGGACCAATTATTCAAATTACAGAAGTTCCTGTTAAGGTTTGGATTCATCGTTATCGAAAGTGGTTGGAATCCTTGATTCAGAGCAAATCTAAAAATAAACCCATCTACGATTTCAAGGACAATTCTACCACTGAAAATGCCAATTTCGTAATTCACTGGAATAATTCTTATAAGACTCCTAATCTCAAGAATCTTAAATTGGTTCGAAGTTTCGGTATTTCTAACATTACTCTGATTGATCACAAAGGTTTTCCATCTCAATTTACTACCATCCAACAGGTAATGGAAAAATACTATCTTCATATGATTCAACATTATAAAGACGTAATTGAGAGAAGGATTAGTATTGAGAAAGATCGTGTTACAGATATTACCTATAAAATGAAGTTCATCATCCATGTATTGAGAGAAGAACTTAAGATTATTAAAGTGAAAGAAGACATTATTGAAGGAAAAATGAAAGAATATGAAATTCCTTTTGAATATTATGAAAAGTCAAAAGGTAAAGATTTCTCTGTGGAATCATATGAAAAATACAAGAAATTTCTTGAAGAAACTAAGTCTAAGCTCAAAGCGGCGGAAGAATTAACACCTGAAGGTATTTGGATTGAAAAATTAACGGTTTTGAGAACAGAATTGAAGAAGAGATTCAAGCGAGGAGTTCTTCAAATGAAGAAATAACTCCCTAAAAATGAATTTTTTAAAAAAATCCTAAAATAATAGACACAATCAGAGATGCCCGAGACGACGATCCCTTGCCCGAACCCCGACTGCCCGTCCCAGCCGTCCCTGGACAGCCAGCCGCGGCGGATGGAGTGCTCGGACTGCGGGGACTGCAGCGGCTGGGTGACGGTCCCTGCGGACCCCACGGGCCTGACGCAGGACTAGCTCATCATCACTGATTACGCTATTGGTCGAAAAATAAAAAAGAGGTACTTGTATCTCACCAAAAAAAGACCATTTAGTAAAATATAATCCAATAATTACATATTTTACTAGTAACATTTCCCTAAAATTGAATTTTAAAAAAAAATACGTATTAATAGATACACTGTTACGAACATGCCAGATTCCAGCACCCCTTGCTACGACCCCGACGTCTACGTCGGTCAGTTTGAGGAAGAGTTGCCTATGGGAGAGAACATCGGTGATTTCGATGACCTGCACCAGGACGAGATTGCCGCTGCCCGGCTGGCAGAGCCTGACGCCGACGGCTTTTGGATGCTGAGTCAGATCGAAGTGGACGAGGCCCGTCACGCGACGCGTCTGGTCTCTCTTTTCGACATCGTGGGTGCTTCGCGCGCCGCCCTTGACGCAATCAACTCGGTATCGGTAACGCTTGCCGACGAAGCTCTCGCCTTTGCGGAGAAGGTTTCCAGCACCGGCAACGGCTATGGGATCTTTGAGGTGAAGGAGTCTGACGAAGAGCTCCTTGACGAGTTGAGTCAGTTGGACGGCGACGGCGACTCGGATGGCGCCTGGGCCTAAACGGTTCGACTTTTTTCTTTTTCTATCCGCACTCACAGTGTAAAACAATATAATTTATTTCTAATATTGTTTTGCTATTTGTAGAGTGCCATTAATTTTCTGTAACTTTTTTTGTTATTTTCCTCTCTATTATCTAAAAAAATGTCATGACTTTCTCTTGAAAACCCTGTCATACCCTCTGGCATGTAGAACAAATTTTCATAACCTTTATCCGCTAATTTGACCATTAATTTTTTAGCAGCATTGCAGCTTTCTTTAGCACAATATACGACTAAAGGTGTATTCTTTTTTATCTGTGTAGGAACAGTAATGGATTTACTTTCATGGTCTATATGAAGGTGTTTCATTCCTTTGTATTTTTCGATATCTACTAGAGAAGGATTTTTTCTAGAAAGAGCGTAAACCATGTAATAATCCCCGTTTTTCCAAGTTCTTTTAACTGTCTCGGGTTTTATGTAAACCCCGTCATATTTCAGCCTTTTTGTCTCTAATTCGTTAGAATGCGTAGGTATACCTAAAAGAGTATAGACTTTTTCTGTGTCCCATTTATCTTCTTTTTCACAAACAAAATGAATATGTTTTGGCCATATCTTACCGTCTTCTTTATAACATTGCGGTGACATTACTTTGATAACAATTTTTCCGTTATCTTTCACTTTACAGCACCCAAAATTGTTATTTCTATCACAGTAACTTTTCTTTAAATTTTCTATTTTTTTAGACTCGGATAATTTTTTAGGTTTAGCTGCCCAATAGAAAATCTTTGTTCCTTTGGGTAATTTACTATCAAGGACAGTAATTTCTATATCTGACTTTGTAGGATGACTTGTTTTAACTGTCTTTGGATGTTTGTGAAGTGGAAAATGGCAACCTTTTAAATCTTTGGGCATATCTTCCATATTTGAGAAGGTAAAAAAGTGGTGCTTTTTACTACAAGTATGGCAAAGTTTCATCTTTTTATTATATAACATATAATAAAAAAAGAATTAGTTAAAAAGATGAAAAATCCTTTTAGCGACCTAATATTTATGTTTTTTATTATCATCTTTCTTCTCCTAGCTGTGTATATTTCTTACTACGGATATGAAAAGAAATATCTCCCGATAACACTTAGTAATTTTGAATATTCTACATATAAATCTCACAAAAACGTACCGGAAGGTATCAATTCTTTAACACTAGCTGCTTTAATAGGTCAATGTCCTCCTGGTCAATGTGCAATAGATATCGAGACAGGATTAAAAAGATGCCCTGAAAATCCAACAAGCAAATTAACTTATAATATAAATGAAGAAGCATGTACCCGATTAAATTTTTGCGATTACACTGAGATTCCTTATGCTGTTAGATCTGATGGATCTGCTTTTAATAAAGAGTGTGAAAAAAGCCCCGATGGAGAAAATGTACCATGCAGATGTACTAACAAAAGGACATGCGCAGATTATCAACTTTCTAAATTTAATATTTTAGGAGGCGATCCCAGTAAAACCACTAAAAATAATTTTCAAATAGTTCAAAGTACTCTTAAAGCTCAAGATTTAATAGGATATTCACCTATAGAAATAGACAACCAGTCTAGAGAATTTTGTGAAATAAATCCAGGATTCACAGGAATATTGACACATGGTTGCGATTTTATTAATTCTGTTCAAGATAAATTAGGATGCCAAACAATATCTAATATTGTTACATCTAATTTGACAGTCACCATAGACTGGGACCTATATAAAGATGTCACACTTAGTCCTATTCAAACTGAAGTAGTACTGGTTACACAAGTAAGCAGTCAAGCAAACCTTGCTCTTCCTCGAACAGGTATGATAACTTTTGCAGCTCCGTCTAATAGTTCTGGTTCTGCAACCCAAACAGAAACAGTCAGTTATTCTGGCTTTAGCAGTATAACAACAGACGTAGTTAACAATATTCAGACAATTACATTGTACAACATATTTAGTATATCTGTAACACAAACAGGTTCTGTAAAAAATGACGGAATACCTGGAAAATCTGGATTTCAAATAGCATGGAAAGGTCGGTATGGGAATACTCCTACAGATACACCAAGTTTGACTCTAGCTAAAAATTCGTTTGTTTTTTGTTCAAATTTAGATACAGGGCCTAATTACAAGAATATGTTACTCTGTACTCAAACAGATAATAATGTTTGTAAATTTGGTAACTTTACTTATAATTTTGATAAACTAACAGGAATAAAAGATAATACCTTATTATCAACAGACGAACAATTTACAAGGAATTTTTGTCAACTAACCCCTACTAATAATAGTACTCTTCAAAGGGATAATTATTTACAAGATCCAGAATTTTATACATTGTCTTGTGCTATAGGTTCAGGTTGTGATGGAAAAAAATTTCAGAGCAATGCTATAGAAGAATCAAATGCTAAATATTACCCCGAAGTAGATATAGATGGAATAAACGGCGTGTGGAGTTTAGAAAATATTACTAATTTCCCATACCTTCACTTGAAAAATCCACAGGGAAATATTAAAGTTAACGGTGTTTCACTGGGACCCACAGTCTTACTTAATGATCAGAACTTGCAAGCGGGGGATTTTTGGTCTATAAAAGTAATAAATCAAAATTTAATTTCCGGAGGTACATGTACACCGGCAAACACTTCTAAAATTATAGTCCAAGACTTATTTGGATTAGATACTATTACAAATAAGGGGGTTCTCCCAACAAATAGTAATTTAATACCGGGTATTTCTATAGGAACAGATAGTTATTCATTAGTAAGTGCAGAATACGGTCTTTGTACAGCAACAAATCAGAATCAGAGTTCTATTACTATACATCCTCCTCTCCTCTCTGAGCTAGGAAAATTTGCAGATATCAGACTAAACCCGCCACCAATAACTACTGATGATACTTATGGAATAGTTGTCAGGGACGAAAGTGGTACGAACCCGGGTTCGTGCTTTACTTTCATGACATTGAGAGGAAAGACTATCCCTTCTTTTGGTGATGTAAATGTAGATATTAGCCTCTATAAACAATTTGCTTTTTCAGGACCTAATTATATGACAAATGTATCAGAAACAGTAGACACTACAATTCCTAGTAATAATTCCAACTGCAGAGTATATAAAAGAGGAAATGGGGAAAATTATAATGTTTCGGTAATACAAGCAAGCGATAAACCAAAAAAATTTCCTATGTTCCCCCCTGAAAATATCTATCAATTACAGTTTTCCACTAACAAATCTACTGATTTTAATTTGAATTACTATAGTCCACAAGCCCCTTTTAAAATTCCAATGTCGATGTACTATCCTGTATGGAACCCCGTTTTATATCAGCAAGAGTGTATCAGATGCAAACCTCTTCTATTAACATTCGCTGAATTAGATTCTTCCAATAATCTCGAAAATGTAGTGATACAATTCTCTGGTAAAGATTTTGGAAGTTATGAATATAATACAGACCCCGGTGCAGATAATAACAAATACTGTCATGTAACTACTTCAGAGATAAATTTTGATAATACAGAAGGAGTAATAAATACCACTCAAAGAATAATGTTGAAAGAACCCAATCTTCATGTCAAAATAGGGGATTATGTTTTAGATTCTACTTTACAGATGCCTTATAAAATCCATGGTGTAAACGTAGTTTCATCTTCATCAGTTTTTTTTGGGGCTTTTTTTATTGCTCCCCAAATTTTTCCATCACAAGATGCAATTAAATACTTCACAGATAATTGCTTAGATAAAATAAAGAAAGACTCTAATGGATATTTAAATTTTCCAAATCCAATTACATACAATCCTTTTACAATATCTTACGGTCTAGAAGAGTCTACTTCCCAAAATTTTATATATAATTCTGATGGAAATAAAAATACTTTATATTGTAATCAAATAGGGGATATAACTTATGATACAGGATCGAAGACTTGGAAAATGAATAATCAAGGAAGGGTAAACAAAAATGTATTTTCCAATAATTATTTTTTCGGTAAAAAATACACAGATTTAAATGATTATATAGAGTTTATGAAATCTCCTAGTCCCACAGGTATACCGTATACATCGGGGTTCTATTTTATCCCACTTCAAAAGGTAACAGCCATTTCTAGTGATAGGAAAACAGTTATAGTTGATTCCCTTTTTCCAAAACAAATATTACAGAGAAAAACATATACTACAGGAAAGGAAGAACCAACATATGTCCAGTTTTGTAGATTGGATTCGCCTCTAAAATTAGATGTAACTACTGCTACAGGAGGTGTGATAAAAAGCGAAGAAGTTGTAATTAACGGAATGGCCGATTCAAGAATAACAGATATAAAAATTACAAAATCTGGTTCAAAATTTCTTCAAGAAAATTTACCTATAATAAAATTAAACTTAGAAAATCAAAAATTCTTATAGTATTATAGTACTTTAATACTATAAAAAGATGGACGGTAATTTATATCTCATAGAAATCATTTATGTTGTTTTTTATGCATTATTACTTCTCTTTATATATCTAAATTATACGGCTATTACAAATTTCTCAGAAAGTTATAAGATAATAATAGAAAATGCCTCTCCTCAATGTTTACCTAAACCTCAAAATTTACCATTTGTTTCGGAATCAGATTTAATAGCATGTAAAGAAATCAAGAATAATAAGGGAGAAGTAATAAGTAAACCTTATTATTATTACAATCAAAACAATAATTTAGCTTTTATTGTTTCTAATAACCAAGCAGATGCCGGTAATTTTATACAAATATGTAATAAGTATTGTCCTGGAAATATAGATAAGACACATAAATGTACAGCTGCTGATAAAGAAGGTCCATATAAAAAATGTATAGATTTACTTCAACCTTCGCCGAAATGTACAAATCCTTCTGTAGCTATAGCTATTGACAAAACAAATGATTCGTTCTTTTATGCAGTAAAATATGCTGATAGCAGCGCTGGGTGCGCATAATATTTTTATCATTAATTATCTAGTTCCTTTACTCCAAACCTTGATCCTGGCATGTTAATTAATTGAATAGCTTTGGATCTTAGTTTTTTTCTATTCTCCCTTGCTCTCACAATTAGTGTTTGGAAAGCTTGGTATTCTATTTCATCAAAAGTCTCTGGTATACCTCCTTCTAATGAACCTAAAAAGTTTTTAATTTCTATCGTCCTTGGAAACTTATTCCTCGTGTAGTTAATAACTTTCGATAAATCTAAAATAGTATCCATATCTTCTCTCTCACCTCCCCCGGAAATATAAAATTTATCTATATTTTTTGGAATTAATTGATCAGTGAGAGTAAAATCAGTAATTATAAGACATGGACCTATATCAGGTACCGACTTAATTTTTCCTCTTTTAGAATTATAATCATCTGTCCACCTAACAATTGTAGGTTGTATTGGTCTTTTCTTAAGTTTTTCGTAAATATAAACGAAACCTTCTAAACCAGATTCTCCTTTGCCTAATTTAACTAAAATTCTTTCTCCTGAGTTAGCAAAAATAGAAATAATCATATCTCTGAATTTAGGAGATCTGGATATAGCTTCTTCTAAATTTAGAGGAGGATTAGTCAAACTTATCAATCTAGTCCCGTTAGTTCTTCCTGAAATATCATCCATCGATAAATCTAATGTTAATATTTTCTTACCAATTGAAACAACTGCAGGATTATCTTGCATCGTACTCCATGATTCTTTTCCATAAGGTTTTGGATAAGCTTTCTTGATGGCTCCTAAATATTCTTCCGCATGTTTTCCGTATACAATACATTTTTCTGGAACAAGTTTGTGTCTGACTTCCAAATCTGCAAAAGCAGGCCATAAATAAGCATTACCATTTGTTAAATTATCAATAGGTACAAGGTCTTGTTTTCCAAAAATTCCATCGATTAAAACGATAAAATAATTTCTAGTAATTCCAAACTTGAAAAGATCAACAGCATAAACGTTAAATGTTTTTATATCTCTGATAATAAACAAAGATCCTTCGTTTTCATCGTTCATTTTAAAAAGTTCATCGAAAGATTTGTAAAACTCTGTGTTTATTTGTTTTTCCCAACCAAAAACATAAATATTTCTAAATTTATCTTCTATTCTTTGTAAAAATTTAATAAGTAAATCTTCCATTCTTAATTTAGAAAATTCTATAGGGACAATGATTCCGCAAATTTTTACCTGTCTAATATAATCTTCTAGTTTTTTAGTCTCTTGAACTAATCTACCCTGTGTTCTAAATATATTCTCTCTGTATTTTTCTTTTTCCCCCTCTGTTTTTAAGTTATCATATTTTCTAGCTTGTATTATATTTTGTTGTGTTAGTAAATCTTTATCGACTGGTGGAAAAACACTGTCTTCCTCGTCAGGAGGAAGATTAATATTTTGAAGTTCATCGTAATCAATATCAACCATTGGAAGAGGAATAAGTTCTTCACCTTCCTTCAGTAGAAACTCATCTTGATCTTCTGGTTTAGTTTCATGGTCGAAGTGATTATATATTTGAGATAAATAGCTTTGAATATTTTTCTCCGTTAAATTCATTTTTTTCAAACTATCTTCTACATTATTAATAATATCTTCGTTATCAGATCCTTGTTCTATCTTGGTAATGGCAGAGGATACTATTTCATTAATTTGTGCTTGTCTGACGTTCGTATTATCTTCGTTTTTTTCATATACTTTATAATCTACTCCTGATTTGTTCCTGGCTTGTTTATAAATCCTCGTTACCTGCGGGTCATCTACAGGTCTCCCAATTCTTGCAGCTATATCTTGCTTGGAATCTGATTCTCTTTTACCGTTAAGTATATCCTTTAACACTTTATCTTCTAAATTATCTAAGACCCGTTGCGGTATACCCATACTCGTCATTTTATAAATAATCAATTATTTATAAATAAAATTTAAATAGATTACAAATTAATCTTCTTCGATTTCCTTTTCTTTGGTGTTGATTCTTATATCTATCCCGACACCATTCAAAAGATGAATCAATAGTTTAAAAACGTAAGGAACTGTCAAAATTCCTGGTTTAGAATTTCCACAAAGTGTACAGTTTTTATCCCCTATAATAATGCCACAACTTTGACAAACAATAATCTTAAATTCATCCGAAACTTTCATCATTCTTTCTCTAATAACCCCAGTAGCTCCATGGGCTACAAAGGAATCCTTTTCCATCTCTCCTATTTTCTGACCTCCACCGACGGCTCTTCCCCCTCTTGGCTGGTGGGTATAAAGAGACTTGTTTCCAGTAGATCTTGTTTGAATCTTATCAATAACTTGATGTCTCAAAACTTGTTCATAAATAGGAGCGATAACGATTTTATTATCTATTTTTCCTCTTTTTGGAAAATAGACGTCTTCGTAACCAAAAGAATCTAACCCTTCATTTTCTAAGATTTTCATAGACTCTTTAGATATTTTTTGAACATCAATGAAAGCAGATGCATCTACTCTTTTTCCAGAATAAACAGCTGCCTTTGTGACAAGTCCTTCTACTAGAAGACCAACAGTTTGCCTGGAAGGATAACCAAGGGGGTTGAAAATAATATCGGGGGTGATTCCTTTATTAATACCAGAAGTAACAGTTGGCATATTTTCTCTCTTTTCTACTCTTCCTATAGTACCTTTCTGAGCATATCTGATAGCTAATTTATCACCAGCTTGATATCTCCTTGTGCTCCTAAGTTTTATAGAAATATAAAGATAACCAACTTCTTTGGTAATGATTATTCTGTCAACATAACCTTCTTCTCCAAGACCACACATCAACGAATTATTTCTCATAGTCCCGTCTCTAGAGTTTTTCAGAACCTTTCCGATGATACAATCCCCTTCCCTGACATAAGAATCCAATTTAGGAAATCCGTTCTCTTGAATATGAGCATATTTCTCTGCGGATTCATTTGCTCTAAGCACAGGTCTCTGAAAAACTTCTTTGATATTCCTTTCAAAACTTGGCTGCGTATACTTAATGATAGTATATTTAATGTAATTCAGGTTTCCAGAATTAACATAATCTTCGGAAACAACAATCGAGTCCTCTTGATTGTCTGGTTCTGTCAAAAAACCTATAACAGGTGTCTGGCCTGCAGGAAATATATCGAGTTTCGGTATGAAACAGGCCTCTGACTCACAAATAGGTCTAGTGGGTCTAACAAGTCTTTTGAACCCAGAGGTACTTCCGTAGAATTTGTTGTGGTAATTAATATTAAAATATCCAAGAGCTTGTTTTGCCATAGAGCAATTATAAATAGTTCTCGTAGCAATCTGATGATTAGTAAAAGGACAAATAGAAGCGGTCAACCCAAAAAGCTGGTTAGGGTCTATATTACAATGTGTATAATTATAAATCGTCTCTGCTTTTTGTTTTTCATAAACATCTTCATCCGGAATACCTTCCCTGAGATCTTTCATCTTGTAAAAATGTTCCACGCTATACGCTATAAGGTTTTCTTCTGCATCACATTCACGAGAACTTAAGAATTCTACAGCCCCTGAAAAAATTAATTGATCATAAGATAAATTCCATCCATTGATTTCCTCGATAACTAATTCCTTTGTTTCTGGATTTACTACAAAATACGGAGAAGTAGCTCTGGAAGAATCGGTGTAAATTTGAAGGCAGCTCGAATAGTCTTCCATAAAAATCTCTACATCTATAGGAAGTTTTCCATTAAGTTTACCATAACGAATTCGTTCTTTAGCAGAAGGTGTACAATATACAACTTCTATTTCTTTATACGAAACGAATCTTCCATTTGCCATAAAAATTATATCGCATTTTTCTCCGTCAATTTCATCTCCTTCGTTTCCTATATATGCTTCGATATAATCAAGGACTAGATTTTCATCTGTTTCAAGAGACAATCTGCAAGTTGTAGAAAGATATTTAACGAGAGACACTGAAGAAGATTCGGGTGTTTCTGTCAAACAATGCTTATCTCTTTGCGAAGAGTGAACTTCTCTGACAGACATTTTCTGATCTCTTTTATCAACATTCTTGCTGTTTTTAGTAGACATAGACCAAAGAAGCAAAGGCGTATCCCTTCGCGTTGTTTCTGTCACATTTTCTTTAAGTTTATGATAAGTCTTTGTTCCCCAAAACGGGGAATTAAAAGAACGTTGAAAATCTCCTTGAAGATGAGAAGGTGCTTTAGAACGAAGAGTATTTCCAAATCCAGAATAATCCGGCTTAGTAGAAAATTTCTCTATGTCTCTTTTGCATACTTGAATTAACGAATTCATGATACTTCCTAATAGGATCTTTACAGATGTTCCAGCAGAGTCAAATCTCTTACTCACCCACGAATCCCTAGAATCTACGTTGACAATACCTATAGTTGTAAGAATATATTTAGAAACAAAATATCCCAGCAAATTAGATTTAAGGGAAATAGCTTCCTCGTTTGTCCTATACTCCACGTTGTTAAACAAGTTTTCAATCATTTTTTCTCTGAAATTTTCCTTTAGTTCTTCTCTCATTTCCAATGTAAATTTTTTCTTCCTTTTCATACAAAGATAACGAACATAATCTTTTATATTTTTAGTTTTAATAATAGAACTGTTCAAGAAATTCATGGATCTCCTTCTGTATTTTTTAGGGATAAATTTCTTGATATACTTATCGTAAGCTTCTTCTGGCTCTAGTTCTTCAAGAATTTTGAAAACTATAAAAATAGGAATATTCTTAACAACGATATTGATGTTTTGTTTATCATAATTGTCTGACATTTTGATCGTTCCCCATTTTTTACCAGTGACTAGACGAAATACCTTCGAACCATTTTTTCCTCCTTTTCTATAAGATGTATATTCACAAACTAGTTTACCTACCTTGTTATCAAAGAATACCATAGGAAAACAGACTCTCTTTTTATCTTGTATGATGACAGATTTTTCTGTTTTCAGTAAAAAATACCCAAAAGGATCTGTAATGCATTCTTTGAGTTCTACAAGTTCTTCTTCTGTTTTTCCACGTAGATTACAGAGTTTACTTCCAAGCATGACAGGAATGTGACCCAGTTCTATATTAGTTATAATTACTTCTCCGTTTGTCTTAGTTACTTCACAATCGAGAGTAATCCTTCCCTTATAAGGGATAGCATTATCTCTACAATATTGGGGATAGGTAATTTTTTCTTCTCCGTTGATAACGTGAACAGGTTTATGAATTTGGGGATTTTTTAAGTTTATTATTGTCCCGTCCGTGGCGACAAAAGATTGATTTTCCATCTGGACTTTAAAAATATTATCGACGTAATCATCAAAACTTTCAATGAGAGAATTTGAACCCGCTAATTTTTTCATAAAATTTCTATATACGAGACGGCTTTTAGTTTTGTCATAATCTTCGAAAGTTTTTACAAAACCAAAATTTCTCTCGTATTTTTCCAAAAAACTTTCGAGATCACTCATTTTAACTATTTTAACTTTTTTTAGATTCATTTTTAAATTTCATAGTATTATAATATCAGTTTATTATAATATCAGTTTATTTAAAGTTCAAGCTGATAGATACTCATTTTCTTTCTAGAACTAGAAAATTCGTAGATACAGTCGCCTTGAGTTACTGTTTCGTCATCTTTGTTATAATATACCGTGACACGGAGCTCATCGTTTTCTGTCATAACCCTCTCTTGTTTGTCTTCCGGGAGAAGATGAATTAGTTCTTGGAGAGTATTAAAAATCTTTCGGTCAACGTCAGAATCTTCAAAAACAGGAGCTCTGACGTCTACTTCTGATGGTTTAATTTCCCCTTTGAAGATCTTGCGAAAAACTTCAGTAAGATCTGTTTGAGAATCCAACTTAAAGATCCAACCTGCTCCTACAGACAGTTTTGGGTTGAATCTACCCCCTATTTCTTTGAAATATTTAGAAAATCTCTTACCGAAGTCCTCAGAAGAGGACATTGCGATAGATTTTGCCGAATAACGATAAAGTTTAACTTCATATTTCTTGTCGTCGACTGCGAAACTTCGCGTCCAATAGGGTTCTTTGTCACTCATCTTTTTAAATAAAAATCCTTATTCAATATTCATTTTTATTGATATAAAAAACTTTTAATAATTTTTAAAAATAAAATGGATAATAGTGACGATTCTTCAGACGGTGAGACAGAAATCGAAATTCCAGAAGAATTGATACAAACTATTGTCCAAGATCTTCTTAACGATCCAGACTTTTTAGATGCTTCTGATATGTTTTCCCAGCTCGGTAAAAGGGGGGATCCTTATTTAAATAAAATGGGTAATAGAAAAAGGAAACGTCTTGAAGAATTAGAAACCAGACTCCTTAAAAAAATAAAACCGGATAAACCATTGAAGTATAAAATTTTAGAATCAAATATTAGCGAAGAACTAAAGACTCAAATATTAGAAAAAATTAACAATTACGAAACTTTGAACAAATCTAGTGGAGAATATCAAAAAATGAGAAAATACATAGGGGGTTTAGAAAAAATACCGTTCGGTGTCTACAGTAAATTACCTGTTTCTCATAAGTCTGATAGAAAGAAAATACAGAGTTTTTTTGGAAAATTAAAGAAGGATTTATCAGATTGTACATTTGGTCAAGAAAAAGCTAAAAGCGCTATCTTGGAAATAGCCGCCAAATGGATAACAAATCCTACTTCTAATGGAAATGTGATTGGTTTATGCGGCCCCCCTGGAATTGGAAAGACTTCTTTAATTAAAAACGGGTTAGCTAAAAGTTTAGATGTTCCGTTTAGTTTTGTTGGTTTAGGCGGCGCGACTTGCTCTGCTTATCTTCAAGGACATGATTTTACATACGAGGGGTCTAAGTGGGGAAGATTAATTGAAATATTAATGGAAGCAAAGACAATGAACCCTATTATATTTTTTGATGAATTAGATAAAGTGAGCGAGACTAAAAACGGGGAAGAAATTATAGGAATTTTAACTCATTTAACCGATCCTACACAAAACAATAGTTATTCAGACAAATATTTTTCCGGTATAGAATTCGATTTTTCTAAATGTTTGTTCATATTTAGTTTTAATGATGAACGTAAGATTAATCCTGTTCTGAAGGATAGAATCAAAGTCATTAAATTAGACGGTTTTAAAACAGATCAGAAGGTAGAGATAGCTAGAAGATTTTCCATAAACAAGATCTGTAAAAATGTAGGGTTTAGACAAAAAGATCTTATTTTTCCAAACGAAACATTAAGATTCATAGCTTTTACTTACTGTCCTGAACAAGGAGTAAGGAATTTAGAAAAATGTATAGAAACAATAATTATGAAATTAAATCTATATTCCATCACAAATGATATTTCTCTTCTTAATGTTAAAGATAAGGAGTTACTCAAAAAACCATACACCATTTCTATTAGATTAGCAGCAGCGTTGTTAGATCCTATTTTTAAGAGAGAAGAGATTTCTATTTCTTGTCAAATGATGTATACGTAAATTTATTATTTTATTTACTAATATAAAATATGTCAGATAAGAATATTTCCATGTCTAGTTACCAATGGGGGCATTTTGGAGCAATTATGGCTGATGTAGTTGTGTTCAGTGTGATTGCTTTCTTTTCATACAGAACAAGAACCTCGATTCTTAACGGCAGTGGTAATACTTTACGGAAAACAACTCTATTATTCAATTTGAATGTTATTTTTTGGTTATCTATTGCGGTAGCATTTATAACACTATTAGGTCTAATACCTGTCTTCAAAGACTATGATAGAATCATAATATCTTAAAAATTATTTTATTAAAATATATTATGTCTGATTTAGAGGATTTTGTAGAATTTAAGGTAAAGAAATATTCTAAATTTCAAAGTAATATAGTTTATATAACCTATCTAAAAGAAACCTTAACGACAGACCCAGAATTATTTGACGAATTTATAAAAAAATACAGAGAATCTTTAATAGGTTGCGGTGAAAAAAATACATTCCTTGTAGTCAATTCTAAAGAAATAAAAAGTATTGATTTTACTTACGTATGGTCTAAAATGGACGTGATTTCAAAACTAGACGATCTCGCCAGACAATATTTAGCGGGTACAGCTTATATTATTAATAATGTTTTTTTTAAAACGATGGGAAATTCTATAATGAAAGTTTATAAACCAGTAGTCCCTACAAAAATTTGTAATGATAATAAAGAAGCAATAGAATTTATGAATAACGTACTCTCCCAATTAAACAAAAAGGAGTAATATTTTAAAATACTTAAAATATTATATACTATGGTTTTAAAATTTTATCATAAAGGTATTGAGATTTTTGATAAAAATCTACAAGATAAGATAAAAAAAGATGCTAGAAGATGCTGGTGGCATGATGCAGAAGATAGATATGATAAAGATTTCACTGGTTATATAGGTGAAGATTGTTTTTGTTATGATGTATGTTCTCATATAGCAAAGAAATCTTTTCAAAAAATGCATCAAGAAGCAGAGAACAGAGAAAGAGATTATATTGATAATTTTTTAAAAATAAAAAATACTATTATCTTATCTATAAATATTATCCGAGAATTTACAGATAGTATTTCCCAAATTTCTGAAATTAAAAATAAAATTAGATCCATCAAGAAGAAATTAGAAAACGGTTATGTGATACAAGATTTTAATCTCAGGGGAGGAAAAAAAACAAGGAGATATAAAAAAGACAATAGAAGATTCTTAACAGATAGAGAAATATTAGATTTAAAGCAAGATCTGTCTAATTTTGATAATATAGAAACAGAATTATCAAAAAAGATAAAACTAGAAGAAGTGTTGGAGAAAATAATCAGAGAAATGTACGGAATTAAAGAATCGACGATGCATTATTATAATTATCGGTTCGAATGGCATGAAACTGTTGGACTTTATAAAGATTATTTAGAATCTTTGAAAAATTTTAAACTAAAGATAAATAATTTCACATTTACTAGTATTAAAGAAAAATATGAAATTCAAAACAAAGAACTAGATACCTCCTTGGAAGAAGTTACTATTTTCGAGGAAACTTTTGAGAAAGTAATGGAAATTGTAGAAGAAGATAAAAGAATAGAAGAAATGATGTCAGTTAAGAATGAAAGAAAAGTTACTAAAAAAGCTAAATTTTATATAGACGAGAACGGAGACAGAGTAGAATTAGATCAAAGTGTAGATCAAATTGTTATTCATAGATAATCATTTCTTTGTTCTCTTCTTAGGCGATTCGTTCTTTTTTCTTTTTGGTTCCGGTTTCTTATCTCGCTTTGGCTTTTCTTCTTTCGGTTCTGGTTTTTTCTTGGTCGTCGTTGGTTTCTTCTTAGGTTTTTGATTAGTAACACTGGGACGATGAACTTCGATACATTCTTCTGGTGTTTTATTGAAAATATTTGTTTTATTTAATTTTCTAATATCTTTTGAATTCTTAACTTCTTGAGTATTTAACCATGTCATTAATTTTAACAGTTCACCGTCTGGGTGATTGCAAATATCTTCGACGGACATATCGGATTCAAATTCCGGAATAAGAATACCGTTTCTTTTGTTAAAAGAATATGTTTCTTCCCTGTCATCAAGGACGAACGTATTTGTTTCGTTGAGTTTTCCTTTCAATTTAGGATGCCTGTAAAGTTTTTCAAGAGGCTTAACAATATAATCATCTTCGTCACCTTCACAGTCATCATAAGTAAAAATCAGAAGAGGTTGTTTTTTGAGAGGAAACATATACTCGCACATTTTGTGAACGTATTTTCTTTTACCAGCGGACCAAATAACAATCCCGTCAAAATAATCAAAACAAAACTCTAAAAATTGTTTTAGATAAGGACGATAAATCCCTGCAAGATCAGTAATTTCTCCCTCTCCTGGAACATCAGAGACATCGATCAATCTCATATTATACAACTTTCTTCTCATTTCTAACTGCTCGTCGCTCCCGTAAATCTTTAACATTTTAAAATCTTCCATATCTCCGTGCGTGTGAACTAGAGTAGCATCAATATCTAAAACGATATACTTTTGATTTCCCGTCATTTTATAATTAATTTTTTTTAAAACTTAAAATTACTATTTTAAGTTTTTATTAATGTTTAAACAAGGCCCATAATCCCGTGGAAGTTGTGAAGAATTGCAAGGAGAGTACCGACACCGGCAAAACCGACAGAGAGTCCGCCAAATGTGTACATCGTGGCACCTGTCTGGCCAACTTGTACAAGATCTTCGTAACCCTTACTGAGTTCTTTGATGAGAAAACTAATAATGACAGCGTTAGCAACAATAACTGCATATTTAAACATAGCAAGAGCTCTGCGTCTAATATGATAAAATTCCATACAAATAATAGCGAGTGTTAACGTAGTCATTGTTACTATAAATATAAGAAAGTGTTCATAACGGGACCCGATTCGGTCAAACCCATCATCGGACATGAAAGCAGAATAACATCCAAAGAATAATAGAATAAAGAATAAAGATATACTGAGAAATATCATAGAAATAAGTTTAACATTATCTGTCATGACAGCATGATCATGTTGTTGACTAACTTTGACAGCCATTTTAATTATGTTATAAAATTTAAATAAAAAATTATTTTTTATTTATTTAATTATTTAATTATTTAATTATTTAATTATTTAATTATTTAATTATTTAATTATTTAGATAGATCTACTGATTCCATAAAAATTATGGATAAGACACAAGAGCGTTCCTAGTCCTGCGAAACTAACGCCTAAACTAATAAATATATTTTCGACAGCTTCTTGATTTTCCGTATCATCACCCCCAAAAACAGTAGTGTAACCTCTTGTAATCTGATGAATAGCAAGACCAACCATAACAGCATTCGCAATAATGATGGAATATTTGAGGAGACTATATATTCTACCGACACCACTATAAAAGTGCATAACAAGTAAAGTAATAGTAAGTGTAGTAATAACAATAGAATAATTATATAAGTTTAATACTTGGCCATCAGCTGCAACATTATCGTTCGCATTACTAGCCGACCAATAGACAAAGAAAAGTATCATGAAAAAGATAGAAATTCCTAGAGATATTAAAGAAAGAAGTCTCATATGGGCTGTAGTCACGGCATCGTCCATATCTTGAGTTACTTTGATACCCATTTTAAATAAGGTTTAAATTAAATAAAAAAAATTTATTTTTTATTTAATTTTAAATAATTTTACTTAAAAATTATGCTTCATATGAAAAAGAAAAAAAAGTTAGGAGAAGGTGCCTATGGTGTCGTTTACGAAGCAGAAATAGACAACGAAGGAGAGGTAGAAAAGGTAGCCGTTAAGAGAAATTACGGTGATGTAGAAAACCAAGGTATTTCATGTATAAGAGAATTAAATTTTCTTGCTACATTGAATCACCCATGTATTACTAAGTTAAAATCGGTTTCTCTTGGTGATCCTTTTCCAAAAGAGTGCCCGATGACCCCAAGACCTCAGAGAAACGAAATGAGAGAAGACACACATCATTTCATTTTAGAATTTTCTCAACACTGTCTGGAGGATTATTATCTAGAATGTAGTGATTTTTATGAACTGAAAATCATTATGACACAAATTTTGTTAGGCTTAGAGTATATTCATCACAGAAGAATTCTTCATAGAGATTTAAAACCGGGAAATGTTTTAGTTTCTAAAGAGAAGAACTTACCCTATGCAAAAATCTGTGATTTTGGTCTGTCATGTTTCCCGAGCAACTATAGACCCTCTACACCAGGTGCCGTAACTTCTTGGTATAGAGCTCCCGAAATTTGTTGTGAATATGATAATTACTCATTCCCTTCTGATGTTTGGTCTACCGGATGTATATTTTATGAAATTGTGACCAAAAAACCGTTTATTGAAACAGATAAAGATAATTCCAGACACATTTTTAGAGACATAGTAGCAGTTTTACCGGAAAAGTTTACACAGAAAGAAGTTTCTGCATTTATTAGGAAAGGAGATTGTGAAAGATTCAAACACGGTTATACAGATAAACTTACTCCTAAAAAGAAACCTTTTATAGAACATATGAATAAATACGTAGAGATAGAGAAATTTAACAAGGGGAATGGAAAAATAGACGATTTTTGTGATTTGTTAGACCATATGTTAGTATTAGATCCTGAAAAAAGATATACAACGACAGAATGTTTAAATCATAAATTTTTCGATAAATTTAGAAAATACATCGATGAAATGAGAATAAAATATCCTCTCAAAGATTTCTCAGGGGAGCCGTTAGTTATTTACGATTGCTTAGAAAGAAGATGGGCGAGTAACATTTTGATCAAGATTTATAATAAGAGAGACGATTTAGAGTGGTACAGTGATCATCTTTTATTTCATTCTTTAAGAATATACGACGAATATTTAAAATATTGTTTTGAGAATGATGAGACCAAGAAAAGAGATAAGGGCGTTAAGGGTATGGGTAAATTATTTTCAGAAGAAGAAAATTCTATAAAGGTATATACTTGTGTTTATATGACGTATAAATATTTTTGCACCCTGTATAAATTGTTTACGTGGGATGATATTTTCCCAAAACACATGGCAGTTAACTCTAATATAAAACAAGTAGAAGAATTCGAAAAATTTGTATTAGAAAAGGTGTGTAACTATTCTATTTTTAAACCGACTGTCTTAGAATTTTTAAACGAAGAATACGAAGAGAAAAGCTACAAATCCAGAGACTTAGATATTAGAACGTATTTTATGAACTATTCTAATTTAGATACAAATTACAGGGGAACAACAGAAGATCTTTACAAACAAATAAGAAATTTTCAGGGTAGTTGATCGATTAAATCTGTATAACTAGGCGGGGCACTAGGCAGGCCACTAGGCGGGGCACTAGGTCTGAGATGAACAGGAGCACAAGGCGGCAAAGATTTGTGTCTTCTTATAGGGGGCGGAGGTAATGAAAGGCGATTTGAAACATGATATGTATTACTTCTCCTAACAGTGTTTTCATAACTGTTCAATCTTTCGTTTATAGGTCTATAATATTCAGGAGATGTTTGAAAATGTCTATTACTATAATTATTATATGTCGCAAATATTTCATCTGGTTGATATGAATGACAAGGTTTTAATCCATGGTGTTCGTAAAGATAAACAGCTATATTACTAATGTTATAAACATTATTTTTTGACCATCTTTCTAACATTAAATATCTTTCCATATTACTAGGAGTAGGCGGCGGATAAACAATCGGTATATTCCCAGGGCCTCTAAAAGTATTTCTCATTTTTGATTCATTATTTTTCCTCTTATTATACTCTCTTTGGTTTTTTTTATCATATCTCCTTACCTTTCTCATAGAATAATCCATGGAAAAATCTACCCACCTATAACCCAATGTAACGTATTTATTTTTTAATTGTTTCCATTTTTCTATTTCATCTGGAGGAAAATGTATATTTAATTTTTCTTTCGTAAAATATTTCAAAACCTTTTCCATTTTAAGATAATTTTTTTTTATTTAAAATGGCAGATAGTGTTAATATTTTTAATCCATTTTGGACTTTTTTCTTTATATTTTTCCTATTTTATAATATCTTCTTCTTGTTCCATCATTTTTCATTTCATACAGAAGAAAAGAAGGCACCCCCTTTTATACCACAGAAGCAAGTAATAGATCCAAAACAAGGCCCTAGAGTAGCAACTAAAACATCAGAATTACCAGATTACGGTCAACAATTAATTGCAAACAGTCCAGATATTATACCCAAACCTCCTCAGGGACAAACTACAGGTCAAACATTACCAGCGACGGCGTATATTTAAAGTATGATAATAAAAGTTAAAATTGATTATTGAAAAGTAATTTTTCAATAAAAAACATCTAATATAAAATGTCTTCATATGATCTGGAGAATGGTTTTGATCTTATGGGAAAAATTATTATGAAACTAAATGAAAAAGGAAAATACAAAGAAATAAAAGACGTCACATTCATTGTTATTGATTGCCAGTCTCATGAAGATTTGGATTTGATAAAGACCCACCCACTTACAAAGAATATTATTTTGGTAGGAGATCTAAAGTCAGAAGAACCTAATATGATAAATATTTCTAAAACATCCTGGTTAGAGAATAAAGATAAACTATATCCTAAAACTAAGAACAGTTTTATTATTCATGGAAACCCAGAATCGGCTTTAGCGGAAACCTATTCTACTTTGACAGAATACTCTAAATTTTACCCCGTAGTTTTATTTTATTCCCAGGAAGAAGTGAACAAAAAACAGATGACAGGATATTCTTCTCAAACTCAAGATAATTTTGTTTGCTGTATTAATAAAAATTTAAGAAAATTTAACCAATATAGTATTGATGATTTTGAAGATATCAGAGAGGAAGAAAAGGAAGAGCCAAAAAACTCTGTTAGAAAATCTTTTCGGGTTTCTGGAAAAGGAACAGAAGTACCTATTAGTATTAAGAAGGAAAAAGTGGATAAAAAACCGGAACTGGCATCTTCGGATTCCGATTTTGAATTTCTCGATGGTTTGATTTACCCAACACACGAAATGCATCTCAATAAATACAATGTTCCTACATCTAAACAATGGTGGCAGCAATTTTATGAATATCTTCGGGATCTTCTGAAAAGAATTTTTCCCCCGGAAAGATCAGGGCTTGTTGATTTAATTTTGACTAAAGAAACATTAAAAACTTATTGGTTGGCCTGCTTTACCCATATAACAGCAAATCCAAACGGTAATAAAAACTACGAAGCCCTTGAGTCTCTCGGGGACAAAACGATGGGTTATTGTTTCAAGTTTTATGTCAAGTTCAAAGAACCAGGAGCGGATGCATCCAGGATTAATAATTTAGATCAAAAATATATGAGCAAGGATTTCCAGTCAAAACTCGCGAAGTCTATGTACCTTAATAAGTGGTTGATCGCGGATAAAAGTCTTTCGGATAGAATGGATGTAACAGAAGATATCTTGGAAGCTTTTTGTGGTACTATAGATGTTCTTCTTTATTTGAGAAAAGGTTCTCTGGGTCTCGGTGTTATTATGATTTACAATCTAATGAAACTTCTTTTTGACGACATCACATTTACTTCGGAAAAGGCTATCAGTTCAGATCCTGCTGTTACATATGTTCAGCAATACTTTTCAGGTCAAGCTTTTAGGATTATAGAAAAACAACAGTATACTAATCTTAGAAAACCTAAAGAAATACCTGATAAAGTTTGGGGTACAATAGTTAATGATATGAATAAAATATTAGCTAAAAATGATATCAGTCCTGTGATTATCAAAGAAGATAAAGAAAGCCAAAGAGGTATCGCAGATGATGCAAAACTTTTACCAGACGGAAAAACTAAATATACTATTAAACTAATGAAATCTTATGCAGATATTGTTAGAAATTATGGTATAAAGCTTCCCGGTCAAGGTGATATTATTTTAGGACAATATATTAGTAATACAAATAAAGTTGCTAAAAAAGTTGCGTATGAAAGAGCTAAGAAATTTTTAGAGGATCACGGGTTGACAAAAGAATGGAAAGATTCTGTAAATGAAAAGAAGAAGAGTTCTTTAATCCAAAGGAAAGATATTGCCTTTGAAAAGGCTAAGAAAAAATATCCGAATCTGGTAGGTGAACTTATAGTAGTGAGGGGAAAAGAAATTACAATAAATGGAAGAAAAGCAACACTGTACCAATTGCAAGGGACAGAATCTGACGGAACTATTGTACCTATTTATTCTGTAGTAACTCAAGACAGTAATTACACTCAAGGTATAATCGATGAATATCTTGATCAATAATTTAATATAAATTATATTAAATTAATGCATCACACAATGAGCTTTAGATGAATATTCTAACTCTCTTTTTCCAAAAACAAATTTTAGTAAAGTGAATCTTCTTCCTTTTTGTTTCATTTTTAACATCATATACCTATAATATCCTATGAACATAATAAAAACAGTTAAACCAAGTAAAGAGTAGGAAGCATATTCTATAGAAGTTCCGTTTGCATTATTATCGTCTAATTTTACCTGATATATAACATACATTATAAAAAGTAACAAAAGTTCTATAGCATTGTAAATTCCTTCTTGTCTAGAAAAGAGAAGAATAAAAACAAATAATGCTATGGTTAAAACAAGTCTTTCCCATAAGCTATTTTGAAGTTCTTCTGATAAAATACCTTCGTCTATATAATTAATAACAAACCAAATTGATAATATTAAAAATATATTTCTGTACAAATCACTATTACTAACCGTTCTCAAAAATTGATTTCCTATATAGCTAGTGTAAAAATGAGGTATTGTTTGGAAAAGTACAAAGAAAAAAATAGCTGTCACAAAAGAATACGCTGTATCTGGATTATCAAACGCTCCCATTTTATTATAATTAAAAAAATAATAAAATGTTCGATACATCTTATGATATAAATTTTTTGAGAGCTTCTGGTAATAATCATGAACAAATTTATTATCCTAATGTTAATAAAAATGACGCAGGGATAGATATTTTCGTACCAAATGATGTTTTTATCGGACCGAGGACTCAGGTGAGGATTCCTCTCGGTATTCATTGTAGTGTCTTAAAAACAACTAGTATATCATTTCCAAGAGGAGAAAATTTTACTACTTTAGAACCGTGTAGTTTTTTCTTGCTTCCTAGGAGCAGTATTTCTAAAACACCTTTAAGACTTTCAAACAGTATTGGATTAATTGATGCCGGATACAGAGGGGAATTACAAGCACCTGTTGACAATATTTCTGATGATAATTATTTGATTAAGAAAGGAACAAGACTTTTTCAAATTGTTAATCCTTCTCTCGCGCCTTTTAGAAGAATAGAAATCGTAGACAATTTATCTAAGACGGATAGAGGAGAAGGCGGTTTCGGAAGTACAGGTATTTAAAAAATACCTAATTTTTCCTTAATACCTCCTACCGAAACATAAAATGAGAAAGCTATAAGGGTTATAAGAATAAGTAAAGGAATTCCTAACAGAAGAATAACTGTAGATATGGGCCCAAATTGCCCAAGAACAGGGCTTTCGGAATTTAAAAGAGGTTTACCATTAATATTTATAGACATATCATGTTCCGATCCAATAAGAAGTAAAGAAATAACGATAGATGAGATAAAAGATACTGTAAAAGCTATCACAAGTAAATAAAGGATAATTTTCTGAAAAATATGAGGTTTTTTTGTTTCTTTTATTTCTGTTCTCTTTCCAAGCTTCATTTTTATTATTTAAAAATAATAAAAATACTTATCTTTTATAGGCCTGTAAATAAACGTATGTAAATAAAATAAACAATAGCGGAAACCCTATGATAATGAGAGAGGCACTGATCGCATTAAAATTTCCTAAAATAGCTTCATCAAAAGTATCTGTACCTGACCCCAAACTATAACCACAAAGAATGAAAAACAAAATCATAAAAGCTATAAGGACAAAGATAGATAAGCTAAATAATATATTAAATGCTCTTTCATATCCAGGTGATAATTGTGTCATTTTATTATATTAAAAAATATAATTTACAAAAAAGTTAAATTAATAGTTTCAAATTTTCTATTTCTATAATTATTAAACACAATAAACAAAGCAAAAACAACTAACATAATAATACTTCCTATAAATATTTTTAAAATAGGATATGTTTTTAACACAGCAGTATAACTATATTTAACCTGTTCCCAAAATAAATTATTTTTATAAATATTACTTTTCTCATAACCTGTATCTTTAATTATATCATTCATGTTTACTACCCCATTCCCTTGAATAAAACATGGTTTGGTCTTATTATCCATAACCAATCTTTTTTCTTTTTTGTCCGTGTTAAATTTATTATCACATGTAAATGAATGATTTAAAAAGAGCGAACTATCTCTATCGATATCAAAATGATTTAAATCTACTTTTTCTGTCCTAGTATTTAAAAACGAACTCCATGTAGCCTGATTAGATTTTTTACTGTAATCGCTTGTGTACATCTCCTGTAAAAACTCTAAAACATAGCCACAGTACCCCATATAGAGGCCTGTATTTATAAATTTTTCCTTAACTTTCATAAATGTATATGAATGCATCAGGAAAGAATTTCTGATATTCTCAACAGAAAGTATCATTTTCTTACCGGTCTGTTTAAATTTATCTATTACTTCTTTTGTATCAGAAAGCATTAGTGTATCAAATCCATCTAGAAAAACTACAATATCATCTTTTGGAAGTGGTTTTAAAAATTCTATCATTTCTAAATCTTTCATAAAATGACCTTGATATTCTTTTCCAAACCCTAATTTATGGAGTTTTGTACCTCTATCTTCTACCATTTTTTCTAATACAGGTAGATAACGTTCACTATGTGTAGCTACCGTAGCTATGTGAATTTTAGCCATTCTTTTATATATAATAATTATTATATATAAAAGAATGAATGTATCTGTAATAATACTTAATTTTAATAGACCTAATTACATTAGAAAAGATATTTTACCTGTCCTTGTAGAAAATAAAAATATAGACGAAATAATAATTTCTCATGGAAAAAAAGAAACGTATTTTAAAGATTCTAGGGTAAAGAGCTTGGATCATTCTGGATCTGTTAACGAGGAATACGGTTTATCTAGAAGATTTTTGACTGGCTTAGAAGCAAAAAATAAAT
>TARA_R110001592_G_scaffold11194_3_pt1 | contig 39757 bp, 34 predicted proteins | sample TARA_R110001592 | Tara Oceans TARA_R110001592 (sample SAMEA4398387) | marine metagenome | biome: Polar Biome; feature: [SRF] surface water layer (ENVO:00010504); material: water (ENVO:00002006), including particulate matter (ENVO:01000060) such as... | depth 5 m | reverse complement strand
GAATCAATATAATGTCAAATATCCTTTTTTAAGGGTCGACTAAATAAGCATTCTTAATTGTCGGCAATTCATTCATGTCTTTTCCAGAAACCAATAGAATTGAATTTGAACGAACTTGAATGAGTTCTTTAATGTTTTTGAATAAGGTAACTATTAAAATAAATTATTTAAAATAGTATCTTCAACCAAATTTGGAAGTGTAATTTTTAGATTTGGCGTTCTTTTCATTTCCCTTTTAATAGCAAAGATAGCTTCCTTATTTCTGGCCCAACTTCTACGTGCAATTCCATTGTTAACATCATAAAATAACATATTCCTTAAGTTTGCTTCAGCTTCTTGTGTACCATCTAATACCATTCCGAATCCCCCATTTATTACTTCTCCCCAACCTACCCCTCCGCCGTTGTGAATAGACACCCAAGTTGCGCCTCTAAAGCTATCACCAATCACATTATGAATGGCCATATCTGCAGTAAATTTACTTCCATCATAAATATTAGAGGTTTCACGATAGGGCGAATCCGTTCCACTTACATCATGATGATCTCTTCCCAAAACGATAGGCCCTATTTTTCCTGCTGCTATGGCATTATTAAATGCTTCTGCAATTTTTAATCGCCCTTCTGCGTCTGCATATAATATACGTGCTTGTGAACCAACCACCATTTTATTTTTCTTAGCATTTTTGATCCATATAATATTATCTTGCATTTGCAATTGAATCTCTTCTGGAGAATTTTCCATGATATTTTGCAATACGGTTGCAGCTATTTTATCTGTAGTGTCTAAATCTTCTGGTTTCCCTGAAGTACAAACCCAACGGAACGGCCCAAAGCCATAGTCAAAACACATTGGTCCTAATATGTCTTGTACATATGATGGATATCTAAAATCGATATTGTTCTCTGCCATTACATCTGCACCTGCTCTGGAAGCTTCCAATAGAAACGCATTTCCGTAATCGAAGAAATAGGTGCCTCTTGCAGTATGTTTATTTATAGCAGCTGCATGTCTTCTTAGAGATGCCTGCACTTTTTCTTTAAACAAAACCGGTTCTTCACGAATCAATCGATTGGATTCTTCATAAGAAATATCTACAGGATAATAGCCTCCTGTCCATGGAATATGCAACGAGGTTTGATCTGAACCAATATGAACATGAATGTTTTCTTCATAAAAACGTTCCCAGATCTCAACTACATTACCTATATAGGCAATGGAAACAACTTGGTTATAAGTTTGAGCTTGTTTTGCTTTATCAACTAGTTTATCCATATCCTCAATTAGGACATCTACCCAGCCTTGTTCATATCTTTTGATTGCCGCATTCGGATTAACTTCTGCACAAATGGTAATACAATTGGCTATGTTTCCAGCTTTTGGTTGCGCCCCGCTCATTCCACCCAATCCGGCGGTTAAAAAGATTTTTCCATTTGGATTTTCACCTTTTGGCAGGATTTTTCGAAATGCATTCATTACAGTAATCGTGGTTCCATGAACAATTCCTTGTGGACCAATATACATAAATGAGCCCGCAGTCATTTGCCCGTATTGGGAAACGCCCAGCGCATTGAATTTTTCCCAGTCATCTGGTTGCGAATAATTGGGTACCACCATACCATTAGTTACAATAACTTTAGGGGCACTCTTCGATGAGGGAAACAATCCCATTGGATGTCCAGAATATAAGTGCAATGTCTGTTCGTCGGTCATAGCAGCTAAATACTGAACCGTTAAAAGATATTGTGCCCAATTTTGAAAAACCGCTCCATTACCTCCGTATGTAATCAATTCTTCAGGGTGTTGTGCCACTTCTGGGTCAAGATTGTTATGAATCATTAATATAATAGCTCTGGCTTGTAAAGATTTCCCGGGATATTCAGCAATATCCCTTGCATAAATTTGATAATCCGGTTTAAATCGATACATATAAATACGGCCAAAATTGGTCAATTCTAGGGCAAATTCAACTGCTAATTCTTGATGCCAATCTTTAGGAAAGTATCGCAAAGCATTCCTAATTGCCAATTGTTTTTCATTGGTTGATAAGATATCTTTTCGCTTGGGTGCTCTATTGATATTCTTAGGGTATGCTTTTTTTGTAGGCAGACTATTTGGTATTCCTTGCAGTATTTGTTCTTGAAATGTCATATTTAGTTGATTTACCGTACAATAAAAGATCGATTTTTAACCAAATCAATCATATTATCGATGTCATATTTTAAAATTCTATCCTCCTCTAACTTGTTTACTCTACTTCGTACAATTACAAAATTTTCTTCTATAATTTTCGAAAATGTATTGGGTCTTCTAAATTCCATGGCCTGTGCAGCAAACATCAATTCTATGGCTAATATCTTTTCTATATTTTCTAAAATCTGATTTAGTTTACGACCCGAAATACTACCCATAGATACGTGATCCTCTTGCCCCAAAGATGTTGGAATACTATCGGCCGAAGGTGGAAAACACAGTGATTTATTTTCTGATACCAATGCAGCTGTAGTATACTGCGGAATCATGTAACCCGAATTTAACCCATCGTTTTCTGTAAGCAATCTTGGTAAACCATATTTGCCTTCTAATAATAAATAACATCGTCTATCAGAAATATTTCCCAATTCTGACGCAGCCAAGGAGACATAATCAATAGCCATTGCCAATGGCTGACCATGAAAATTCCCACCAGAGACCGCTTCAGCTTCACTCAATACAATTGGGTTATCTGTAACAGAATTCATTTCTATTCCTGTCAATTCTTTTAAGTGATAATAAGCATTTCTAGAAGCACCATGCACTTGGGGCATACAACGAATTGAATAAGGATCTTGTACACGGTTGCACTCCAAATGGTTTTCTATATTCCGAGAATCTTTAAGCAATTTTCGAATTCTCTTGGCTACTTTTAAATTCCCTGTAAATGGACGAATTTCATGCAAGGCTTTTTTAAATGGAGAGGCACTTCCCTGAAACCCTTCCAAACTCATAGTCCCTGATACATCTGCTAAATCTAATAAGTATGCCATTTTATCAAGCCCGTTGATAGCATGCGCCAAAATAAATTGCGTTCCGTTTATTAGCCCTAGACCTTCTTTAGCTTCTAATTGCAATGGTATCAATCCGTGAGATGACAAGACTTCTTTGGCTGAACAAATAACATCCTCAATCCAAAAATCACCTTCTCCTATTAAAGGCAAAAATAAGTGAGATAGTGGTGCCAAATCTCCTGAAGCACCTACGGAGCCTTGTTCTGGTACTACTGGTAATAAATTATTTTCTATAAAATATATAATTCGCTCGATCAAGCTAAGCCGTACTCCAGAAAATCCCTGACATAGAGCATGCACTTTACAAATCATCATAATTTTTGATAATTCTTTATCAATTGGCTTTCCTACCCCAACGGCATGACTAATCAATAAATTTTCTTGTAACTTGTTAGTTTCTTCTAGGGCTATTTGTGTATCACACAATGGACCAAATCCAGTATTAATACCATATACTGCTTTATTGCCCTTGGCCATTACTTCTACTTTTTTTCTACATGAATTTACTCTATCTATTACAGTATTTGTTAAACCTGCTTTCAAAGTACCATTGGCTATGTTTTTTACTTTTTTTATAGTTAGCTGGTCAACTCCATATTTAAACATATCATATCAAAATTAATTCACAGCAAAGTAATTCTATTTTTCATACTTAATAGGACTAATTTTATTAATAATTGATAACTATAAGTTATCAATTTAAAAAACCGACCTTATTCTATTTTTTGATTTTTCCAAAGAATAATACTGCCTAAGTACACTTTTTTAGGCTCTAGTTTAGTTAAGCTTTTATCAATAACCTGAATGCTAATTAATCCACTTTTATTTTTATTCTGACGTATAAACACACTCCAAACGTATTCAAAATTAACTCCGGGATACCCAAATTTAATCAAATAACGTTGTAAATAATTGATGTTTAATTATATATAAAAAATAGTGAAAAATTGTGCGGAAGTCAGGTGAGACGCCAAACAAATACAACTGAATTACCGTTGGCACAAGGCATCAAATTTGATTTATAAAAAACAAAAAAACCTTGTCTCAGTGCCAATCTTTGTTGGGAGAAACAAGGTTATATGTAATTGATTAATAGCACAGCAAAATTGCATATTAAAACGCGATTAAATGCTGTTTCAAGGTTAAATTATGGTTAAATTAAAAGCACAGTTTAGCTGTACTTAACTTTTCTTAAAATCCTAATCGACTCTTTATAGGAATTATAAATGTCTTCGCTATAATTTTTTAAAAACTCTCTGGATTCATTAAGTTTATCTATCGCCTCGTGGAATAAGTTTAGATAGCAAATTAAGTACGTAGCAGGTAAATTTTTTAAATCAAGTTCTTCAGTCTTAGTTAGTGATAGGCCTTTTTTAAGTTTTTCTAAAATTGTATTATTGCTATTATAGATATGATGCAATGTTTTTTTATCAAATTGAGGTGGTTCAAATAACAATTTGGTATCAATAAGATAATTGGCATTATTTTCAAAAAGGATATTGGTTTCTTCCAAAGGATAATATTTATAATCGTTTTGAAGACCTAAATTTACATATTCAATTATTTTAAAATGGTCTTCATTATAGCTAATAGATACCTCATCCAAGGTTGAAAAAAACAAACGTACTTGTTCGTTCACAAGCTCGATATCTACTCTAGAGAAAAATGTTTCGTCATTTACTGTTTTTTTTTGTCCCGCCCAACAAACCACAAAATATTCTTTAAATACTTTGTACTGCGGATTGTAATCTTTTCGTTTATTCAAAAAATCAAAGACACCGTTAAGGGTATGCTCAATATTGTTTTGAGCATTATTTTCAATGGCTTCAACCATTTTTGAGTTGTTGTCTTTAATTTCAACATCAAACACTTTAGGCATGCTCATGCTACCATCTCTAAAAAAAACGGAGCCTCCATAATATTTCCAGATGTTTTTTCTTAACGACGTTATTTTATCAATAGGCCTTATGGTTACTAAACCAACGACCTTGTCATCTGGTAAATGAGGGAACGGAATATTTTCGTATTGAACAATAGGCGGATGCGTTAAATAAGCGTTGATGAGATTTTGTATTTTGCTATCATCAAAAAAATCAACACCGACAATACTATTATCTTCATCTTCAACACCAATAACTATATAAGAATTATTCTTTGGGTTACTGTTTGAAAGGGCACAAATATGTTTTAAAAACTTAGCCTTACCTTCTTTATGGGCGATGTCAATTTTACGTTTTTTATCGTAAAAACTGTTCTCATCGTTATGAGCTAAAAGGTGTTTTATAAGTAGGCGCTTGTTAATCATAATTGTCATTCCTGCAAAAGCAGGAATCTTACTGTTTAGTCTATAAGTCTTTTTTTACAATGACAGAACTTGCCTGTGCCGTTGGAAACACTAATAAATCGGCAATGTTTACATGGTCGGGTCGGGAAATAACAAAGTAAATTATTTCTGCAATATCTTCGGCTTGTAACGCTTCAAATCCTTTATAAACGGTATTGGCAATTTCTTTACCTTTAAATCGAACTTTCGAAAATTCGGTTTCAACCAAACCTGGATTGATGGCCCCAACCTTTATTCCAAACGGGTTTAAATCAACTCGCATACCTTCAGTAATAGCTAATACGGCATGTTTACTTCCACAATAAACATTCCCTTTTGGATACACCTCTTTACCTGCCGATGAACCAATATTTATTATATGACCACTTTGTCTTTCAACCATTTGTGGAATTACAGATTTGCTTACATATAGCAAACCTTTTACATTAATGTCTATCATGGCATCCCAATCGTCAATACTTCCTGTTTGAATAGGATCTAAACCATGCGCATTACCAGCATTATTGATTAGGATATCTATTGTTTTAAATTCATTAGGAAGTGATTTTATGGCATTTTCAACATCAACTTTATCTCTAACATCAAAATTTAGTATATGAACTTTGGTTAATGACTCTAACTCTTTTTTAATGGATTGAAGGCGTTCTAGCCGTCTTCCACAAAGAATCAAGTAAATTCCATGTTTTACAAATTCATAAGCCGTAGCTTTTCCAATGCCGCTTGTTGCTCCTGTAATTAAGGCTATTTTTGTCATCTTTTCAAACTATTTTGTATCGTTTTGCTTTTAAAATTTGTGTATTACCAAATCTTCGCTCTAACAGAATCTGCTCTGAACATGGCATCGCCTTTTTCTACATGAAAGGTTTCGTAAAAAGGCATTAAATTACTTACCACACCATTTACTCTAAATTTATATGGAGCATGTACATCAGTCATAATACGGTTGGCTAGCGACTCGTCTCTTTGATTCATCATCCAAGCAAAAGCATAGCCGAGAAAAAATCGTTCTGATGGATTTAACCCAGCAATAATCTCATTGTTTTTAAATTGAGGGGTCTTTTTAAAAGCCTCATACCCCATTGTAACCCCACCTAAATCTGCAATGTTTTCTCCTTGCGTTGCTTCGCCATTTATATGAAGACTGTCTAATACAACATAACTGTTATATTGTTGAACAATTAAATTTGTTTTGGCTTCAAACTTTTCTCTATCCTCTTTGATCCACCAATTGTGCAAATTCCCGTTTTCATCGTATTGGCTACCAGCATCATCAAAGCCATGTGTAATTTCGTGCCCAAACGTTGAGCCACCAATAATGCCATAAAGAATGGCATCATCTGGCAATGTGCCTTCGTACCCAGGGACAATAATATTACATGCGGGTACAACAATTTCGTTAAAACTAGGACTGTAATAGGCATTATATGTTTGAGGATACATATTCCACTCCGTGCGGTCAACAGGTTTGCCATATTTATTAATCATTCGGTTAAATTCCCATAAATTAACATTTATGATATTTTGAAGATATGTTTCTTCGTTCACAGTTACGCTGGACATATCCTTCCACGTATCTGGATAACCCACTTTCATGTTTATCTTGGCAAGTTTTGAAAGCGCTTTTTGTTTTGTTTCGGCACTCATCCAATCCAAAGATCTTATGTGTTCAGCAAATATGATTCTAATGTTTTCTCCTATTTCCAGTAATTTTTCTTTTGTGTTTTTTGGCAAATAGTCTTTCACATAAATTTGTCCTATTAATTCACCAAGGTTATTATTGGTTTGTTTAACTATTTTTTCCCATCTAGGTTTTTGTTTAGTAACACCGCTCATGGTAGTCCCATAAAAATCAAAATCTTGGTCAACAAACCGTTTTGGCAAATCGCTAGCAAACGCATTAACTAAATTCCATTTACAATATGATTTCCATTGATCAATGGTGTATTTATTAAGAATCTTCCCCAAACCTTCATAAAACTTGGGCTGTCCAATAATAACAGAATCAACGTTTTTAAGGTTCCAAGCATTGAATAATTCGTTCCAAGGAATATTTTTATAGGTTTTGTTTAAGTTGGTAACCGCTATTTTATGGTAGTTTTCATAAGGATCGTTTAAATCTTCAAGTTTTTTACTAACCTGAGCCAAATCGGTTTCAATATTCATAACATCTGTAGCTACGTTTTGCGCTAAAAGACTATCATTACCCATTAACACAAACATGCTACTAAGATGATTTTTGTATTTATTTCTAATAGTTGTGGTTCTATTATCTGTATTAAAATAGTAGTCGCGTTGTCCTAATCCTAAACCGCCTTGCCAAAAAACACAGGAATTTTGCTGACTGTTCTTATCGTCTGGGCCGATCATAAAGCGAAATAATGATGAAACACCTATTTTTTGAAGATGTGCAATTTCTTGTGCAAGTTGCTCAAGATTAGAGATGTTATCAATCTTCTTAAATTCGTTGTTAAGAGGAGATAATCCTAATTTTTCAATGGAAAGAGTATCCATTCCACTACTATAAAAATCCCCTATTTTTTGTTTGTTGCTTCCAATTTTACTGGTCGTTTCTGAAGATTTTATGCAAATCTCTTTAATTGCTGCATTAACGGTATCTTGAATCGTTAAAAAAATTCCGTTTGCCCTATCAGTTGGTTTAATAGGATGTTGTTTAAACCAACCATTATTGGCGAACATAAAAAAATCAGTCTTAGGAGAATAACTGGAATCTATATGGGCCACGAGTGGATCTATGGCTGGAATTTTTTGAGATATTTTTTTGTTTTCTGAATTACAAGCAATTAAAAGGAAATAAAGAATCGATAGTAAAAAAGAGACGTAATAAAATGATTTTTGCATTTGAATTAAAGTGATTTAATTAGTATTAAAAAATGGTTAAATTGATGTTTGTATTTTCACCGAAATAATGACGAGTAAATATATAAAATTAAAAAGTAGCTTCTTGAGATAGGGAAAACTTAATAAGGCTTGATAGGCACAAATTTGATTTTTTAGCAATGCAACAATTGATTAATCTATATTGACATGATTTTTAGTTGTGGTTAAACGGTTTTTTTAATTATTTAAAAGATGATTTTGCGTTTTATATAGATTTATTTACCATTCATATATATAAATACTTAATGCTTGTTTTATTATGTATACTTGTTCAATAATTCTAATTAAGCCCTGATTATGAATATCTTACGAATAAGTAGAACAACGATTTTTTTAAGTTTTTTAACGATTTTTTTAAGTTGTAGCACAGAAAGTGTTAATAATGATACGGAAAATCTACAATTAAACAAAACAACCGTTTTTGTAGATCTTATTGGAAACCAAGCCGATTATGATGCTGTAAATGTTGAGGTATTAGATGTGCAAATGAAGGTAATAGACGATGAATCTGTTCCGAATTGTTGGTATAGCTTGAATGCAAAAAGCAATGGGATTTACAATTTGTTAAGTCTTACTGAAAATTCTTCAGCAAAATTAGTGTCAGATTTAAAAATACCTACTGGTGAAATTTATGAAATTAAATTAGTTCTAGGAATAAACAATACCATAGTTTTAAATGGAGAAACACTACCATTAGTAATGAACAGTGAGCAAGCAAAAGGTTTAATAATTAGATTGGACAAGACATTAAAAGCCGATACGACCTACTCATTTTTATTAAATTTTGATGTAAAGCAATCTATTATAGAAACGTATATTGAGAACAGAATTATTTTAAGCCCGGTGTTAAATACTAGCATCACAGAAGCACCAGGTAATTAATTAGATTTAAGGACTACCAATTATATAAAAGCGCAACATCATTGATGTTGCGCTTAGTTTTTAACCAATAATTAACTTGGTAAACTTGATATTTTAACCAATAATTAACAGCATGGTGTCTAAAATTTTAACAATTTGCACTACTCAAAATACGAGTGGTAAATTCAATTTTTAAAAATTAAAAAAATGATGGAAGAAACAATTGCAATTGATATTAAAACAATTAACGAGAAAATAGAAAAAGAAAGCGCTTTTGTTGATTTACTTATGCTCGAAATGAACAAAGTCATCGTAGGGCAAAAACATATGATGGAACGGTTGCTTATTGGTTTATTAGGGCAAGGACACATTTTATTAGAAGGCGTACCAGGACTAGCAAAAACCCTGGCTATTAATACGTTGTCTCAAGCAATAAGTGGCAAATTTAGTAGAATTCAATTTACCCCAGATTTATTGCCGGCAGATGTAACGGGAACATTAATTTATAACATGAAGCTTAATGATTTTTCGATTAAAAAGGGGCCTATTTTTGCGAATTTTGTTTTAGCCGATGAGATTAACAGAGCGCCAGCTAAAGTACAATCGGCTTTGCTTGAAGCCATGCAAGAAAAACAAGTGACCATTGGCGATGAAACATTTGTTCTTGACAAACCGTTTTTAGTAATGGCAACTCAAAACCCTATTGAGCAAGAAGGAACCTATCCATTACCAGAAGCTCAAGTGGACAGGTTTATGCTAAAAACTGTTATTGATTATCCAAAAATGCAAGAGGAACAATTGATTGTTCGAGCCAATTTAAAAGGGAGTTATGACAAAGTAAATGCTGTTGTGCCAATGGACCAGATTTTGAGGGCTCAAAAAGCAGTTCGTGAAGTGTACATGGATGAAAAAATTGAAAAATATATTCTCGATATTGTGTTTGCAACGCGATATCCAGAAAAATATAAACTTGCCGATTTAAAACCACTTATTTCGTTTGGTGCCTCTCCTCGTGGAAGTATTAATTTAGCAACGGCTGCAAAATGTTATGCTTTTATTAAACGCCGTGGCTATGTTATTCCAGAAGATGTTCGCGCAGTGGTGTATGATGTGTTAAGACATAGAATAGGTATTACTTATGAAGCCGAGGCCGAAAACATTACTTCAGAAGACATCATCAACAAGATTATAAACGAAATAGAAGTACCATAGGATTTAAGATTTAAGAATGACGAATCACGATTTTAGAAATCGTAAATCAAAAATCTGCAATCGTAAATTGAAAAATGGACACTAAGGAATTACTAAAAAAAGTACGAAAAATCGAGATTAAGACACGTCGGTTGTCCGATCATATTTTTGGTGGCGAATACCATTCGACATTCAAGGGCCGTGGTATGACCTTTAGTGAAGTTCGGCAATATCAATATGGTGATGATGTTAGAAATATTGATTGGAATGTAACCGCGCGCTATAGTGAGCCTTATATTAAGATATTTGAAGAAGAGCGAGAATTAACCATGATGTTGATGGTGGATATTTCAGGATCTGAATTTTTTGGTACCGATGTACAATTTAAAAATGAAGTTGTAACCGAAATAGCCGCGACATTAGCATTTTCTGCTACTCAAAATAATGACAAAATAGGATTGATTTTATTTTCTGATAAAATTGAACTGTATATTCCTCCCAAAAAAGGGCGCTCACATGTTCTTAGAATTATCCGTGAGCTAATTGAATTTAAACCACAAAGTAGAGAAACAAACATAGCAGAGGCCTTGAAATTTTTATCAAGTGTCATGAAGAAAAAAGCTATTGTCTTTGTGCTATCTGATTTTATCTCCGATGATTATTTGCACACTATAAAAATTGCAGCAAAAAAGCATGACGTAACCGGAATTCGAGTATATGATAAACGCGAAGAGCATATGTCTAATTTGGGCGTGGTGCAAATGCAAGATGGTGAAACCGGAGAGCTTATGTTGGTGAACACATCATCAAAAAATGTAAGGCTTAATTATGGCAAATACTATCGAGAGAAGGTGAATTATTATAAAGAAAGCTTTACTAAATCTGGAGCAGGAACCATTGATTGTCGCGTGGACGAAAGCTACGTAAAAAAATTACTAGGATATTTTAAAGCGAGAGCATAATATAAAATTTTAAAGTGAAGCAGTTAAAATTTAAGGATATAATACGTAAAAACAGTAAGGCATGGTCCTTACTTACTTTTGTTTTCTTTTTTGTGCCTTTTATCTCATTCGCTCAAGTGAGCGCTTCAATAGATTCAACATCTATCAAAATAGGAGCACAAATAACGTATAAAATTCAAGTAGAATCAGATACAACTAGTTTGGTTGTCTTTCCCGAAGGGCAAACGTTTACGCCTTTAGAGATGATTGAATCTTATAAAACCGATACCTTAAAACACAATGACAAATACAATCTTATAAAAAGGTATGGCTTAACTAAATTTGATTCAGGGGCCTATACCATTCCTCGCCAAAAAATCATTGTAGGAAATAAAACCTTTTTCACAGATTCGTTAAAAGTTGAAGTCAGAAATGTTTTGGTGGATTCCACAAAACAAGGACTCTTTGATATTAAACCAATTATTGAAGTTCAAAAAACCAGCAGTCAATGGTGGAAATATGCACTCTTTATATTAGTTGCTTTAATTGTTGTTGCAGGATTATTATATTGGTTTTTATGGCGAAAAAAACCGCTCACAGAATTAGAGCAAATAGCATTGCTTCCACCTTATGACAGGGCTAAACTGGCCTTAAAAAAACTGGAAGAAAGCACCTATTTAAAACAAGCCGAATTCAAAGAGTATTATTCTGAATTAACGCTTATCATTAGAAAATATTTAGATGAAAAAGTGTACGACCATTCCATGGAAAGCACGACAGATGAATTGGTTAATAGGTTGCGATTACTAAAGGAGGGCAATCAAATCGATTTAAGCAAAGAGACCATAAAAAATATTGAGGGTATCTTAAAACGGGCCGATTTGGTGAAGTTCGCAAAATCTGCTCCAGACGTTGCTTTAGCAGAATTGGACAGACAGACCATTGATGTAGAGATCGATCATGTAAAAGACGTATTACCAGAACCTTCAGAAGAAGAAAAATTACTGAGCGAACAATATAGAGAAGACCAGGAGAGAAAGAAAAAACGTAAAAAAATTGTTTTATCGGTTGCCGTTGGAGTTTGTTTTCTGATAGCCGTTTTTACTGGATTTTCTATTAAATATGGGTTTACTTATGTGGTAGACACCATGATTGGTAACCACAGCAAAGAACTGTTGGAAGGCGATTGGGTAACGAGTGAGTATGGTGTGCCGCCAATTACTATTTCAACACCAGAGGTTTTAAAACGGATCCTGTCCGATAAGGATAAGCCAAAGGAAATGAAAGGACCTTCTCAAGTAACCATCTTTGGTTATGGCGGTTTAACAGATCCATTTAGTGTGGTGGTTTCCACATCAAAAGTTACTTCTCAAGGTGACAATAAAGTGGATTTAAAACAAGTCGTTGAGAAAACACTTAAAGTTTGGGAAAAAAGTGGCGCTCAAAATATTGTTGTTAAGGAAGAACAGTTTGACACCCCGAATGGTGCTCAAGGATTAAAAACCTACGGAAAGGCAGATTTACCAAGTAATAAACCAGATAGTTTGGTAAAAGGGAATTATGTAATATTAGCATTTACAACCAATGATGTGATTCAGGAAATCATTATAACCTGGAGAGATCGGGATGTGTATGCAGATCAAATGGTAGAACGAATCTTAAATTCAGTAGAACTTATAAAAGCTAAAGAATAATGTTTGAAGGCATTGAGTTTGTAAATAAAGAATTCTTCTGGTTGTTAGTATTGCTTCCATTAGCAATACTTTGGTATATTTTTAAATACGAAAAGCAAACAGCCGAACTTAAAATATCGGGTTTAAAAGGTTTTAAGGTTACTAATTCATGGTTGCCAAAAGTAAAACATGTATTATTTGTGTTAAGACTCCTTGCTTTAGGACTCTTAATTATGGCTATTGCAAGACCTCAAACTGTCGATGTTTCCACCAAGACAAAAACAACACGAGGTATTGATATTGTTATTGCTATTGATGTTTCTGCAAGTATGTTGGCCAAAGATCTATCACCCAATAGATTGGAAGCGCTTAAAAACGTGGCTTCAGAATTTATAAGAAGTCGCCCCAATGACAGAATAGGATTAGTTGAATATGCTGGTGAAAGTTATACAAGAACACCCATAACAAGTGATAAAGCAGTGATATTAAGATCTTTAAATGATATTAGATATAATACTATTATTGAAGGCGGCACTGCTATAGGTACTGGATTAGCTACAGCGGTAAATAGGTTAAAAGACAGTAAAGCCAAGAGCAAAGTTATTATACTGTTAACCGATGGAGTAAATAATACAGGGTTTATAGATCCTAAAATTGCGAGCGAATTGGCAGTTGAATATGGCATAAAAGTTTACACTATTGGATTAGGAACCAACGGAACGGCACTATCGCCAGTGGCCATTTTACCAAATGGGGATTTTCAATACGGCCGTGTCCCGGTAGAAATTGATGAAGCCTTGCTTAAAGATATTGCAGCCGTTACAGGAGGAAAATATTTTAGAGCAACCAATAACAAAAAATTGGAAGAAATTTATGGCGAAATCAATAAGCTGGAAAAAACAGATATTGATGAGTTCAAGTATTATAATTATCAGGAAAAATTTCGCCCATTGGTAATTTTAGCAGGGTTATTATTATTGCTTGAATTTTTATTAAGAAATACAATTTTCAGAAGTTTTGTGTAGCAGAGATAAGATAATAGATTTTAGAGAATAAAAAAATACATTAGGTTTTATAAACAGAAGGATAGATTAAAAATAATATCAGTGAATTCATGGTAATAATCAATTAAACAATTCCACGAAAAAACAAAATAGAGCATGTATCAGTTAGACGAAAAAATATGGTTTTGGGTTTTGGGAGTCATTCCGGCAATAGTTCTATGCTTTTTAATTTTACAGGTTTGGAAATATAAGGCACAAAACAAGTTTGCCAATAAAGTGTTACTTAAAAGATTAACCCCCAATAGTTCGTTGTTTAAATCTATTTTAAAAGTTATCATGATTAGCTTGGTTTTTGCCTGTTTAGCAATTGCTTTAATCAACCCCAAAATTGGAACCAAGTTAGAAACCGTAAAACGCGAAGGTGTGGATATTGTATTTGCCATAGATGTTTCAAAAAGTATGTTGGCAGAAGATATTGCGCCAAACCGTTTAGAGAAGGCAAAGCAACTAGTAACTCAAATTATAAATAAATTGGCAAGTGATCGTGTTGGTATAATTGCCTACGCAGGAAAAGCATTTCCTCAATTACCAATTACAACTGATTATGCGGCTGCAAAAATGTTTCTGCAAAGTATGAATACAGACATGTTATCATCTCAAGGAACCGCCATTAATGAAGCCATTAAACTGGCTAAAACCTATTATGATGATGCCGAACAAACCAATAGGGTTCTAATTATTATTTCTGACGGGGAAGATCACAGTGAAGAAGCGGCGGCAGTGGCCAAGGAAGCAAGCGAGGAAGGCATACGGATTTTTACTATTGGCGTAGGCGATATAAAAGGCGGTCCTATTCCGGAAAAACGCAATGGGATCGTTTTAAATTATAAAAAGGATAGACAAGGTGAAACCGTTATTACGCATCTAAACGAAGAGGTGTTAAAAGATATAGCCAGTAATGCCCATGGGGAATATATTAATGGAAAAAACACCAATGAAGTTGTAGATAAAATTGGTGAAATTTTGAATAAAATGGACAAAACAGAGTTTGAATCGAAGCAATATGCCGATTTTAAAGATCAGTTTCAATGGTTTTTGGGCTTTGCTATATTCTTTTTATTTCTTGATATTTTCCTATTGGAACGTAAAACAGAATGGCTTAAAAAATTAAATTTATTTAATGAGAATTTATAAAACCTTTAACGTATTGAAATACATTGGTTTAATATCTTTAAAGTGGTTTTTGATATAATAATTTTGAATGTCCGTAATTTGTCATAAGTCTGAAAATATAATAATTTTGTCATTCCGACAAAGGAGGAATCCCATTGATTTTCAATAGATTCTTCATTTCGTTTCACTCCATTCTGAATGACAAAAATGGTGTTATGAATGAATACGGACATTCAAATAATAATTTATTGAAGAACTATTTAAATTTAGAAAGAGAACAAAAAATGAAATACATAGTCTTATTTATAACCACTTTAGTTGTCACTTTTTCTTTTTCACAGGAAAAAGAAAAACAAGATTTAGCTGCCTTAAAAAAAGCAAATAATTATGTGTTTCAAGGAAATCAATTGACTAATAGTGATGATTTTGTTGATGCTGAAATGGAATATAGAAAAGCTATTTCAGAACATCCAACGAGTGTAGAAGGCACCTATAATTTAGGAAATTCATATTATAAAAAAGGTAATTTTGATGAAGCACTGTATCGTCAGCAGCAAGTAATTGAAACAGCTACCTCTAAAGAAGAAAAACATAAAGCATTTCATAATATTGGAAATATTTTAATGAAGGGCAAAAAATGTAAAGAAGCCGTCGAAGCCTATAAAAATGCTTTACGAAATGATCCAACCGATGATGAAACACGTTATAATTTAGGTTTAGCTAAAGAATGTGCAGAACAGCAAAAAGATAAGCAAGACCAAAATAAGGACAACAAGGACAACAAGGACAACAAGGATAATAAGGATAAAAAGGACGATAAAAAAGACAAAGGCGATCAAGACAAAAAGGAAGGAGACGACAAAAAAGATGATCAAGGAAAGCCTAAAGATGACAAACAAGACCAAGGCAAAGGCGATAAAGAGAAGCAAGAAAATCAACAACCACAGCCCGGGAAATTATCCCAACAACAAATAAAAAGTTTATTGGAAGCCATGAACAACCAAGAGCAAAAAGTTCAAGAAAAAATAAATGCCGAAAAACGAAAAGGAGTTCAGGTTAAAACAGAGAAAGATTGGTAATAATTAATGGTAGATATTATATCTATTAATTTAAAAAAATGAAATCATTTAAGCACATAATAATAATTTTTGTAACGCTGTTTGTAAGTAGTACGACAATGGCTCAAGTAAAATTTGAAGCGAAGGTGAGCAAAAACAAACTTGGGGTAAATGAGCGTTTGCGCATTGATTTTGAAATGAATCAGGATGGTGACCATTTTAACCCACCAGATTTCAGCAATTTTATGGTTATTGGCGGCCCAAATCAATCCGTAAGTAATTCATGGATTAATGGAGTGCGTTCATTTACTAAAACATACAGTTATTTTTTAGCGCCAAAAAAACAGGGTAATTTCACCATCGATCAGGCAACTATTACTATTGACGGAGAAACCTATAAAACAATACCGGTAAAAATTGAAGTAACCTCTGCCGTAGAAATACCTAAAGACCCCAATGACCCTAATTATATAGCATCAGAAAATATTCATTTAATTGCCGAAATTTCAAAAACCAACCCTTATTTAAATGAGGCCATAACGGTTGTTTATAAACTATACGTGTCCCCAAATACGGGTGTCGATAATTGGCAGGAAATTGATAGTCCAAGATATAATGATTTTTGGAGTCAGAATATTGATATGCAAGGACAAAAAGTACAAACCGGAACTTATAATGGGGAAGATTATCGTTTTCTAGTGCTTAGAAAAACGGTTTTGTATCCTCAAAAATCCGGTAAATTAGATATTGAGCCATTAAGTTTAGATATAACGGTACAAGTGCCAACAAATAGGCGTGATATTTTTGGAAGACCTTTAATGGCCCAAGCACATAGAACAGTATCAGCTGGAAATAAAACGATTGATGTAAAACCTTTGCCAGAATTAGGAAAGCCAGCCGATTTTTCTGGAGCCGTTGGTGATTTTAGCTTTAATGTATCTATGTCCAAGACAGAACTTAAGGCATCAGAATCTTTTCAGGCAAAAGTTGAAGTAAAAGGGAAAGGAAATTTAAAACTCATCAAACTTCCTAAAATAGCCTTGCCAAGTTCTTTGGAAGTTTATGAGCCCGAACATAATGAAAATGTTCAAACTAATTTGGATGGCATGCAAGGAACTATTTCAGATACCTATACCATTGTGCCTCAATTTAAAGGTAAATATCCAACCCCTAGTATTTCGTTTTCATATTTTGATTTAAATACCAAAACCTACAAGCGGTTATCATCCCATGAAGTGGTTATTGATGTGTTGGATGGCCCTTTGAACAATTCAAATGAAAACGCCGTTTCATCAAGCGGTCTAAAACAGCAAGTGGTGTTAAGTAAAGATCAATTTGCGTTTATAAAAACAAAAACAAATTTCACAGCGATCAAACCGTCTTATTTCTTTCAAACCAAATTATTTTGGAGCGCCTTATTATTACCATTTCTAGCCATCCCATTGGCAATAGTCGTTAGAAGGAAAAAGACAGAACGGGATGCAGATATTGATGGGAATAGAATTAGAAACGCCAATAAACTGGCCAAAAAATATTTAAGTAGTGCCAAAAAAACACTTGGAAAAAAAGAAGCTTTCTACATTGCGTTGGAAAAAGCTTTGCATAATTACTTAAAAGCAAAATTGCATATTGAAACCAGTGATTTTAGTAAGGAAATCATAAAAAACTTATTGGGAGAACGAGGGGTCGATGCACAAACTATTGTGGATTTTATTAGCATTTTGGAAAACTGTGAATTAGCTAGATATACTCCTATCACGGTTGTAACCATGCAGCAAGATTATGATAAGGCCGCCAAAACAATTTCATTAATTGATAAACAAGCTAATTAATATGAAAACTATTGTATATATACTATTGGTTTTGTTCAGTACAGATTTTTATGCTCAAAATAACACTTTATTTGAACAAGGCAATAGTCTCTATAATCAAGGGAAATATGCTGAGGCCATAGATAAATATAAAGCCATACTTGGGACTAAAAATCATTCAGAAGCCCTATATTTTAATTTGGCAAATGCGCATTATAAATTAAATAATATTGCGCCAAGTATTTATTATTATGAAAAAGCATTGCAATTAGCGCCTAATGATACCGATATAAAAAACAATTTAGCATTTGCAAAGAACATGACCATCGATGCTATTGATGTGGTTCCAGATGCTGGATTTTCTAAGCTGATAAAAAAGGTAACTGGCATTATGAGCTTTGATAATTGGGCAAAAACAGCGGTATTGTCGGTTATTTTATTTGTGCTTTTATTTTTGACCTATTATTTCACATATTCTACATTAAAAAAGCGATTAGCATTTATTGGCAGTAACGTATTTCTTTTTTTAGCCGCAATCTCGGTGATGATTGCATTTCATAAATATACGGTTTACCAAAACGATAATGAAGCCATTGTTTTCGCACGGGAATCTACCGTAAAGAATGAACCCAACAGCAGAAGCAATGAGGTGTTTAGACTTCATGAAGGGACTAAAGTTAAAATTTTGGACACGGTTAACCATTGGAAAAAAATAAAGCTGGCCGATGGTAAAACGGGTTGGATTGAAAACGTAGATATTAAAGAACTTTAGTTTATTTAAATTATCTTTATCTAAATTAAATTTAGCTTAATGAATTTAGATAATGTTTTTAAAAATAACGAACTGTGGATTAAAGACCGACTTGCTTTAGATCCAGATTTTTTTACCAATTTAGGAAAAGGTCAAAATCCTGAACTCTTATTTATAGGCTGTTCTGATAGCCGCGTTTCTGCCGAAGAATTAATGGGCCTGGACCCAGGAGACGCCTTTATACACCGCAACATTGCCAATATGGTTATTAGTATAGACCTTAATGTTATGTCGGTTGTAAACTATGCTGTAGAAAACCTAAAGGTAAACCACGTCGTTGTTTGTGGGCATTATGAGTGCGGTGGTGTAAAAGCGGCGATGCAATCGGTCGATATGGGCATTTTAAACCCTTGGTTGCGTAATATCAGGGATGTATATCGAATTCATAAAAATGAGCTCAATGCGATTACCGATGAAGGCAATAAGTACGATCGACTTGTGGAACTTAATGTAAAAGAGCAATGCGTTAATCTTATTAAAACAGCGACCGTACAAAAAGCCTATAGAGACCGTGGATTAAAAGTACATGGTTGGGTGTTCGATGTACATACGGGCAAACTAATCAACTTAAAAATAGATTTTGAGAAGTATTTAAAAGACATCATGGAGATTTATCACCTGGATTAAAAAATAAAGAGCGATTAAATTACGTCTTCAGTATTGTCATTAATATCCTCGTCACCTAAAGGTTTGCCGTTAACAATTACCTTTGGGAACAGGGTTGGTATTAGCGATTTTACAGGATTATAAAGGACAGACCCTTGTTGGTCCTGCTCTTTAACAAATGGGATATTGGCGTTTATTTTGTCTAAAACAATAAGGATTACACTTAAAATGAATGCGACTTTTAATCCGCCAAAAAGAGCTCCCAGAATTTTGTTAAAAAGGCCTAACATAGCAAAATCTGCTATTTTAGTTAAGGCTTTTCCTGCTAACGCAATTACTAAAACTATAATTATAAACGTAATAACAAAGGCTGCAATGTTTAAATAGTTTTCGTCCCAATTTACCCGTTCCTTTAAAAAAGAAGCTGCATAATTACTAAAATGAAAGGCACCGTAAATACCAGCGATTAAAGCCACCAACGACGCTAATTCAACAAAAAACCCACGCGCAAACCCGCGTATTATTCCTAAAACCAATAAGGTCAACAGGGCGATGTCAAGAATACCCATTTCACACGTTTAAATTTTTGTAATTATTTGATAATAAGTCTATTAAAAAAATTGAGAACGTACGTAACCGCTACGCTCTCACATTAAAAATTTTAAACATTCCCTTTTGTGAAGAAATTTTTAAAATTTGTTAATGTTCGTTTCATATAAATTTATACAAACCTACATATTTTTTATATAAGAAAAATAAAGTTTTAATACCAATCTACTTTGTAACTTTGTAACTTTGTAACTTTTAACTTTGTAACTTTAAATAATAGGATGTCAAGAGACGAACAATTAAAACAACGCTGGGAATTGGTAACAACAAAGCTATCCAATCAATTTGCCGATGGAGCCAATTTAGATCTCGATGCCATAATTTATTTAATAGGTGTACAGGAGTTAGGGCAATTAGACAAATCGTTTAAAAAAGACCAAAAGTTAGATTTAATGCACATTGCCATCTGCAAACTACTTTTGCCTTATGGGTATTATGAGCTCGAATTTGTTGATGATGACGGCTGGCCGCATTATAAAACCAAAGAAACCTTACCGTTTTTAAAAGCAGGTGAACAAAGCGTCTTGATGAAAGAAGCTATTGTAAACTACTTTGTAGAGACCGAGTATATCGATTAGTTTTAGGGCGGTGCTTTTTTGAAAGAAACAAAAAAGTCAGGCTTCCGCTATATCTTTTACAAAAAAGCAAAAGGATGTCGCTGCAAATGCGAAGCATTCACGATTTCATTAATTTAAAATATTAACCAATGAGTAATCCTTAACGCAAACCGCTTTATTACGTCATTGTGAAGCAAATTTTTAATTTGTTGTGGCAATCTGTTAATTGAAATAGATTACCACGTCGTTTTACTCCTCGTAATGACGAAAGTTTATAAGTAAAAAGATCTCCAACAGCTGCTCCATCGTTAACGAAAACTGTTAAGTAACGTCATTGCGAAGCAAATTTTTTGATTTGCTGTGGCAATCTGTTTATTTTTTGCAGATTACTTCGTCGTTTCCGATATGAAATGACGATAATTTCATTAAATTTGCCATCATTTTGAATCGATATCATGATAGATAAGATAAAGGAACTAATTGCAGATGCCGAGGCTTTTACAGCACATTCAAAGGATGAAATAGAAGCTTTCCGAATAAAATACTTAGGTAAAAAAGGACTGCTTAATGATTATTTTGCCGAATTTAAAAATGTGGCTAACGATCAGAAAAAGGAGTTTGGTCAAGTTATCAATAAGCTTAAAAAAACGGCCGAAGATAAAGTTAATGCCTTAAAAGAAGAGTTTGAAAGCAAAGATGAAGTAAAAGGTGTTTATGGCGATTTATCGCGTCCGGGAGAACCTGTCCAAATTGGAGCACGCCATCCTATTTCAATCGTAAAGAACCAAATTATCGATGTGTTTTCACGCATAGGTTTTAACGTAAGTGAAGGCCCAGAAGTGGAAGACGACTGGCACAACTTTACGGCTTTAAACTTACCAGAATATCATCCAGCACGCGATATGCAGGACACGTTTTTTATACAAACAAATCCCGATATTTTATTGCGTACACATACTAGCTCTGTGCAAGTGCGTTATATGGAAAACAACAAACCACCTATTAGAACCATTTCTCCGGGGAGAGTGTTTCGTAACGAAGCTATTTCTGCACGGTCGCATTGTTTTTTCCATCAGGTTGAAGGCTTGTATATCGATAAAGATGTGAGTTTTGCAGACCTTAAACAAACGCTTCAATATTTTACAACCGAAATGTTTGGAAAATCTAAAATACGGTTGCGCCCATCCTATTTTCCTTTTACGGAGCCAAGTGCCGAAGTAGATGTGTATTGGGGATTAGAAACCGAAACCGATTATAAAATGACGAAAGGCACGGGTTGGCTAGAAATAATGGGCTGTGGAATGGTTGATCCCAATGTGCTTGAAAACTGTGGAATCGATTCTAAAAAATATTCAGGTTTTGCATTCGGTATGGGTATCGATCGTATTGCCTTGCTACTGCACCAAATTAGTGATATACGTTTATTAAGTGAAAACGACGTGAGGTTTTTAGAACAATTTAAATCTGCGCTATAAAGAAGTGTTCTGATGATCGTGTTTATTAGAAGAAACGGATTATTGAAAAATAGTTTTGATAAACTCGTTTAATGTCCGTGCTATGAGCAGTAGAGTTTCGGTTATTTAAACTTTAGGCGAAATTTTATTAACTCGATAAATATAAAAAAAGAGGCTGTCTGAAAAGTCAAGACAGCCTCTTTTTTAATTAAGAGGATTATTTTTTTTGTTTTAATTAATTATGCAAGCATACGTAATTTTTCTTCAACTTTAATGTTAGAATTAAGGTCAAATTGATTTGATGTGTTGTTTTCGCCGCCAGCTTTTAGGGCCTTATCACCTGAAAAAAAGGTTTTATGGTCGTCACCAAGATCTGAACCTGCCATTCTTTGGTGTTTAGCACACGATACGCCTTTACGAATTTCTTGTCTCTGAACACCTTTTACATAAGCCAGCATACCTTCTTCGCCAAAATACCCTTCAGATAAGTCATTCATATGAAGCGCTGTAGTATGATACGTTGGTAACGTAATTAAGTGATGAAAAATACCCGCCTCTCTTGCACCATCCATTTGGAACGTTTTAATTTTTTGATCAGCACGATAGCTTAATTCCGAATCATCATATTGTGCATCCATTAAATTATTTCTATCATAAGCTGTCATATTTTCACCTTCCGAAAGCATTTCTTCATATACTTGATTACGGAAATTAAGCGTCCAGTTAAAAGAAGGTGAATTATTGTAAACCAATTTTGCATTTGGCACAACGTCTTTAACTTTGTTTACCATATGCGCAATTTGCTTAACATTTGGTGTTGGCGTTTCTATCCATAATAAATCTGCTCCATTTTGTAAACTTGTAATACAATCTAAAACCACTCTATCTATATTTGAACCATCTTTAAATTTATATAATCCATTGGCTAATCTTATAGGGCGATATAATTTTCCGTCTCTTTTAAGCATAACATCATCATCTTTTGCATCATTGATAGTAATTTCTTCTGCATCTACAAATGCTAAATATTGAGAAGCTAAATCACCTGGTTCTTGACTTACTGGTAACTTTTGGGTTAAACCAGCACCTTCAGAATCTGTTCTTGCAACAATAATTCCGTCATCAACTCCTAATTCTAAAAAAGCATACCTTATAGCATTTAATTTAGCAATAAAATCTTCATGTGGTACAGTTACTTTTCCATCTTGATGCCCACATTGTTTGGCATCAGAAACTTGATTTTCAATTTGAATAGCACAAGCACCAGCTTCAATCATTTTTTTTGTTAGCAAATAGGTAGCTTCTTCATTTCCAAAACCAGCGTCAATATCAGCAATAATAGGAACGATATGTGTTTCAAAGTTATCAATTTGATCTTGCACATCTTCTCCTTTTTCAAGTCGTTTAAATAAATCATTTAACTCAATAGCATCTGCTTGACGTAAGAAATCATAAATTTCATTTATTAATGATGGAACAGCCGTTTTTTCGTGCATAGATTGATCTGGCAATGGTCCAAATTCTGAGCGTAATGCAGCAACCATCCAACCAGATAGATATAAATATTTTTTACTTGTAGTTTTGTGATGTTTTTTAATAGCGATCATTTTTTGCTGCGCCACAAAACCGTGCCAACAACCAAGAGATTGGGTGTATTGAGATGAATCTGCATCGTACGCTGCCATATCTTTTCTTATAATGGCTGCTGTATGTTTAGCAATATCTAAACCTGTTTTAAAACGATTTTGAACAACCATTCTAGCGGCGCTTTCAGGATTTATTGCATTCCAAGTATTTCCATACTTTGTTTTAAGATCTCTTACAGTTTGTAATGCAGAACGATAAGTTGTTTGTGATAAATTTTTCATAATTTTGTGATACGTTATTTATTGTTAATAATTAGATCCTGTTGATTGTGTCCGCAATCGCAGGATTGTTTTTTTATATGTACTGATAGGCAGGTAGCGTTAAGAACTCTTCAAATTTTTCTGAAATCACTAGTTTATCAAAAAGCTCAATGGCTAATTTAAATTTACTTTTCTTTATGTTTTCTTCGCCAATTTCAGTAATGATTTTTTCTACCTCATCATCAAATAATTCCATATACAATTCAATGTTGAATTTCCTGCCATCGTCTAGTTTCACCTGGTTTTTTAACCATTGCCAAACTTGCGTTCTTGAAATTTCGGCTGTTGCTGCATCCTCCATTAAGTTATAAAGGGCCACAGCGCCATGACCTCTTAACCAAGATTCGGTATATAAAATGCCAACATTAATATTTTTTCTTATTCCTGCCTCTGTAACAGTGCCTTTAGGTATTTCAACCAAATCTTGTTCTGTTATGTTTACATCGTTTCGTGTTACATGTAATTGGTTAGGTGATGGCATGTGTTTATTAAATTCGCTCATAGCAACTACTACTAAATCCGGATGTGCAACCCAAGTGCCATCATGTCCGTTTTTAACTTCACGCTCTTTATCTTTTCTAACTTTTTCTAGTGCAATAGCATTAGTTGTTTCGTTATTTTTTATTGGAATTTGTGCCGCCATACCCCCAATAGCAAGAATACCACGTTTATGACATCGCTGAATAACCAGTTTTGAATATGCATCCATAAATGGCGTGGTCATGGTTACTTGATCACGATTTGGAACCACAAAATTTGGATGGTTTCTAAATTTTTTGATATAAGAGAAAATATAATCCCAACGTCCGCAATTTAAACCAACAATATGGTCTTTAAGCTCGTAAATTATTTCATCTAACTGAAAACTTGCAGTAATAGTTTCTACTAAAACAGTTGCTTTGAACGTTCCTTTTGGAACCTCTAAATATTCTTGAGCAAACGTGAAAACATCATCCCACCAACGTGCTTCTAAATAATGTTCTAATTTTGGAAGATAAAAATAAGGAGCAGTATTATTGCTTAATAAGGTTTTTGTATTGTGAAACACGTATAAACCAAAATCAACCAAACTACCTGAGGTTTCTTCATTATTAATTATAATGTGTCTTTCGTTTAAGTGCAAACCTCTTGGCCTGACCAATAAAACAGCGGTTTCTTGGTTTAATGTATACGATTTATTACGTTTTGTATCGACTAAAGAAATTGTTTTTTTATTAGCGTCTATTAAGTTTTGCTGTCCTTCCATAGTATTTTTCCAAGTAGGGGCATTGCTGTCTTCTAAATCTGCCATAAATGTTTTGGCTCCAGAATTTAAAGCATTGATAATCATTTTTCTGTCTACTGGACCTGTAATCTCTACACGTCTATCTTGTAAGTCATGCGGAATGTTACCCGCTGTCCATTCATTATTTCTAATATCTTTGGTCTCTCTTGGAAATTCTGGAAATTTACCTTCATCAAAAACCTTCTGCTGACTTACGCGTCTTTCTAAAAGAGATAGTCTTTCTGCATTAAAATTTTCGTGAAGTGCAACAATAAAAGCTGATGCTTCATCAGTTAGAATTTCCGGATAGTAATTATTAATGCCTCTAGAGAAATTAAATTTTGCCAATTTTAAAAGTGTGGATTCCATAGTGCTTATATTTTTATAGGACAATATTAAAACAAATATTTTACAAAAACAAGCGAACGTTCGCTAAATAATATTATTCGCTTAATAGTTATGTTCGCAAAAAAACTTATATTTGCTTCTATGGAAGAAGATTATATTAAACTTATATTTGGGTTAAAGCTAAAGCAGATACGGACTGAAAAGAATTTATCATTATTTGGCTTAACTAAGCTCTCAGGGTTGTCAAAGTCGTATTTAAATGAAATTGAAAACGGAAAAAAATATCCAAAACCAGATAAAATTGCAATCCTTTCAGAGAAATTGGATGTCCCTTATGACCAAATGGTGTCTTTAAAATTAGACAAGAATTTGGCCCCTATAGGCGATTTGCTCCGCTCTAAAATATTAAAGGAAATCCCCTTAGGGCTCTTTGGAATAAAAGAAAGCAACTTAATAGATATAGTTGCGAATGCTCCTGCGAAAGTAACTGCATTTATTAGTACCATTATTGAAATTGCACAAAACTATAATTTTAGCAGAGAGAGTTTTTTCCTAGCTTCTGTACGTTCTTTCCAAGAAGCGAATAATAATTATTTTGAGGATTTAGAACAAGGCGTTTTAAAATTTGCCAAGGCCTATCAAATTAATTTAAACCTACCCATTACTTCTAAGGATTTGGAAGACATCTTAATGGAAGAGTTTGGGTATGTCATTGTTGAAAACGAATTGGACAAGTTTGAGGCTTTAGGGAATTTGAGGTCTGTTTTCGTTCCTAAAACCAAAACACTTTTGTTGGCAAATGAGATTGATGAAGCGCAACGCACTTTTATTTATGCCAAAGAATTGGCTTATAATTTTTTAGAAATAAAAGAACGTTTATACACATTTCCATGGATTAAATTTAGCACTTTTGATCATGTATTAAACAATTTTTATGCATCCTATTTTGCCGGTGCCCTAATTATACCAAATGCTAAAATTAAAGTACAATTAAATGAAATTTTTGAAAAAGATATTTTTGACAAAGGGTTGTTTTTAAAAGCGATAGAGCACTTTAATGCGTCTCCGGAATCTTTTTATCAACGTTTAACGAATATTTTGCCAAAAGAATTTAATATTCAAAACCTATTCTTTTTAAGATTTACACATAAGGCTAAAAGCGACAAATTTTATCTTAAAAAAGAGTTGCATCTATCTCATCATCATTCTCCTCATGCAAACGAAACCGATGAGCATTATTGCAGACGCTGGGTGTCTCTAAAGATGTTGAAAGATATAAGCAAAAGTAAGAAGGAACATGAATTCGATATCCAAATTTCTAATTACCAAGATGATGGTATGAAGTATTTGGTATTGGCTTCTGCAACAAAAGATCCTTTTAAAGACAATCATTACCGAAGTATTAGTGTTGGGCTGCTTATTAATAAACAGTTACAACGAAAAATCAATTTTTTAACAGACTCGAAAATTGAAACTCAAAACGTTGGGGTAACCTGCGAACGTTGCGCTATTGAAGATTGTAAGGTTAGGCAAAAGCCAGCCATTTATTTAGAGCAAGCAGCTAAAAACAAAAAGATAGAAATAATTGTTGAAGAATTAAATGCTAAGTTTCAGTCTTAAATGCTACAATGTGTTTGGCTATGGTTTCGTTGCGTGAAAATCCGCGAGGATTTTCCACCGTAAACCGAAGATAGCAAAAATGCAAGGATTTTCCGAGAGGAAAGTCAGAAGCAATGACTATAGGAATCGGTGTTGCCACAGTTTTTATTCTTTTATTTTAGCTTTTTAAATTTCCATCCACAGCCTTCTACACAAATTAAGTATGTCGGATTCAAAATCAGATTATTAGATTCGAATGAGATTTGCTCAATGAAAGTTCCTTCTGGATTTTCAATTCCAGCCGTAAATCCGTCGCATCCAAAGTCTAAAATCAATTGATTTGAGTTCAATGAGTAAATTCCATTATCACATTCAGGGAATCGATTTGAAGTAAATTGATTGTCAGAGGTGAAAACGTATTTATATCCGTTTTCGACAAAACTCCAGTCTCCCGAACCATCTCCAGGGTCACTATAAATTTCAATTAATTGCCAAGTTCCAATAATTGATTGCTCTGTATTCAACTCGTCATCATTATTGCATCCAAATAACACAATAAAAATCACAAGTATTAATTCATATTTTAAGACATTTTTCATAATTTCTATCTTTTTATTTTAAGATGAATTTTTATTCAAAAGGTTGCGTTCAAATTGTGGGCAACTATAATGATATGAATCGTTTTAATGCTTTATATCAGTCCAGTAGCTATCAGGACAAACTAAATTAGTTAATTTTTCTTACAAAGTAAGTCTGCTTTATTTTTAAGAGCCATGTGTTATTTTACCCGCATCATTTTTAATGTAAACCCTCCAAGAAGTAATACCATGAGTATAATTAATCCCCACAGCCAAAGCTTGTTTTCAAACAATGGGGTTGTCTTTTTCGAAGGTTCCCTTTCAATATGCTGCTCGTCACCTAATTTTAAAGACACTAAATTATCTGGTATTTTTGTTGCAAACTGCTCAATGTCGTAATTTGGTCTAAAAGCAGAGGGATTCCCGTAGGTTAAATAATAGGTTGCTGGCTGGGTAAATCGCACTATTAAGTCATAAACATAGCCTTTAACAGAAACAGAATCAATTATTAATGGCTGATTGTCTTGATTATTGATCGTGATTTTTAGTTTTTTTAAAACCGTTGGTTTAAATTTAAATTCATTTGTTTCAATCGAGTTAAGTGTTCCTTGCGTTAAGGTTCTATAATTATAAATGTACCCTTTTTGAGATTTAACACTATCTGAAACATATTGTATTGTAACAGGTCTGTAATAGTCAAATGGGTTGTTTACATGTATGTTTAAATAACTAACGGGTACTTTATTTTTTAGACTGATGTTAAGCTCGGTACTTTGATTGGAACTGTTTTGTTTAGTGGAAATAGACGTAACCGAATATTGATTGTAAACACCATCATAAATACGGTTAAAAAACGCCTTAACGTTGCGTAATCCAGGATCTTCATTCGTTTTTACAAGTAATCTAAAAAAACGATATTTTGAATTTTGGAAGGTGATATTGGTATATTGATAAAAGGTTTCGGCATTTTTTATGGATAAAATACGGTAGTCATCAACAATAGTAAACCAGTCAATTTGGTTTTGGCTTCCTTCCAATGCCACACGCCAATCAAAATTAAACAGTTTAAAATCTAATTGTAATTGGTTTATAGGGTCTTCTGAAGGAACTTCCAAGGTAAAATAATACCCATTTTCATTTTTTGACGTATTAAGTAGTTTAAAATTTATTTTGGTGCTTTCTGTTTTTTCGCTTTTAAGATTCAATAAATAGGAGGCTTCAATCGTATCTTGTGTTGCTGTTACTCCAAACACTCTTAGGTCTGATAAATTGGGTGACGCATTTTTGTAAAGACCTTCTGGTAAATTCACTTTATGCCATACATTGGTGACACCAAATAACTCTCGTTTATAGCTATAGTCCTGCATTTGTGCGTTCGCATACACAAAGACACCTATTAAAAAGAATGTAAAGATTTTAGTTTTCAAAATCATCTGAAATTTGCGATTTAAATTTATTGTATAAAAATGAAATGATTAATAATAAAACACCTAAAGAAACAAAGACAATGGTTTTTGAAAGTGCTCCTAAATGAGCAATATCATAAAAGAAAAGCTTAATTAAGGTCATTGAAAACAAGACAATGGCACCAATGCGTAGATGTTTTTGTCGTTTCCAAATACCCCATGCAATCATTACTAACGAATAAACACCCCAAAGAATACTTAATCCAAGCTTATACGATTGTGTAGAACCCGAAAGATCCATGATATTTATAAGTTCACTGCTTAAAACCCATAAAATAATACCATTAAATAAAATGCCAAATGGCTTTGTATTTGAAATTTGCATGAACGTAGCTTTAATACAGAGATAACTGGCATAAATAATTAAGGCCACAAAAACAAACGAAATATATCTGATAAGGATATGAAAAATGCCAACTTGATAATAGGAAATAGTGCTTTGGTCAAGGTAACTTTCCCGTAACAGACTTAACGTATATAACCCAAGCATTAAAAAGAAAATAATACTTAATGCATTAAGTACAAGATTGATGACGCCTAAAGATTTCCTTTTAAGTTTTTTTAGGTTAACAAATGATACTATGAATAAAAATAACAAGGTATAAAGTAATAGGTAAATTGTTTTAAATTTTAAAATATCGCGATTATAATAATGTTGATAGTCGCTAATTACTAAATGAGAATCTATATAAAGTGATTTGAAATAGTGTTCGATTTCTAGAAATATCCCCATATATATGCTACTTAAAACTATTACTGGAATTAAAAAAGTTATCAACTTTTGAAAATCTTTATTCGATTTAACCGGCGGCATATAATTTTTATTATTGTGTAATACATAAATAAAAACTAAACCAGCAACAAACATAAGGGAGCTTAAAAATTGAACATTAAATATGGGAGTTAATTGAGTTGATGAAGTAGATAAGAAATTATTAAAATAAGTGACCGTCCAATCTTGGTACAAACTCAACGTTGCCATAATCATTAAAGGATACGATAAGTATTCGTAAACCGGAATGCCTTTAGTTCTTCCAATCCAGAATAATAAAGCGGCTTCACCAACCCACAATAAGGTGACCCAATTGCCATCTAATTGAACGGGTATGGCAATGGTAATAAAGACTAATACTAATCCCGAAACAAGGTAAAACAAATTTCTATCCGCAAGTTTTAGTTTGTAGATGATCACACTTACAATAAAATGCAATACACCATTGCATAAGGTGAATAACCCCAACAAATTTTTTGTGGATTCAAGCTCGTTTAAAAGTGCATATCCAATACCGTAAAAAACAAATGAATTAGTTAGTAATAATATAATATCTATAGATGTAAAAATTTCTTTTTTAATTAGTTTATAAGCTAAAAACGTGATGTAGAATGTTACAAAAAACAATGTGAGAAAACCTAAGGCTAAAATAAAGTGTTCCGTTTGATTGTAATTATCCTGAAACCAACTAAAATAAATAAGCCATGTAAAAATAAACGATGCATAGTAAAGCCATTTCCAATATTTTTTAAATGCAATAAGTAAGATTCCAATATTTATAATACTCATGTAGGTAAAAAGCACTGCAATATTTCCTGAATGATCACTTAATATAAACGGAATGGCATAAGCACCAACCAAACCAATATTCGCAATGATTTGGTTGTTATATTTTAACGCGGCAAAAACAGTAAAAGCGGTAAAGACAAACATGAGAAAAAACGAAAGACCTTGAGGCATTAAGTTATAATAACCATAAGCTGCATAGGTGATAAAATACATAATCGCCATAGCGCCACTCACTAATACAGCGCTAAAGTTTTCATATTTTTCTTTTAGTTTCAATCCAAAGCCTAATAATCCAAGCCCGACGAGATACCCTAAAACAATTCTGGTTATAGGATTAATAAGGTTGTTTTCTATAGAGTATTTAGCGCCAATGGCAACACCAATAACTAAAATGGCAATGCCAATTTTATTTATAAGATTTTCGCCTATAAATTTTTCAAGATCGTTGCTTATTTCTATAGGTTTATTTTGTGCGGTAGAAGTTGCTTCAGATTGGGGTTCTTCGGGTCGTTCCAATGGTTTTGCAGGTGTCGGTCTTTGATAGAGCCCTGCCTGTTTTATTTTTGGGACGGCAAGCCATAAGATGATGTACAGAAAAAAGCCAACACCAAAAAACAATGTCATGAGTATCCAAAAAAAGCGAACCACATATCTATTTATTCCCAAATAATTTCCAAACCCAGAACATACACCACCTATTCCACGATGATACACATCCCTATAAAATCCGTTTACAGTGGCGGTGGTTGTTTTTGGTTGTTTGGGAGTGAACACCTTTTTTTCAGCTTCTTTGGTTTCTGTAAGCACAGGTTCTTCAAGAACTTCGGGGTGTTCACTATCTTTAAATATGGTTGTTTTAAGACGACTTATTTCTTGTTTAATGTCGCTTACTTCTTTAGAAAATGCTTCTTGTTTTTTCAGAAGTAACTCCAATTTATTTAAAAGCTCATTAATTTTTTTTTGCTCACTCATCACTGATAAATTTATATTGAAAGTTGTAATATTTTGATGAAACGGGTCAAAACAATAATTATAAGTAAGGTAACGAAGTTAACGGTTTTATTATAACTAAATACTCTTTGTTAATTTAGTTTTTGTACTACTAAAATACCTATTTTTGAGTATTAATTAAAGAGATTAACTATGAAAAAAGATATCTCAATCCCAAAAGTTGAAAAGGTATATGTAGCTGTTGTTCACGAATACAATGATGTGTATAAAACCAATGACTGGAACGCCTATCTAATTAATGACAAAAATGTGGAGTTAGATACGGTTTTAATAGCTTCAAAAGGCTATACAGAAGATCAAGTAACCTCTACCATGCGCCATAAGCTAGGTAAACTTCCAGCTAAAAGCTACGCAAAAATAGAACTGATGCAAGACGACGTATTGCAACTTAACAATGAGTTTAAAGTGACTTTTTTTGAGGGGAACAAAATGTTTGATAAAATATATTTATTCAGAAAAAACACCATTAACCAAAAAGCATTACAACCCATTCCTTTAATGGAAGTTAAAGGTATTTTGGTTAAATAAACATTATCTTTCCGTATTACGATATGGATTCCATAAAGAATATAACATTTAAATCGAATTATAAAATGGCGAATAACGAATTTGAAAAAGGAGTGAAATTCTCTTTTAACAACAGTATAAACTACAACGAAAAAGCAGTAGTAAGCAAGCACATATTAAAAAAAGAAACGGGAAATATCTCGCTATTTGCTTTTGATAAAGGTGAAGGATTAAGTGAACACACAACACCATTTGACGCTGTTGTTTATATTGTTGATGGGAAAGCAGATATTATTATTGATGGCAAATCGAATATTCTTGATGCAAATGAAACTATCATCATGCCTGCAAATATTCCTCACGCATTAAAAGCTATTGAACGTTTTAAAATGGTATTGACAATGATTAGAGATAAAAACTAATTTAATTTATCAGTTAATTTCTTAAAAGTCTTTTTTGGGTCTTTACCTTCATATAAAATCTCATAAACCGCATTGATTATAGGTAAATTTGTTTTCTTTTTATTCTTTTCATTCAATAAGTGTGCGCTTTTTGTAGCGTAATAGCCTTCAGCAATCATGCTCATTTCCATTTGGGCCGATTTTACCGTGTAGCCTTTCCCAATCATATTCCCAAACATTCTATTTCTTGAAAATACCGAATATCCAGTCACCAATAAATCTCCTAAATAGGCCGAATTATTGATGTTGCGTTTTATTTTATGCATTTTCTTAATAAATCGTTTCATTTCCCGAATGGAATTACTCATTAAAACACTTTGAAAATTATCACCATAACCCAATCCATGGGCTATACCGGCGGCAATAGCATAAATATTCTTGAGCATAACGGCATATTCTACACCCATAATATCATCACTGATCTTGGTTTTAATATACTCACTCGATAATTTTTTAGCAATCTCTTTGGCTTTTTCAGGATCAGTACATGAAATGGTAAGATAGGACAAGCGCTCCAGAGCAACTTCTTCTGCATGACAAGGACCAGCAATAACAACTATACTTTCTATTGGAAGATTGTAATAGGTATTAAAATGTTCTCCCACTAACATGCCTGTTTCTGGCATAATACCTTTTACAGCCGAAACAATAATTTTTTTTGAAATATCAACAGTAAGCTTTTCAAGTTCGCTATGCATAAATGCAGATGGTATCACAAAAATTAACACATCGGCATAATCAGCCATCTCATTAATATCGTTACTCAGTTTTAATTGTTTTAAATTAAATTCTACCGAACTTAAATAATTCGGGTTGTGCTGTTCTCGTAATAAATGCTCTTTGGTATAAACACTGCGCATATACCAACCAACTTCAGGAAGATTTTCGCAAAGCATTTTCACAATGGCCGTTGCCCAACTTCCAGCACCAAAAACCGCATATTTCAGTTCATTATTCATAAAAAAAGATAGTTATGTGTTCAAAAGTACATAAAATATTAGTGATTGTAGAGTTCTTGATTTCACATTGAAAATATTTTTTGGCATGCGTTTTGAATGCCTGCTAACAGAACGATAAAATTTGGATATGAAATGAGCATTACAAAAATTTCAATATAAAAGAAATCTTTACGATGCGAATTACATCTGACCATTTAATAACTTAAAAACGAACAGATGAAAACTTTAAAATTACTTTTAGGATTTGCTTTAACAGCAACACTTTTTACCTCTTGTTATACCGAAGTACTTGTAGATGGCTATGTTGACCAACAACCCATACCACAACCATTAACCTTAAACCAAATTTTAAGCGGTTATGAGTTATGGTATGTAGATATAAATCAAACAGTAGGCTATGGTACAACTCCTTTCCTGCAAAAAGCATTTACCATTTCATTTAAAAACGGAACCATGTTTGCCAATAATAACTTAGTTGGTATTGGAAGTACTGGAAATGGTTTTGGAATAGCGGTAGCAGATTATAGTGCCTATAATATGATTTTAGATATACGTCATGATATTGACGGTTTTGAAACATTTGATGTGTACCAGATCAATACTAATACAATAGAACTTTATAATCCAAATAATGATACCTCTTACTTTTTAATTGGATACCAGCGTAACCAATTTGATTATGACTATGTGTTTTACGATAATATTCATTATTTCCTACAAGAATACGAAGCTTGGGAAAAAACATACACCAGTGAATACGGTGCTGTTAATGAATTTGACAACGAAAACTATTTACAGTTTTTAGCAGGTGGGAATGATGATGAGTTTAGAAGTTCTCAAGACCTTCCAGGAACTAATGTGTCTAATTTAATTTGGGATTATACAGGCCTTTATGGTGTTGGTAATATTGCCGGAAATACCAATCTGAAAACTTTAACATTAGATTATGATTTCTTCAACAATGAACACTTTGAATTGAGCGTTATTAATGACAGGAAGATTGAGTTATATCAGCCATCTTCTCAAAGTGTATATCAATTTGAAGGACGGGGATATATTCAGTATTTAAAAAACGCAAATATAAAAGGGAAAGTATCAGCATCAGCTGATAAACAGCGAAAAGAAAGAAAAAATAAGATAGAGAATCCGAGAGAAAATACTCGAGGATAAAAATTAGTTTGGTTGGTTATTTAGTTTAGAAACCGTTTAGAGCGTTGAGTTTTAGGCGGTTTCTTTTTTGTTAAAGGGATTTGGCTAAAATACCGTTCAACGAAAATATGGTTACAATGAATATATTTTCAGTACCTTTATTACTTAACCTACTTATTCTAAATGTTATGAAAAAACTCTATTTTCTTAATCTTTTCCTTGTTTCTTGTGGTTTCTAGTTGCCATAAAGAAGTGATGAATGAAGTAAATGCAAACAAAGATAATAACAATATTACCCTTGATGCGAAAAAAGTTGAAACAGAAGTAACTGTATCTGAAACTACAACTTCTACTACTGTAGATGATGGCACACATTGCGTTACCACAAGATTAATGGCTGGACAGCATTATGAAGCAGGAATAATTACAGTTGATGTCGTTGGAAATCAATTAGCTATCATCTATACTACAAATAATGATTGGGCTATAAACGCTACTCATTTGAGTATTGTTGACTGTCAAACCGAAAGTTTTCCAATCACAAACTCTGGAAACCCAAAAGTTGGAAATTTTGAATATTCAAGTACGCATTCAGACGGTACACACGAAGTAACCTATTATATTGATTTAAGCGAGGTGCCTGAAAATTATTGTTTTGCGGCACATGCAGAAGTTACGGGTCCAACTGGTGGACAAACCGCTTGGGGTGAAGGCACTGGGTTTGATGGGAATAGCTGGGCAATGTTTGTAGAAGGAATTTTATCAGATTGCACAGGAGGAGATAATCCTGGTGATGATTCAACAGGTGATGATTCAACAGTATCTTAATTTATCAACAAAGTTATTTAAGAGGCTGTCTTAAAAGTGCTTTGATTGTCATTTTGAGCGTAGCCGAAAAATCTTATTTACCTAATTATCAATAATTTGATTTTCAATGGATTCTTCATTTTTATTCAGAATGGCACGTTTAAGACAGCCTCTGTTTTTTGTGTGAATAATTGCATTCAAGTATCGTTAATTAAGCCTTAAAAGCATACCAACACCCATTTCGTTTCCGTTATAAAACGGAGCAACCATTGCTGAAGATATGTTTTTATTAGATTTAAATATGTGGTTATTAACAAACGGGAAAAGCCAATATGCCGCTTTAGTACTTAACATACCCAACCCTGCTCCCATAGCAATATCGGTAAGCCAATGTTTGTCATTATATATTCTAAAAACACCGGTGCCGGCGGCTACAATATAGCCAGAAATACCATACCATACCGAAACATCTTTATATTCCTGCCACATAAATTCTGCACCCATAAAGGCTGTGGCTGTATGGCCGGATGGGAACGAGTTATAATTACTTTTGTCTGGTCGTTGTACTTTTGTGATTTTTTTTATTCCATAAACAGACGTTCCCATTAATATATATGCTGTGCCCAATATGATACTTCGATCTCTAAAATTATGTTTTCCTTTGATGCCCATTAAATTCAAGGCATAAACAGACACAGCAGGAGCGTATTGTGAGATATCATCTATGGTAAATTTTTTATCGATATTTTCATTAACCTCTTCTTTTATGATGGCATTAAACAGTTTTAATTGATCACTTTCTAATCCAATTAAACCATAACCCATTAAGACTGTAGGGACAATAAGTTGCTTGTAATTAAATTTGTGGTTTTCTTTTTTTATAAGTTGGATACTATCTCTTTTTTCAGCATTTTGAGCCTGGAATGACATTGAAAATAAAAATAGGAATAAGCAGATAAAGGGTTGCTTTTGCAATTTCATCAGTTTTTCGTTTTTAATGGATTTTCTAAAAACGAATTATTAAAAATTTAATTGTACTATTATTTGTAAAAATTCATTTCGTCAAGATATTCCCAAACATGTTGTGACAGCATAGGCTGTACGTTTTTACCTTCGTGGACAGCTTTACGTATAAAGGTGGAAGATAACTCCATAATAGGCGCATTTACGGAATGTACTTTTTTATGACTACTTAATGGGTTCCCTACTTGATTTTCAGAAACTCTTGGGTAAGCATATATATGATGATTTTCAAGAATAAGCCCATAGTTTTTCCATTTATGAAAACTCCTTAAGTTGTCTTCACCCATTATTAAAGCAAACTCATGTGTTGGATATTTTTCCTGTAAATGTACTAATGTGTTAATGGTGTAATTGGGCTGTGGTAAGTTAAACTCTATATCACAGGGTTTTAATTTGATGTAATCTTTTGTGGCACGATATACCATCTCTAACCGTTGGTAATTATCCAATAAACTGCTTTTCTTTTTAAATGGATTGTGAGGGGTTACTACAAACCAAACCTGGTCTAAATTGGTGTATTCGACCATATAATTAGCAATAACCAAATGACCAATGTGGATGGGATTAAAAGAGCCAAAAAATAATCCAATTTTCATGGTATGGTGTTATGAATCGATAAATTTACTAACCAAACTTTCTGCTTCTTTAAGCGCTTTATCTAAATCGTTGTTTTCAATAATAACATCAAATAAAGGTGCTGTGGCAAGTTCTGCAGAAGCTTTGGCAATTCGCATGTTTATTTTGTCTTCGCTCTCGGTTTTACGTTTTTTTAATCGTATTTTTAGTTCATCGATACTTGGAGGTTTTACAAAAATGGCCAAGGTTTCTTGTGGGTATTTTCGTTTTATACGAAGACCTCCAGAGACATCAATATCAAAAATAACGTGTTTCCCTTTCACCCAAATACGTTCAATTTCGCTTTTTAAAGTGCCATAAAAATTATCACGATACACTTCTTCCCATTCTAGGAAATCGTCATTTTTTATTTTAGATTTAAACTCTGCCGCTGATAAAAAGTAATAATCTTTTCCATGAACTTCATCGCCCCGTTTTTCACGTGAGGTTGCCGAAATAGAAAATTCTAAATTCAAACTCTTAATACCTAACAAATGTCTTACTATGGTTGTTTTCCCAGAACCAGATGGCGCTGAAAACACTATTAATTTGCCTTGTTTGTTATTTTGCTTGTTCAATATTTATTTTATTTTAAAGGCATTTCGACTGTGCTCGACTTGATGACTAATTTTTACTGCTAACTGAGACTGAATACTGCGACTAAACTAAAGAACATTTAATAATTGCTCTTTAATTTTTTCAAGCTCATCTTTCATTTGTACCACCAATTGTTGCATGGGCGCATAATTACTTTTTGAGCCAATGGTATTTATTTCTCGTCCTATTTCCTGGCCAATGAAACCTAGTTTTTTACCATTGGAATCTTTAGAGTTTATGGATTCTGTAAAATAATCCAAATGATTTTTTAAGCGTACTTTCTCTTCGGTAATATCAAATTTTTCAATATAATATACTAATTCTTGTTCAAATCGATTTTCATCATACTTTCCCTTTAATTCCTCAATCCCTTTTGTTAAACGCTCACGAACACCTTCAATTCTGTCTGGATCCATGGCGATTACTTGTTCTAGTAATCCGCTAATCAGGTCAATACGTTTATTAAACTCTTGTTCAAGTACTTTGCCTTCGTCCAATCTATAATTGGTTATTTCGACTATAGCTGTATTTATTTCATCTTGAATGGCTTTCCATTCGGTGTCATCAATTTCTTCACGAACAGTATTAAGTGCATCGGGAAAATGTACAGCCATTTTGAGAAGTTCTATTTCATTGCCATCTACAACTTTTTTTAACTGATTGATATATTGTTTTACAACAGGGGCATTTATTTGGGTTGATGTATCTTCGGCAGTCATTTCAACAAAAATGGAAAAATCTACTTTACCACGATCCAATCTTTCTGCGAGAAGTTTTCTGATTTCAAGTTCTTTTTCTCTGTAAATTGAGGGCATTCTTGCATTTAAATCCAAATTTTTACTATTTAAAGATTTTAATTCAATCGTTATTTTTTTTGTAGGCAATTGCAAGATAGATTTTCCGTAACCGGTCATTGAGTATATCATACGCTTATTTATAAAGTTACACAAAGGTAATTAAAACCATAGGTTTTAAAAACACTTGCTAGGTTCTTTTGGCTTTAATAGAAATACTCTTTAAAATGATATGGGATATACAATAAAAAAAGAGAATATAAAGATGCATATTCCCTTTTTCTGGCATAATCTGAGTTGGGTTTTTCCCGATTACAAACCAAATTAACAACTATATTTTATTTTAAAACATGACTTTTGTTAGGTTTTTGAAAAAAGAAAGAAAATAGCGTTTACAATATTTGGTTTGAGCAGGAAATAAAAAAGACCTTCACCATATGATAAAGGTCATTGTACTCTCAAGGCGGAATTAATTTAAGTTTAAGATTATGAGGTTTTAAAGGGTCTTTCAGAGGGTGAAAATTTCAGGGACGCCGAATTAGTCTCTTTTTAAGAAAACTTTAACGTTTAAATGAGGATTGTAGTCAATTTAAACTAAATGGCAATAAACTTAATGTGATTTTCTAAATTAGAACTTATTTAATTCGTGATAATCTTATTTTTTAATGCTGTGCTATAATTATTAATCAAAGTTGTGTATTAATTATATGATTTATTAGTTGAGTGTAGTTTAAAAAATTTCCCCAATTTCCCCAAACAGAAATTTCTATGCTCCAAATTCTAAATCTGTCGGCTACAGCGGATAAAAACCCGAGCGATATGGCAAGTCGCAAAAGGAGTTTGACGATATTTTTATTCATAGGTTTCTTATTAATTCGTTAAGTTAATATTCAGTCACAATTTTTATAAAACGCTCTAAAACAAGGCATAACGATAACTTTTTTGGAGTGTTAATTCGTTTTGAAGCAAAAAAAGTAAGTGTGTTTTTACCTGATGAGATATAGCAGATTTGTGAAGACGCTCTAGAACTTCTTTACTTTCTTTTATGATAACTGTTCTTAATAATACCACTC